>Ga0134125_10000196_pt1 | contig 90349 bp, 69 predicted proteins | sample KB31751_FD_96464 | JGI IMG/M metagenome (GOLD analysis project Ga0134125, IMG submission 96464) | Terrestrial soil microbial communities with excess Nitrogen fertilizer from Kellogg Biological Station, Michigan, USA - KB3-175-1 | ecosystem: Environmental > Terrestrial > Soil > Unclassified ... | reverse complement strand
TTTCCAATAATGGTAGCTTCGCCACTAAGGTGCAAATCATCATACGAATATTCTACAATACTTACTGTTTTCCGGCTACGCACATATCCCAACAGCTTATCGCCCCGTTTGCCCAGCAAATGCACGGTTGTACCTGATTCAAGCGTATTTAATTTTCCCCAGTAAATGCTTACATCAGCATTTTGGGTGAAACCCGAAAGAGAAATAAATAAAAGCGCTGCAAGGATAGTAGTCGATTTTTTCCTCATGATAGTCAGATTATTATTTTTATATTTTTGGGGGCAAAACTAACAAAATATATTATATCGTTAAATATGGTAAAAAAAATATTATTATTTCTTTTATTCAGCATTTCTGCAGTGCTAAATGCCCAGAACAGAAATGCAGCTATCCATGTCTTTCAACCTTCAGCAGACATTCCGCCACCAACCCGTGCCCAACTAGATACCATACACCACACCGATAAAAATTGCATTAAATGGAATTGGTCAGTGCTCACGCGCGGAGAATTCCTTCTTGATTATGAAAGATACCTGGGAGGCAATTTTACCATGGAACTCGGAGCAGGAATAACTTACGAAGATTTTCTGTTTGAGGCAACATATAATTCAACCAGTGCCGATTTTTCAACAAACTTTAATTATGGTTCCCCATCGCTGGGACTAGGCGGTGAAGCGGGATTACGATATTACCTTACAGGATACGATAACATGGAAGGCCTTTTTATTGAAGCAACAGTTAGTTACAGACCTTACTCTTTCCCAAATGCCATTTTTAAGCCAAATACAGGCACTATTATACCGGGTTATGATTTTCTCGACGAACAATTTAAATTCGGTTATTCAAATTCTTCTTTTTTTAGCAATTTTGTAACCGAAGTATATGTAGGCGTAGGCATCAGGAATGCTACTATAGGCAATTATGCGGAAGAAGAAGTCTCCGGTTCCACCATATTTAATATGACTACATTATATGTCCCCGAAACAACCCACGTAACCTACATACAGTTTTTGCTGGGCTTCAAATTAGGGGTTCCCTTTTAATTAAATGAAATTATAAGACTTTTTATACTTTTGCCGCCATCAATAAATAACCGTAATACTTTTTTAGGATGATAAAAAAAATACTCTTTATTCTTTTTATAGGAGCATCTGTCTACTCCCATGCACAGAACAACGGCGCCACTATCCAGGTTTTCCATCCCGGTCAGCAACAGGGGGGCTACCAGCCGGTAACACAGGCACATAAAGATTCTATGCGATACATGGATAAAAATTGCATCAAATGGAACTGGTCTTTGCTTACAAGAGGGGTTTTTCTTATTAACTACGAACGATACATCGGGGGTAATTTTACTGTGGAATTAGGTGTCGGATTAACATACCGCGACTTTTTATTTGAATTTACCAAATCGCTCGGGGGTGACACCATTAAAGGATTCTCGGGCAATACGGACGCATCTGACTTTGGTTCTGCGAGCCCAAAATTTTGTGGCGAAGCAGGGTTGCGGTATTATCCCGGAGGATATGATAACATGGAAGGCGTATACTTGGAAGCAACTGTAAGTTATCGTGCTTATTCATTTCCTAACCCCACTTACAAACCCGTTATAGGCGGAAGCGGTTATGTGCCGGGCTATAGCTTTTTAGATGAACAATTAAAATTCGGGTATGCTGCCTCTACATGGGCCAGCGATATTACTGGGGAGTTATACGTGGGAATAGGTTGGCGAAATGCTACCGTTAATACATATGAAGATGCGACGTATATTGTTAATTATACTCCGGTTTACGGCTATAAACCCATTACACTCCACCTTGATTATCCGCAATTTTTATTAGGATTTAAACTGAACTACTCCTTTTAGTTCGGGGTATAAAAGAAGATGTGCAGTTCACATCTGGTTTTGTACTTCATTTTATTTTCATTAAGATTCAATATCTTTGAAAAATAATTTTATTTTATGCAAACACATCCCCTAAGACTATTGCTACCCTTAGCAATCCTAATATGTACTATTACTTCGTGCGTTGGGCCCGCATATGTTGAAACTACTCCTCCACCACCTGACTATTCACAGGCTCCGCCTCCCCCACCCCAGCAACCTTATTATTCCGACCAATCCTATAGCCAGGCAGATGCAGCAGCAGCTCCTGTGAGCTACCAAACATTTTACAATGAATTGAGCCCTTACGGCCAATGGATAAACACCCCTGACTATGGCTATGTATGGGCACCGGCGGCAGGACCCGATTTTCAACCGTATGCTACCAGTGGACATTGGGTACTTACGGATTACGGCTGGACATGGGTTTCCGATTATAGTTGGGGATGGGCCCCTTTCCATTATGGGACATGGGATTTTGATGGCACCATCGGCTGGTTCTGGATACCCGGTTATCAGTGGTCGCCGGCGTGGGTAAGCTGGAGAAGTGAACCCGGATATTATGGTTGGGCCCCTTTAGGACCTAGTTATGCAAGCGTAGGCTATGCTAACTATTATTGTCCGCCTGAACGATATGTATTTGTAAGCGCCGGCTATATAAACAGCCCTAATATTTCGGTTTATTATATGCCAAGAGCTCAAAACACTATGTATTACGGGCGTTCAAGCGTGTTAGCAAATACCTATTACGACCGCAACAGCAACAACACTTATTATGCCGGACCACAACGTGCAGAAGTAGAACGATATACCGGAACACCCATAAGACCAGCTACCCTAACCCAAGCCCCTTCGCCCGAAAGAGCAAGTTATTCAGGTGGCCAGGTATCCATGTTCCGCCCTTCAGTTGTTCGCCCCGATAATAATGCAGGTGCCAGGCCCGCACCTCAAAACGTTTATCAGCGAAACAATATTACGCCTGTTGCCCAACGCCAGCTGCTTACCCGCCCCAATCAACCACGAGCAAATTCTTTCCAACAGGAAAATATACAGCATGGTGAAAACAACCAACACCCTGCTCAACAGCAACAGCCCGAAAAACCTATTATAGATCAATCAAATCGTGTACAGGACTTTAAAAACGATCAACAACCACCTATCAGGCAACAGCAAAACCAAGCTGTTCCACAGCAACGTCCCGTTCAACAGCAAAACCAGGTTGCGCCTCAGCAATCGCCTGCCAACAATCAATACCACGCACCGATACAGCAACAACAGCCCCAGCAAAGACCGGTAGCGCCTCAGCCACAAAATCGCGCTCCGGCGCAGCCACAACAAAGGCAAGGCATGCAGCAACAACGTCCGCCTGCACAGCAACGTCCGGCAAAGCCTCAACCTCAGCCAAAGCCGGCTAAACCCCAGCAGAAGCCAAATCAATCTCAAGCTCCGTCAAGAGAGGAGAGGCAATAATTCTTGTGTCGTAATCTAAAGTCCCGGTTGAAAACACCGGGGCTTTTTTATATTAATTCAACTCAAATTGCAGCTTGCTTAAACTACGGTAAAGTCCGTCGGGGATAAGCATCAATTGCTCATGCGACCCACTTTCTTTTACAACCCCTTTTTCAAGCACCAGTATAGTATCTGCTTTGCGGATGGTAGATAAACGGTGCGCAATTACGAATGATGTCCGGCCTTCCATCAGCTTATCTAATGCCTCCTGAACCAATCGTTCCGACTCTGAATCGAGCGAACTGGTAGCTTCATCTAAAATAAGGATAGCCGGGTTACGCAATACGGCCCTGGCTATGGCAATGCGCTGGCGTTGTCCTCCCGACAGTGATATACCTCTTTCTCCAACCAGAGTATCATATTTTTCCGGGAAACTCATAATAAAATCATGGGCATTGGCTTTGCGGGCAGCTTCCATCACTTCTTCATTGGTAGCATTGTGCTTACCATACAGGATATTTTCTTTTATGGTTCCTCCGAAAAGCAATACATCCTGTGGCACAAGTGCCATTTGCGACCTTAACGCAGAAAGCGGGTAAGCATTGATACTCTTGTTATCTATGGTGATGGCACCATTGGTAGGGTCATAAAAACGGAGCATCAGTTGAGTTATAGTTGTTTTCCCCGCCCCACTGGGCCCAACAACCGCAATGGTTTCGCCTTTGTCAATATTGAATGATATGCCATTTAATACAGCAAACTCCTTACGGGAAGGATAACTGAAATGTACATCTGTAAATCTTACACTACCTTCTATTTTTAGACTGGCAGGAACTGCTTTAAGTTCTTCAACAGCAATATCTTCTATGGGTTCTTCCAAAATATCCATTAATCTTTCGGTTGCTCCAACAGCCCGCTGAACAGTGGCGTATAACTCTGCAATTCCTGCAAAAGAAGCTCCCATAAATGCTGTATAAAGCACAAAACCAAACATTTTTCCGGGAGACAACTCGCCTTGCGCCAGTAATACGCAAGCCCTCCAAATAACACCTCCAATGGCGCCAAACATGCAAAATATAATAAAAGCTATAAAAGCTGCTCTTGCCCTGCCTCCTTTTATGGCCTGTTTTACAACAGCTTCCGTACTTTTTTTATGACGCAGTGTTTCAAAAAATTCATTGGCAAAAGCTTTCACAGTAGCTATGGCTTGCATCGTTTCTTCCACTATAGTATTCGACTCAGCCACCTTATCTTGTGTGTGCTTGGAAAGCTTCCTTATATACCGGCCAAAAAAAACAGCAGATACCGCCACCACCGGGACCACGGAAAGCATGATAATCATAAGCTTAAATGAGATATAGGCAAGAAAAAATAAGCCGCCAATTATCATCAGGAACTGCCGCAAGAACTCAGCTATGGTTGTAGTGAACAAATCTTGAAGCATAGTAACATCTGAGGTAATACGGCTTGTAAGTTCACCTATCCTGCGCTGGGAGAAAAAATCCATATGCAGCCTCACTAAACGCGAATAGGTAGCTTGGCGGATAGCCGCGAGCGTATTCTCGGTTACATAAACAAATATGGTAACCCTGTAAAACGAAAATATGGCCTGGAAAAAGAACACCCCAAATAATATATAAGCATACATGTTGATATCGTGAAACTGCTTTGCATTTCCTGCATCTACCATCTTTCCAAGCAACCATGGAAAGGCCAGAGAAGTAACGCTGGTAAGGATAAGAAAAACAAAGCCTACAATATATCTTCCCTTGTATGGTTTGAAGAATTTTAGAATCCTCAATGCCCTCTTAAATGATTCCCTGGATATACGCTTGCTCTTTTTATCGTCTTCTTTCTTTTCCGTTGGGTCGTTTTCCATGTTTTTCTTAATCTAAGAGGTGCAAAGGTATGTTAAACCCTATAATTTGAACATTAATTTAAAATGAAAAATCGTTTGTATTAAAAAAGAAATTATCTTTGCGCTCCATTTTTGAATAGTCATGAAAAGAACATACCAGCCCTCCACAAGAAAAAGACGTAACAAACACGGTTTCCGCGAAAGAATGGCGACCGCTAATGGCAGACGTGTACTTTCAGCCAGGAGAAGGAGAGGCAGGAAGAAACTGACCGTTTCTGACGAAAAGCTGCACAAGCGATAGTACACAGTAGCTGTTAATAATTCCTGAAATTTATTTCCCTGCTCCAATTAGGAGTTAAGTATTTTTGCACGCATTACGTCATTATACAAACAATGATGTTTTTTAGTAAATTTACCAATTATAATACTATACTATTATGGCTATTGAAATCACCGATGCAAACTTTAGAGAACTGGTTCTCAACTCTGATAAACCTGTAATGCTCGATTTTTGGGCGGAATGGTGCGGCCCATGCCGCATGGTAGGCCCCTTTGTTGAAGAATTATCGAAAGAATATGAAGGCAAAGCTGTGGTAGGCAAGGTGGATGTTGACAACAACCCCGGCGTTTCCATGGAATTTGGCATCCGAAACATACCTACTATCCTTTTTTTCAAGGATGGTAAAATTGTAGATAAACAAGTAGGTGCAGTGCCCAAGTCAGTGCTTGAAGGTAAATTAAAAAGCCAGCTCTAAAATCAGTTATAAGTTATGAGTTATAGATTATAATTCGTAACTCATAACTTATAATTCAAAAAATGCCTGTTCAGCTAAAACCCGAAGATTTAAAGGAACTTTCCCATCTGGAGTTATTGGCAAAACAGGTTGTGGAAGGTTTTATAACGGGGCTTCATAAAAGCCCTTTCCATGGATTTTCGGTAGAATTTGCGGAACACCGAATTTATAATGCAGGGGAGCCTACCCGGCATATAGACTGGAAACTGTATGGCAAAACGGACAGACTTTATGTAAAAAGGTACGAGGAGGAAACCAATTTGCGTTGCCAGATTGTGATAGACGATTCCTCTTCTATGTATTTCCCTGAAAAGGGCTTGAATAAAATTAGTTTTTCCATACAATGTGCTGCTGCATTAATAGAACTATTAAAAAGGCAACGCGATGCTGTTGGATTAACCATATTTTCAGATTCTATTGAGACACATACTGCCGCCAAGTCTACTTCCATCCATCAAAAGCTACTTTATTCTGAACTTGAAAAGCTCCTGGTAGGTTATAAACAGGAAAATAGCAAAAAAACTTCGACCGTAGAGGCCCTGCATCACGTAGCTGAAAACATTCACAAACGTTCCCTGGTAATTATATTCAGCGATATGCTCGATTCGAGATTGGGAAAGGAAGACGAAATATTTTCGGCCCTGCAACATTTACGGCATAACAAACACGAAGTAATTCTATTTCACGTGACCGATAAGGATACCGAAGAAGAGTTTCAATTTGAAAACCGCCCCTACCGTTTTATTGATATGGAAAGCGGGGAAGAAGTAAAAGTTAATCCTTCGGAAGTGCGCGAAATGTATGTTTCCTCTATGAATACGTATCGTACTGACCTGCTTTTGCGCTGCCGCCAATACCATATTGACTTTGTGGAAGCCGATATAAAACAAGGCTTTCGCCAGGTGCTTATGCCCTACTTGGTTAAAAGGGTAAAAATGAAATAATTACCTTCCCCTTATCACAACATTTTTTGGAAAAAAGTAAATTCCTTGTCTGAGCAAAGGAAAATGGTGTATTTTTGCACCTCTTTAAAAAACGGTTCGGTAGTTCAGCTGGTTAGAATGCCTGCCTGTCACGCAGGAGGTCGCGGGTTCGAGTCCCGTCCGGACCGCTAAAAGAAGAAAAAGAAAGCCTGTAAATGAATAAGTTACAGGCTTTCTTTTTTGGGGTTGTCGGTTTGGTTGTCGGCTCAATGGCGTTTCATGAGTTGGTTCAGCCTTTTCAATTCTCAGTAGTAACTAAGACATTTCCAGAAGCCTGTAATACTTGTCATACTTTTGGAGTACCTTAGCCATGCGAAAATCAATCCACTATTAAAATCACTTTTTGTGATTATAAATATTTCTGTTTAATTAATTCAATATAAATGAAGAACGATCAACCGAATTCTAAAGTTCTTAAAAATCAATATGTACCTACATCCGAATTTTACAGCCAAATAATAGATAGTTTGCAGGATTACTCCATTTTTACGGTTGATAAAGAATTAAAAATAAATAGCTGGAATTCGGGTGCGACAAAAATATTTCAATACGAAACGGATGAAATGATTGGTAAACCTTTTGAAACAATTTTTACTGAAGAAGATAAAAATGCAGGTATTCCTAAAAAAGAAATTGATAAAGCTTTAAAAACAGGAAGATCTGTGGATATAAGATGGCATCTTTGTAAAGATGGAAAAACATTTTATGCTGATGGCTTAGTGTTTTCGTTGAAAAATGATAAGGAAGAAGTAATTGGATATGTAAAAATACTGAGGGATATAACCGAAAGAAAAAAATCGGAAGACGCAATAAAGAAATATACGAAAGAACTCGAAGAACTTAACACTCATAAGGAGGGCATACTTGCCATACTATCACACGATTTAAGAAGTCCTTTGGCAGGAATTATTCAAGGAGCAGCGTATCTGAAATTAAATTTTGATAAAGTAAAACCTTCGGTAGCAAAAGATTTGTTGGAAGAGTTTCATAAAGCAACTACCAATGAGTTAAATATGTTGGATTACCTTGTGGAATGGGCAAGAATAAAATATGCTGCCGACGCATTTACTCCGACAAAAATTGAACTTTCCCATTATGTGGAAAAAGTTTTTGAAACATTAAAAGAGACTGCAACAATTAAGACCATTAACCTGCATCACGAAATAAAAGAAAAAACCACTGTATTTGCAGATGAAAAAATGTTACTCTCCATAATTCAAAACATTGTTTCAAATGCTATAAAACACACCAATGAAGGAGGGGAAATTACTGTTACTGCTAAAAAAAGCGAAGATAAAATGATAGTTGAAATAAAAGACACAGGTATTGGAATGTCTAAAGAAATACAAGATAAACTCTTTGCTCCGCAAGTAAATTCTCTTTCAAAAGCAAGAGAAGATAATAAAGGAGCAGGTATAGGTTTATTATTGGTAAAAGGTTTTTTAGAAAAAAATGGTGGTGAAATATGGGTAGAAAGTGTGGAAGATAAAGGTTCATCTTTTTATTTTACATTGCCAATAGACAGACCTTTTGATGGAACTGTTGGCACGGTCAAAATATAGACACATGATGAAAGGTTCAGAAAACTTAATTCTTTGAAGGCACTTTCATTTTACGAGTAATTATTCTTAAAGAGCGTAGGAAAAAGATAACACATCCTTTAATTACAGGCTTTTTTATTTGATTCAGTAAAGTATTCAGTCAAATAATTAACTCTAAGCCTCACTATTTTGTTCTATCTTTGGGCTTTAGACCCATACGGATATTACTAAAAACAAACCATAAAAACAACCATGAAACAAAATCTAAGAAAAAATATAGCGAGAAAAAAACGCGCTGTTAAAAGAGGTGAGAAGAAAAAAGCTATGAAACTACTACCAAAAAAGACGTTGGCTTCTTGATAAGCCTCGTCCTGTATAGACAGTTAGTATAAAATTAAAACAACCTTATAAATACTTGATTTATAAGGTTGTTTTAATTTTAGCCTGCCAAGTATTGTAGCAAAGATTCATTATTTGGTAATACAAATAGGCTTTTTACCTTTGTTAAACAGGTGTTACATAATTCCAGTTTGTAAATCCAATAAATCACCTAAAAAGCGTGATGTTAATCGCATTAAGTGTAGATTTTTGTAGTTAATTATTGTTTTTTGTAACCAGCCCTTTATATAATTCTATCCATAATACAGATACCGCCGATACAAGTAAACAAATCAAGTAGTAGTGAATTGGAATGGGTTTGAAGCTGAAAAGCGATGCGGCAGGTGGGCAGTATATTGAAAATGCAAATAACACTAATGTAGTAATCACAATTATTGGTACGAGCTTATTTTTATAGCGAAAGGTGATAAGTACTGTATAGTTTTTAGAACGTCCGGTGAAAGTAAGCATGATATTTGAGAAAATAATAGTTGCAAAAGTAATAGTGCGTGTAGTATCAATGTCCAGGGATTTATATATACAGCCATAAAGCACCGATAATAAACCTAAGCTAACGATAGTCCCCTGAAGTAAGCTCAAAAAAAGTTCATTCCATGAAAAGAAGGAGGTTGAAAATTTACGGGGTCGCTGCTGCATCAAGATATCTTCAATAGGCTCATTTTCATAAACTATACTGCAAGTTGGCCCCATTAATAATTCAAGGAAAATAATATGAATAGGATTCAATAGAGTTGTGTATTTCCAGCCCAATACCAAAGGTACAATTACAAACGCTAAAATTGGTATATGAATTGTAATAATGTATTGAATAGCCTTTTTTAGATTTGAATATATTTTTCTACCTAAAGCAACAGCGCTTACCATACTTTGCAAATCCTCGTTTACAAGCACAATAGAAGCGGCCTGCCTTGCAACCTCACTTCCTCTGCTACCCATGGCAATTCCTATATGTGCTGCTTTTAAAGCAGGGCCATCGTTTACTCCATCACCAGTCATTGCTACCACTTCCCCATTGGTTTTTAGTGCATTAATAATTCTCAGTTTCATTTCGGGTAATACACGGGCGAAAATATTGACCCCATAAACTGCTTTTGCTAGCTTTTCATTATCAAAACTGCTAAGGTCTTCTCCGCTAATATATTTTTCCGGATTCTTCAGACCTATTTGTCTTGCAATGCCACTGGCAGTTTGGGGGTAGTCTCCAGTAATCATTTTTACAGCAATGCCTGCATCATAAAAACTTTTAATTACTCGGGGTATATTTTCTTTAGGCGGGTCGCTTAATGCAGTCAGTCCAAGTAGTTTCCATTGAAAGGAGCTTTGTTTTTCAGGTAACTCTTGTGCACGATAATCAGCAGTAGCTATTGCAAGGACCCTGTTCCCTTTTTCAGCCATTTCCTTTTGAATAATCCTAACCTTTTTTTTATCCTCCTCATCAAGAACGGAGCTTTGAATAATACCTTCCGGTGCTCCTTTGCATGTAATAAGACGGTTCTCGTTATTATCAAGATAGACGTGTGTCATTAATGGAGGATGACCCGAAAGAGGGTATTCATTTATCATTTTATAGTTGCCTATAGAAAGCCTCGTCAAATTAAAAGCCTCGACAATAGCCTTTTCCATAGGGTCAAATGGAATGGGTTCGCTCGCTAATCTGGCAATTAAGAGAAGTTGTTTGGTAGTATCGGCAAGAGATGTAATTGTACTTATATTTCCTGTGGACATATCAAATATTTCCTGCACCTTCATATTATTCTCAGTAATAGTGCCTGTTTTATCAACACAGATTACCGTTGCTGCTCCTAAAGCTTCTACCGTTTGAGGTTGTTTTACCAGAACATGAATACGCATCATACGATAAGCTCCTAATGCCATGAAAGTAGAAAGAGCCACAGGGATTTCCTCTGGAATTACTGCCATAGCCAAGGTGAGTCCATTCATTAAGCCAATCATCCAACTATCGGCCTTTAGCCCATTAAATATGGAAACAAATGCAAATGCCAATAAGCCAAATACGGCCATTCCTCTTACAAATGATCTTACCTGATGTTCAAGCGGGGTCTTCTCTTTATGGGTTTGTTCCATAATAATACCCAACTTGCCTATTTTAGTGTTGTTTCCAGTAGCAGTAACCTGTGCATGAGCAAGCCCGGTGGAAATTGTTGTCCCAGAAAAAAGCTGATTATTTGAGAGGTTTTTTTCAGCAGGAAAGGACTCCCCTGTGAGAATAGATTCATCAACTGAAAGATCATTGTATTCCACAATAATTGCATCTGCCGTTATTTGCTGTCCCTCAGAGACAATTATTATGTCGCCGGGAACCAATTCCTCAGAAGGTATTGATTGTTTATTACCATCGCGGATGACAGTAGTAAAGGGTTGACTGAGTTTTTGCAGTACCTTGACTGCTTGATTAGTACGAATGCCCTGGAATATGGATATTCCTGATATTGCAATAATTGCGCAAATCATAATAATACCTTCATGAGGTCTGCCTGTAAAGAAATACAAACTACAGGCAATTATTAGGAGAATAAACATTGGGTCGGCCACCACATCTTTTACGATTGCCCAATTATTCTTTTCGTGTCGGATTAATATATTCTTACCCCAAGCAGCACGATTGATTTCGACCTCAGCATTTGAAAGCCCTTTATACTGGTCTACATGCATTGCGAATTCTAATTTCCCCATTATTCAAAAGTGATTCATAATGTTAATGGGTAATATGATTCGCATCATTAAGATTACTGACTTAACTCATATTGCAAAGTTCCATTTTCAGCTACATTTGTGTATATAGTTAGAATAAAATGAAAACAATATTAGTTCCTACTGATTTTTCAAATAATGCTGATAATGCATTGAAGTATGCAATTGCAATAGCGAAGACTCAAAAAGCAAAATTGATTTTGATTCATGCGTTTCATATTGATTATTTGAGTTCTACATTCCCTGCAAAATTTATTGAGAAAGAAATACAACATGCGCAGGACAGGGTAAATAATCATTTGCGAATTAAAGCTGAATGGATAGAAAAATCGGGGGAAATAAAATGTGATTATATAAGTGAACTTGGTTTAGCATCCGATGTTATTTCGAGAACTATCAAGGAAAAAAAGCCTGACTTAGTAATAATGGGAACACAGGGAGCCAGTGGTTTAAAAGGTGTATTTATAGGAAGTACTACCGCCAAAATAATTGGAAAAGCCAAGTGCCCTATAATTGCAATACCGGCTGCTGCAAAGTATCATGAATTTAAAAAGATACTATACACAACTGATTTTCATACAAGCGACATTCTGGCACTTGAGAAGCTAATTGAATTGGTTAAACATTTTAAGGCACATATAAACATCACTCATATTTATGATGGTGAATTTGTGGAGCCTCAAAAAAAACTCCTGCAAAAGTTCCAAGAAAAAATTGAAAGAAAAATAAAATATAAGGATATATCATACCATATTATTCGCGTTAAGAATATAGAGAACGAGTTAAAAAGATTATCGCAAAGAAAATCTAATGATTTGCTTGTGATGTCAACTCACTCTAGGTTTTTGCTTGATAAATTGATGAATAAGAGTATAACGAAAAAGATAGTTTCACATACAAATATCCCTTTACTTGCTCTACAGCATAAAGAAGACCCTCTTATTGTTATTTAATGAAATATTTATCGCTGATATTTTCGCCACTCTATAAAACTTATACTTAAAAGAAGCCAAAATGAGCCTAACAAATACCCTCCAATAATATCACTGAAATAGTGAACCCCAAGATAGAGACGGCTTATTCCAATAATTACAAAAAAAATAAAAGCTGTAGATATTAATTTACTCCACTTTTTAATCGAGCTTTTATGTTGGCCAAAAATGTAAAACAATAGTCCATAGAAAGCGACTACAATTGTAGTGTGTCCGCTTGGGTATGTAAATGAATTTTCATAGTAATGAGAGTAGTGATATGGTCGGTTTATCCCGAACGTCATTTTACTTAAATATATTGTAATACTACTTCCGAATAAAGAGATTAAGATCCCGAGTGTAAAAAGATATTTCTCTTTTATTAAAAAATATATAATAACCAAAGCGGCTATACTAATTACAACATAACTATTGCATAGTTGTGTAATAATGTAGAAAAACTTTGCTACTTGTCTATTGCGGATATCAAAAAAGAACTTTCCAATAAAGCCGTCGAGACTAGTAACATCTTTTTCAAGAACATTATTTGTAATACCCAATAGCAATAGAAGATTTGAAAAAAGGGCCAACAAAAAAACAGATAAAGGAAGCCCGGAAAACTTTTCAAGTGAAAATCGATTATATATAAATTTAAAAATATTAGGATATTTCTCTTTAAAAGCCCTAATAGCTCTTGAATTTAGTATTTTGATCTTAAAATCAATTATTTTCTGTATGAAACTTGTTCTCATATATTTGGTCAACCTGTTGTAAAGATAGAATTATATCCACTCCGACAAAGCCAAATAGAGAAGGCTTGGAAAATCTTGCTAACGGATGTAACTTTTTCTGTGGCCTTTCCGTCGTAGAGCAAACATCAAAAACAAAATCATGAAAACAAAACTCCTCCCGGCTGCATTAGTTATCGCTATCGTAGTCTCTTCCTGCGTTAATAGCATAGGTCAGAATGTAAAGTACACCACCCTTCCTCCCGAGGGAAAGAATATGCCGGTAAAATCGTTTAACGCTCTTAAAACAAACGGAATATTTAATATTATCCTTCAGCCGGGAACAAGCGAAAGTGTAGTGGTGAAAGGTCAATATCCCAACGATTTAAAAGTGATGAATAAAGGCAACACACTTATTATTATGGACACTGTTACCAGTGACAATAGTATAGATCACCATAAAACCGATATATATATCACCTTCAAGCACCTCGATGCCATAGAAACTGAATCAGTAGGGACTATTGAATCGGCGGACACTATTAAAACCTCCCGGTTTACATACGAATCAGACGGAGTTGGGGCCAGCGATTTATTGATTCATGCAGACTCGGTAACTATATCGGAAAAAGGAACTGGTGCCTTAACCATCGCCGGAAAAGCCAACTTTGCCACCATAGAAGATAATGGGGTAGGTATGCTGAAAGCACAAGATTTTAAAGTGCATATTCTACATGCCAGTGTTAGCGGGGCTGGTGCCACCAAGGTTTATGCCGATAGTGAAATATACCTGAATGTAAGCGGTGTGGGAGGGCTAGCCTATTATGGCCCGGCTAAAGTGATGGAAAACACCAACAGTGGCGTGGGAAAAGTTACACATGAGGAATAGTGTAAATTACCATTTGCTATATAATAAAATCGTACAAAAAAAGAGCGGCAATAAGCCGCTCTTTTCAATTCATAAATTAACTGAAGATAGAAGTAATTAAACTTATCTTATCAACTGCACAAATCCATCCTTTTTATAAGAACTACCTTGGCAGGTAGCGCTTATGGTATAATAATAAACCCCATCGAGTGCCTTACTTCCGCTTTCGGTATTACCATCCCAATACTGAGCTGGGTTTGTGCTTTTGAATACTTCCTTTCCCCATCGGTCGAATATTTGTATTGACCATGCATCCATATTCTGTGTATTAATGTAGAATACATTATCTAATCCTAGTGTTCCGGCATTGGTAGGAGTAAATACATTAGGCACTATAAAATTAAAACAAGGTATGTCCACTACCAGGGTAACTGTCCTTTCGGTTTGACATCCACCTATATCAGTTCCTATTACTGTATAGGTAGTAGTTACCTTAGGACTGGCTATAACCGTTGCACAAGTATCGCAATTTAAACTTGCTGGTGGTGTCCATAGATATTTCACTATGTTTTGCCCGCTGGCAGTTATTGTGGTATCGCTTCCTGCAAATATTATTGTACTACAGCAAGCCGATAACTGAGGGATTTCGGGAATTACCGTTACTGTTTTTGTAATCGGGCAGCCATTTGAAATTATCACGCTAAAGGTTGTTGTATCGGTAACAAATACATTAATAGTGTCGTATGTTTCTCCTGTATTCCATTTATAGGTAAATGGCCCAACACCTGTTGGTTTAGCTGTGATGGTAATAACTCCGCAACCGGGTGGATAATTAACATTTCCTCCCGGATACTGTTTTACCGCAATATGAAACGTATCTGTCGAAGGGCAACCTAACGAATTGTAGGCTGTTACTATTATTGTAGAATCAGCATTGATAGCACCGGTAGTAATGGAAGTTGTTGTTTTACCATTATCCCATACGTACCGGGTCGGATTGTTAGCACTACTTACTGTAAGAGTATCCTTCATTCCTTTGCATCGCCATACTGGTCCGCTAATAATTGGCTTTGGAAGTGGAATTACGGTTACCGTCTTTTTAACCTGGATACTATCGCATAGTCCAAATACGGTTGCAGTATAAGTAGTGGTTACCGTATCAATAACACTTATAGACGAGGTAGTAGCACCTGTACTCCATTTGTATGTTGCTCCTCCACCTATCCCTTTCGCTGTAATAATTGTAGTTCCCTGAGGACATACCGTATCATGAAGGGCACTAATAGAAGCTCCAATTTTAGGAATGATTTTAATTTTGACAGGAATAGAATCAGTACAAGGGCTTAGAATGCCTTTAACCCCATAATAAGCCGTATCACCAGCCGGAATTATAACTGTGATGGATGAAGTAGTGGCCCCGGTACTCCATACGTATGAATTGGCACCCGAAGCATTAAGGATAACATGTTGCCCCGCACAAGCTGAATCAGCAGGTATCGAAGAGACCGTTGTATGAATGGCCCCGGGCTGGGTTATGGTAACGGCAGCATTGTTTTGGCATCCTCCGGCATCCGTTACATTTATCGTATATGTTCCTGCACTTAATCCTGTGGCAGCAGCATTTGTTCCTCCTTTTGGCGACCATAAATAAGTATACGGTGAAAGACCACCACTTGCAGTAACAAAAGCTTTACCATCATTGCCCTTACAATCGGCATTAACAACAGAATCGCTAAGTGTGAATACGTTACCGCAAAGCGGGGGTATAATGGCCACCAGTACTATTTCTCCGCCGCAACATGAATTTATATCGGATGTGTTAACGGTATACGTACGCGGAACAGCGGCTACCGTATCACCAACAGTAGCATCAATTCCATTACCTATATGCATGGTATCTAACATCGTAGTACCCCTCATAAACAGCCTGTTTCCGGGAAAAACACCGGTATTGTATACAGCCGAACAGTAAATCATTTCATTAGGGGTAGTAGTGGTGATATAATCGGTATCATAATCCCCATGATCAATAGAGGTCTCTGTACTAATAAGGCTATTGCAACTTAACGGAATACAAGTACCCGTAACATAAAACGAAGCAGCAAAATTCAAGTAATACGGGGAAGAATAACTTGCCTCGCCACACACAATAGTATGAGTGCCCGCAAGAGGTGCAGAATAACAATAAACTTCTGATACGGCTGAATTGCTTACGTGTGCTGTATTAACATGGTGAGCTGTATCACCATCTACTAAAACCGGCCCCGCGCTTGAATCGGGCCAACCATTATACCCTATAAGTATTAGTTCATTAGGATGTGCAGTAATAATAGTAAAAGTATTGCCTGTAGCCCCGCCTGTATCTGCTTTCGAATCGAAATGAACCGTTCCGTAACATTGCGCATTTATAGCTGTCCCGCTTCCCAATAAAAAGAGAAAAAAGAACACACATAAGTAAATCCGTATTTTTATATCCATATCTATTTTTAAAATAATGCCAAAGATATTTAATTTGGCAGCAATACAGAAGACCGTTTAGACAAATATAACTAAGCTTATGCCTTATTATTATTACGTTTTTATTAACTGATCTTACCAGTATAAAAGAAAAAATCCCGCACAATGGCGGGACCTTTTTATATTTTTAAATCTACTTTTTACGGCTGAGTAATTACCACCACTTTAAAATAGACTTTACTTGGTGGTATGCCGGTATTAGGATTGAAATATTGCACGGTCACCGTATAACCCGTAAAATAATAGCTAAAAGCATCACCCGCTGCATATATATTAGCAACAGGAAGAGGCGTATAATATGCACTAACAGAATTTATAGAGTTAGAATAGTATACATCTACAATACTGGTACTTGGGTTAGTTAATCCTTTAACATTACTGATGGTAAAATTATAGGTGGCTGATGGAGCCGAATTATCTTGCGGCCATGCAGCAACTGTTGATGCAGCACTATCTATGGTAACATAATAAGAAGAGGTTGGGCCTTGGGGACCTTGGAGACCTTGTGGGCCGGTAGGACCCGCAACATCTTTTGTGCAGGAGTTGAAGATAAACGCGGATAGTGCAAGAACAGCCAAGTATTTTATTGCCTTCATATTTTATGAATTACGTTTTGTTTTTGTTATGTTATTTTTGTTGTGGGATGACTACAATATCAGCATTCATTATAGCTGTATCTGGCCAGGCATTGTTGCTAGAGAAATAAAATACCTTGATAGTATCGTGACCAAAGGATGAATATATTTCATCACCTGTTGAATACACATTATATTGAGGGAGTTTGTACCACTCTTTTGTATTTAAACGATTAACAAATACATTAATTAGATATGTATAATTTGAGTCTTTATAAGTAGGGAATGCAAATGACGCAAAGTAAAGAGGAGAAGTGCCATTTGATACATTTTGGGCGCTTAACTGAGGCTGAATAGAATATCCTCCTGAAAGAGCTCCACCAGGAAGTCCTGCTTTTCCGGTTGGACCCTTTGGCCCTACATCTGTATTTTCATTTTTAAGACAACCTGCAAAAATGATAACGGACATAATCCCGAGCAGGTAAAAAGCAATTTTCAGTTTTCTCATTTTCTGACTCTATTTATATGCAATGATACTTATTTTTTTTATACTAACTAATAAAGAGCTATTTTATTTTACCTAACAAGTGTTACATCTCCACTTTTAGTAACGTGCGTACCATCACTCAACAAAGCTGTTAAATACCACATATAGGTTCCAACCTCCATCTTCTTTCCTTTATAGGTACCATCCCAAGGCTGACTTTGGTGTTGTGTTTCAAATAATTTATTTCCCCAACGGTCAAACACAGAAAAATCCATCGATTTTACGCAAAGGCTTCTCACATAGAGATAATCATTTACCCCGTCAGCATTAGGTGAAAATACATTAGGCACAAAAACATTACAATTCAATATGTCAATGGTAATAGAATCCTCTACTGTGCAACCGGTAAATGTGTTTATAAAAGTAACAATATATTTTGTGGTACTGTCGACTGTAGCTATCGGGTTAGGACAATTGGTACAACTCAATCCTGTGGGCGGGTACCAACCTTCTACTGCATAGTAGGAGCTACCGGTAGCATACGTAGCATTCAATTGTACCGGTGTACCTGAAGATACGGTTGCATTGCAACAAACACTATAGGACGCCACACCAGCTATAACATTTAAGACTAACGTATCGGTGTCGCAACATCCCCAGGTGCATGTTCTTACAAAATATTTTGTAGTACCCGGAGGGGGAGCAGCTTTATTTCTGTCCGTGTCTCCATAAAATAGGTAGTGGTTTAATCCCATCGGCTTGGGCGCCCATGTATAATAATTTCCCCCTGTGGCAACAAGTGCTACTGAATCATATTGGCAAACTGTAATAGAGTCAGGATGCTGATGAGGGTTAGGCCTTGGATAAACCTTCACGGTTATTTCGGAAGAATCTTTTGAACAAGCTCCTTTGCTGATGGTAAGGTAATAGGACTGGCTACCGAGCAGAGGTCCGGTAACTATGCTATCCAGTGTACCGCCTGTATTCCATAAATATTGGTACCCGTACGCTTTGGGGTTATACGCAAAAATGGTAGAACTTTGTCCTTGGCATATAGAAGTATCTCCCTTGAATTTAAAGGTAGGCATCGTATCTACGTGAACGGTGAAACTGGTATCTTTAAAACACTGACCAGCACCCACCTGTACGGTAAAGGTTTTAGTAACAACTCCTGTTATGTTGATAGATGATGTAGTGGCTCCATTATCCCAATGGTATCTAAGGCCTCCATAAGCAGTAATAGTAGCCTGGCTTCCTTTACACAAATCGGTAGGTCCGGTAAAGTAAACGGAAGGAGGGCTATTCACTTTAACTTTTACAATTGTATCAAAATAACATCCTATATTCTTAACTACTAATGTGTAGGTTAATGTATAGCTACCTGGACCTTGTGATGCAATAGTAAAGGCAGAAGTATCTATCCCGCCATAAGGAGGCCCGTACCAAAAATATTGGTAAGGAAACTCTCCGCCCGGGCTGGCAAAATCTGTAATACTACCAGGGTTACATATACTATCACGGTAAAAAGTAAGCTTATAGATGGGTTTAGGGAATACGTACACAGTTACACTATCTTGACTGGTACATGTATTTACACCTGAAATTATGGTAACAGTATAACTGGTTGTAATTTTAGGACTAACTACAATAGAGGCAGTTGTTGCTCCGTTGCTCCATAAATAGGTCGTTTGCGGATTTTTTGAATTTTTATTTGATCCTCCGGTTGAACCACCTGAAGCCGTTAGCGTATCGGAATAACCGGTACATATGGAATCTTTGCCAGTTATTTTAGCTACAATTTTACCGAGTGTAACGGTATCATAAGCAAATGCCTTACAACCATCTAAGCCAACAATACTAAGCGTATATACAACTGTGGTAGTGGGAATTGAACTCGGAAATGCACCCGGATTCTTACAAGTAGCACAAGTTAGACTATTAGAAGGAGCCCAGGCATATCTATTTCCACGGGTTGTGTCGATAAGCGAAAAGAAAACCGTATCTAAAGCCTTGCCTTTAGGTGATGTATCACAAATCCCGCCCGATGGAGGCATTATAAGCGCTGTTGGAGCCGGTTTAACTATTACACAATTCTGAACGGTAACACTATCATAACCTCCCACATTTTTTACGGCACAGGTTACATAATATGTTCCGGGATATTTATAGGTAACCGGAGGAGGATTACCTTGAGGAATGGTATCATACCAGTAAGGGATAGAACTTCCGGGTATATACCAGGTCCAGGAGTGTGGGTAGTTTATAGTTGTATTTGTAAAGCGAACCGTATCGCCGGGGCAAATAACTGAAGGGGTGGCTGTAAAAGTAACGGAAAGGGTCTGTGCATAACCACTGATAACCATTGTAAAAATACCAATCAGGAGAGCGGTAATCTTCTTCTTCATCATTCTATGTGTTTGTTTAATAAAATCTTTACGAATTGCAAATATAATAGATTCTACAATATGAAATACACCTGTCTTATTTGTATTTGCTTGTGAATACGCCTTCATAGTTACTACGTTTTAGTTAATAATTAAACTTATTGCCTGTTTTTGATTATATATAACGAGCCCTGTATAGAGAACGTTGGGTATAAAAAACAGATTAATACCTGCTTAAAAACATTAAATGAGGATAGGTATTTAAAAAAGCACTATTTTTAACCCCGTATTACCTTGTAACCCTATGACTATAGAATACCTTTTAAATGCTTGTGAAATAATTCTCGCCGTAATAGCAGGCGGAGCAATTGCTTATTTCATTCTTACCAGATACCTGCAATACGAACAGGCAAAAGACAAATTGGCGCTCGATAAGGCAAAGCTCGATATTATTATGCCTGCCCGGATGCAGGCTTACGAAAGAATTACCCTGTTCTTAGAACGAACCCAGCCTGAAAACCTGGTACGCAGAGTGTTGAAAAGCAATATTTCGGCAAGGGCATTCCAGGCAGAACTTACAGCCACTATCCGTGGCGAATATGAACATAATATATCGCAGCAAATTTATATATCGCTCACTTCGTGGGCTATGGTAAAAACTGCAACAGAAGAAACGGTAAGGCTTGTAAATGTTGCCGGCTCAAAAGTTTCGCTAAACGCTTCGGCTACTGAATTAGGAGAAAAAATTATTGAAATAACCTCACAAATTGGCAAATTTCCTACACACATGGCCATTGAACATATTAAAAAGGAATTTGCACAGTATTTTATGCCGTCGGCACAGGCTCCTGAAGCTAATTAAAGGTAACGTACGAGTGCACTTGTCGGCCCGTTTTGAATAGAGGGAACTTACTTTAAAGCCCCTTTAGGGGGTTGAGACAAAGATTAAATCTTAAAAACCAGAATGAGACTTAGCTTTTTTCAACCTCAACGTTGGCAACAATATTTTTAGGGTGAAAATAGCCTCCCCTTTCCACCACCACGTGCCATAACCCATCATTGGGAATTACAAAACGTTGAGGGCTTTCGCCCATTTCACCACCGCGATACTGGTATGTACGATGTTCTTTATAATTCTGGTATTGAAAATCTCCCAACAATAAAATTTTTGTTGGCTGGTTGAAATGAACTCGGATGTGCGAGCCCTTTTTCAGTTTTAAAATCCGGTGTAGATATTTCATAAGGAATTTAGATTGGCAGGAGGGTTACTATCAAAAACAAAATTCATTCATTCAATTAAAATAAGGACTGTTCCAACATACCCGGCTGAATTTTTTGTAGAACGTAAATCCTCCGAATACCATAACAAAAACAGTATACACTACCAATGCAGCAAAATAAAGCATTTGATAATACTGTATTTCCTTATCTGTATGAAATAAAATAAGCGGAAGAAAAAACACAATGGGCAGGCCTACTACCATCATACTTATCAATAACGACATAATGCTCCTGAACGGGAATGCAACAATTTTGTTATACCATGCCATATCATTACCCCACTTGTGAATGAGATAATAATTGGTTTCATCAATGCGGGCAAATAATAAAGGATCCTTGTTTCGGTCTTCCAGCTTAAAAAATTTTGGGGCGCCCATTATTTTCATGTGATGTACCTCTTCACCCAAATGCTTTTCGAGATCTTTTACAGCAACGAGCGCTTCATAAGGGAGTTCTTCCATTTTAAAGAACTTGCTGTCTAAAAAACGAAGCCTGTACTCGATGCAAATGGCTTTAATATCGTCAATGGAAAAAATGCGGCTCTTATCAAGCAAGTCAGGATTAATATTGGTTTTTCCGGGTTTGGGAGCTGTATGCAAACGATTTACAATGTATTCATCTGCTTGCTTGCCTTGCTTTAATGCAGCCTTAATTTCTTCATCCAGGCGATGAAAGATCCGTTCATGCTTTTGCCTGGTTTTTATAAGCTCTTCTTGTATATCAACAGGTGTGAACATTTTGATTACCTATTTATGTTGCGCAAATGTACAAAAATTTATCGTGAATACCTACTATTCCGCCCTTGTTTTTCAAGGAAAGCATACACATCCTGCTAAGCCTTGTTAATCAAAGCCAAATAAGCCTTTTTATTACCCCAGTCTAAGCGATGTCATCGAAATAGAGCCCATCACCGTTTTATCGTTAAAAAAAGATACATTTTCATCCTCGCTCTTCAACCCAAGTGTATAAAGAAGCGGCAAATAATGTTCAGGGGTAGGTACTGCAAGTTGTATTGCCCTGCCGAGAGAATCATATTTTTCAAGACTTGCATAATCATGCTGTGTAATAAGCTTTTTTATGGTGTCGTTTGCTTCAAGCGCCCAATCAAAAGGTTTATCATCTTTCCAGTTAAGCATACCTAAATTGTGCACCATATTACCACTGCCGATTATAAGCACACCCTTCTTTCGTAAAAAGGCAAGTTCTTTTGCCAGCTCAAAGTGCCATTGGGCAGGCTTGCGATAATCAAGGCTCAATTGGATAACCGGTATATCGGCTTGCGGATACATGCGCGAAACTACTACCCAACAACCATGATCAAGTCCCCAATCATAATTAAACCCCACGGGAGTTTGGGTGATGCCCTCCTTGGTTTCTTTTGCCAGTTGAACATCTCCCGGAGCAGGATACTCTACATCAAACAATTGTTGCGGAAACCCACCAAAATCATGTATCGTGGGAGGCTTATCCATAGCTGTTACATAGGTGCCGGGCGTTTCCCAGTGCGCCGAAATACATACGATGGCATTCGGCCGTGTAATGGATTTTCCGGCATCGGCCCATCCATGTGTAAATTCATTTTCTTCTATGGCATTCATCGGGTTACCATGCCCCAAAAACAGGACCGGCATCTGTTCAGTACTGCCATAGTTTTCGGTCATTTTATTCAATGCATTCAACTTCATAGCAACTCCTGTTAAAGGTAAAAGAGATAAGGCTTTTAAAAATTCGCGCCTGTTTGTCATATATACAAAAGTATACGTATTCCGGAAAGTTGCGCTTAATCTAAATTAAGAAATTTTAATTATTTGTGAAAAACAAAAAAAGGCCGTATGATACGGCCTTCTTCTAAATCTATCTTAAAGTTAAAACTATCTTTTGCCTTTCTTATTTCCGCCCTCAGAATTGCCTCCTGAATCATTCAGATACATGCAGAAATCCATCAATGATTTTTTAGTTATCATGGGTTTCGATGCACTGGCAGGGTTTATTTCGCCCGATTTGGGGTCGGCAGCTATACCGGGAACACCCGATGATGCCACTAAATTACCATCGTCCGGGGTATATGCACATTGTACATATTCTACTCCGCCTGTGGGTGACGATTCTAAATCAGTAGGCACTACAATGGCAATTGCATATTTGCTGTCTGCCGAGTCAATAGCCCTGTTTATGGTATCTTTTCCAGCTACCAAGTATGGGTAGGGATAGATTTTATCAAGTTGCGCCTTGGTCAATTTTTTATCTAAATAATCCCTGGGCAAAAGCAATGTCCTGTCTCTTAATGCGGCTTGGTTTTCCTGCAGCATTTGGTCGTCCAGTTTCTTAGGGTTATCGCTCCTGTGATTTACCTTGTACATAATATAACTGCTTGCCACATTTACAGCATATTTAAGGTCTTCCTTAGTAGGGTATAAATCAGGTATTGCTATTTGGTATATGGGAGCGCCTTTAGCAAACTTATCGAGAAGGGCTATGCCCATTACGGTAATCTTACCGGTGAAGTCTTTATCGTGACCCACTTCTTTATAATCGGGCCACCACATAATTCCGTTCTTGGCCGGGTAAGGCGCAATAATATCCTCTTTGGTAACGGAACGGCAAAACATAACTACATAGTTTTTCTTGTCTGATATATCATTTACTTCATCAAGGCTTTTAAACTCGATGTTATCCATATCGGCGCTCACTTTCCAAAATTGATTTATGGCATCGGCAAAGTTTTTATTATACGCATCAATAGCTTTTGAGTATGCGCCGGGGCCGTCGGCCTTATGCTTTTTACTTATCTTTTCGGTTAACTGGTCAGAGGGGCTTTCTACCACCACCACCAGGGTTCTGTTATGCATTTGGTCCATATCATCCGGCTTTATAGGGCCAAATTGCGCTTTTGACATTCCCATGCCCGCAAGCAATAAAAAGGCAGAGAAAAAGAGTTTTAGTTTGTTCATAGTAGGAGTTTTTCTTATAGTAATTGAATCTCAAAATAAATAAAAATAATCATGCCTTCCCGTTTTTTTAATATTAATTTTTTGCAACATACCTTAATTTCAGGTTTCTACTCTACTCCTATCCGGCCATTTTATAGGGAGTATTTACCGCAACATTTTCATTCACAAAAAGCAAAGCATCAGCATAGTTAACCATCTCTCCAAAATTATATGAAATGTTAAAAAAATATAACCAGATATCAAAGCTATTATAAAATGTTACATTTGTAAGCCATACTTAAAGATTTTTTTGTGCGTTTTAAATCCCCGGTGAAGCAGTTTCTATTATTGCCTATTTTAGTATTCCTACTTTCTGCTGCTGCAAAGGGGCAGAGGTCGGACAGCATTGCTCCTCCCATAGGCCAGGAATGGAGCCTGCAACAGTGCATTAACTATGCCTGGAGTCACAACATTTCCATAAAACAATCGGAACTGAATAAGGCTACGCAAAAAAACAATTACACAGCCAGCAAAGCTAATATGCTGCCTTCAGTTAATGGTACAGCCTCTAACACCTACGATTATGGCCGTACCATTGACCAGTTTACCAATACATTTGCCAATAGCCAGGTACTTTCAGATAACTTTTACCTGAGCGCCAATTTGACCATCTTCGGCGGGTTTCAGAATCTCAATAACATCAAGCAAGCTCAAACCGCTTATGAGGCGAGTAACTATGATTTACAATCGAACAAAAATACATTAGCGCTTAACATAGCATCGGCTTATTTGCAGGTGTTACTTGACGAGGAACTGTTGCAGGAAGCCAAAGACCAGCACGAAGTGAGCCAGCAACAAGTGGAGAAGACGCAGAAAATGGTGGATGCGGGAAGCCAGGCAAAAGGCAGCCTGTATGATGTGCAAGCCCAAGACGCAAACGATGAAGTGAACGTGGTAAATACCGAAAATCAATTGGATATTGCCATGTTGAGTCTTGCCCAATTGCTCGATGTTGATTCGGTACAACTGTTTAAAATAGTTCACCCTGAAATAAGCATTCCCGATAATCCTGCCATTAACAGCCCTGACCTAATTTATTCGGAGGCTTTGACAAACCAGCCGGATGTAAAAAGTGCACAATTAAAATGGGAAAGCGCGGAAAAAGGAAGAGAATTTGCAGCAGGGGCCTTGTATCCAAAACTTATATTGGCTGCCACTATTGGCACAGGTTATTCCAGTGGCGACGATGCTATTAATACAACTTTTGCAGGCTATGTTCCAGGAGCCTATGCAGGGTATACTTCCACGCCCGATATTACCTCTATCCCTGTTTGGGTTCCGAGCGAACGATACAGTTACCAGTTAATTCCCCTACGCCAGCAATTGAATGACAACTTTAACAAGACCATCGGCTTTCAACTTAATATCCCCATTTTAAACGGGCTCCACTACAATATAGCATATAAAAATGCAAAGCTGAATGAACTAAATGCCTATTACACTTATCAAACAACAGAACTCAATCTGCGGAAAAATGTACAGCAGGCTTATGCCGATGCAGTGGGCGCTTTGAAGAAATATTATGCTACCCAACAATCAGCCAAATCGTATAAAGAAGCATACGATTATGTGCGTGTAAAGCTTGATGCAGGCATAGCCACCGCGTTAGATTATAATACGGCTAAAACCAACCTGGAAAAAGCCGAATCGGATATGCTGCAAGCTAAGTATACGTACGTTTTTAAATTAAAAGTGCTGGATTATTACGAAGGCAAATCATTGAAACTTTAATATTATGAAGAAACTATTTTTATACATTATCGGGGGTAGTTTACTGTTTGCTCTGGCGCTTATGTTGAAATCCTGTTCGGGCGACAAAATATTAAAGGTAACTACTGAAAAAACCCAGTATCGTAATATTATGGAAACTGTTTCTGCTGATGGAAACATCCAACCGACCACTATTGTAAAGATAAGCCCTGATGTACCCGGACAGATTATAGAATTGCCGGTAGCTGAAGGCCAGCGTGTTAAAAAAGATGAACTGCTTGCCAAAATTTTCCCGGATAACTATCGCTCTGCGTTAGACCAGGCTGAAGCTTCGTACAACAGTAGCAGAGCTGCCGGATCAAATGCACAGGCACAACTGGCAAGTTCGCAAGGACAATATGACAACCAGAAAACCAGCTACGAAAGAAATAAGCGACTCTTTGAACAAGGAGCTATTGCGCAGGCAGATATGGATGCTGCCAAAGCCTCATTTCAAACGGCTGAAGCCAACCTAAAATCAGCACAGGATAATATTGATGCAGCCAACTACAATGCCAAAAGCGCAGAAGCTACCATGAAACAAGCTGAAGATAATTTGGTAAAAACAAGTGTACTTTCCCCTATTGATGGAGTTATTGTAGGGCTTTTAGTTAAACAAGGCGAGCGCGTGGTGGGAACAGCCCAGATGGCAGGTACTGAAATGATGAGCGTAGCCGACCTTTCCAATATGGAAGCTGATGTGAATGTGAATGAAAATGATATTGTGAACGTGAAAGTAGGCGATACAGCCCTTATTGAAGTAGATGCTTTTATCAACCGGAAATTTAAAGGCATTGTGGTTAATGTTTCTAATTCGGCCAATGTTTCGGCTAATGCTACCTCATCGGTTGACCAGGTTACCAACTTTACTGTTAAAATACATATTCTACCATCCTCTTATACCGACCTTATGCCACAAGGAACCAACGATGCGCCTTTTAAACCCGGCATGTCGTGTACGGCAGATATACAGGTTAAGTCGGGCAAACATATTCTATCCATACCTATTGGCGCTGTAACAACCCGCAAAGGCAAAGGGCTTGCCAGCGATACAAGCTCCGGCAAAAACAATAGCACCAACAATAGCAGCAATAATAGCTCCAGCACCAAAGCAAAGACCCAAGTAGCGCCCGAAGACAGCGCGCATGAATGTGTATTCATCTACCAAAATGGGAAATGTAAAATGGTAAAGGTTACTACCGGCATACAGGATGACAGCTATATTGAAATTAAAACCGGCCTGAAAGAAAACGATGAAATTATAAGCGGGCCTTACACTGCCGTATCCCAAGGCTTATTTGATGGTTCTACTGTTAGAAAAGTAGATAAGAGCGAATTGTTTACCACAAGCGGGCAGTAACAAGGAATTTCTTACTTAGTTTCATGAAGCCTCAATATATTTCCTTTTTGGGAATATCAATCTTAGTTAGACTAAGTAAGTATTTACAGCATTTATAATATTCCGCAGGTCCTTCATCACTCCATCTATCCACAATATGATAACTATTACCCTTTTTACCTTCTAAAATCCATTCTGCACCATCACATCCAAAAACTTTTTGATGCGTTTTTAAATTCCAAAAATCCATTTGATCAATCTGGCTTTTGAATTCGCTCCAATTAGCCTTATCTATTATTAGTTGCTTGTATACAATTAATTTTCCGGGCCTATACCCGCCGGCCCCGTTGCACATTTTCCATGTAAGAATATAAGTCTCCTCGTGCTTTTCTACCCTGATGGCAATAGGATGATGAAACGACCTTAACCACGTAAAACGATAAATTTCATTTTCCGATTTACCGGAATAAATGACAGGTTCTTTCATGGCAAAAAGTTGCACTGAATACCATTTATTCTCAAAAGTATCAATTCCAGATGCTCCACTATCTCCGGCCACTTTAAAAGGAAAGTAGTATTGTTTGTTATTTGAAGGAGCGAGCAATGTATCAGCATTGGAGACCCCAGCAATATTTGCACCTTCTATTTTGCTATTATTTACAGAACATCCGGTTAAAAATACCCAGAACAATATCGCTGTTATTAATGGGATTTCTACTTTATATTTTGTATTCAACATCATCATTTATTTTATTTATGGGTACCTGTTATACCTGCCAATTAAGAACTGTTTTAGCAAATCATATTCTACTAAGGGGCCATATTTCCGTTGGGCGTCATCCAGGTCATTCATTGCATTCGACAATGCTTGTTTGCCATTTGCTGTATGTTCATTTACCGCTAAAGCTTTTGAATAATTTTCAATAGGGTCTCCTTTACCTTCCATAATATAGGTCAGGGCATTATTAAACTGAATCCACGACAGGGTGCTATCCATACTAATAGCCATTCTGTTTAAAATTAAGGCGCTGTCAAAGTTCTCGCTTATAAACTGCTGCCTGGCTCTTTTACCGTAATATATGGCCTTGGCGCGCCGGGTGGTATCTTGTGCAAAAGCCATTTGAACTGTGAATATGCATCCCAATAAAATAATTAATTTCTTCATAGCAAGAATTGGTTTTTAAGCAGCCACAAATATATAAACAACCTACCTAATTACCCTGACCATAGATTTCATAGCTAAACCGCAAGATATCTATAGTAGCTTTATCCAGATCCCTATCTAATTTATTAGAGATAAGCCCCGTTGCATCATCATACATGTACTCTATTTGATGTGTTTGCTTGGCACCTTCCCAAATACCTTGCGCTGCTATTTTCCCGAGGGAATCATACTGTATAGTTATTTTCCTGTTAAGGTTGCCATTCAGATTACCTGTATTTATATACCCATTTATTCTGCCCAAAGGGTCATATGTTAAATCTACTTGTGAGTAAAGCCAACCTACGGCATAATGCGTATTGCGGCTTATCAAACGCCTGTTATCGTCATATTGAATGATTGTTTTGCGATAGATTTTATTGTCTTCATTATAGGCATATTGTTGCGTCTGCTTTGGATAAATGATGTAGGCAAAGCTATCGGCAGCAATAACTTTTTGGGTAGCCATTTTAAACGCTTCTTCGGGGCTTGCATCACTTGTTTCCTGCACATGGTATTCTGTTTGCAGCATGGTGTCTTTGTTCCATTTGTAATACCATGCATCGTAAAAATCGCCTGCTTGTGTGCGTTTGATGATGAGGTTTCCATCATTATCATACCAATACCGGCATTTTATGGTATCCCATTTATCACGGCCCGTTTTGGTTGTATATAATGACTCCGTTATTTTGCCCGTTGTATCAAAAAAATATTGATGGATAATTCCTCCGTCTTCGATCGGTAAACCGTCGGGTTTGGAAAAATAATGGATGGTAATTTGTGAAATCTTTTTTGTTTGTATAACATGTTGCCGGAAGTTGGGTGTTATGATGGCATCATCATCCTGGAAAGGCTCGAGCTGGCAAAAAGCATGTGTGGATATGGCAATAGTCATCACAATAAGTAAAAGACTTTTAATACTCCCCATTTCTACAATCCTTTTATTGCCTTAATTGCTTCGGCTGTAGATGAAAATGGAAGGAGGCAGGTCTTATTTTCGCAAACGTATACAAGGGTTCTGTCCCCGGCAAATCGCTCTTTTAGCATTTCAAGATTCGATGATTTTTCGGCGCCAACTAACACCATATTGGGAAGGTATTTCTTGTTTATCTTGTCGCGAAACATAGTTGCAAGATTACCTGTTACAGCCACTTCATAAAACCGCACATGATAGTTCAATAGCAGCATCGCCCAGTTGGTATACCCCTGGGGATAATCCATCATTCGTTCTTTTACCGATAGCAACATCGCTTCGGCCATACCAAGATACTCATCATTGCTCAACATATGCCCGAGTTTATGCAGTACTATGGCCATTTCGGAATTAGATGCAGGTATTACATTATCCAATATTTCCGCTTTGCGGACAAGGATAGCCTCCTGTTTATTATGCGTATAGTAAAACACACATTTTTCAGCATCATAAAAATGCTTGATGACATACGCTACCAGGTTCGATACAACTTCAAGCCATTCTTCATTAAAAGTAACTTCGTAAAGGGTTATGAATGCATTTGCAATAAAAGCATAGTCATCTAAAAAGCCTTCGATATACGCTTTGCCATCTTTAAAACTATGCCATAAGCTATGGTCAGGTTTAATGAGCTTATTTTTAATGAAATTGGCATTATGACTGGCTAATTCTAAAAATGAAGGCTCTTTAAATGTTTTATATGCATCGGCAAGGCCTTTTAACATCAAGCCATTCCACGATGCAAGGGTTTTATCATCAAGTCCGGGCGAAATCCGCTGTTCTCTTCTTTCATTTAAAATATCCAACCAGCTATTTTTCTTTGACAGAAAATCATCGATAGCTATTTTATTTTCCGCACAAAATACTGCATCGCTTTTCTTCCGCTGTAGAATATACTTTTCATCTTCCCATACATCACTTTCATTTATACTAAAATAGGAAGCGAACAATGAAAAATCTTCGCCGAGCAATTCATTCAACTCCTCTTTTTTCCATACGTAATATTCTCCTTCAATACCCTCAGAGTCGGCATCTAAGGCGCAGTAAAAAGCACCTATGGGAGAGGTTAGTTTACCTGAAACAAATTTATAAATGCCATACACTACATCCTTATACAACTCATTCGGATTACGCTTATATGCATGGGCGTACAGGGACATTAACTGCCCGTTATCATACAACATCTTTTCAAAGTGGGGAGCTTTCCAGAATAAGTCGGTAGAATAGCGTGCAAAGCCGCCGCCCACCTGGTCGTATATACCACCCATAGCCATCTTGTCGAGCGTAAGGTATACATGCTTCCCGACAGGCAGGGCACTGTCGACTACATTCGTATTTTTCAGGACATACGTATAATACAATAAAAACTCATAATTATTCGGCATCGGAAACTTGGGGGAATAATTATACCCTCCTAAAACCGTATCGAATGAGGCTGCTATAGCATTGGTATATGCTTCGAGAAATGCAAAATCTTTTCCTATTTTTGCTTTTTTGGCATCAGGAATGAGCGATATAGAAAGAATTCCTTTTTCCAGTTCTGCTGATAATTCCTTTACCTTCTCCGGTTCTTTACGGAAAAGACTATCCAGGTTCATCAGTAGTTGCATCCAATCTTGCTTGCGGAAATAGGTGCCCCCATAAACGGGTTTCCCATCAGGTAACGTGAAACAATTAAGAGGCCATCCCCCACGCCCCGTAAGCACATTAATGGCATCCATATAAAGCATATCCACTTCAGGGTGCTCTTCGCGATCCACTTTTATGCACACATACTTTTTATTCATCAGGGCTGCCACTTCAGCATCCTCAAAAGATTCCTTTTCCATTACGTGGCACCAGTGGCAAGCTGAGTAGCCAATACTAACAAGCACTAATTTTTTTTCCTGTTTTGCCTTTTCAAAAGCCTCTGGTCCCCAAGGGTACCAATCAACCGGGTTATGGGCATGTTGCAGCAAATAGGGGCTGCTTTCACTGATTAAACGATTGGTGTATGTGCTCATCGAGAGGTGTGCTATCTGCGAAAGTAGGCATTTTGGCCGAGGTAATAAATGAAAAAGTTCCGGACGCAAGCGCCGGAACTAACACACCTTAAAAAACTACATAGACTATCTTACAGTCCGAGTCCGCTTTCAGGACGGGAAGAGCCACCGCTCCTGCCACCACCGAAAGGATGGAACCCATGACGCCTGGTAACGACCGTATACCGTTTACCGCTACCAAAATTGTTGGTTGCACTGCGCTGCGCTTTTTGGTCTCTAACCACCTTGCTATTGTCGAGCGATGCGGTGTACTTTCTTCCGGTTCCTTTAGCATAAACCGACAGAGAAAAACAAATTACGGCTAAAATACATACTAACTTTTTCATTGTTTTTGGATTTTAATTGTGTTGAATTTTGAGATACTATATTATTTTTTTAAAATTTTTCCTTTTGTTCAGTAGTAAGTGCTTCACTTTTACTTTCTTCTTTTTTATTTTCTTGCTCATTGCTTTAATTTTGAAATGTGGGGCATTGTACGCCGCCTGTTTTTATTTTGTTTCAGCAATTATTTATTTGGCTATACTATTGCTTAAAAATGATGCATGTAACTATCTGTTAATTTGCATATTACAAACAAACATGGTATGTTAATAAGTTCCATAAAAAAGCAATGGGGAAAGTCTCATAAATTGAAACTTTCCCCATCTAAAACCTGCCCAAACTTAAAATTTAGGCAAGATTATTATACCAACATAAAACTTCGACTCTTAACCTTTCCCGCCACCTGTATTGGCCTTGGCTTGTTGGCGCCTTAGAGCCTTTGCCTGATGGCTACTCGTAACAGAAGAATATCTTTTGTCGCTTTGAAATTTTTTCGCCTGCTTTTGTTGGGCTTTTTGAGATGCCCTTTCAGTAGTGTTGGTACCAGGGGTTTGCTGGGCAAATGCCATTCCGCAAATTAAGCAACCGGCTAAGAGGATCACTGTCTTTTTCATGGTGTGAAGTTTTTGAAGGTTAAGAAATAAGAGCCGCATGTATATTAAACGCAATTCCAACTACTTTGTTCCTTAAAATTAATCTGAATACGTGCTTTTTTTCTGGAAAATCGATGAATACAGGAAAACCCGAGTTGAATTTGGGTTATAAAGGTTCGAATAATGCCTCAAAAACTATTTCGCTATTTTTACACCCATATTATATGATATGATTCTTATTGCAGACAGCGGCTCATCTAAAACAGGATGGAGACTAGTAGATAAAAACTCTGTTCTCCCTTTCCATACCGAAGGACTAAACCCATATTACAAAACGATTGAACAGATAAAAGCCGTTTTACAGAAAGACCTCATCCCCCATCTTCCAGGTAAACCGGAAGAAATAAAAGGCATCTATTTTTATGGAGCCGGTTGTTCAGTTCCTATAAAGTGCGAAGAAGTAAAAAAAGCATTGAGCGACTGTTTCCCTTCCGCAGCTATAGAAGTTGACCATGATATTCTGGGCGCTGCCCGTGCCTGTTGCGGACATGATAAAGGCATTGTATGCATATTAGGTACAGGCTCCAATTCCTGCTATTATGATGGAACTGATACCACGGAAATTATTGGAGGTTTAGGATTTATATTAGGCGACGAAGGCAGCGGAGGCCATATCGGCAAAAGTATTGTAGCTGCTTACCTGAACCGTGAAATGCCGGAAGATTTAAGAACAAACTTCTTTGATACCTATCACATGGACCGTGCTGCCATTGATAAAAAAGTGTACCTGGAACCTAACTTTAATAAGTTTTTAGGAACCTTTAGTATGTTTGCCGCCAACCATATTACCCATCCTTTTATCCAGCACTTATTAAAAGATTGCCTGGGATTATTTATTGACAAACACGTTTGCCGTTATGCTAATTATACTACCACGACAGTGCATTTTGTTGGTTCGGTGGCTTATCACTATAAAGACATATTAATAGAAGTTTGCCATAAGCGAAACATTACAACAGGCAAGTTTATTTTAGAACCGGTGGAGGAATTGGTCGCATTTCATCACGAAGACACGAAGAAACACTGAGAATAATTTTTGATTACTTTGTCGAACACATAAGACAGCACATTTATGCGCAAAATAATTACTTTACTGTTATTATTAATTCCATTATTCTCATTTAGCTAGAAAACCATAAGGCTTACCAATAAGGAAACCGATGAAGCCTATTATGTCCTAAAATCAGATACTTCAATCAGGCAAGGCGTTTATAGAAAATGGAGTTGGGATGATAAATCAAAAATAGAAGGGTATTATAAAAATGGGGTGAAAGACAGTATTTGGTCATTCTATGACGCGCAAGGAAAGCTTGAACAAAAGTATGATTACACAAATAAAAAACTGTTATATCAGGAAGATTATACTAATGGTAAGCCCAAAAAGAGCCTTGTAGTAGAAGGCTCAGATACGATAAAAGCTATACTTGATCAAAACCCGGTTTATGTTGGAGGTAAAACTGAATTACATAAAGCTCTCAACGAGTATTTACTCCATCACAAAATAAGATGCGACACAAATGGTTTTGTTTATATTATGTTCACCATTGGCTTAAATGGCAAGGCGCTTAATTATAAGATAGTAGGGCAGGCTCATTGCCTTAATATGATAATATTAGACGCATTTAAAAAAATACCTAATGAATGGGTCCCCGGAGTTTTGAATGGAGAAAAAGTAAATGTTTCAATTTATCAGCGGTTCGACTTTGACCTTTGATAAAATTAATTTACTCCGCATTCTCAGTGAACCTTTGTGCCCTCCGTGTCTCCGTGGTAAATATCCTGTAACAAAATCTTATCATGTTCCTCAAAAGTCAATGACTTTTTTGTGTGGCATTTGCCAGGCACAAAATTTATAACTAACTTCCAATTATATCGATTAAGAGTGCGAAATGACCGCAAACAATTGGCTTTTAGCCTGTACTGAAATAAATATATTTATTTCAGTTATATTTAAATCGAAAAAACCGTGAAGCAATGTGAAGCAAAAAAAAATCGAAAAATTGATTAGTCCTTTTCTTAGAACTTCATCAGTTCCTCGTACACTTCCTTAGTAGGCAATCCCATTACATTCGTATAGGAGCCTTCAATACGTCCAATGCCTATGTAGCCAATCCATTCCTGTATACCATAGGAACCCGATTTATCATACGGGCGGTATTTCTTTACATAAAAGGTGCGTTCTTCCAACGATAGTTCCCTGAAAAATACATCAGTTAGTACGTGAAAAATCTTCTTCTTTGTCTTTGACCTCAAACAAACCCCGGTAGCCACCCTATGCTTTCTTCCCGACAGTTTGCCTAACATGGCAATGGCATCGGCTTCATCTGTAGGCTTCAGCAAAGAGTTATTATCGAGCCATACAATAGTATCGGCAGTAAGCACTATAGCATCCTCAGGGATTTCTTCATCTGTAAATGCCATTGATTTCTTTTCAGCAAGAAACTCTACAATTTCTTCACATTGTAAATGTTCAGGGTACGATTCTTCAACGTCTTTAGGTCGAAGTTCATATTGAAAGCCGATTTCTTCCAGGAGTTGGCGGCGGCGTAACGATTGAGAGGCGAGAATGATTTTCATACAGGGCTGTAAAAACTAAAAATGTGTAAAATGATCCATACTTCAAATGCAAATACAAAACAAATAGAAATTCCTGTAATCATAATAAATTTTAACCATCCGCTTATTTTTTTGTAGTTGCCGGCTGAAGATGCTTTATATGTTTTCCATAAAACTACGAGGCAAGGCAGTTGGATAAAAATGGCGCAATATATAATGACGAGCGTATTCTTCTCTGCAACTCTAATAAAATACTGGAAGATGCCCAATAAAAAAATTATCAGGGCCACCAATAGCTGAACTACTATTTTGGTTTTTCTGTTCCCTAATACAATGGGTATGGTTTTGCAACCCAGGGCAGCATCCCCTTCCGCATCCTGCATATCTTTCACAATCTCGCGAATAAGGTTGATTAGAAAAGCAAAAACTGCAAGCCCCCAGGCAAAATAATGAACCGCATCAATATTATCGGCTATTTCATCGACATCTGACTGAAGGTATATGGCTGATAAGGGAACAAGCGCCAGGCAAATAGCCACCAAAACATTACCTGCCAGGAAAGTTGATTTTAGTTTATATGAATATATCCACAGACTTACAGCATAAAACACAAATAATAAACTGAACGAAGGATACCCCGCTGCACAGCATGAATAAAAACCTGTACACAATGCTATTACATTTAGAATAACATATAGTCTTAAAGCCCGTTCGGGAGAAATTGTTTTACCTATTATAACCTTATCCGGCTTATTAATAGCATCCAATTCAACATCATAATAGTCATTAATAATATACCCGGCTGCCGCAACCAGGATAAAGGAGAGAGCGAATAAAGCGTAGGTAACCTCATCAACTGAAAACGAAGCATATTTAAAATTTTGAAGAGGCAGTATATATGCAAAACGTATTACATATACTGTAAAAAGAATTATAAAAAGGTTTACCGGGCGCACCAACCTTATATATAACGGAAACACCTTCATAGTGAACAATTGTCAATTAACCATTGCCAATTGTTCATTCGCTTATGCTTTTGCGGTGGGTCCTCCGAAATTCATCGGTATGGGAGTCACTTCTGTATCTTGCACAGGGCCATTAACCGACTCGAACTTAGCCATATTATCCTTCAGGGCTTTCATTAATCGCTTGGCATGCTGGGGAGTAAGTACGATACGCGATTTAACTTTAGCTTTTGACACACCTGGCATGATGCGTATAAAATCAATCACAAACTCGGAAGTGGAATGAGTTATGATGGCCAGGTTGGAATAAATGCCTTCAGCTACTTCTTCTGATAGTTCTATATTGATATTAACGGGGTCAGGGAGATTATTTTCGTCCATGTCTATGTAATTAGAATGTATTATATTTGTGCAAAAATAGCATTTATTGACGGAAAGACCTGGATAAAACACATGCCAAATTAAAATGAAGTTTGCATGTGCCAATATTTATTATTTTTGCACCCAATTTAAAAATTACTTACCCATGACAAATAAAAATGACGCCTCCATTGAAGCTCGAGTTAAATCAATCATTGTTGACAAACTAGGTGTTGATGAAAAAGAGGTAACACCCCAAGCAAGCTTCACCAACGATTTAGGGGCTGACTCTTTAGATACCGTAGAGTTAATCATGGATTTCGAAAAAGAATTTAACATTGCTATCCCTGACGAACAAGCGGAAAAAATCAATACTGTAGGAGAAGCTATTGCCTACATTGAAGCAAACGTAAAGTAACCTTTTTCCTGCATATTAATGCAACTGAAACGCGTTGTAGTAACGGGTTTGGGAGCCCTTACCCCTATCGGTAATACGCTCGACCAATTCTGGGCGAATTTAATTGCCGGAGTTAGTGGTGCTGCTCCTATTACCCGTTTTGACCCTGCCAAATTTAAAACACGCTTTGCCTGCGAACTGAAGGGATTCAAGCTAGAAGACCATTTTGAACGCAAGGAAGGACGCAAGATTGACCCCTATGCCCAATATGGCTTGGTGGCTTCAGCCGAAGCCATAAAAGACTCCGGGCTTGACCTTGAAACTGTTAATAAAGACAGGGTTGGCGTTATTTGGGGCTCAGGTATCGGTGGCTTAGACACATTTTTAGATGAATGCGGCAATTATGCCAAAGGCGATGGAACCCCACGGTTTAATCCCTTTTTCATACCCAAAATGATTGTAGATATTCTCTCGGGCCATATATCTATTAAATATGGATTCCGGGGACCAAACTTTACTACTGTTTCAGCCTGCGCTTCTTCTACTAACTCGCTTATTGATGCCTATACCTATATTCGTTTAGGCAAGGCCGATGTAATTGTAACAGGAGGTTCGGAAGCTGCTATTGACCAAGCAGGTATAGGAGGCTTCAATGCCATGAAAGCATTATCTGAACGCAACGATTCACCCGAAACAGCTTCCCGCCCTTTTGATAAAGACAGAGATGGTTTTGTAATGGGCGAAGGTGCCGGCAGCATTATACTGGAAGAACTGGGACATGCGTTGAACAGGGGTGCCAAAATTTATGCCGAAGTAGTAGGCAGTGGGATGACTGCAGATGCTTATCACATGACTGCTCCGCATCCGGAAGGATTAGGCGCTATCAACGTAATGCGTTTGGCTCTGGAAGATGCTGGTCTTCAACCAAGCGACATTGATTATATTAATGTACATGGAACTTCGACTCCGCTGGGGGATATTGCTGAAACCAAAGCTATTGTAAAGGTATTTGGCGAACATGCTTATAAACTTAATATAAGTGCCACCAAGTCTATGACAGGGCACTTATTGGGAGCCGCAGGCGCTGTGGAAGCTATTGCTTCTATCATGGCGGTGAATACAGGTATAATACCTCCTACCATCAACCACTTTACCGACGATCCTGAGTTGGACAATAATCTCAATTTAACTTTTAATAAAGCTCAACGCCGCACGGTTAATGCTGCCCTTAGCAACACCTTCGGTTTCGGCGGACACAATGCTTCTGTCATTGTAAAGAAGTTCGAGTAAGTATTCATGCTGAACTCGTTTCAGTATCGCACAAGAACATTCATTTATGATATATTGAGACCCTGAAACTATCCCGATATTTATCGGGATAGGATGACTATTTATTGTCCCACTTTATAAACTTTATAACTTTACGAACTTTATAAACTTGTATGGACATTCCACATATTCTTAATTTTTTGGGCGAAGACCATGAAGACTATTTTCATGCTATAGCTCCGCCGGTCATTCAAAGCAGTAACTTTTGTTACCCCACAGTAAAAACCTTGCGGGAAGCTATATTGAATGAAGCAAATACTCCATTCTACACACGCGGTTACAATCCTACTGTGGCCATTCTTCGTAAAAAGCTTGCTGCATTGGAACATGCCGAAGATGCACTGGTATTTGCAAGTGGTACTGCAGCTATGGTAGCTGCGGTAATGTCTATTCTAAAAGGTGGCGATCATGCGGTGTGTGTACAAAAGCCTTATAGCTGGACCAATTCTCTTTTCAATAAATATCTGGTAGAATATGGCGTAACTGCTACCATGGTTGATGGAACAGATCCTGCTAATATTGAGAAAGCTGTAAAGCCCAATACCAAACTTATTTACCTGGAGACACCTAATTCCATCACGTTCGAATTGCAGGATATAGAAGCTATTTCTAAAATCGCCAAACCTAAAGGAATTGCAATAGTGGTTGATAATAGTTATTCATCGCCTATATGTCAAAACCCTATCACATTGGGTGCTGACTTGGTAGTGCACTCTGCGAGCAAATACATTGGCGGACATAGCGATGTGGTTGCCGGGGTGGTATGTGGCTCTAAAGAAAGGATGGAAAGTATATTTCATAAGGAGTTTATGAACTTGGGTGGTATTATTTCTCCCCACGATGCCTGGCTGATGATTCGCAGTTTGCGCACCCTTGAAATACGCGTAAATAAATCAGTAGAAGTCGCTCAAAAAGTAGTTGATACATTGGAGAACCACCCTAAAGTGGAAAAGATGTATTACCCATTTTCAAAAAATAATCCGCAACTGGCATTGGCAAAACGACAAATGAAATCGGCTACAGGCCTATTCTCTGTATTGCTAAAAGCCGATGAAAAAGGCATAGAACGCTTTTGCGATAATTTAAAACGCTTCCGCATGGCATGCTCCTGGGGAGGTTATGAATCTTTGTGCTACCCATTTTGTGCTATGCCCGAAGAAGGCCGCAAGATGAGCAACCTGCCTGTTAACCTGGTACGCTTTTATATCGGTATTGATGAAGCAGAGTTGGTGCTGGGAGATATTACGCAGGCTTTGGAGAAGGTATAGCAGCTTACTTTACGACTATAATTTTCTTAGAAGCAATGGCATTTCCGTTAACGGATAGCTGGTAGAAATAGGTGCCTGCTGCAATATCCGATGTCGTCAAACGCAAATGGTCAAATGCCGAAGTAATTATGTATTGCTTTATAACCCTTCCGCCAAGATCATATAAAGTCAATTGTCCCTGAGTTGTTCCCTGTGGCAACGTGTAATAAATATTGGTATAACTTACAGCAGGATTAGGATAAACATTCATCATATTATTGGTATTGTTATTAAGCGGCGCCACGCCTAAATCAATATTACCCATACAACCCGGAACACAAGGAAGGCTTCCCGGCAGCTTATATAGTAAGGACGCGATATTACCATTATTATCATGTTGGGTTAATATCATATAGGTTCCACTATCAGTTGGTACAATCGGGAAAAATATTGGACTTTGCATACCGGGAAAACGTTGAACAAAAGCAGCAGAATCTTTACTAAAAACAGTAGCACCATTATCTTTATATATAGCCATCTGACAACAGCCATCCGTTGCCACGTAATCAATATGTAAGGTATCTGTATCGAAAAGACCTTCTGAAATACAGGCTATATTGGAAAAACTACCAGGAATTATTGCATTTCTGTAAAGAGACAAGTTCATATTATAAAAACTCAATGTGTCATGATGAAGATAAACAAACTTAAAGCCCGAATGTTTCAAGTAGACAGATTCAAAGTATCCATCATTAATTGAATAATAAGGATAACTCTTCATGAATGTAATTTGTCCATTCACTCTTCCTCCAAATGCAAATAGAAATATAATAAATAACTTAATAATGGTTTTCATGGTGTCGAATTTGAAAGTAAAGATAATAATATTTCCGAATAGCTATTAGGAACTGGAATACCCTTACACCCTCTCCATCATAGCCATATAAAAGCCATCAAAGCCTGAATCGGAGGGCATCACTTTTTTCTCGTTCACCATTTTAAAGTTCGGATGTTCTGATAGAAAGTGAGCTACGGTCTTTTCATTTTCCGAAGGCAATATGCTGCAGGTCGCATAAATGAGCTTCCCGCCTTTTTTTACCATAACCGAATAATCTGAAATTACTTTAGCCTGTTCCCTCTTTATGTTCTCGAGGCTCTCGATATTCATTTTCCATTTAATATCGGGGTTGCGCTTAAGTATTCCAAGCCCCGAACATGGTGCATCAATCAATACCCTGTCGGCGCTTTCACCCAATTTTTTTATCGTTTTGGACGATTCTATCAAACGGGTTTCTACAATACTTACTCCCGCTCTTTTAGCTCTTCTTTTCAGTTCTTTCAACTTCCATTCAAAAATATCAAGGGCAATAATTCTTCCTTTATTCTGCATCAATGCTGCACAATGCAAAGACTTGCCGCCACCGCCCGCACAGGCATCTACCACACGCATTCCGGGTTTCAAATCCATAAAATAAGCTACTTCTTGCGAAGAAGCATCTTGCACCTCAAACCATCCATTTTGAAAAGGTTCGGTTGTAAATATCCTTTTACGTTCTTCTACTAATAAGGCATCCGGGTGATGAGGTATTACAGAAGTACGTGTATTGTCGTTTTTCAATTCCTCTTGCAAAACATCACGGGTTATTTTAAGCGTATTGGCACGTATGATAAAATGTGCTTGTCTGTTGAGTTCGGCAATTTCTTTTTCCCATATTTCACCTAACTCTGCTTCTGCCAGTTCATCTAACCAATCAGGAATTGACTCGCGGATCACTCTGGTATCTTGTGCTTTGATTTCTCTTTGTAAAATAACTGATTCATCAATGTCTGCAAACTCTTTCCATTCCGGCAACCTCATGTCTTTTGTAATGAAATATACACCACAAAGCCTCCATAAACCGGCTTCGTATAAGGAAGGTTCTTTGCCTGTTAAATACCATAGTTTGCGCCACCAGCGAACCATATCGTATATAGTTTCCGCTATAAACTTACGGTCTGATGAACCCCATTTAGGATTCGATTTTAGAAGATTGTTTACAATGCTGTCGGCATGTTTACCTTCTGAAAAAATTTGCTGTAACCCCTGAATACAAGCCTTTACCAAGTTAGGATGGAGTCTGAATTGATGTGTTTTGTCCAATGCTTTTAATAATTCGTAATGATGAAATTCAAAAGTAGCTATTTATTAAGTACCACCACTGAATTCCAACGCCAGGAAAGGGACATTTTAAAAGGTTTCAGATTTTTTTATATAAATTAGCAAAAAAAATATTTCTCATGAATATAAAACTTGTAGTATTTGCTGCTTTAGTAGGCGGATTAATGTTTGCCTTAAGTTCCTTTACGTTGAAATCGGATAAAAAAACATTATACGACTTTACCGCTAAAACCATTGACGGAAAAGATTTTGATTTCTCTTCGCTGAAAGGCAAAAAGGTAATGGTCGTAAATACAGCATCCTTATGCGGATATACTCCACAGTATGCCGACTTGGAAAAACTTTACCAGGAATATGGAGGCGCCCACTTTACCATAATTGGGTTTCCGGCAAATAATTTTGGTAGCCAGGAACCGGGTAGTAACGCGGAAATAACCCAATTCTGCACCAAGAACTATGGCATAACCTTCCAAATGATGGAAAAAATTTCGGTAAAAGGAGATGATATGACACCCTTATACCATTGGCTTACTGAAAAAGCACAAAACGGAATGCAGGATGCGCTTGTACAATGGAACTTCCAAAAATTCCTGATTGATGAAAATGGTAACTGGGCAGGGGTAGCTTTAAGCAAAGAATCTCCCCTCAGTGATCGTATAGTTGCCTGGATAAAGGGCAGCAAGTAAAAATGTTGGATGTTTGATTTTGAGTGCTGAATAAAAGTCAGTTCTTCAATTCAACATCCAACATTTAAAATTCAAAATTTAATTGCAGTACTCGTCGTAAGCTGCTTTCAGGTTCTCAGCAACCATGTTAGCCGAATGTCCTTCAATATGGTGGCGTTCAATAAAATGAACCAGCTTACCATCTTTGAAAAGTGCTATGGAAGGAGATGAAGGCGGATATGGCAAAGTATGCTTGCGGGCTTGCGCGGTAGCTTCTACATCAAAACCTGCAAATACAGTTACTAAATTATCAGGTTTCTTTTCACTGTCAAGTGACATGATGATTCCAGGGCGGGCAGCACCGGCTGAACAACCACAAACGGAATTAAATACTAATAGAACCGTACCTTCTTGAGCAACAGCCTTATCAACAGCTGCTGGGGTGGTGAGATCAACGAAACCTGACTCGGTGAGCTCGGACTTCATAGGTATTACAAGTGTTTCAGGATACATATGGTTAGTTTATTTTGGTTAAAAAAGTATGCAAAGATACGCTTTTTTGCGGACATAGAGTAAGAAAACATCATATCCTTAAGGTGCTATACCGTGGCATACCACCCCAGGTTACTTACTCTACAACCAGGGCAGTTTTGCTTGGTAACATTATCTTACTCCGGTATATATATAGCGCAAAGAGGGTTAGCAGAACATTGCTGATACCTAATACGCCAACATCCTCCATTTTATATGATAACTCGTGCCCTAATAAATCGGAAGAATTACCGGTATATAATAAGACTATCGCAATAAAGATAATAGACAGCGTTACATTTTTGGTATTAAACAAATAGATAAGTATAAAAATGATGAGGGGCCAGCTCATGAGGAAATGTTCAGTATCTGTCCGGAACAAACAAGGTATCATAGCTATAATGCCAAACCACTCCATAATAAGATTTGTAGATTGATTTGCCCCCGATTCGCTTTCCTGCCGTATATCCCACCGTATGTAAACCATGTAGGATATAAGCACAACTGAAAGGATAATGTATTGCAAGGCATCCGAAGTAAACCAATGAAAATTATTCCTTATCAATGCATCCAGCGTGTTGGGGCTTGGAAATCCGTTGGCATGTATAAGCATGGTATTCAGCCATTGGTTATGCAGGCTTACATCCATACCGACACCTACTAACAAAGATGGCAAAATAGCAAACAGGGCCAGCAGTATGGCAGTTGTCGAAACAGTCTTAAAACAGCGGCGCAAAACCAACGGGATTAATACAATCACCAAAAAGGGCTTTGTAATGAGCACTATGGCCAATTGAATCCCGGCTAATATAAACCTGCCCTGGAGAATGCTGTAGAGCGATAAACACAAGAGCAGAAGCAAAATCATGTTCATGTTTCCTAGTCCAAGTTCCCTTATGAGATGTATGGTAATACACAAAACAGCTACCGATAAAATAAAATTAGGTGATTTAATAGTATGATTAAAAATGTAGGTATTGAAAATATTCAGCACAAAAATGCCGGTAAGTAAAATAGCAGCTGAAATAAAGAGATAGTTTACAACGCATGCAACGTAATAAGGAAGAACACTCAACGGATAAAATGCAAATGCCATAAGAGGCGAATATTTATAATAGCCCGAGCCCGGCGAAAAAAGTATACCATATACCTGTTTGCCGCTTGCAATAGCATTAGCGGCGCCATAATAAACCTTAAAATCGCCCATTACAAAATGGTGATTGATATTATCTATCGTAAAATCGATCACCAGGAACAGTATTGTAAATACGATAAATTTATATGGAGTTTTGTATAGAGGGGGTATCATCCAGGGGAGGGAAATGGCAAAATTAGGTATAACTATTTTCCTGACAAGAACTTTAAAGTATTATTACTCCTTATGAGTGACGTATAACTACAATTAGTATTTTTGGAAATCGAAAAAAATATGGCTAAAAAAATTTTAATTACAGGCTCCAACGGCTTACTCGGGCAAAAACTCGTTTACAGGCTACTTAACCAGGCAGACATTGATATTATTGCAACATCTAAAGGCGACAACAGGCTTAGAGTACAAACAGGGTACACCTATCATCCGCTTGACATTACAGATGAACAGGCAGTTAAAGAAGTACTTGCTAAGTTTATTCCGGATGTTGTAATAAATACCGCAGCTATGACGAATGTAGATGCCTGCGAAACAGAGCAAGCGGCTTGCCGCAAAATGAACGTAGATGCGGTAGATTATTTGATAAATGCCTTAAAAACACAACATAACAACCCGCATTTTATTCATCTTTCTACCGACTTTATATTCGATGGGAACAATGGGCCATACAGGGAAACCGATATCCCTTACCCGCCTGATTCGGTATATGCCGACTCGAAATATATGTCTGAAAAACTGGTTGAAAAATCAGGCCTGAAATGGACCATTATCCGTACCATATTGGTATACGGTGTGGTTGACTTTATGAGTCGCAGTAATATTGTTTTATGGGCCAAAGATGCTTTATCAAAAGGTAAACCCATTAATGTGGTTGACGACCAGTTCCGCACCCCTACCCTTTCAGAAGATTTAGCGGAAGGCTGTTTGCTGGCTGCGTTAAAAGGAGCTACCGGCATATATCACATATCCGGCAAGGATTTTATGAGCATTATTGAGTTAGTGAATAGAGTTGCCGATTTCTGGCACCTTGATAAATCCTTAATCCACCTCTCAAAAACCGCTACATTGGGCCAACCTGCCCAGCGACCGCTCAAAACAGGTTTTATATTAGATAAAGCCCGGGCTGAACTTGGATACGAACCCCACTCCTTTGAAGAAGGTCTGGCTATAGTTGATGCGCAGTTAAAGGATCAACAAAAAGATTAATTTTTGGTTCATAGAATCTTATCTATTTTATTTATAACTTTGAGGTCTTTAACTTTCATATGAGTTTTATCGCAAGCGTACAAGCGCGCCAAATTCTTGATTCAAGAGGAAATCCCACATTAGAAGTAGACGTAATTTCAGACAGCGGTGTAATAGGAAGAGCTGCCGTACCATCTGGTGCATCAACCGGTATTCATGAAGCTGTTGAATTACGCGATGGAGATAAGGGAACTTACCTTGGCAAAGGTGTGCTGAAAGCCGTTAACAATGTAAACACTACCATACTAGAAGAACTGAAAGGCCAGTTTATTTATGACCAACGCGCCATAGATAAAAAAATGATTGACCTCGATGGTACTGAAAATAAAGGAAACCTTGGAGCCAATGCTATTTTGGGAGTTTCGCTGGCAGTAGCTAAAGCAGCGAGCGAAGAAACCCGTCTTCCCTTATATAAATATATTGGTGGAGTGAATGCGAATATCCTTCCGGTTCCGATGATGAACATTTTGAATGGGGGAAGCCATGCAGATAATAACATGGATTTCCAGGAATTCATGATTATGCCTGTTGGAGCGCCATCTTTCTCCGAAGCATTGCGTATGGGCGCGGAAGTATTCCACAATCTAAAAAAACTACTGCAGGATAAGAATCAATCTACCAATGTTGGTGATGAAGGCGGCTTTGCTCCCAACTTAAAGTCGAATGAAGAAGCACTGGATTTTATAATGAATGCCATTGAAAAGTCAGGATACAAAGCCGGTAAGGACATTTATATTGCACTTGATACAGCTTCTTCTTCTTTTTACCTGGAAGAAGAAGGAAAATATCATTTCAAAAAATCGACGGGAGCTAAGCTTTCATCGGCTGAAATGATTGACTTATATGCTACCTTGGTGAAGAATTACCCTATTGTGTCTATTGAAGATGGCCTCGCCGAAGATGATTGGGACGGTTGGAAAATGCTTACCGAAAAGCTGGGCAAAAAAATACAACTGGTAGGCGACGACTTATTTGTTACCAACGTAACCCGTATACAACGTGGCATTGACCTGAAAGTGGCCAATTCCGTTTTGATAAAAGTAAATCAAATAGGAAGCTTAACTGAAACCATAGATGCCGTTCAACTTGCTGACCGGAATTCGTATACATCCGTAATGAGCCACCGCTCGGGCGAAACAGAAGACACCACCATTGCAGACCTAAGTGTAGCATTAAATACCGGTCAAATTAAAACAGGGTCACTATGCCGCTCCGAACGTATTGCCAAATATAACCAACTTCTCCGCATCGAAGAAACATTGGGAAGCTCTGCACAATATGGCGGAACAACATTCAAATACACCCATAACTGACACTAAAAAACATCAAAATATATCATGGATAGCTTAAAGGAGAAGTTCATAAAGAAGGCCACTGCTGAAGCAGAAAATGTAAAACAGTTTATTGCCCAATATGGAGAACAAAAACTGGGTGAATATAATGTTGCCCAAGTATACCAGGGAATGCGGGGAATGGTTGGATTAATTACCGAAACATCAAAACTGGACCCCGAAGAAGGAATACGTTTCCGTGGTTATACTATCCCTGAATTACGGGAAAAACTTCCTAAAGCTCCTAATGGCAGCGAACCTTTGCCGGAAGGCATATTCTACCTGATGCTGATGGGAGAACTGCCTACACAAGAAGATGTGGACGATATTACCAATAACTGGGCCCGCAGAAGTATTGTGCCACGCCATGTTTTTGATACGTTGGATTCGTTGCCTGATAATACACACCCCATGACGGAGTTTAGTATTGGAGTAATGTCCATGCAAACGGAATCGTTATTTGCGGCCGCTTATAAAAAGGGCATTAATAAAAAAGATTACTGGGATTATATTTACGAGGATTCCATGAATCTTATTGCACGCCTGCCCAGAGTTGCAGCCTATATTTACAGAAGAAAATATAAAAACAATGAACACATTGAACCGGACCCTAAATTAGATTGGGCTGCTAATCTTGCCCATATGCTAGGATATGATGATTTTGATGTTAAACGCTTGATGCGTCTCTATCTAACCATTCATGCCGACCATGAAGGAGGGAACGTATCGGCCCATACAACTCACCTCGTAGGTTCTGCTCTTAGCGACCCCTACCTTTCTTTTGCTGCCGGACTGAACGGACTTGCAGGCCCCTTACATGGATTAGCAAACCAAGAAGTAGTAGCCTGGATATTGGAGTTAAAACGTGAACTCGGAGGAGGTTTACCTACCAAGGAACAAATTGCAGACTATATTAAGAAAACATTGGCTGAAGGCAGGGTAGTTCCGGGATATGGACATGCCGTATTGCGTAAAACAGACCCGCGTTTCCTAGCACAACAAGATTTTTATAGAAAGTATATCAAGCACGATGACCTATGCGAAATTGTACAAATGATTTATGAAGTAGCGCCCCCTATATTGCAATCTACCGGAAAGATTAAAAACCCTTGGCCAAATGTTGATGCCCATTCGGGTGTGCTTCTTATTCATTACGGAATTACTGAAAATGATTTCTATACGGTTTTATTTGGAGTATCACGAGCGCTCGGAGTACTTGCTTCGCTTTTGTGGGACAGGGTTCTCGGCTTCCCTATCGAACGCCCGGGCTCCATTACTACCGAAGCTTTGCAAAAAAAGTTCGGAGTTGCTAAAGTTGTAAACTAAATGCAAACCATACTGGTATATATTATTTTCGCACTAGCCATTGTTTATGCAGGCTGGAAGGTTTATAAATCCTTAACCCATAAGGAAAAAGCAGGTTGTGCCAAGTGCGAAGGTTCCGATATTTCTTCCTCTGCATCTGTACATAAAAAACTCTGATAACCTATTTGTTATAGACTTATTTTGGAATAAGGAACTGAAATATTCCTTCCAATGGTTTTGCAATATTAAATTCTATTATCTTTGCGCACCTTTTCCAAAAGGGGGTTACTCTTTTTGGAGAAGATATAATGTTGATTCCGTAGCTCAGTTGGTAGAGCACAACACTTTTAATGTTGGGGTCATGGGTTCGAGCCCCATCGGGATCACAGCAACAAAAAACCTCTTAAAATTTCGTTTAAGAGGTTTTTTTATTGCTTATTAGTTTCGGGTGAAGTTATTTCCATTCACCCCCGTTTTAGCCCTATTTCATTTTAGTAACTGGTATAAAGTGGTTGAATACGATTGGAAGTGTTCAAATTATCTACATACATAAGCGTCAGCACTCCTCGCACAGCAGTCTCTACAATATTCCTTTATTTGAATATTTTCGTTTAAGTTTGTATTCAGCATTTAACAAGCGTGTAAATGAGTAGGTTTCTTGGTTGCCTGTTACTTTTATTTAGTTTCCCCTTGTTCCTCTTGGGTCAGGAAAGAAAGGCAGACTCTCTTAGTACATTATTGAAAACAGATAAGGAAGATTCCAATAAGGTAAAGCATCTGAACATGCTTGCCCAATTGTATCAACAACGCGGAGAATTTGAAATGTCATTACAATATGCTAATCAAGCATTAACCCTTGCTCAAAGAAATGATTATTTTATAGGTATGGCCAAGGCCAATAGTATCTTGGCAAGCATCTCTTATTTTAAGTCGGATTATTCCAAAGCGCTGAGTTATTACATCAATGCACTAAAAATAGATAGCGTTCATGGCTATTCCATGGCTTCAGCTTCAATACTATCAAATATAGCAAGGCTTTATAATATCCAGGGCATTTTTTCTAAAGCCTTGGAGTATGATTTAAAAGCTCTAAAAATAGCAGAGCAGAGTAAAGATAAAAAAGGGGAAGCCAGCTATATTGGCAATATGGGCGATATTTATTTAAGCCAGGGAGATTACAAAAATGCACTGGATGATTATTCCCAATCTTTGGAGCTAAGCAAAGAACTAAACGATAATGGAGAAGAGGCCATAAGTTTGGCACGTATAGGTGTTGTCGCTTTACAACAGAAGCACTATCAAAAGGCTATAGAATATTTTTTAAAAACACAGACCATTGTAGATAGACTTCACAATGAACAACTAATGACTACCATTTTAGGTAATTTGGGCATAGCCTACGCATGTGAAGAGAATTATAAGGATGCTGAAAAGTACTGTTCTGAGGCCGCTGAAAGAGCAGAAAAAGTAGGTGATAAAATAGGATTTGTAGTAAATACCCGGAATCTTGGAGGTTTACTTTTAAAACAAAAAAAATACGAAGCTGCAATAGGATACCTCACAAAATCAGTGGCTGTAGCAGATAGCATAAAGGATTATGAGGTAATTAGAGATGGTAATGAAGATTTAAGTGAAGTATATATGAACATGGGCCAATGGCAAAAAGCATATCAATATCACCTCAAGTATTCGGCGGCTAAAGACACCCTTATTAGCCGGGATAAAAGCAAAGAAATTGGCAGGTTAGAAGCAAAATTTGATTACGACAAACAACTATCAGCCAAGCAAGCAGAAGAAGATAAGGCAAAAGAACTGACAAATGCCAAAAGTAAACGGCAAGAAATTATTAATTTGCTGGTAACTTCAATTGCCTTGATAATAGCACTTATAGCGGTTATCATATACCGCTCGCTGAGATATGCAAAAAAGGAAAAAATATTGGTTGAAAAAGAAAAAATATTGATGGAGTTGAAAGCCTTGAGAGCGCAGATGAATCCGCATTTCATATTCAATGCCATTAATTCCATACAGAATTTCATTTTGGAGAATGACCAGGATGGAGCACAAAAACATCTTTCCAGGTTTTCCAAATTAATACGTATGGTACTGGAAAATTCGAGCTATGAAAATATCCCAATGTCGGATGAAATTAAAATGCTTGAACTTTACCTCGAGTTTGAAACGATACGATTTTCCTCCCGGTTCCAGTTTAAAATTATTGTGGACGAGACCATCGACAAAGACAATATATTTATCTCACCCCTTCTTATACAGCCTTATGTAGAAAATGCAATATGGCATGGGTTAATGCATCTTACCGGACGGCAGGGAGAAGTAATAATTCATTTTGAATTGCAAAATAATCAGCTAAAATGCAGCATAGACGATAATGGAATTGGCAGAGAGCAAAGTCTGAAGCTAAAAAAAGATTCCTTACATAAGTCAATGGGATTATCTATTACTGCTGAAAGGCTTGAAATAATCAATGCACTCTTTAAATCAAAAATGAGTGTTAAATTTACTGACAAAATAAATGCAGATGGTGCTGCATCCGGAACGAGAGTTGAACTGATAATGCCTGTAATTACAAATATCTGAACGTATGCTTAATGCTATAATAGTGGATGATGAAGTTGCAGGAGCCAAAGGGCTTGGAAGGCTCCTAAGCAGATATTGCCCCGGAGTAAATGTGCTTGCAACAGCACATGCAATTGATGAAGCCGAACAAAAAATTTATTCTCTTACACCTGACATTGTGTTCCTGGATATTGAAATGCCTTTTGGCAGTGGGTTTGATTTATTGAATCGTATATCCCAACGGACTGCCATCCGGTTTGAAGTAATTTTTACTACTGCTTACAGCCAATATGCCATTAAGGCATTTAAACATAATGCCATCGACTATCTATTGAAACCCATTGACCCCGATGAATTAGTAAATGCTGTAAAAAAATGTGAAGAAAAAAAAGAAAGAGGAACAATAGATTTAAAAAAAATAGAGAATCTATTCTCCTCTCTTTCGCAAACAAATAAAATCCTGAAATTACCCGTACATACACAGGAAGGCATTATTTATTTAGATACTGAAAAAGTGGTGCGGCTTGAAGCGGATGGAAATTATACCAAAATTCATCTTGTTGGCGGACAAAAATTTACTTCTTCCCGCACCCTGAAAGAATACGAGGAAATGATGCCCCAAAAAGAGTTTTTCCGCATACACAAAACCCATTTAATAAACCTTAGCCACGTCAGGCAATATATTAAAGGGGAAGGCGGAGAGGTATTAATGTCTGACAGCAGTTTATTGGAAGTTTCGCGATACAAAAAAATAGATTTTTTAGCTCTTCTTACCCCTCACCACAAAATCTGAAAGATTGTGATTTGAAAACCGGGGGTTGCTTATATTAAAATCATTTTCCCTTAACTACTCATTATTGATTCCCAACCCAACCCGCTGTTAATCGGCCAAATTCCGCTATTAATCAGTCCATATTGCCATTAAATAAGTTTGGCTTCGGGAGATAGATTTCTGACTTAAACTTGTATGTGAATTCAATTATTCATACGGCAATATGGTTGCAGTTAATCCTTTGTAATAGATAGTTTATAACCTAAAAATGATTGCAGGATAAATACATTATATAATATGATTATCAGTGACTTAATTGGCATACCTTGTGTTAATTAAAAATAATTTCTACTGAGTAACATACTCAAAATAATATGAAGATAAATTACTCATCTTTTTTTATTATCCTAATTATACCCTTCTTTTTAATGAATTGGCAGCTTTTAAAAGGGCAGTCCTCTGTCTCCACAAAATTAAAAGCTGATAAAAGTACTACTACAACAGCCGCTAAAATCAATTGGACTTCAAACCCATTCGACCACCAGGTGTTTATTGAAAACGAAGGGCAGTTTACTGCTCTGCCTAGCAGCGATAAGATATTATATGGAGCACTAGTGGGGAATGTATATATGTTCATCACTCCGCAGGGGTTGATTTATAAATATACCGAAAACCCTGTTTTGAAACAAGAACCCGGAAAAGCTCCCATAGCGGTGGACCCCGATGATATAGATTGGAGTAAAACAAAACCAATAGACCATTACCTAACTGTTATCTGGGTAGGCTCGAAGGGCGCTACGGATATAGTGGCAGGCGAGGAACAAACCTATTACTATACCTATCCGGGAGCAGACGGTAAAAGCACCATAAAAGTAAACGTATTCAAAACGATAACCTGTAGAAATGTATATCCGGGTATCGATATAAAATACACCTTCCCCGAAGGAAAAAATGGCTTTAAATATGCATTAATAGTGCATCCAGGGGCTGACCTTTCGCAGATAAAACTACAATATGACAGAGCCGGAAAGATGCAGATGGATAAGAATGGCAACGTGCAACTGAACAGCGGCTGGGGAACCTTTACCGATCATGCCCTCAAGAGTTATTATGAAGGAGAAAGTGATACCCTTGCATCATCTTACAAATTACAAAATAACACCGAGTCATTCTTTATAAATAATCTTGATCCGACCAAAACATTGATAATAGACCCCTGGAGCACCAACTGGACCAGCTCCTATACCGGAAATGGTGGCTATAACGGAGCGTATGACCTGGGTTACGATAATTTTGGAAATGTGTATATATCGGGTAGTTATAACCCTTGGCAGATTGCCAAATATAACAGCGCAGGAAAGCAGCTATGGACATTTAATGTTACCAACATTCCCTTAGGTAATTATGGTGCTTTTTGTGTGGACAGGGATGACGGTTGCTCATACGAATTTGAGGGATACGGCATGAGTAATATAGATAAGGTAAGCACTACCGGAGCGCTATTAAACACCTTAAATTCCGGAACATTGAATGAGAATTGGAGAGCAGCCTATGATGAATGCAGCCACCGTATTGTAATTGCAGGCGGTGGAATCAACCTTAGCCTACAGGCTGCTACCATTGATACTTTGAATAGCAACTGCGTTACGGCCAATGTACTGGGTCTTCCCCCGGGGACAGGATTCCATGATATGTGCCTGATGGGCCTTGACCCTATTGTAGATACTGTTTACATGGCAAGTTGTGCTTCACTTACCATTTACAAAAATATTGCCAACAACCTCTTGTTAAGGGTTCCTATGCCCAATCTTATTCCTGCCGGTATTTCAACATACGACGGATTTAACTTTAATGAAATAGGAAGTGTAGCCTATGTACCACCCGTCAAAGGCAATGCGAACGGAATGAACGGAATGACTGTAAGCCCTAACTGGGTATATATATACAATGGAGATACACTTCGGCAAATAGATAAAAATACGGGAGCCATTAACAACAGTATAAGTCTTTCAAAAACGAATTATATATGGGCTGGCATTGATGCAGACTTATGTGATAATCTATATATCGGCAATGGAGATAGTGTGGACTTGTATAATTCGTTGCTAAGCTATCGGGGAGCTATCGGAGCTTTTAAAGGGAATGTTTATGATGTAGTACTGGACAAAGGATCCGGTTCTTCGGCTAATAGTACCTTATATGTATGTGGTGACGGCTTTGTGGCAAGCATAAAAATAGATCCGCCTGATCCGCCTGTTATAAAAAAATCGTATGTGCATAAATGCACCTGTACCTGCAAGGCTACCGGTACACTTTACCTTTGCGGGAATGCAGATACCAGTAATGTAACTTACTTGTGGAGCAATGGTCAAACAACCCATATCGCAACTGGTTTATGCCCGAAGAACACATATACTCTTACAATAAACCTCGGCTGTGTTCAGCACTTTACAGATACATTTAATATTGCTTTATCAGATACATTCAACATTGCTAAGTCAGTAACAAACCCTACTTGCGGCTTATGCAACGGAAGAGCTAAAGTAACGGTCAGCGGAGGAGCAAATCCGTATACTTATTCCTGGTCTCCCGGTGGACAAACCACCCAAACAGTTACCGGTCTATGTGCAGGAATCTACACTATAACTATAACCGACTTCTGCGGCGATATTTCTACTACATCGGTAACACTTACTGATATAGCCCCTCCAATTAAACTTACTGTTTCTCCGGTCCAAGATAGTATATGTATAGGAGCAAGCGTTGCAATTACTGCAACCGGTGCACCTAAATATAGCTGGGCTCCGGCTGTAGGTTTAAGTTGCACCACATGTCCTAACCCTATAGCCTCACCTACCAGCACTATTACGTATACGGTTGTCGGGAGTGATTCAGCCGGATGCTCCGCCTCCGCATCGGTTACTATACTCGTGTCTCCTTCTCCCAATATAGAGATTACAGCTACCCCCTCTTCTATTTGCCAGGGAGAATCTGCCGTACTTATTGCTTCAGCAACTAATATTAATAGCCCATTGATATGGCAACCTGGAGCCTTGTCGGGCCCTTCCATTTCAGTAGCGCCTAATGTCACTACTACTTATACAGTAACTGCCTCATCCAGTTGTGGACAATCTTCCACATTCAAAACAATTTTTGTTAATCCATTACCTCTTACACGGTTTGATGCTTCTATCTCTTCCGGATGTATCCCTCTTTGTATACAGTTTTTTGATAGAACCCGGTCAGCCGACCCTATCTTTCAATGGAGATGGAATTTTGGAAATGGAGATACCGTAAATAGCAAAAGCCCCATATATTGTTATCCTAAGCCGGGTGATTACACAGTTAAGTTAACAACAATAACTGACAGTGGTTGTAGTTCCACATTATCTGTTCCAAATTACATAAAGGTATATAGTCCACCTGTAGCAAGTTTTATAGCCTCGCCGCAGCCTGTAACTATTTTAGAGCCCACCATACAATTTACCGATGAATCAACAGATGCTTATGGAATACTATACTGGATATGGAATTTTGGAGAAGAGGGAGATACCATGAGTAACCTGCAAAACCCGGTGCATATATATAGGGATACCGGAACATATTGCCCCAGTTTAATAGTAATGGACATGCATGGTTGCATAGACACCGTAATAAATTGCCTGGATATAGACCCCATATATACGCTCTATATACCAAGTGCATTTACACCTAATGGAGACAGAAGGAATGAAGTGTTTAAGGCAAAAGGGAATGATGTAAAGAGTTTTGAGATGTATGTATTTGACCGTTGGGGAATGGAGTTATTCCACGGTACCAATATCAATGAAGGTTGGGATGGCACATTTAAAGGATTATTATGCCAGGAAGATATCTACGTTTATAGAATAACCGCGTATGATAATAAAAACCGGGAGCACACCTATGTAGGTAACGTAACCCTGCTAAAATAATCAAAGAATGAGCCTACAAATATCATTAAATACATCCGCAATAATTTTAAATCTAATTTATTAAATCTATACTCATGAAGCTTATAAACATACTATTTATCAGTCTTTTTTTTACGGTGGGTGTTTCAGCCCAATCATGGAAGTGGGGAAGAGAAGCCAAGGTATTTAATCCCGGTGCAGGGCAGGGTGACCCCCTTGGAAATCATTGTGTGGCCACAGATATAAATGGAAATGTTTATGGTAATGGCATGTCTATCCGTAAATTAATATTTGGCAAGGATACACTGGATAGCCCAACCTTGGGCCAATATTTATATAAATACGATAAGAATGGGAATCCTATTTGGGCAAGAGTTACAACGGCCGGAGTATTCCATAAAAATACCACAGGAACGTCGCTTTCAACTGATCGTTCATCCAATATATACACTACAGGGTTTTTTAGTGATACATTGATATTTGCAAAAGATACCCTCATTAAGGGGAGTTATTGTAGTTTCGATTCGTACCTGGCTAAATATGATGTTAATGGTAATCTAATATGGGCCCGGCAATCAATCTGCCCCCCATCTGATTCTAGTTGGTGCCAGGGAAATGACGTTGTAACTGATTCTTCAGGTAATATATATGTAACCGGTTATTTTGAAGATACTGCCACTTTCGGGCCCTATACCCTCACCTCAAAAGGAGGGGGTGTTACACAGGTATTCTTGGTTAAATATGATCCTAAAGGAAACGTAGTATGGGCTAAACAAACAACCGGGCGTATAATGTTGTGGTCTTCGGGTAATTCTATTGCAATAGATGCTTCTGGAAATCTATATCTCACTGGTGAATTTACAGATACTTTACAATTTGGAACTCATAAACTATACCCCACAAACTTCAAAAAAAATTATCCGAATGTATATGTCGTAAAATATGATAAAAATGGTAACGTTATTTGGGCAAAACAGTCAATAGCGCTTGGCAGAAGTGCAGCTGAGGGATTTTCTGTCAGTGTAGATGCGTTATACAATATTTATATTACAGGTGAATTTACCGGGACTGCTATATTTGGTCGGGATACTATAAACAGCCCAAATAATTTTAATAATGTATTTCTTATAAGATATGATACTTCTGGTACTGTACACTGGGCAAAATGCGGGAATTCGATTGTCCCAAACTCTGGGTGGAGCGGGTCCTCTCTTTCAAGCGATACATTACCACAAGGAGGAGGTTTTTTACTCGCTGGAGGAGGTACCACAATAGTATTTAATACGGATACATTCAAGAATGGTAACTACCTTTTTCAATTTGATACTACAGGTCAAATTATATGCAGTACTGCATATAGTGAGGGTGGTGAAGATGACCAGGATGGGGTTATTACAGATCGTTCAGGAAAATATATATACTTAAGCGGTGATATATGGGGCCCTTGTGCTTTTGGCCCTGACTCTCTCCTTTATGGAGGCGACGTTCCGTTTGTAGCACGATGGCAGGGTTGCTGTTCTATGCCTGTTCATGTGTCGCCTATTGATACTATAGTATGTATGGGAGATAGCGTAACCCTTACAGCCAGTGGGGCTGCAAACTATTATTGGTCTCCTTCCAAAGGATTAAATAAAGATACGGGCTCTTCTGTAAGAAGTAAAATAACTGCCAAAACCACTTACCTTGTGGAGGGCAAAATCCCCGGTTGCAATGGGTATGCTGCAGTTACCATTAATGTACATCCTGCACCTAATGTTTCCGCATTACCGCATAATGATACTATTTGCAAAGGGCAATCTATTGTATTGAAAGGTACTGGCGCATTAACCTATTTGTGGTCTCCATCCCTCGGTTTATCCTGCACTGTATGCCCCGATCCCAATGCAAACCCAAACGCTACGGTTACCTACCGCCTAATCGGCACCGATTCAAATGGATGTAAAGATTCAAGTAAAGTAACCGTATTTGTGAAACCTGCACCTGTGCCGGTTGTTACAGCACTCCCCGCCAACGACAGCATTTGCAAAGGCGATAGCATCGCTCTGAAAGCAAGCGGAGGCAATAGCTATTCATGGGCTCCGGTTAACTCCACCGGCAGCAGCATTTGGGTAAAACCCCTTGTTAACACTACCTATTCTGTTTCTGTTTCTAATGGGTCTTGTAGTGCAGATACTACCATTACTATCACTATCGTACCTCCTTTCCAGGCATCCATTACACCTGATACCACTATTTGCAAGGGTGACAAGGTTACACTTGTTGCTACCGGCGGAGGTACTTATAAATGGAGTACCAACTCCACTGAAAATCTTATTGTAGTAACGCCAACTCAAACAACAACGTATTCCGTTACTGTTACCAAGGGATGTAAAAGCTCCGCTTCAACAACCGTATATATAGATGTCCCTGCTTTAAGCGCTTGTTGTAATGATACTATTGTACAGGGTACTACGGTAAACCTCGATGCATCCGGTTCAAACAGTTATCTCTGGATTCCTGATTCAGCATTGAGTTGCGATAAATGCCCCGACCCTGTTGCAACACCCAGCGTAACCACCACTTACACCGTAATAGGCACAGATAGTTTGGGGTGCCGTATAGAGCAGGTAATAACCATATTAGTAGAGACAGGACACCCCTGTTTCGACTTTTCTGTACCCAATGTTTTTACACCAACTTATGCAGGTGCCCAAGGTATAAATAATGTGTTTTATATAAATACAAAAAACACATCGGCCTGGTCAATAATAATATATGACCGCTGGGGCAAAGAAATGTTTAAGTCGGATAATCCAAACCAGTACTGGAACGGTAATACGGAAAACGGAGGAGAGGCTCCTGCCGGGGTATATTACTATATAATAAATGGAACCTGTAATAACAGAACTTATAAGAAGGATGGATTTGTGCAGGTAATAAGATAACCGGTTACAAGTTATGAATGTGTATTTCCTTTTATTTGAATAGAACTTGCAAAAAAACTAACTGGGAACTCTATAAACAACCGAATTAATATTCAGGCCGGCGCCTATTGATGCGAATATAATGTTGCTGCCTTTTTTTATGTCATAATTTTCCAGTTGATTTTTTGCAAGCAAGTCATACAGGGTTGGCAAAGTTGCAACTGAACTATTTCCGAGCCAGGAGATAGTCATCGGCATAATATAAGCGGGTATGTTTTTAATTTCGTACTCTTCAAATAAGCGTTTTAAAATAGCTTCATCCATTTTATTGTTGGCCTGATGAATTAACAACATATCTATATCATTAATTGACAGACCTGCCATATCAATGCTTTCTTTTATAGCTTTTGGAACAATTTTTAATGCATACTCATACAGTAAACGGCCCTGCATTTTTAAAAACAATTGGTCTCCGGTATAGTTTAAATCATTTGATTTTCCCATTTTTAAAACCCCTGCCAATTCATTTGTGACCGACTGCGTGGTATGAGAAAGAATTCCAATGCTATCTTCACTTTCGCAAGCCCCAAGTATAACAGCTCCGGCACCATCTGCATAAATCATACTATCCCTATCGTGTGGGTCAGCCACCCTCGATAGGGTTTCGGCTCCTATTATAAGGGCATTTTTTGCTTCGCCTGAACGTAAATAGTAGTTGCATTGGATCACCGCCTGAAGCCAGCCTGCACAACCAAATATAACATCGTATACAATTGTGTGCGGATTATTAATTTTTAAACGGTTTTTCACACGCGAAGCAAGCGAGGGTACCATCTCGCTTCTGTGAGTAGTTTTACTAATATCTCCAAAATTATGAGCAACAATAATATAATCAAGCAATTCAGGGTCAACGTCAGAAGAATCAAAAGCCTCTTTAGCTGCAAAGTATGCTATATCAGATGTACACAAATCATCACTAACATATCTCCGTTCTTTAATCCCTGTAATGTGGTTAAATTGGGTAATTATATCATCGTTAGATTTTTGCAGTTTTATTCCATCCGACCCAAAGAAATCATGTTGTAAAAAATCTTTGTTTAAAATTTTTTGAGAAGGTATATAACATCCACTACCCTTAATAATCGAATATTTCTCCTTTTTCATTCTGCAAATCTACATTAAAAAAATACAGAAGCTATTTTTCTCTTAGCCAAGGGGTGGGCTACCATTTATTTTTACCCCGTCCAAGCAGTCGCAAGTGGTAACCAATGCTTTACTATTATACCATTTACTGCTAATTGCTGCACAACAGATTTGAGGACAGATAAGGCTTCAAAAAAAAAATCTGTTTTATGGGCATTACTTTTCATTATTCAGCGATTCCCGTATTTCTTCCATAACAACTTGTCTTTCTTCCGGCGTCATAGCTATAAATTCCTCCAGTTGCGGAACTTCTTTTAGTTCGGCTGTGGCGGGTTTGGGAAGTACATATTGCATCAGGCTAGTGTAGATTTGAATAAAATCTCTACCTGTAAGTTCCTCCAACTGACGTTCAAATTTTTCTTTGTTTTTACGTAAAATCTCCCGCAAAAAATCGCGGTGTTCTGCACTCATTTTGTAGTTAGAACCCTTGGTTCTACCGGCTGGGTTACCGCTTTGTCCTTTTTGAAATGGCATAATTAATAGTTTTTTGCAATGGTTTTTCAATAAAATAACAATATAAAAGCAATGGTTTTTAAAATTTTATGTTTTGTAATAAACTGAATACGAATTGGTTAAAAACCCATCTATTGCTTTTTGCAATACTAAGCAATGGAGCAATAAAAAAACAGGTATTTCCATATTCGCTTCAATGAACTTAAAAGCCTCTTGCTTCTCATACTCCAAAAATAAAGCATGAAAAAAGGGTTTATTAAAAAGTCAATGACTTAATAGGGGTCCACCTTACATGCGGGTCTGTAATTGCTCAACGGCTGATTTGAGGCAGGATAAAAAATCCATACAAGGGATAGTAAATTAAAAAGTCCCTCAGCAATGAGGGACTTTTTAATTAAGAGTAGCGAAGTGCCTACTTTTGTACTACCATTCTCTTTGTAGCTATTACATTGTTGTTTATAATTAAACTATAGGAATAGATGCCCGAAGTAAGGTTGTCGGGAGTAATGTTTATTGTTCCATTACCGGTTTGGCTTACTGGCACTTCTTTCATCATATTTCCATACGTATCATAAAATACAATGGTGGCCCCCATAGTTCCTTCAGGCAGGTAGTAATTGATTTTAGTACCTGTGCTGAATGGATTTGGTGTATTTTGATAAAGAATAGGGGTATTACCGGATGCCGATAATGTTATATCCTGGATGCTGGTAACCGTATTATTAGCAGATGGATTGTTACCATTACCATTATTTGATGTTTGATTAGCACAAAGTTGAGTTAAACAAGTTTGCATACTTTGTAATACTTTAGTTAAGCTGTCATTTTTTGCACTCAACTCTTGAACAGCTTTTACTAATGGCACTACAAAGGTGGTGTAGCCTAAAGCATACAGTCCATTGGAACTTTTTGGTTTATTTACACCGGAGAAATTGTATCCGCAGGCTTGGGCTGCTGAATCTACTTGCTGTGCTATAAAACCGCTTTGGGTAATTTTTTCTATATCATACTTGCCATCCCAGTCCGTCCCGCTGCTAACTCCTAAAAGGTCATTTTCTTTATGGAGATTAATAGTATAGGTAACAGGTTGTAGCTTGTTTATAAAGGCCAAACCGGGTACATTTCCCTGGATATTGTCCTTGATTCGCCTGTCGCTGTAAGTAGTGAGTGTACCCGTAGCTCCGTAAATCATAGTTGTAGAGCCATTGCCAAGATACACAGAATTGCTTCCTACAATACCAGCCCCTACTCCTGATTGATAGCCTAAACAAGCAACATTATTTAGTGTATTAAAGCCGGCGGCACCACCTGCCAGATCGCCCACATAGGTGTTCATTGTTCCAGTGGTATTATAATATCCGGCCTGGTAACCAAATGCAGTATTGTTATCGACTGTACTATTAAAAAGCGATTGGTAGCCGGCAGAAGTATTGTCGTTCCCTGTTTGGTTGTCAGCCAGGGCATACATTCCATCTCCTGTATTATTAACCCCCGTGGTGTTGCCATTGAGAGCCAGTGAACCATTGGCAGTATTATCCGATCCTGTGGTGTTATTATACATGGCCTGGAAACCGTTAGATGTATTATTGTCTCCCGAAGTGTTGCTATAAAGCCCTCCCCAACCAATAGCTATATTTTGAATTCCACCGGCATTACTGTATAATGCTCCATTTCCAACAGCAATATCATCGCCGGCACTGCTATTCAAATACATAGCCTGGTAACCTATGGCTATATTATTAATTCCTGAAGTATTGGAATAAAGGGCTTGGGAGCCAATGGCCGTATTATCACTGGTTCCGGTACTGTTAAAAAGCGCATGAAAGCCTAACCCTGTGTTATCGCTTCCACCGTTATTATCGGTAAGGGCATAAGAGCCTAATGCAGTATTATTCTGCCCGGTATTACATGTACCCAGCGCACTGGCACCCACGGCTGTGTTGTTAGTACCGGTGGTGTTGAGAGTTAAAGCACCCCAGCCGGTAGCCGTATTCCATGAACCCGTGGTATTGGCATTTAGCGATGAGAACCCGGTGGCGGTATTGTAATATCCTCCGGCATTAGAAGATAGCGATTGGGAACCAATGGCGGTATTTTCGAATTCGACTGTGTTAGAAGAAAGGGCATTATATCCGTATGCCGTATTGTCAGAGCCCTTCGTATTGTGAGCAAGCGCCTGGTAGCCACCTGCTATGTTGTTGCTCCCAATAGTGTTGGCAGCAAGGGCATAAGTACCTATGGCGGTATTGGGTGTTCCGGTAGTGTTCTGCATTAGTGCCTGGAACCCGAATGCAGTATTGTAACTTACCATGTTTTGCAAAAGCGATTGGTAGCCGGCAGAAGTATTGTCGTTCCCTGTTTGGTTATTTCCCAGTGCATACATTCCGTACCCGGTATTATTAAACCCCGTAGTGTTGGCAATAAGTGCAAATGTGCCATTGGCAGTATTATCTAATCCGGTAGAGTTATTATACATAGCTTCAAATCCGGTAGCTGTATTATTATCTCCCGAGGTATTATTGTAAAGCCCTCCCCACCCAATAGCTATATTTTGAATTCCGGCGCTATTGGTGTATAATGCTCCATTTCCAATAGCAATATTATCGGCGGCAGTAGTATTAGAAAACATAGCCTGGTAACCTACAGCAATATTATTGATTCCTTTAGTGTTATTAAAAAGTGCCTGGGAACCTAACGCCGAATTGAATGCACCGGGACCTGTAATAGAAAACATAGTTTCATATCCAACAGCGGTATTGTCACTTCCCATTGGATTTATACTGAGAGGTCCTCCGAAAGTGTTATAGCCAAATGCGGTATTATTGATACCGGAAGGGGCTGAAGTAATGCTGCCAACACCGCCTCCGTCCTGCATGGCTCCTCCGTAGGTTGTATTAGTGGCTACTTGTCCGTAAGTTTGCATAGCTGGTATCATTAACGAGCTGAATGCAATAAATAATAGTTTTTTCATTGGGTAAAATTTTTATGGTTAATAATTTTTACCCTGCAATACTAATCTATCAATTTCCGGAATTTATCAAAGTTGCAGTAACGTGCATTTTACCTGCAGTAAGTTGCAAGTTTCCTGCAGTAAGTTACACTTCATTATAATGAAAGAAACTTAAAAAGGTCTTTTTATATGTTCTGCTAAGACTTAAATACATGGGTTTCCCATTTTCGATTATACTGTTTAATGTTATACTATCTTCATCAATTACATCTACTGCTTCCGGAGAAACCAAATCAGATTTATTTACCCGGATAAGAAAACCGGATATTTTAATAAGATAGTTAAACTTGTACCCGCGTATTATATATGTTGTATTTCCTTTCATATAGAGCAACTTATCCTGGTGTCCGCCTTTTAGTGCCCTTATCAGTAATATATCGGATAGGAGTATTTTAATTTTTTTTCTTCCGCCTGAAAGGTTGAACAAATAATATCGTTCTATGAATTCGTTGAATTTAGAACCCCGTTCCGGGGTAACAACTGATAGATAATCTAGCGGAACAACATTCCATTCACTGTCGCCTTTTTCCATGGCAGTATAATTAGCCGAAGGGGGCGGTAATTACAACTTTAACGATTCAACGTTCTTTGAGTAAATAGCAAACTGCTACATAATGCTCCCATTCTGACAACAAATGTAATCACGTTTTAAAAAAAAGCGTAAGTGTTAATACTATCTTTTTATTAATTTTTTAAGTAAAACACGTACGTAAAACACGTAGGATAAAAGAGTAAAAAAAGGATTTATCCTGATTATCACGAAAAACCATTTTAAACACTCTTAACTTATAGGATATATAGCTTATTTATCCTTTTACGCCATCTCCTGTTGCACTTCCTTTACTTCAGGAACCATGCGGGTCAGCAGTTGTTCAACAGCCGATTTAAGTGTTTGCTGGGAAGAAGGGCAGCCACTGCACGAACCACGTAATTGCAAGGTAACAACACCGTCTTTAAACGACCGGAATAATATTACTCCCCCATCGTTTTCAACGGCAGGCTTTACATATTGCTCAAGGGCATCGATAATCTTACCTTCAACATCATTAGCCGGTTCGGTATGAGTAACCTGGGTAGCACGGATGGCCTCCATGGTGGTAGTTTCAGGAGTCTTTTCAGCAGAAGTGCTAATGGTATTCCATACTTTACCTCCTGTTTCAAGGTATTCTTTTATATAATCGCGCACGTCGAAAACAACATCATCCCATTTAGCTTTTTCATTCTTTAGTATGGTAATAAAGTTTGAGCTGATGAAAATACCTTTTACGAAAGGCAATTCGTAAAGCTTTTGTGCTAAAGGAGAAGGATCTGCTTCTTCCCGTTTCAAAAATTCAAACTGAACACCCTCCGGAACCAGCATCCTATCGGCAACGTATTTCATTGCCATCGGATTAGGGGTCATTTCAGCGTATATGGATATTATTTTATTCTGTATCATAAAGGTTTGCAAAGGTAGGTAATTCCACCCGTTTGGGCAGTATTCGTGGTTTATTTCTATTTTTGAAATATGAATTTACCATCACATCTCCTTGAACAGGCTGTAAATGAGTTTGCTAAATTGCCGGGCGTAGGAAAACGGACTGCCTTGCGCTATGTATTATACCTGCTGAAACAAGACAAGGCAGAACTTATGAAATGGTCAGAAACCATTGCAAAGCTTTCAGAAGACATAAAGTATTGTTCTATTTGCCATGCTATATCCGAAACACCTGTTTGTGCTATATGTTCCAACAAATCGCGCGACCAAAGCACCATTTGTGTGGTAGAAGATATACGCGACCTCATTGCCATTGAAAACACCGCCCAATATCATGGAGTATACCATGTGCTGGGTGGCATTATTTCTCCCATTAACGGAATCGGACCAATGGATTTGAATATAGACTCGCTGGTGAAACGAGTAGAAGAAAGCCATACTAAAGAAGTCATTATGGCGTTACCATCTACTATGGAAGGCGATACTACCAACTTTTACTTATTTAAAAAATTAGGTCCATTTAGCGTTATCACAAGTACCTTGTCAAGAGGTGTATCTATAGGCGACGAGTTGCAATATGCCGATGAAGTTACCCTGGGACAATCCATTCTCCTGCGTGTTCCTTATGAATCTTCAGTAATAAAAAAATGATTCTTACAGAACCGTATACTATGCCTGTATCCTTCATTTTCAATCTGTCATTTTCAATTTTGAATGGATGATGAAGTTATCTGTAATAATTGTCAACTACAACGTAAAGCACTTTCTTGAGCAGTGCCTTTATTCTGTCCGTAAAGCAGCCAAAAACATGGCTGTTGAAGTGTGGGTAGTTGACAATAATTCGGTAGACGGTTCCATAGAAATGCTCAAAGAAAAATTCCCAGAAATAAAGCTCATTGAAAATAAAAAAAATGCAGGCTTTTCAGTTGCTAATAACCAAGCTATAAAACAGGCAATAGGAGAATATATCCTCTTGCTGAACCCTGATACTATTGTTGAAGAGGAAACCTTTACCAAAATTATAGCCTTTATGGATGCACACCCCGATGCAGGGGCTCTTGGGGTAAAGATGATCGATGGGAAAGGCCATTTTTTACCCGAATCGAAACGGGCATTGCCTACTCCGGAGGTGGCATTTTATAAAACATTCGGGTTTTCATTCTTATTTCCGAAATCAAAAAAATTCGGCAAATACCATCTCACCTACTTACCAGAAGACGAAACTAACCAGGTTGATATTCTCTCGGGCGCATTTATGCTTATCCGGAAAGCCGCATTGGATAAGGCCGGGCTACTTGATGAAACCTTCTTTATGTATGGCGAAGACATTGATATTTCATACCGCATTATAAAAGCAGGGTATCACAACTACTATTTTCCCCAAACACGTATTATACATTATAAAGGAGAAAGCACCAAGAAGAGCAGTGTTAATTATGTAATCGTATTTTATAACGCCATGCGCATATTTGCCGAAAAGCATTTCTCCCATAAAAATGCCCGGCTGTTTTCTTTTCTCATCAATATGGCTATTTTTTTTCGAGCCTCTATAGCTATTTTGCATCGCTTTTTCAATAAAATGATTTTGCCCGTAGCAGATTTCGTAACCATTTATATTGGTTATTATATCCTGTCGCTGTTTTATGCCAATGTAAAATTCTCTTCCGAGGCTTACTATTCGCATATTTTCCTGCTTTTTATTCTCCCGGCTTATATTCTGATATGGCTGTTTTGTATCCTCTTTAGCGGAGGATATGACAAGCCAATAAAACAGTGGAAAATTATCAGGGGTATCTTATGGGGTTCGGGCTTTATCCTCATCATGTATGCCCTTTTGCCCGATGCATATCGTTATTCCAGGGCTTTAATATTAATTGGAACAGTATGGGTTATTATAGCCCTCACCGGAATACGAACCTTGCTAATGGCTTTTAAAGTGAAAGGATTTGCCCGCCATATCCGCCGCTTATTAATTATAGGGGAAGAAGAGGAACGCAAAAGAGTGTACAGCTTGCTCGAAAAAACAGGTATTAAAATGGAAGATGTGCGTTACTTAAGTCCGGATAATGCCCTGAACGGAGACCAGTTTAATAAATGGAGTGAAACGGTTAAAATATACCACATTAATGAAGTAATATTTTGCGCCAAAAGCCTGCCATCGCAGACCATTATAGATGCCATGTCGACCATTTCGGCTCCCGAACTGGAATTTAAAATTGCCCCTCCTGAAAGCTGGGCCATTATTGGCAGTAACTCTATTCATACTTCCGGCGAGTTATATATGATTGATGTGCATGCCATTAATGCAGCGCCTAACATTCGCAACAAGCGGCTGTTTGATGTTCTATTGAGCCTTTTTATATTGGTATTCAGCCCATTGATTTGCTGGCTTCAAAAAAAACCTGTTGGTTTCTTTGGCAATATATTTTGGGTGCTTATTGGTGAAAAATCGTATGTAGGATACGCCCCGGAAGAACAAAAATCTGTTCACCGTCTGCCCACCATCAAAAAAGGAATACTTAACCCATTAGACGCTCTCCCCTCTCCTGCTGATAATTCTACCGTCCACAATATCAATGCGATATATGCCCGCGATTATAAGGTAGCTACTGATATCCGTATTGTTTGGCGGGGCTTCCGGAGCTTGGGAAGAGGTTAAACAAATTATTTTTTCATACTGTTAACTCGATTATAGGAAAAATACTACCTTTGCAACCCTATTTACAAAAAACACTAACGAAAAACATGATTATTGTTCAAATTAAAGAAGGCGAGAACCTAGAGAAATCGCTTAAAGCATTCAAGAAAAAGTTTGACCGCATCGGTATTGTAAAAGAACTTCGTGTACGGAAAGTTTACAACAAGCCATCTGTGGTGCGCAGACAAAAAAAGCTGAAAGCTGTTCTTCGCCAACGTTATATTGACTCCCTCGAATAGTCATAACTTATAATAAAATTATCCAAAGGGTTGAATTTAGAATTCAACCCTTTTTTATTTCCCTTCATCGTATACCTTTCAATATTGTCAATGCATATCCGTATATTTGTAAATAAGGTGAGCAATTGCACCTTTATACTTGATTATTGACATAGCACAACCAATTACACAACGTACTTTTATAAAATGGATTTTAAAGATTATTATAAAATATTGGGGGTTGACAAGAAGGCCACGGCAGATGAAATAAAAAAGGCTTATCGCAAACTTGCTTTAAAGTACCACCCCGACAAAAACCCCAATAATAAGACAGCAGAAGAAAAATTCAAAGAAATCAACGAGGCTAACGAAGTATTAAGCGATCCGGAGAAAAAGAAAAAATACGATTCCGTGGGGGAAAACTTTAATCAGTACCGCCAACAAGGACGTCCGGAAGATTCTTTTGATTGGTCAAGGTGGACTTCAGCAAACCAGGGAAATTCAGGTGGGTTTTCAGGACAGGAAGCCTTCGGAGGTGAAACCGAGTTCTCCAGCTTTTTTGAATCTCTTTTCGGAGGAGGTTTCAATACTCATAGAAGCAACGTAAAACCAAAAGGACAGGACTACAGGGCAGAAATGGAAGTATCGCTCGAAGATGCTTATCGCGGTACTTTGGGCAGAATGGAAGTGAATGGGAAAACCCTTGAAATGAAAATAAAACCCGGTGTACGAAATGGCCAGGTATTGCGAATAAAAGAAAGAGGCGGCCCAGGTAGAAACGGAGGACTTAAGGGCGATATATACCTCACCGTTATTATTCCACCCCACCCCCATTTCGAACGCAAGGAAGATGATTTGTATTGCAACATACCGGTAGAACTATATACAGCCATTTTAGGCGGTAAACAATTAGTTATAACCCTAAAGGGGAATATTCGAATTGATATACCTGCTGGTACAGAAAACGGCAAGGTTTTACGCCTGAAGGGACTTGGAATGCCCTTGTTTGGCAAAGCAAATGAGTTTGGGGACTTGTATGGAAAAGTCTCTATCATGCTCCCTAAAAATCTGACGGAAAAAGAAGTCAATTTATTCAAGGAGCTTCAACGGTTACGAAATAAAGAATAAACAAGTTAATAGTTAAAATAAAATAAGTATGGAAATTAAAATTGAATCACCGCATTTTACTGTAAGTCAGCAGCTGAATGATTTTACAATAACAAAGGTTAGTAAACTGGAACACCTGAACGAAAGGTTAATCGTAAGCGAGGTATTACTGAAGCTGGATAAATCATCTACCGATGACAATAAGATTTGTGAGATTAAAGTCTTAGGCCCGCATATAGATTTGTTTGCCAACTACCGCAGCATCACCTTCGAAGATGCCGTTACGAAAACGGTACATGCACTTGAAGAACAATTGGGCAAAGCTAAGACCAAAAGAGAAAAGAGCAGAGACAAAATAGAGATTGAAGATCCGGAAGAAGAAACAACAGAATAAATTCTTCAGTACTTTTTTACTTAGTGGGCTCAATATGTATGAGCACATCGGCAATTTCGGGTAATGCTTTACGTACAGCATCTTTTACATTATGGGCAATATCATGCCCTTCAGTAACCGATAAGTTGCCATTTACATATACATGCATATCTACCAGGTATTTCATACCCATTTTACGCACCTGGCATTTCTCCACTTCGTTTACGCGGTCTACCTTTTCAGCTACTGATTTTATTTTTTCTATTAGCTCGTGCGATGGCGCAGCATCCATAATTTCATTAAACGCAGGACGAAATATCCGTATGGAATTATACGCTATAATAACCGAAGCAATAATGGATGAATACGCATCAGCCGCTATATACCTTGGACCTGCATAAATGGAAATTGAAATACCCACCAAAGCCATAAACGATGTAATGGCGTCACTGCGGCTGTGGGTGGCTTCCGCCAACATCGCATTGCTTTTTACAGTCTTGCTTTTATACTTTAAATAACGGTAAATAATTTCTTTGATAATAATGGAGGCAAGCAATACCCACAAAGTAAAAACTTGAGGTTTAAGAGGCGGACTCCAAAGTCTTTCCACACCGCGGCTCGCAATAAGTATAGAGGCTATCATCAAAAATGTGGCAACAATAAAAGATGCCAGCGGCTCCGCCTTTCCATGCCCGTAAGGATGGTCTTCGTCGGGGCCTTTTACCGCGGTTCTGATCCCTATCCACACAATAAAGGATGTAAGCACATCGGACAACGATTCTCCTGCATCGGCCATTAAGGCATTAGAGTTACCAAAGAATGCAGCGACTCCCTTTCCTGCGGCAAATAGCAAATTTATACTAAGAGAAAAAAGCATAGGCGCAGCTTTCTTTCTTTCACTCGCATCTGCTACACTCCTGTTTTCAGCCATTAATCTTCTTTTTTAGCAAACTGAGATGCTTCCGAATAAATGAATTCGGTATTATCGTCATAGGCAATAATTTCCCCGTAACGGCCCCAGTTAATCAAAGTGTCTAACAAGCGATTGGCTTGCTTTTCGGGGAATTCCAACTCAAGCGCTCCTAAGATAATTTCGCGGTGCAAGCGTTTCTTGGCTGATTTCTGAATGATAGAAACCATCCATTTGAAAATAGGTAATTCCATAAGCGCTTTAGCAAATATCACTTTTCTTTCCAAAATGTCAGCATCCATAAATTCCTGCCCTGAAGCCGTGATAGTAATATCCCCTTTATCTACAGTAGCAAATCCGAGCACCTCGGCAGCCTCTGTAAGTTGAAGGGTTTCGTCGGCATCAATACCTAATTCATCTGCTATACGGAAGATATCCGTTGTGTTGGACGTATGCGTATAAGAATATTCTAAGAAGGTTGCAATGGAGTTTACCACCACATGAGGCAACAAGCGGATAGTTCCTGATTCGCCCGGTGCACCGCCCGCTTCAATGGCACGGGTTTTTGTTTTACCTGCCAACGCTTCATATATTTCATCCATGTACTTTTGGAATGCCGGAGATTGTGGTTCACGGGGATGTTTTAAATCCAGCTTAATCTCTTTCACAATATGTCCCGGATCTTTTCCCATAACAACAATACGGTCGGCGAGTGAAACAGCCTCTTCAATATTATGAGTAACAAGAAGAATAGCCTTACAAGGGATTTTTCCTTCCAGCCATAGTTCAAGCAGGTCGCCACGCAATGATTCGGCGCTTAATACATCCAATGCAGAGAAAGGTTCATCGAGGCAGAGTAATTCCGGCTCTACAGCCATGGCACGGGCGAAGCCAACCTTTTGACGCATACCACCTGAAAGTTCGCGTGGGTATGCGCTTTCAAAACCATCAAGCCCTACCCTGTCTAATAAATCAAGAGCTTTTGGAGTACGCATACTTTGAGGCATGCTCCTTGCTTCTAAAGCCAATTCTACATTTTGGAGTACTGTGAGCCAGGGAAATAAGGCAAACGTTTGAAACACGATTGTAGCATTTTCATTGATCCCTTCCAGCGGAACATCTTTATATATAACTTGTCCTATGGTAGGCTTCTGCAGTCCAGTAATAATGCGGAGTAATGTACTTTTACCGCAACCCGAGGGGCCCAGCAATGCCACAAAATCACCTGCTTCAACTGTCAGGTTAATATGTTTCAATGCAGTAAACCGGTATTGACGGGTAAGGTATACCTGCCCAATATCCGCTAACTCAAATATTTTTTGTTTGCCATCCATAAAATGCTAATTTAATAATTTATTCCATTTTATATTTTTCTTTTGCCAGCGCATAAAGCCTTCTCCAGCCGAAGCGGTTGATACATGTTACAAATACAATCATAACAAAGGTGGCTGCAAAAAGCAAAGGGTAATTGCTTGTGGCATTAGCTTCTGCTACAATGGAACCGAGCCCGATAGTGGAATATGTTTTATCGTGTGTGGTTACATATTCTGCTAAAATGCTGGCATTCCAGGCACCACCCGATGCAGTGATGGAACCGGTAATAAGAAAAGGAAAAAGTGCAGGTAGAATAAGTGTTTTCCAGTAGTTCCATTTTTTTAGGCGCATCATGGAGGCGGTATACCTCAAATCCTGTGGAATGGTTGCCACACCTGCAATTACATTGAATAATAGGTACCATTGCGTACCCAGTATCATTAATACTATAGCTGCAATATTTACACCAAATGGCAATTTGATGAAAAACAGAATTAAAAAAGGGAAAAATGCTGTTGCCGGAACTGATGCGGCAACTTGCACCAGTGGCTGAAGTACAAGCGCTGCCTTTTTATTGCTGCCTATTAAAACCCCTACTGGTATTGTCCATAACAGGGATAAGGCCAATGCCGCAAATACCCTGAGCGTGGTAGCAAATGCAGCTTCCAGGATATACCAGTATTCTGCAAGTGTAATTTTGCTCATAAATGCAACCATGTGTCCGGCGCCAAATAGTAGAACAAGGCCCAGAGCAATACCCATGCCGATAAGTACTTTTTTATTGACCGGTTCATCCTGAGTATGTACAACTAATTTCTTTTTAGAGAGGCGCTTATCGTAAAATTTGTCCAGGCGCACGGTTAAAGGTTTCAATATCGTTCGTTCGAACCAAAGAATAATTTTTGATTGACGGAGAACAGGATAAAACCAGGAAGCGGTTTCTGTTTCTACTCCCGCACTTACCATCTCCAGGTTAAATTTTTTTGCCCATGACAACAAGGGCCTCCAGAGAAATTGGTCAAGTATCACAATGATGACGATAAGTGTAATGATCCCAATAATCAATGCACGAACATTACCCTGGTTGGTCGCCTCTTCCATATAGCTGCCCAACCCTACCATTTCAAAGTTTTTACTGCCTACGGTTAATATTTCGGCTGCAATAAGATAAAACCAGCCGGCAGACCAGCTCATAATACTGTTCCATACCAGACTTACAAAGCCAAAAGGCAATTCCAGTTTTTTAAACCGCATCCATGAATTAAGCAGGAATATATTCGATGCTTCCCGTAATTCTTTTGGTATGGTGGTAAGCGATTGATACCAGGCAAAGGTCATATTCCAAGCCTGGCTTGTAAAAATGAGCAAAATGGCAGCTATTTCAAGGGCCAGTTTTTGGGGCATTATGGCCGTCAGCCCAAACACAAAAACGGGTAGAAAGCTAAGGATAGGCGTACTTTGTAAAATATCAAGAATAGGCAGTAAAATTCTTTCATTAAGTTTATTCTTTGCTGCTGCATAACCGTAAAAGATTGAGAAAAGAATGGATAATAAGTAGGCCATGATCATCCGGAATACCGACTTCCATGCGTAGTATGGAATATACCTCATTCCTAAAGAAATAGGTGTTGACTTCGCAGCCGGGGGAGCATAGTATGCAAGCTTAAGCAGGGAAAAAAGCCCTACTAAAATGAGTAATAATACTACCCAGTCTGCCCATTTTGCATATACCGATTTCTTGCTGCGTAACATGATTGCGTGCTATTATAGCTTTCTTAACTAAATATTTCTTTTAATGAATGTGTTTGTTCGATCGAAATACCCTTTTCAGTTTGCTGCAATGTAGCACATTCCACACCCGGATCATGCTCAAAAAAGAGTACTGTGTTTGTATTTACAAACTCTGCCAACAGCCTTTCTTTTTCCTTTAGTGTTTCCAACGGTCTTACATCATAAGCCATTACATAAGGCAATGGAGTATGCCAGCGCGCCGGCAATAGATCGGCACAGAAAACCACAGGCCGGTTACGATACATAATTTTAGGAAGCATCATAGCCTCGGTATGCCCATGTACATAAATAACAGAAAATGGAAGCTGGGTTTCTCCGTTTCCTTTTATCATTTGCAGTTGCCCACTTTCTTGTATCGGTAAAATATTTTCTTTCAGGAAACTGGCTTTTTCGCGGGCATTGGGTTTTACGGCCCATTCCCAATGTAGCGGATTACTCCAATAGGTGGCATTTTTAAATGCCGGTACATACCCTGTTCTATTGTCATTCCATTTAATGCTTCCTCCGCAATGGTCAAAATGAAGGTGGGTAAGAAATACATCCGTAATATCATCAGTAGTGAATCCATGGGCAGCAAGAGATTTTTCAAGGCTATCATCCCCATGCAGATAATAGTAGCCAAAAAACTTGGCATCTTGCTTGGTTCCCATGCCATTATCTATCAATATAAGCCGTTTACCGTCCTGCACTAACAGGCAACGCATGGCCCAACTGCACATATTGTTTTCATCGGCAGGATTCAGTTTGTTCCACATCGACTTGGGTACTACGCCAAACATGGCTCCCCCATCGAGTTTAAAGTTACCGGTATGTATGCTATAAAGTTCCATAGTTTTATTGCGCCAAAGGTAAAATTAATTAAGAATGAATAATTAGGAATTAGTAATGAGTAACATAATGTTAATTTTTAATTATTTTTTGAATAAAGGGCTTGGGTTCTAATTCCTAATTTTACATTCCTAATTCCCAATGGATGAAAGTACACTTAATAGCTATTGGAGGAAGCGCCATGCACAACCTCGCTATTGCCCTGCATAAAAAAGGAATAACCGTAACCGGTTCAGACGATGAAATTGTGGACCCTGCTAAAAACAATTTGCAACGCAATGGACTATTACCTGCCAAAGACGGCTGGGATATAAGCAGAATTACCTCTGAATTGGATGCCGTTATATTAGGTATGCATGCAAGAGCAGATAACCCTGAATTGATAAGGGCCCAGGAGCTCGGTATCCGTATTTATTCGTACCCGGAATACTTATACGAACAGACAAAAAATAAAACACGGGTGGTTATTGCAGGCAGTCATGGCAAAACCACTATCACGGCTATGATTCTGCATGTATTAAAGTATCGTAAAAAAAACTTCGACTATTTGGCGGGAGCAGCCCTGGAAGGATTTGAAACCAGCCTTAAATTATCGGATGATGCCCCCGTAGCCATATTTGAAGGAGACGAGTACTTGGCATCTGCCCTTGACCGCAGACCTAAATTTCTTCTCTATAAACCTGATATTGCTCTGATTTCGGGTGTAGCCTGGGACCACATCAATGTATTCCCAACATATCGCAGCTATGTGGAGCAATTTGAAAACTTTGTAAAAGAACTACTGGCGAACGGCTCATTGATTTTTTGCAATGAGGATGAAGAAGTTAAAAAATTGGCTTCATTGGCTACAAACGGAGTAAATAAAATACCCTATAACACGTTGCCCAATTCTGTAAAAGATGGAGTGACGTACTTAATCGAAGCAAATACCCGGTTAGAAGTTTTCGGCAAACACAACCTCCTCAATATGGGCGGGGCTATGCAAGTATGCTTATTATTAGGAATAACGGAGAGTCAGTTCGCCGAAGCCATATCCAACTTTAAGGGTGCGGCAAGGCGATTGCAGTTAGTCGCACGTAATGAAGTATGCAATATTTATTGGGATTTTGCACACTCCCCTTCCAAATTAGTGGCCACTATAAAAGCGGTAAAGGAACAATTCCCTATGCGTAAATTGGTGGCTTGTATGGAGCTTCATACATTCAGCAGTTTAACAAAAGAGTTTCTGAAAGAATATAAGGGAGCTATGAATGAAGCCGATGTGCGAAAGGTATATTTCAACCCGCATGTGCTGGAACATAAGCGTATTCCGGCTATCAGTGCAGAAGAAGTGAAAAATTACTTTGGTGGAGATGTGGAAGTATATACCAATTCAGGCCAAATGACGGACTCGTTAAAAAGCACCGATTGGAAAAATACCAACCTGCTCATGATGAGTTCAGGCAATTTTGATGGAGTGAATATTAAAGCATTTGCTGAAGAACTACTGGAAAAGTAGCCATATTTTTCTGTGGATGCCTGTTCACTTTACACACTTTATCACCAGAAACCACCATATAATAAGTGAAACCTGCCATACAATAATTATGGCTTGACAAAGGGATATTTTCATTGCATCTTTGTAGAGAACTCAATTATTCATGCCATGAAAAAAATCTTGCTATTCTTCGCGGTTCTTTCTGTTTATTCCATAACCCTTACAGCGCAAATTATTGATACAGTAGCAGGAAATGGAACAGCCGGCTATTTCGGAGATGGTGGCTCAGCTACAAGAGCGGAACTTGGTAACCCCGCGGGAATCGCATTGGACTCTGTAGGCAATCTATACATAGCAGATTATAACAATAACGTTATCCGGAAAGTAACAAAATCGACAAGCATAATTACTACTATAGCTGGAAACAATACAGCAGGGTATTTTGGAGATGGCGGACAAGCCTCATTAGCCAGCTTACATAATCCTACGGACATAACTATAGATTCACATGGTAATATGTATATAGCCGATTATAAAAATAACCGTATCCGCAAAGTAAACCTGGGCACTGGCATAATAACAACGCTGGCAGGAAATGGAAGCCCAGGCTATTCAGGTGATGCGGGACAAGCTGCTAATGCCGAATTAAATCTGCCCAATGGTGTAGCAGTCGACCACCGTGGAAACCTATATGTAGCAGATGCCGCTAATAATTGCATCCGGAAAATTGTACTGTCAACAGGAGTAATTACCACCATAGCAGGAACAGGAAATGCGGGCTATACGGGAGATAGTGGGTTAGCTATAGCGGCTCAATTAGATTACCCTACCGGGTTAAGTATAGATGATTCTAATAACGTATATATAGCAGATTGGAGGAATAGCTGTATCCGTAAAATAAGGGTGGCTACCGGCATCATTACAACAGTGGCCGGAAACGGTGTCTCGGGATATGCCAGAGACGGCGGCCCGGCAACGTCAGCTCAATTAAATTTTCCCATATCGGTGAGTGTAGATAGCGTGGGGAATATTTACATAACAGACACCCAGGACCATCGTTTACGTAAGGTAGATGCTGCCACAGGTATTATAACCACCATTGCGGGTGATGGACTGCCCGGGTATGCTGGGAATGGCGGGTTAGCCATAAATGCTCAAATAGATTACCCCGACGGCGTAACATTGGACAAGTATGGCAATATCTATCTTTCTGATGGCCTTAATGATGTTATCCAAAAAATAGGTGGAGCAGTTGCCGGTGTTGAAACCATAAAAAACATTTCCAGTATTACCATTTATCCCAACCCAAGCAATGGTATCTTTCAATTAAAAATTACGAATTACGAATTAGGAAATAATAATACGGTAGAAGTGTATAATATTTTAGGAGAAAAAGTGTACTCACATCAATTGCTAATTTCTAATTCTCAATTCCTAATTGATCTTTCTTCTCAACCCAACGGTATCTATTTATATAGAGTAACCAGTGAAACTGGTAATTTGATTGGGGAAGGAAAATTGGAAGTTCAAAAATAATACTCATCTCACGCGGGTTTTTTAGACAACACGCGCCGTTTCCCTTTTCGGGGGGAAAAGGGAACGGGGAGTTGAGTATGCATAATTTCAGTTCTGCCTTATTTTGTACCTTTGAGTTCTAACCCTACGCCTATGAAAACCTTGAAATGGTTTGCCTACATTATTCTCTTTATTATCGTTGCTCTTAATGCAATCATTTTAGTCAGCGGAAGGTTCTATTTGTATAAAGGTATTGCAAACACTTACCTGAAAGGCCGTTCAGGACCGGGTATTGATGAAGCCGGCATGTTTGCCAATAGGCTCATAAAAACCGGTAAGCCACAACCCTGGTCTATTGCAAAAAATTACAATAAAGCATCCATTCCGGCGGAATATCTTAACCAAATAGTAAACTATCAAACAGAAGCATTTGTAATTATTAAAAACGATTCACTCTGCTACGAACAATATTGGGATGGTTATTCCGACACATCGCATACCAATTCCTTTTCTATGGCTAAAAGCATTGTCAGCATACTTGCAGGCATTGCCATACAGGAAGGAAAAATAAAAAGCATTGATGAACATGTGTATGATTTTATCCCTGCTTTTAAAACGGGGATGGATAGCCTGCTTACTATTAAAGACCTGCTTACAATGAGTTCGGGCATGAGCTACGAGGAAAGCTACGTTAATCCTTTTGCTTATCCTGCCGAAGCGTATTACGGGGATGATATTTTGGCAGCCACCTTGAAATATAAAGTGGTAACAGAGCCGGGGAAAAATTTTGTTTACCAAAGTGGTAACTCGGCCCTGCTCGGATATATTGTAACCCTCGCAACCGGAGAAAAACTGAGCGATTATGCTTCGGAAAAATTATGGCAGCCTTTGGGGGCTGAGCAACCCGCCTATTGGAGCCTCGACCACCAAGGAGGAATGGAAAAAGCTTATTGTTGTTTTAATTCCAATGCCCGTGACTTTGCACGCATTGGGCAGCTTTACCTCGATTCAGGCAAATGGGGAGGCCAACAATTAGTACCCCAAAATTATGTGCTCGCATCCATTAAACCTGCCCTATCGGACCACTATGGCTATAACTGGTGGATACTAACCTTTAATGGCCATCTTATTCCTTATTGCCGTGGCATTTTGGGACAATATGTATTTGTGATCCCTGAACGAAATATGGTAGTAGTAAGGCTTGGAAAAAAGCGCGGCCCTGTTAGCAATAATGTACCCATGGATGCCTTTGTTTATTTAAAAGCCGCATTGGACATGTATCCTGAAATAAAGAAGTGAGCATTTATTTCCATCCGGGTAGAGCTGATTAACGCCATTAAAAAAGCCCACTCATAAGAGCAGGCTTTTGAATTATTACTATAGTTCCGTTTTCTATTTCAACAGGGTCACATTACCGATGTAGGAATGCTGGTCATACTGCGCATCAGTTATAGTTATCTTATAAATGTACGTACCTTCCTGCGATGTGGTACCTCCATGTATACTTCCATCCCATCCTTTGTTTATGTCGGTTGTGTGGTACAATTCCATACCCCAGCGGTCGAATATATACATATCAAAATCGCGTATGTATTTTCCTACTGGTACAAACACTTCATTCAATCCATCGCCATTCGGCGTGAATGCAGAAGGTATATACAAATTATATTGCGGTTCTATCACCAGGCAATTCGTAGCTGTATCGGCACATCCTTTTTGATTCATTTCTATTAAGGTTACACAATACGTCCCGGTATCCTGGTAGGTATGCATAGGATCCGGAAGATGGCTCGAAGAATCGCTTCCATCGCCAAAGTACCACCAGCGGTATGCTATTCCATAATCATCTGCACTTTCATCGGTAAACTGCACGGTAGGCGCCAGAATAGTTACTGGTTGAGGGGAGTAAGTGAAGGCAGCCTTAGGCTGGCCATATACACTTATCAAATTCACTTTGCGCAAGCTGGAGCTGCATCCGCTATCCGACACTACTGTTAATGTGACATTATACGTTCCGGCTTTGGAATAACAATAAATAGGGTTTTCCTGTTTCAGGCTATCTCCGTCGCCAAAATTCCATTCATACATTTCAGTTCCACCGGTAGGCGGAGTTGTATTACGGAATTGCACACACATAGGGGCACATCCCTGTGTTGAATTAGCTACAAAGCTTGCAGCAGGCGGCGGTTGTACGTGTACTGTTGTACTAGCCGATACAGACACACCACAGTTATCTGTTACCGTTAATGTATATATAGTAGTTATAGAAGTTGGTATGGTTATGCAAGGAGTTACCAGGTTAATAGGCTCCCACAAATAAATATCTCCACCTGTTCCACCCGTGGCAAGACCGCAGAGATTGGCAGTACGCTTACTACAGGTAACAGCATCTCCCGCAATGCTTACTGCTAATGGTGGCGGAAAGCTGAAACTCATATATCCAAATTGTACACATCCGTTCGCATCAGTTACAGTTACTGTATACGTTATTGAGGAAGGAGGGGTTAACGTGGTTACACTGCTTGTAGGCGAACCAACTCCCATATTAGAGGGAGCCCATGAATAATTATAGGGGCCGGTTCCTCCTGTTACATTAGCTGTGTAGGTTCCGCTGTTTCCCAGGCACCTGATTTGGGGACCGGTAACTGTAACTACCAACGCAGGCGGCTGCGTAATAGTAGTAGTGGCTGTTGCTGTACATCCGTTAGCATCTTTAATGTTTACGGTATATTTTCCTGCAGCCAGCCCGGTACCTGTTATACCATTTCCACCTGCAGGGCTCCATTGGTATGCATAAGGAGCTGTTCCGCCGCTTCCACTAGCTGTGGCAGTTCCGTTACTCAACCCGTTGCATGTTACATTAGTGGTTCCGGAAACACTTACCAGCACCGGCGAAGGTTGTGTTACGGTGACCGTAGCGCTGGCAGTACAGTTGTGAAGATCGGTAACCTTCACTGTATATGTTCCTGCTAAAAGGCCTACTGCCGTGGCATTGGTTTGTCCGCCGGGAGTCCAGTTATAACCATATGGCACCGTACCGCCTGTAGCGGTAGCTGTAGCGGTTCCATTGGGTAAACTGCACGACGCATGTGTAAAGCTGGTAGTTACCGACAATACATTGGGTTGTGATAACGTTATGCTTGCCGTACCTGTACAACCGTGCGAATCGGTTACGGTAACCGTATAGGTTCCCGCTATCAAACCTGTAGCCGTAGCAGTTGTTTGTCCTGATGGTTTCCAGGAATACTTATATGCGGGCGTTCCTCCGGAGGCTACAATAGTAGCGGTTCCTGCGCCGCCATTGCAGGCAGGGTATGTGGCCGAAACGGTTCCATTGACTACGGTAGGTTGTGTTATTACCACGCTGGCACTGGCAGTACATCCATTAAAATCGGTTACAATTATGCTATATGTACCTGCTCTGAGTCCGGTTGCCGTAGCAGTGGTTTGCGCGCTGGGAGTCCATGAATAAGTATATGGCGATGTACCACCCGCTCCACTACCCGTTGCACTACCCACACCCCCGTTACATGGTGGATAGGTAGGTGTGCCTATACTGGCTTTTAGTACGGTAGGTTGCGTTAAACTTACAGTGGTAGTTCCCGTGCAACTATTTATATCGGTTATAGTTATGGTATACGTACCGGCTTTGAGCCCTGTAGCAGTGGCTGTTGTTTGTGCCGATGGGGTCCATAAATAGTTATACGGTGAAGTGCCTCCGGAAGCAGTAATAGTGGCGCTTCCTGTGCCTGAATTACAAGGCACATTATTAATTTTTTGCGTAGCCGTAATAACAGCGGGCTGTGTAATGGTTGCTGTAGAAGTTCCGGTACATCCGTTGATGTCTGTCACCGTGATGGTATAAACTCCTGCGCACAAACCGGTAGCTGTAGTAGTGCTTCCGCCCGAAGGAGTCCAGGCATAAGTATAAGGTGTATTGCCTCCGGATACTACAACAGAAGCGCTGCCTATGCAGTTTCCGTTGCATTTTTCGTTTGCTAAAATAGTGGGTGTTACACCAAGCCTGTTAGAAGGAAGGGTAATTGTAATAGTAGTATCGGCAGGTGGACAACCGGCATCTTGTATGGTTATGCTATACGTGCCTCCACATAAGGCTGTAGCTGTATCAGAAGTACTCACAACAGGCGACCAAGTATACGTATAAGGCCCTGTGCCCCCACTTACGGCCAGATATATAGCGCCATTGCACCCTCCGCCACAAGTCGGATTTAATTGGCTTGGTACTATAGTGAGATTACCCGGAGGTGGTTTACAAATCATACAGGTGGTATTTTGCCAATACAGGCCGGTTACCTCCCACGCATAGCAGTCGTTGGTATTATTGATGTAAGTGCTGCATTGTATACTTGATTGTCCATTCGTAAGCAAGGTACCATTAACGGTGTCCATTTGCCAAAAGGTCTGTTTATATGTACCGGTGGTACCATTCAACTTATCTTTCACAGAAAAGGGCGATACATTGTTCTGGCAATCGCCCAGAAAGTCAAAAATCCTGGTATTACTGGTCGAGTCGCATGCAGAAAAGCCTGTATAATTATTGGGCCCGAGAGGTGTGCCGATACCTATTATGCACCCATCCCATATAGATATGCTTCCACTGTAAAAAGCCCTGGGATCTTTATAGATTATAATAATCGAAATTCCATCTACTTCGTATCCCTCATTTGCAAGCCCGGACAAATCCATATTATAGCTCCCGTTACCGGCAATGGCTGCAGTAACATCAGCTCTGTAACAGGCTGTGCCCGTAGTACCCCAGCAAGTAGAAATACCTGAACCAATGCAAGTAGATGTATACGTATTCACTACATTATTGGGGTTCGTAATTATAATAGATACATTAGGTATGGAACGTTCGGTATATTCAGCCAGCCAATAAGCAAAGGCAGCATATATAGTATCGTTTCCCGAACATGGTAACTGGTTAACATTTAATGCGGATGGGAATCCTGTTCCGTTGGTATTAAAATTAAGATTTTTAGTACGCGTTTCGGTAAGTTGTGTTACAGTGGTATAATTCAATCCGCATACATTTTCCAAATCATAATTTTGTGATAACGACCCGTTTCCGTTGGGATTTTTATGCGGTGCCAGGTTAGCTTTTGCAGCAGTATCTCTGCCCTGGTAGCAAGTTTTACATTGGGCATATACACCACTACTTATAAAACAAACAATACTAACTAAAAGAAGTAATTTTTTTTCCATAGTAAAAATATATGCAAAATGTCAGGGTTGAGCTATATGATGATTTACAAAGTTAACAAAAATATACAATATTTGATACCAATATACCTATTTATTCTATATAAAATACTTATACAACTTTTACTAAACAATTCCAGCCTTTTTATTTCTTAACGAAACTCATTTGATAAATGTTGGGTAGGCACGTGGATGTTTTGCTACCGGATTACATACCATTGATGATACGGCCCTTTGCCGCAACCCTGTTTTAAAGAAAAAATTGAGAGAAGAACTTCTTTATTTAAGAAGATTAACATTGCCAATATAGGAATGCTCGATACCTGCTGCATCAGTCAACGATATCTTGTATATGTAGGTGTCTTCCTGGCATGTGGCGCCTACTCCATGAACTGCTCCATTCCAACCATTGCTTATATTGTTGCTATGATAAATCTCTGTTCCCCAACGGTCGAATATATACATCTCATAGTTCTTGATATATTCTCCCACCGGTTTGAATATTTCGTTACGGCCATCACCGTTTGGAGTGAATGCGGAAGGAATATATAGCGAATAGGCGGGGCCGATAATTACACAGTCAGTAGTAGTATCTGTACAGCCATCGTTATCCATCACTACTAAATTGGCACAGAAAGTGCCGGTGTCCTGGTATGTATGGGCAGGATTTTGCAGGTTGCTGGCCGAATCACTGTTATCGCCATAATTCCACCACCAATAGGCTACTCCTCCATTCGGGTCGGTACTTTTATCCATAAATTGAATAGTAGGGGTCATAATACTGGTAGGCTGCGGCGAAAAAGTGAAGGCTGCTTTAGGCGCCCCATATATTGATATCATATTTACTTTGGTAAGTGTAGCGCTGCATCCGCCACTGTCTGGTATGGCGGTGAGTGATACACTGTATTTTCCACTTAACGGATAGCAGTAAATAGGATCGGGGGAAAAAGAAGTATCTCCATTCCCGAATACCCATATATACTGGCTCACTTTACCGCGCGACATGGTTACAGTATTGTGGAATTGCAGACAAAATGGAGCGCATCCCTGAGAAAAATTACTGGCAAAATTTATAAACGGAGCGGGAGTAGAATGCACGGTTATATAGGAAGTAGCAGTTGCTCCGCAATTATCTTCTACGGTTACAGTGTATACCGTGCTTGTTGTCGGCCACACCTTAACGCAACTATTATTATCGCTGTTTGGCGCCCAGTCATATGCATTTCCGCCTGTGCCACCTGATACAGTCGCACAAAGGGTAGTTGTATCGCCTGCGCAAATGACGGTTTGTCCGCCTATGCCCACAGAAATAGCCGGCCCGAATTGCAATGCAACCTGGCTGGTTGAAACACATCCGTTAGCATCAGAAACCGTTATGGAATAGGTCTGCGGTGCTACAGGTGTTATCGTAATAGCGCTCGTGGTAGACCCCTGGCTCCAGGCATAATTGTACGGCGGGGTTCCGCCTGAAAGATAGGCATCTATATTACCTGTGGTATTTTTGCAAATGGTTCCCGGATTTTCAATCAATGAAATATCCACTACAGGAGTAGATACCACAGGTATGGAGGCCGTGGTTGAGCATCCATCCACATCGGTAACCTTTACCACATAGGTTGCCACACTCAGGCCGGTTACCGTAGCATCGGTTTGTCCGCCCGGGGTCCATAAATAGGTGTATGGAGGCAACCCTCCGGAAGCAGCAGCCACAAGGCTATCATTACCGTTTGGATAGCAACTTATATTGGTGACTCCTTTAATAGTGGCAGTTACAGCAGTGGGTTGGGTTACAGTTACTGATGTACTTGTAGAGCAATTATGTTTATCCGTTACAGTTATAGTATAAGTTCCAACAGCAAGGCCGGTGGCAGTTGCACCTACTGCTGCCGAAGGATTCCAGGCATAGGCATATGGCGCTGTTCCGCCATTGGCAGTAACCGTAGCAGTGCCTGTAGGTAAATTACAAAAGGCACGAGTGGAAGTAGCGGAAGCTGTAAGCACTAAAGGCTGCGTTACAGTCACGGTACTTGTTGCTGCACATCCATGGGAGTCAGCCACACCAACGGTATAAGTTCCTATAGCCAAATTCGATACCTTTTGAGTAGTTGCTCCGCCGGGTGCCCATGCATAAGTATATGGTTTGGTTCCACCTGCCGCACTATCTATTACAACAGCATCCTTGCCTCCGTTGCACGATACATTTGTTAATGCATAGGCCGGCGCAGATAGCACAAGCGGCTGTGTTACTGTAGCTGCTGCCGATACGGTTGCTCCGCAATTATCAGTTATGGTAATAGTATATATTCCTGCCGTTAACCCTGTGGCTGTATTTCCTGTGCCTCCGTTCGGGCTCCACAGATAGGTATATGGACTTGTCCCCGAACTGGCTGTTGCACTGGCCGCTCCGCCATTGCCTCCGTTACATGCTACATTGCTCGTTACATTGGGTGTTACGGCCAATGCTATAGGTTGCGTAACCGTTACACTTGCCGACGCCGAACATCCATTATTATCAGTTGCCGTTATAGTATATACACCGGCTGTTAATCCGGTGGCGTTGGAATTGGTTCCCCCTGATGGGGACCATGAATACGTATAGGGGATTGTACCCCCGCTTGCTGCTGAGGAAGTAGCTCCAGTACTGCCTCCGTGGCATACTAAGTTGCTCGTTACACTTGCAGATACAGTAAGCGTTGCCGGTTGGGTTATCACTGTGTTAGCTACTGCACTACATCCATGTTGGTCTACAATGGTCAGTGTATAGGTTCCTGCGGTAAGTCCCGTTGCAGTATCCATTGTGCCGGCTGCCGGTGTCCAAGTATAATTATATGGACCTGTTCCTCCTGTCACTGTTTGTCCGGCGCTTCCGTTGTTCCCTCCGTTACACAGTACATTTGCTGTAGTAAATGCATTCACAGTTAATATATTCGGTTGCGTAATTACAGTTGATGCTGTGGCTACACATCCGTGCGCATCTTGCACACTTATAGTATAAGAACCTACCGAAAGGCCGGTTCCGGTGGCGCCTGTTCCGCCCGATGGAGCCCACGAGTATCCATACGGACCTGTTCCTCCGCCGGCTGTAACGCTAGCGCTACCTACTCCACCATTGCATAATATATTGTTTGTTGCACTAATAGTTGCTATTAATAAAGTCGGCTGTGTAATGAGGGCACTGGCTGTTGCAGTACATCCATTGGTATCGGATACTGTTACCGTGTAGCCCCCGGCCGTTAAACCGGTTGCCGAAATCGATGTTCCGCCCGATGGAACCCATGAATAGGTATATGGTGAGGCTCCCCCACCAGGGGTAACAGTAGCTGCGCCATTATTTTCTCCATAACAATTGACGGGTGTAACGGAGCCCATGGTAGCAGTTGCCACAGGCGGCATAGTTATCTTTACTGAGGAGGTAACTGTACAATGATTTTGATCGGTTACGGTTACCGTATAGGTACCAATACTTAAACCGGTTGCTTTGACAGTAGTTTCAGCAGAAGGAGTCCATGCATACGTATATGGGGTTGTACCTCCGCTTGCCGAGACGGTTGCAGTTCCATTATTATTGCCACAAGTAGCCGGATAATTGTTAATGGTAGCAGCTAATTTAGTAGGTTGGCTTAGCACAACTGTTGCTGTAACACTGCATGCATTGGTATCGGATACCGTAACTGTATAAGTCCCCACCGAAAGCCCGGTTGCGGTTGCTCCCTTTCCGCCAATAGGTGTCCATGCATACGTATAGGCTCCCCACCCATTTTTAGGCCTGGTTATAGCCGTACCGGTACCTCCATAACATGCAATATTTGAAACAATAGATGCAGTAGTAGCTATAGTATCCCTGTTTTTAACAGTATAAAAAAGTGTGTCTTTACATAAGGAGCCTGTAACAGGTGTAATCACTAGTCTGTATAAACCAAAACTATCTACTTTTACTGTTTGAAGCGTATCATTCCCTACAATACCTCCCTTAGGTCCGGTCCATGCATAGGCTTTTTCGCCCGGAGGCCCGTTTAATGTAATAACTCCGTTTTTGCCACAGATAACCCCATCGGGCGAATTGGCAGAAATGGCAAACTGAGTACAAGCCGCATCTACATAGGCATATCCGAAGTGTCCGCCCAGTTCGCAATCAGATACCTCAAACTGAATAGTTATACACTGGCCTACATACGAAGTAAGTGGTACATTTACCTGAGTCCAGTCTCTCCAGTATACGGTATCTTTATCAGGCTTGTAATAAAAACCCTTAAATCCTGATAACCCGGGGCCGGAATAAACGGAATATTGACCGCAATTTTTAATGGTATCTCCATTTTGGTCGAATACCGTAACACTAAAAAAGGGTTGTTGATAATAGGAATGGGTAGGGTTTTCCAGCAAAACAGCATACGCATAATTTATACTGTTGGTGGTAGGAGTAACATTGAATTCCTGGGAAAGTATAGCCACTTGTCCATTGTAAGGCGTACTTACTTTAATACTATCCCCTATCATTACCGAATTGCCGGTTCCCCAGGGGGATGCCTCCGACATAGTAATCTTTGGACTTGGATATGTTTGAAGAAAATAGTCATTAACCGCTTTAGCCGTGAGTTTTATCTGGTAGCTCCTCGTATTAGGATCTAATGCTCCTTTTGTAACAGCACCCAGGTAGCCCCCGGTTTCGCCGGTAATTCTATAAGCGGTCGTGCTCGCATTATTGGTTGCATAATAGCCATACCAATCACTAAGATCTCCATTGGAAAAATCCATATTGGTACATGCCGGATTACAGGTAGGTGGAGTATACGATGGAGCCAGATTAGGGGCCTTATATTTATTTTTTACTTTTATAAAGCTCTTATATAAAGCCACCAGGCTTTGCTTTTGGCTATTCATATAAGAACTCACGCCTGAAAGATTGGCCGTTCCGACTTGTGTTTTATTATATAATGCTGAACGGGCAGAATCAATAACCGGCTGGTAAAAACTAAGGAATGCTGCAAAATCCTTATCGTTGGCATTTACTTGTTGTTGCAACTCATTTAAGGTTGCATTCCACTGAAGAGATAACTTTTCGCTGCTATCTGTATCGGCTAAAGCTGAATATTTGACTGATGGGTCGTAACCCGGGAAGCGGGTGTTTTGGGCATTAAGCCCCAATGAAATTAAAAATAAAAGGACTATGAGTGGTAATTTCCTCTGCATTTTAAAAAATATGGTAAGGTATGTTACAGGGGCCCATTATTTATTTCCGTTAAAATGGGAAAGCGGCGCAATATAATAAATTTTATTACGTTTCTGCAAAATTTGGTTTATTTATTTTATTAACAGTTATAGAGATTCGGATATTTACCGTCAATATATCAATAATACTATATTTAAACATCTGCAAGAAATAACGCGGTATTATGATAATGAATGGAAGGTATAAAGACTAACCACTCTCCTATTTCAGAAGATTCACATTACCAATATATGCATGCTGGTTATCAGTCGCATCAGTTACGGTTATCTTATATATATATACATCTTCCTGGCAAATAGTGCCAACTCCATGAACAGCCCCATTCCAACCGTCATCCATATTATTGGTGTGATAAATTTCCATACCCCAGCGATCAAATATATACATATCGAAATCTTTGACGTATCGTCCGACAGGTTTAAAAGTCTCGTTTAAACCATCTCCATTGGGCGTAAATGCTGAAGGAATATAAAGGGAATAATCCGGGCCTATAATAACACAATCAGTAGTAGTATCGGTACACCCGTCATTATCCATCACAACCAGGTTGGCACAGAAGGTTCCGGTATCATTGTATGTATGCACAGGGTTTCGAATGTTACTGGTAGAGTCGCTATTATCGCCAAAGGTCCACCACCAGTATGCTATCCCCTCATTGTAATCGCGGCTTTCATCTGTAAATTGAATGGTAGGAGTAAGAATGCTGACAGGCTGCGGCGAATAGGTAAAAGCTGCCCTGGGTCTGCTATGCATGGTTATCATATCTACTTTGGTGAGCGAAGCGCTACATCCTGCGCTATCGGATATAGCTGTGAGCGTTACACTGTATTTTCCACTCCGGGGATAGCAATAAATAGCCCCAGCCCCCCTCATAGTATCTCCATTTCCAAACTGCCAAATATATTGCTGTATTTTGCCCCTCGATATGGTAACATCACTCCAAAATTGTATGCATAATGGAGCACACCCTTGTGAAAGGGAACTGATAAAATTTATAACCGGTGTAGGAGTAGAATAAACGGTTGCGGAAGCAGTGGCCGTGGCACCGCAGTAATCTTCTACCGACACGGTATATAAGGTTTTTGATGTCGGAGCTACCTTAATGCAACTGGTAGTGTTGCTTATTGGGCCCCATTCGTAAACATTTCCGCCTGTTCCGCCCGTAGCAACCGCACATAAAGTAGTTGTATCGCCCTGGCATATAGCAGTTAGCCCCTGAACTGTCAATGATAAAGGGGGGCCATATTCCAGGGTAATCTGCCCTTTTCCGGCACAGCCCTTACTATCTACAACAGATAGGGAGTATGTTCGCGTTGCTCTGGGTGTTATAGTTATAGTACTAAGGGTAGAACCTGTACTCCATGAATAGTTATATGGTGGGTTTCCGCCTGACACATTCCCCAACAGGTTACCTGTGCTGTCCTTACATATAGTTCTTGGTTCCCCTATCGAAACGTGTACCTCCGGAGGCTGCGGAACAGTAACAGAAATGTTGGCAGCACAACCATCGGCATCGGTCATCGTTACCGTATAGGTCAATGCAAATAAACCCGATACCAAAGAAGTGGTTTGCCCGCCCGGGGTCCATAAATATGTATACGGAGGCAAGCCATTGACGGCTGCTACTGAAGCGGCGCCATCACTCCCGTCAAAACAGGTTACATTTTTGGTTATGGTAGCGTTTCCCGTAATGTGTACAGGTTGTGTTATGGTTACTGAAGCACTCGCGGTGCAGTGGTTATTATCGGTTACGGTTACAAAATAATTTCCAACAGCAAGGCCGGTGGCGGTTACATTCGTCTGCTTCGAAGCGCTCCAGGCATAGGCATAAGGATTTGTTCCCCCGCTTACTAAAGCTGTAGCTGTTCCCGTAGCAAGGTTACAGTAAGCATGTGTGAAACTCGTGGTTGCTGATAACAATGCAGGTTGGGTAATATTCACGCTTGCTGTTGCCCCACAGCCCTTGTTATCAATAACACCTATAGTATAAGAACCCGCTGAAAGTCCTGTTCCGGTAACACCTGTTCCACCGGTAGGAGCCCAGAGGTATGTATAAGGACTTGTTCCCCCCGTAACCGTTGCGGTAGCGCTGCCCACTCCGCCATAACATGGTATGCCGTTGATTGTATTAATGGTAGCTGTTAATAGAGAAGATTGAGTAACGATAGCTTTGGCAGTTGAAGAGCATCCGCTGTTGTCGGTTATAGTTATAGTATAATTTCCGGCACTCAACCCAGTGGCCGTATTACCCGTACCTCCATTAGGCGACCATATGTAAACATATGGAGAAGGCCCTCCAATTGCTGAAGCAGTTGCGCCTCCGTCGTTCCTGCCAAAGCATGATACAGGTGTTATGGAGGTGATGCTGGCTACTACAAAAGGGGGCTGAGTGATGGTAACGGATGAAGTTACGGTGCAATTATTGTTATCGGTTACGGTTACTGTGTACGCTCCGGCAAGTAAACCGGTGGCCTTAGCGGTGGTTTCGCCTGAGGGCTTCCAGAGGTAAGTATAAGCAGGAACCCCTCCGCCTACTGTAACAGTGGCCGTTCCATTATTGTACCCACAGGAAGCGCCTGTACAATTGGCGGAAGCTATAAGCTTAGTAGGTTGGGTGAGCACAACTACTGCGCTCACAGGACAGGCATTGGCATCCGTTATTGCCACAGTATATGTTCCTGCTGAAAGCCCTGTAGCTAAAGCTGTTTTTTCACCAGAAGGGGTCCAGGCATAGGTATATGCCCCGACGCCATTTGCAACGCTGGCCAATATAGATCCGGATGCACCATTACAGGCAATGCTCGAAACCACGGCAGGGGTATTCATCTTAATAGTGTCTCTGCTCTTCACTACATAAAAAAGCGTATCCTTACATAAGGAACCTGTAACAGGTGTAATTACCAGTTTATATTTACCTAAGCTATCTACATTTATATTTTGTAGCGTATCGCTCCCGATAATGCCTCCCTTTGGTCCCGACCATAGATAAGCTTTTTCACCCACAGGACCGGTCAGGGTCAGATAGCCATTTTTGCCACAAATGACACCGGGGGTATTAGCCGTAATGGCAAATTCCGAACAGGAAGCATCTACATAAGCATACCCGAAGTGGCCGCCCGGCTGACAATCGGAAACTTCAAACTGAATGGTTACGCATTGTCCCACATACGAAGTGAGCGGTACATTAACCTGTGTCCAGGGCCTCCAGTAAACTGTATCGGGCCCATCTATTCCTGCCGGATTCAAATATCCCTTAAAGCCGGGTAAACCCGGTCCGGAATAAACAGCATATTCACCGCAGTTCTTAATGGTATCGCCATTTTGATCGAATACTGTAACGCTGAAAAAAGGTTGCTGATAATACGGATGGCCCGGATTTTCTAGAAAAACAGAGTAGGC
>Ga0134125_10000195_pt1 | contig 90574 bp, 86 predicted proteins | sample KB31751_FD_96464 | JGI IMG/M metagenome (GOLD analysis project Ga0134125, IMG submission 96464) | Terrestrial soil microbial communities with excess Nitrogen fertilizer from Kellogg Biological Station, Michigan, USA - KB3-175-1 | ecosystem: Environmental > Terrestrial > Soil > Unclassified ... | reverse complement strand
CCAGCCGGACCGGAATGGCTCTGACGTCCGGATTATGCAAATTGTGCGCGAACTCCGCGAGCAGGGGCATCAAGTTACGTATCTCGCGCGCAACGGACACCTACGCGAGCACTACACTGCCGCTCTTGAAGAATTGGGAGTTAAAGTCTGGGCCCATGATAGCGAGCGGTTGCACTACTTGGGAGTCGATGACCCAGTCGAATGGACACTGGAGCAGGTATTAGAGGAAGGCAATTTCGATCTTGCGATTCTTCTGATGTGGTTCTGGAGCAGTACGTCGGTTCCCGAACAATATATGGGCGCAATTCGCAAACAATCGCCCAATACTCGCATTGCAGTACTTACCGACGACCAACATGGGTTGCGAGAACTGCGGATGGCGGAGTTAAACGGTAACTGGACCGATTTCGAACGCGCAGAAGACTACAGCATGCGTGAGTTTGAAGTTTACCGTAATGCGGACATCGTTCTTTCGATATCGGAAGATGATCGGCGTGGATTGCTCGCGAAGGACTCTACCCTCAATATCAGCCTGCTCCCCATGAGAGCGGAACTTCTGCCGGATGGGCGGGGCTTCGCGGAGCGTGAAGGAATTTTGTTTCTTGGTAACTTCGCCAACGCCGCCAATCGTGACGGTGCGGATTGGATGCTTCGAGAAGTCTGGCCTTTGGTTCGCGCGCAAATTCCCAGCGCGACACTCTCTTTGGCGGGAAGCAACTTCCCTGCCGGCTTAGGTTCGCAACACGAAGGCGTAAAGGCAATCGGCCATGTGCCGGATATTCAGCCGCTCCTTCATGAACATCGAATATTTGTATGTCCTATCCGTTTCGGGACGGGAATCAAAACCAAAAATCTTTCTGCCCTCGGCAGCGGACTTCCCTTGGTTACAACGACCATCGGAGCGGAAGGAATGAATCTTCGGCATGGCCACAGCGCGTTGATCGCCGACGCGGCCGACGCATTTGCCGCGGAAATTGTACGGTCTTACAGGGACAGCATATTGTGGCAACGGCTTTCACGCGAAGGGCGCCGGCACGTATCCGTCGAGTTTGGCCACAACCGTTTGCGGGTATCCATGAGGGCTCTGATCGATCAGGCTCGCGCCATCAATCCATCTGCTCACAATACTTCCTATGAGCCTTCTTACCTGACGGTCGAAAAGAGTAATCCGGAAGTCCTTACATGCCGGCCGGTTCGCTATCGAAATTGGTTGCGTTTCACAGGATATGTTCAACTTGCAGAAAAGCACTTAGAGCAGAATTGCCCGCGTCAGGCGTTGGAACAACTTCGCCACATATTCAGCGCCTCACGTGATGGAATTCTTGAGCGCGTAATCGGCGATCAAGCCCTGGATCTGATGGGACGTTGCTACAGCCAGCTTGGCAATGAAAATAAAGCTCGGGAGTATGCACGGAGAAAACAGGAAGCGGAATACACCAGAAGCATAGTTCCACCGCAGGCATTAGCGAATGTGGCCAAGCGATCAGGACCGAAGCTCTCGGTAATCATTCCCACCCACAATCGCGCATCTCAGCTCACGGTGTGTTTGGCAAATCTCGCCGCCCAATCGCTCCCAGCGGACAGTTGGGAAGTTATTGTCGTGGATGACGGATCAACCGATCACACGCCGCAAGTATGCGAAGAATTCCCAAGCTATTGCCGGTTTGAATATTTGCAACAACAACACACCGGAATCGGCGTTGCGCTTCGGGTAGCGGTTGAACGAAGCCGCAGCCCGTATCTGTTATTCATCAAAGATGACACTGTTCCGCATCCTTCAATGCTGTCAGACCATCTGCAAGCGCAATACACGCTCGCGGGCGAAAAGGCCGCGGTTCTCGGAAGCCGTTCCTATCCACCTGAAGCGGCTGAGAATGCATTGAACTTGTTTATTGCGCAGAATCCATTGTTTTTTGTGCAGTCCGTACTTTCGCCGGAACTGCAGGCCAAAAAGTTCTACTTCATGACGTCAAATCTAAGCATTGCGAAAGAGATCGTATTGGCGTTGGGCTCCTTTGATGCTGCATTCGAAACTGCTGCAGATATCGAACTGGGAGTTCGGATGCACAGCGCCGGCTTCCTTTTAAAAAAGCTAGCGGCAATCACATCAGACCACAACCATCTTTCGACTTCGGTGGAAGAATTTGTTTGCAAGGCCCGCAGATTTGGCAAAGCGCAGGCCCAAATATTCAAGAAACACCCTTTCCTCACAGGGGACGGCAGTGGACCATTCGGAAAGCTTGACGCTGCTGCTGTAAAAAAACTTCATCAATTGGTTAAACAAAATCGGGCGGACGCACGGGAACGGACAAAGGAGCTGGAAAGAGTAAATGCCATTGATCTGCGCCCCTACATAAATGCTGCGGACGGCGCGTTCAAGGTTCAAAGCGTCAAGCAGGTCGTTAAGGAAGCGGTTCCAGTTGTGTATTGGACGCATTTTTTTGCCAGCTTTCTAGAAAGTTGGCAAGAAGGAAAAGCCAGGGCGGTGAGTGCTGGTGACTGACTGGACGAAGTTACTTTTTCCAGAGCTCACCCAAAGAGCATATTTCGAAGATCGGTAAGTGACTTGTATTCAATAACATCCATTTTCGGGAGGTTTCAAAGTAACACGAATTCCGATTACCGGCGTCACCTATTGGACTTGTATAGAAAATCGGGAACTGCCGATAAGTAGCCCGCAACAAAAGAACCTCCTGCTCCAACCAGCGGTACTCGGCACTTGAGGTCTAGCCGGGGCCTCAAGCGCAGGCGGAATTCGAAAAGGAGATTTTCAATGTCACTTAGCATTCTGAACAACATTTCGTCTCTGTCAGCGCAGAACCAGTTGAACCTTACGCAGATGTCTTTGAACAAGACCCTGCAACAGCTGTCTTCCGGTTCGCGCATCAACTCTGGTGCTGATGATGCCGCCGGTCTCGCGATCGCCGATGGTTTGAACGCAAACATCACTGCCTTAACCCAGTCAACCCGCAATGCCACGGACGGCGTCGGCATGTTGCAAGTCGCGGATGGCGCTTTGTCTCAGATCACCTCGCTCCTGAACCGCGCTGTAACCCTGGCCACGGAATCTTCCACGGGTACCGTGAGCGACAGCCAACGCACTGCACTGGATGCTGAGTTCACCTCAATCAAAACCGAAATCGACACGATTGGCCAGAAGACGACTTACAACGGCCAGGCGATTTTCGGCGCCTCTGCGAACCTGACGGTCTATATGTCGGATTCCAGCTCGGCTGGCACATCCAGCGTATCCGTCACCATCGGCCAGGTCGATTCCGCGAACCTCGGATCCACTGACCTTAGCGGTGACGATTTGACGAGCGCGGGAAATGCCCAGACAGCATTGGGCGACATCAACAGCGCGATTGCGGCTGTTGCCAGCCTGCGTGGCACGCTCGGAGCCAGTTCCAACCAGCTCCAGGCTGCTTCCAGCGTTATGAGCAACCAGATCCAGAACCTGACCAGTGCCGAAGACGGAATCCGTTCTGCGGACATTGCTCAGACCTCTGCCGATCTGTCGAAGTACAGCATTCTGCAGCAGACTGGTATCACTGCCTTACAGCAATCGAACCAGATGCAGCAGTCAGTTTTGAAGCTGCTCCAATAATTACGGCCTGGATTGGTGGGGCTAACCGGCCCCACCAAATCTAGTACGAGGTGGAGCAATGAAGTTTAAGAAAAGGGAGTCCACCAGCCGATGAGTACATTACCTTCCGTCAATCTTGGTTCTCTGTTGTCTGCCCTCGGTAATTCAGGAACCGGCATAGATGTCAGCTCGGCAGTAAGTCAAATTCTTCAGACCGAAGCCATCCCACAACAGCAATGGCAAGCGCAGCAAGCGACCCTTCAGGGGCAGACCAGCGCCATCAATTCGCTGGAAAGTCTGGTCTCAACACTGCAGACTTCCTTGCAAGGATTGGGCGATCCAGGCGGCACGGCTTCTTCCATGTCCGCGACATCGTCTAATACTGCGATTGTGACCGCGACTGCCGCACCCGGAACCGCAACCGGAAACCACGTAGTGGTCGTGAACAATGTGGCAACCACCGGAGCATGGTATTCGGATTCCGTCGCCAATAGCACCACCGCATTGGCAGCAGGCAGCTTTGACATTCAAGTGGGAGCAAACGCGCCCGTCACCATAACCGTGGGCAGCGGCGTCAACACATTGAGCGATTTGGCAACTGCTATCAACGGACAACACTTAGGAGTTACAGCGAGCGTCATCAATGATTCCACAGGATCACGGCTCGCACTCGTGAGCACGGCCTCCGGCACCGCCAACGATTTCACCGTTAGCAACGATACTAGCGTGGGCTTCACACAAGCGGTCCAGGGCAAAGATGCTTCACTGACCGTAGATGGAATTCCCATTAGCAGCGCGAGTAACAGTGTGACTGGCGCGGTAAATGGATTGACGCTAAACCTGGTGAGCGGGTCAGCAAACACCGAAGTGAACGTTGCGGTGGCACCTGACTCTGATCAGATATCCCAGGCGGTCAGCAGTTTTGTTTCTGCTTACAACGCGGTCATCAAGAATGTAAATTCGCAGTTCGCCTTCGACCAAACCAGCAATACGGCAGGAACGTTGGCCGGCGACAGCACGGTGCGTATGTTGCAAGATGCGCTCCTCGGTTCGGGCAGTTATTCATCCACCGGTGGCACGATTTCCACGCTGGGCCAGCTTGGCATCACCATGAACAACGATGGGACTTTGACCCTCGACAATTCAGCGTTGAACAGCGCGATCCAAAATAACTTCAGCGCCGTGCAGAATTTCTTCCAAGGAACGGCGGCAAACGGCTTTGCCGCGACCTTGAATAGCCAGCTAAGTTCATTTACGGACCCGATCGAGGGGGCCTTTACGATCGAGTTGCAAAGTATCAGCAGTGAAAACTCAGATCTGCAAAGCCAGATTGATGATTTCCAAACTTACCTGAACAGCGAACAGACACGACTTACCAATGAATACAACCAGATTGACGCGACGTTGCAACAGCTGCCAATTCTGGAAAAACAGGTTGCGGCCGAACTTGGCCAGAACACCTCGGGGAATAGCTAATGAGCTGGAAAGAGACTGAACTTTCTTACCGCAAGGCGGCAATCCAAAACGCCACATCCGTGGGCCTGGTCGTCATTATGTATGACATGCTTGCGGCCGACCTGCGGCGCGCCATTGAGGCCATGAATGCAAGGGACGTCGAAAAGCGTTCTGCGGAGTTGAAGCACGCCTTCCTGGTTCTGCTCCAACTGGAAGGCTCTCTCGACATGGAAAAGGGCGGGCAGGCGGCCCGGAATCTCTCCCGTTTCTATTCAGTTTTGCGCGCGAAGATACTGGAAGCCCATTTCAAGGTAAATACCGAAATGCTGCAACGCCAGATCGATCTTATTGTAGATGTCCGCAGCGCTTGGCAGCAGGTAAACACGCCCGTCCCTGAAGCAGGTGTGGCCCAGGGAGCCGTCGAGCTGGGCTCCCAAGTACAGATAGTCTCCAACAATGATGCTCCTGAAGCGACGTCCAGCACATGGTCCGCGTAAAGCAGCAGACTGAACCGCCAGCCAGTTGGCTAGATTCCCCCCGATTGTAATCAGTGCGAGAGGTACTCGCGTAACGCAATCGCGTTAAAGATTCAGGTCATTGTGCCGATAAATTTGACGCGTAGTATCCTGCCGGGCCTTCAGGCGATAGGATCTCGTGTTGGCAGTGACGCTATGGCCGTAGTGCGTACGGCTGTGCGGGGCATTGCCAGTTCTTGCGTGCATCTTACGCCTGGGGGCCAGAGGACGGCACTGATGAAGGCCGGCCAGTAGAGATCGACTCGCACCCCTCTACACAATCGATCATCTTCACCCTCGCCACTGTTCCTTGAAGTCGCACACTCTGCAGATTAGAGGAGTTTGGCACCCTGCTCCTCATCCAACCTCTTTGTTTGCCTGAATCTATTTTGCTTGGGAAGTATTGGGAATGGGTGACCGAACATGCCCGTTCTGCTAAACGGGCGAGGATTTGAAAAACCTCAGTCCAGGATAACGCCAACAAGTGAAGGTCTATTTCAAATAATCCAACAGCGTATTTTGCGAAACCTTTGCTGCCGCCGCGAGGGCGGCCTGATGAGTGATTTCTGCTTGCGACAGATCAGTTGCTGCTTTCGATAAATCAACTCCTACCAAATCATTTTCCTGAGACGAAAGACTGACCTTTTCACTTTGCAAGAATGTCTGATTGTCGTTGAGCTGATCTACCGCGTTGCCATAGAACACGCGCTGCTGCGTGACGTAATTGAAGGCAGTTCGTAGCTGAGTCGTGGCGCTCCCAATAGCTGTCGTATCTCCGCTTTGCAAAGCGGTAACGAGTTGTTGCAGAGAATTCATAACGTCGCCACCCGCGCCCTGAAACATCTGGTTGCCCGGGATGTTTACCGTAACGCTCCGGCCCGTCCCGATTTCAACCGTATTGGTCCGGAGTTACCGTTGTACGCTACTCCAGAAGGCTGTGATGCGTCAGCGACAAACGGTGCCGTTGTGGTTGCAGTGCCTGCAAATATATAGATTCCCTGGTAGGAGGTATTCGCCAATTGCAATATCTGCGATTGGATGCCGATGACCTGCTGCGCAATTCCCTGCTGATCGGATGCTGATAGCGTTCCATTGGCACCCTGAACACCCAGCGAGATGGCCTGGTTTAAAACGCTCACAACCGAACTCAGCGTGGAATCGGCGGTCTGCAGCATCCCCTCCACGTTCGATGTATTTTTCAGATATTGGTCGGTCTGCGCGCTACTGGTTAAATTTCCAACTAAAGCGGCAGCGGCGGCGGGATCGTCTGATGGAACATTCACTCTCCGGCCGGTGGAAACCTGCTGCAACGCAGTATTTTCCTGCTCTTGCGTTTGCCAGATTGCGGTAAGTATGTCTGCAGTAATGTTCGGATTCACTCGCATGATAGTTCACCTTAACCCGCGGATGCTCCCATACCAATCACGGTTTGCGTTAATTCATCCACCGTCGAAATCACGCGGGCGGCGGCTTCAAATGCGCGCTGATACGTTATGAGATTGGTGCTTTCCTCGTCGATCGAAACGCCCGAAACCGCGCCCCACTGATCATTTAACTGATTTAGGCTTGAAGTCGCCGCATCGGACTCCGCCTTCGCCTGCTGGGCTAAATTGCCAACGTTAAAAATAATGTTTGAAAAACTGTCAGTTGGACTTGCGCCTGAAGGCAGTTCCTGTGTTTGCACGGCTGTCAGTTGGGTGATATTGCCATTGCTGCCAACCGAACCATCCGAGCTGGCGGCGATGGCATTCGGATCTGTGATTACAACCGCAAAGCTCGCCGCGGCTCCAGCGCCGGAAGCGGAAGAGAAAAATGCCTGCCCGGCGTTTCCGTTTAAGTCCGTGCCAGCTTCATGCGCGGTGTTGAATGCGGTGGCAAACTGGCTGGCGAGTGTGTCGAGCTGATTGAGGACGGCCGGAATTGCCTGGTCGCGGACCTCCAACAAGCCACCAAGTTTCCCGTTCTTTATGGAGCTTGTGATGTCTTCTCCCTGGGAAAAAATATGTTCCACTCCGGAAGGATCGGCGGAGGCCTGCAACGCAAAACTTTGCCCGCCAACCACCAGGGCCGAGCCGTTGGCGGTAGTAATGGTTTGGCCGTCTTTGGATTGAATAATGGAAACGTCCGTCAACTGAGACAGTTGCTGGACAAGCTGGGTCTCTTGATCCTGAATTACGCCTGGTTCCTGTCCGAGCTGCTGCATCTGCGCAACCTGAGCGTTCAGCTTGGCAATTTGCTGCGTCAGTCCGTTGATCTGGTTCACGGCCTGGGAAACATTTAAATTCAAGTTGGACTGGATATTAGAAAGATTGACTGAAGTTTGATTGAATGAACTTGCCAGGTTCTGGGCCTCCGTCAGGACCGCTTGTCGCTGAGGAATGCTTGTGGGATTTGTAGACAATTGACTCAGGCTATTGAAAAAGGCGGTCATATCCGCGCCAATGCCTTGAGTGGAATCCGAGAACAATCCCTGCACCTGGTTTAGCGCATCCACTTGTGCCTGCGCGCCGCTTTGTTGCTGGTTTTCTTCTGAAATGCGCAGGTCGAGCAGTTGATCCCGGATGCTCTGGACTTTTTCCAGAGTGACTCCGGCGCCGTAGGTAATTCCTCCTTCGACGGTTGGAGTTGTCTCCACGAGGTCCGGCACTTCCCTCGTGTAGCCGGGCGTATTTGCGTTCGCGATATTGTTGCTTGTCACCTGCAGAGCGGCTTGATCAGCCAAGAGCGACTGCACCGACATGAGCATCGTAGAAGTCAGTCCCGGCATGGCACTAGACCTCGCATGACCAAGTGTGGTCTATGGATTTTCTTTCGATCCCTGTTCCGTAGCAGCGATAAAAGCCGGAAAGTAAACTCACGGTCCGGTTAGAGCGTTTCAAAAGGGCCGCATAGGTCCGGTTCTTCTGAGCGAGCGCCATATAGGCATGGCGAACCTCGGCGGCAGAACGGGCGTCGAAAGGTTTGAATTCTTTTGATTTCTCTTTCAACGCGGCGATCTGGTGGCAAAGCATTTCCTGCTTTGCCAGGCTCTGTTCCAAAAACGCCACATCGTTTTTTTCGAGCGCAAGAATGGAAGCTTGCACTTCGTTGCATAGAGCGTGAACTCGAGCTATATGCTCGTCATGGGCGTGCCGCGGGGTTTTATTCAATTCCGCCATGTTTTTCCGGATTAGAAATTCTCATTTAAACGCGATGACTACTTAATCGCGTGATTCAGCATTGCCTCCGCCACTTGCTGCGGATCCACTGAGTACTGGCCGTTCTGGATCGCCTGGCGCAGGCCATCTACTTTGTCCTGACGCACTTCAGGAGATTCCAAGGCTTTCAATGCCAGCGAGCTTAGGGTGACCGAGTCTTCCGAAAGGCCGGCATCGTCGCTCACGCGGGAAGCGTGAACGTTGGTGCTTTTCGATGGTTTACCCGACTTCTCGGCTTGGGCACCCCTCTGAAAGGGGGAATTCAGATCTATCCTCATAAGAGAAACCTCACGTTCCGTAATGGCACGTACCTAATCGGCACTCGCGTACTGGAACTTTAGTTTTCGGGCTGAAAAGATTTCACTTCTAACCGCCGTAATATCTATCACTTACCGATTTTCCCCAGTGACAGGGGATGTCCCTCTGCTGCGCTGGTCATCTGATCGTTCTTTTCTGCGGTCTTTTCTAATGATTGACTAATCATATGGGCGATGCCCAAACCGCCAGCTTGGGTCAAATGCTGCGCCAGGGATTGCATGGCAATACCCTGAAATTGGTCATGGCCAGGATCTGTTTGATTGTCCGGATCGCCGCCGGGCACCGTGGCAAAAGACTTCTCCGCTTGCTCAAGCCATTGTCCGATCAAAACGCTTTCGAAATCCCGAGCGGATTTTTCGATCTTCGCCTTGTCATTACTCTTGGTTTCAGACTTCAAATTCTGTACCGCGCGAGTTCCCGCAGTCTGGCTCAAACTCGTGACGGACGGAGTTGTCAGTGGAATTCCCGACATAACTATTGAATCTCCAATTCGGCCTGCAAACCGCCCGCGGATTTGATGGCTTGCAGGATCGCAACAACATCGTGAGCAGTTGCGCCCATCGCGTGCAATCCGTTAATGAGTTCTTCCACGTTAGCGCCTTCGTTCAATTGAATCGTCTTTGCTGGCGCTTCTTCCGCAGTCACGTCAGTATCTTTGATCACTTTGGTGTCGCCGTTTTTCGAGAATGGCGCAGGTTGGGAAACCGCAAATTTTGTAGTGACTTCTACCGTCAGGTCGCCGTGGATCACGGACACTGGAGACAACTTCACGTCACCCCCCATCACAATTGTTCCTGTGCGTTCATTCACGATCACCATGGCAGGAGGATGAAAAGAGATCGCCAGATTCTGCACCTCAGAAATTAAAGCTGGAACCGATGAGACCCCGGATTGCGCGACATTCACATCAATACGACGGCTGTCGAGGGCAACGGCGATTTGCTTTTTAAATACGGTATTGATCGCCGCCGCGACGTCGTGCGAGGCGGTGAAATCGGGATTGCGAAGAATGAAAGAGAGAGTAGTGAAACGGCTCAAATCAACCGACGCATCTTTCTCGACAATTCCGCCCTCTGGTACGCGAGCTACCGTGGAGTGATTGACTTCCTTCAAATTGCCATTGGATCCGGCACTGTAACCACCAAGGGTTACCGGGCCTTGAGCCTGGGCATATACCTGACCATCCGTGCTATGAAGAGCAGTTAGAAGCAGGACTCCGCCTTCGAGACTTTTGGCATCGCCAACGGATGAGACCGTCACATCCAACGTTGTGCCGGGACGGGCGAAGGGTGGAAGCTCAGCTGTAACAATGACTGACGCCACGTTCCGTACCTGAATCGATGCCGCCGGAATTTGCAGCCCCAAGCGTTGCAAAACATTTGCCAGGGTTTGAGTCGTGAACACAGTTTGCTGACGATCACCGGTGCCTTTAAGTCCAATCACGATGCCGTAACCGACCAGCGGATTGTCTCGCACGCCTTCGATCGTGGCAATGTCGCGAATCAAGACCCGGCTGTTTTGTTCAGCGTCGGTCCGGGTCGCGTTAGGCGCTGCATCTGCATGAATGATCGGAGCGGAGGCAAGACTAAAAAGCAACAAGGATGCAAGTGTCCCTATGAGCTTTTGCCAATTCTGAGCTCGCGTTAGAAGCCTACAAACCATAGGATCGCTCGCATAATTGGATTTGGACGGGCGGTAGAATCAGAAATCACGCCCTTACCCTTGAGTTCAATTTCAAGATTCGCTAATGCTGTTGAAGGCGCAGTGTTATCGGGGTTGATATCGCCAGGACGCAGCACGCCGCGCGCGAACAGTGTCTCGTGCTGATTGTTCATGAAAACTTCGCGCTGGGCCTCGACGACCAGGTTGCCATTCGGCAGAACCGCGATCACCTGCGCAGAGACGGTCGTCAACAACTTGGAAGTATTGGTTGAAGATCCCTGTCCCTTCAATTGCGTGGACGATTGCGCGCCAAAAAGCGGATTTACACCGCTAACCTTCAGCTTTCCCGGCAATGCGGTAATGCCTGAATTGGTTTGGAAGGCGCGTTCCGAATCCACGCTACCTGCGGACTGGGCTGTGGTCTGCTCCAGTACCTGGAGCATGATGATGTCTCCGATCCGATGCGCTTTATAGTCTGCTGACATATCCGTAAGCGCACTACCCGGAGACCACAAACTACCAATTGTGGTTGCAGGCGGAGGGACATTTCCCTGATCTTGTAGTTTTTGAATGTATTCAGTGCGAGTTTGTTCAGGATCTTTGAACTTCGTTTTGCCCAAAGAAAATGACGCGGATAGAAGAATTACAAACCCGGCCAGCCATACGCAGCGCCGGCAACTTCCTAAGCGATTGTGCCTTTCAGCGATCATCAAAACGTTCCCCGTAAGAGGCCTGCTTCAACTACTTCGCCGGTATATTTCTGTTTTCGGTCGGGACTGGAGAGCCGGATGGTTTCGCCGCGCTTGCCACTTTCAAGGCAAATCACAGGAAGCGAAATTCTTAAGTCCCGGTTCTTAATAATCAGAGTGGCGTGCTGCCCTCCGCGTACGAGCGGCTTTTCAGCAGATCGTTGCCTCGGCTTGAGTTCCGCATTCGGTTTGCCTTGTGCTGTGTTCGCAAAGTTGGGAGAAATGCGGGCTGTTGCTTTGCTGTCATGCAACACAACATAAAAGGGCAGACATTCCCGGTTGTTCTGGCAGCGAAGCAGCGCCTTCGAATCGCCGTCTCGCCATAGCGAGACGTTCATGACTGTGAGTTGCGGGTATTCAGATATCGAATTTACAGCTGAAAGAAATTCCACCTGCGAGCTTTTGACGCGAATTCCTGTTTGCTGTAGAGCGCTGCTGACGCGCCCCGGCGAGATCGCAAATCTGTCTGGGGTCGAGGCAGCTTCGCAGGCAAGTGTTGAGGCCGCTGCTAAAATTCCAACGACCGCCAGCTCGACCGCCATCCGCTCGAAAATGCAGTTCCTTCTCATTATGTTTAAGTTCGTTCGTTTTATTCGGCGTTACTAAAATTCACGTTATCGTCCAAGGTTGTTCAGGTCCTGGAACATCTGGTCCGCGGCCGTCACAACGCGCGAGTTCGATTCGTAGGAACGTTGTGCAATGATCATCTGGATGAATTCGTCCACCACGTTCACGTTCGACTGCTCCAACATTCCCTGCTGAATACTGCCCAGACCTTCCGATCCGCCTGGGGTACCCACGATGGGGTCTCCGGAAGCTGTTGTGGGCAGAAGTAAATTATTGCCTACGCTGTTCAGTCCGCCGGGATTGGGGAACAAAGCAAGCTGAATGCTGCCGACCTGCTGCGCCTGTGTTTGTCCCGGTTGCGTTACGGAAACAGTTCCATCTGAACCGATCGTGACATTAGTCGCGTCGGCGGGAATCGTGATGTTTGGCTGCAATGCGTTGCCGTCCGCGGTAACGATATTTCCCTGCGCATCTAAGTGGAAGGAACCCGCGCGCGTGTAAGCAAGTGTGCCGTCCGGCATCGTGACCTGGAAAAATCCTTGGCCTTGAATTGCTATATCGAGGGGATTGCCGGTGTTGGTAAAGTCGCCTTGCGCCTGCACGACTTCGGTAGCGCCAGGTTTGGTGCCAAGTCCAATCTGAAGTCCGGCGGCGACCGTTGTCTGTTGCGTAGCTGCGGCGCCCGGCATAATTAAGTTTTGATAAACGAGGTCGGAAAATTGTACGCGGCGGCGTTGAAAGCCCGACGTGCTGGAGTTGGCCAGGTTGTTGGCGATGTTATCCAGATTCAACTGCTGTGCAGTCATGCCGCTAGCCGCTGTGTAAAGTGCGCGAAGCATAGGTTTGTCCCCTTTTAACTATTTGTCACTCTTGGAAGCTCTTGTGCCGCAATTTGGTTCATGTCAGTGTGAAACATTGACAGCGCTCGCTGCACGAGTTCGGCGTAGCGTTGTACAGTTACCAATTGCACCGCGCTCTCCACCGGATTCACATTTGAGGATTCCAGCGCTCCCTGTTGCAGGCTTGAACCCTTCGCCGCTTCTGCGGTCTTCGGTGGAGCTGAATAGTATGTCTTGCCTACACTTTCAAGATTGGTTCCGGCCGGGAATTCGACCATCTTGACTTGTCCCGCTACCGCACCATTCACGGAGATCGTTCCGTCAGCGCTTACCGAGACAGGGCCGCCCACAATGGAAATAGGGCCTTGGCTGCCAAGTACGGTGTCTCCTTCGGAGGTCACCAATTGGCCTTTGGGAGAAACGTGGAAGTTTCCGTTTCGCGTGTATACGGTGCCTGCCGCCGTTTGAACGCTGAAAAATCCCGGGCCCTGAATTGCGAAGTCTAAATCGTTGCCGGTATGTTCCAGGTTGCCTTGCGAAAGATCGAGGCTGGTGCCGCCGAGGACTCCGAAACTATTAACGGCCTTGTTCAAGGCGGAGGTGGGAAGACCCGACGAATTCGCTAAAACCGAACTAAAAACGTCGTGCTGAGCCCGGTAGCCAGGCGTACTCGTATTAGCCAAATTGTTTGCAACCATATCCAACGCCTGGCTGCGAGCTAATAACGCGGTACACGCTGCGTAGAATCCGCTGTCCATGAAGGCCTCCGCAACCATACAAGCACGGTGGAGACCAACTATGCTCACGCTGAAACTTCGTAAGTGATTGAAGAGTGGTGAAGGACCTTCAATGGGATGAGGAAAATATTAGATCGAGAGCACGTATTCGTTGTGACCAGCAACTCACGTGCGCGGGGGAATTAGTTTTGCATGAGTAGAGGCACGGCTTGCGGAGCTCCTATCTGTCTGCGTTTCCTCCCAGCATCAACTCCATCAGTTGGACCCATTCTGCGGCAGATGTGGCGATCTTCCACAGCGAATATGACGGGAGATGTCCGGAAACTTCTTCGTGGCCTCGAATCACGCTGGCAAGGGTTGCAGGGAAATTCCACGCTTGCGCCAGTGCGTAGCCAAGTTCTCCGAGATCTGAGGCTTCGAGTTCCGGAATACGCCACCCGAGTAGTATCGGCAGTTTCCCGATCTGATGCAAAAGGCCCGCCAAAAAAGCGCCTTCGAGCGTGATTTTGCTCTCACCGGCAGCGAGTTCCTGGGCTATTAGGGCGATTAAATGAGAGTGCATCCAGAATCGGGCGCAAACATTCACGCCGGCTTCACCCGCAGGATGTTCCGATAGCACAGGCACACCTGCGACCAATGCCTTTAGATTTTCGATTCCGGCGTGGATCACGATTCCTTCGATAGACGGCATTGCATCGGGGCCGTCGAACCGTTGTTCTCCCGACCAGCGAAGCAAATGAATTGTCAGCCCGAGGTCACTACGAATAATGGCGCTGATTGCACCCAGGTCAACTACGGAAGCGGAGAGCAGTTTTTCCAGCCGTAACAGCGTCGTGGGCATCAGAGGCACGTCCGGAATTGCGGTGCCATAGAGACTCGGGTTTACAACCCGCCGCGATGGCGAGGAAAGTTCTGTGTATTGTTGCAGCGCAATCCAGGGGTAATATTTCTGATTTCTAGACATCGAGATACTCCGTGGCTATTCAATCGGCCACAAAGGCTCTCGTCTTTAAGTTTGGGTTAGTTCTCGGGTAACCGAAAGAGTAAGTCCAACTCCTGAGCGGTCCCAAATACGCGGGCCCAGAGGTAATCCCGGCAAATTCCAAAACGTACGCGCTCGGCGCCGGATTGCGCCACATAGTTGCGGCATGCAGCGGCCATTTCGGCAATCGAACTCTTGCGTTCAAACACGAGTTCATTTTGCCGGAAAGTCCGTGTCATCGCCTGCAATCCTTCAGAAAAAGAGCTTGGAGTTACAAAACACGCAGTGACTGACAACGAAGTTATGGTTTCTATCGCATAGAGCAGCTGGTGATGAATGGCATCCACGAAGCCTACCAATAGCCTTCCCTGCCCTTCGGCACAGTGCAAGGGCAGAATCCGATAGCCCTCCATCAAGGGCCGCGGGACGTGGATATTCAAGGGAGTTCTATGCCCATCCATATTGAATGTTGGGCAACCCCATTGGGCGGCAACTGCGGACGTTACCTGTTCTTCGGTAGCGTAACCCAGCTTCTGCACAATCTCGCCTATATTTCCACCGTTCTCGCTCTGCTCGGTGAGCGCATGTCTTAACTGCGCAGAGGTCATAATCTCACGTGAAACCAACAGTAAACCTAGAGGCATTCGGGCTGCACGAGGGGGTAGATTCTTGCCTCGAGATCCCATGAGTGCGGCGATATGTTCTTTGGCGGCGATCTCCATGCATTCCTGCGAGCAATACCACTGCTCTCCGATAAACACGTTTTCCTGTCGCCATCGAACCAAACGGAAAGTATTCTTTTGGCAGCTCGAACAGCGAGGTGCAAACTCCGACATCCGGGATGATATCTTCGACAGACCTTCGATAGATGACATTCTCATAATGGCTAAGACCTTCAAATGCGTACGATATTAAATTGTGTTTTCGTCAAACGATCCGTTCTTAAGAGCCGCACGCAGTTTTGGAATAGCGATGGCGTGAATTTGCGATACTCGTGATTCAACCAGCTGCATGACGGCCGCGATTTCCTTCATAGTCAGCTCTTCTTTGTAGTAAAGCGTCAGCACCATCTGTTCTTTTTCTGACAATGTCGAAATTGCCTTTGCTAATTGGTCTTTGACCTCTGTGTTCAGGCATTGCTCGAAAGGGGTCTTTTCTTTGCTGGGCGCCGATTCGATCAAATCATGCTTTTCCGATGGATCATAAGCGGCACTCACTTGCTGTTCGACAAGCTTCAGCCCATCCAAACGTTGCGCGATTTCGTGGAGTTTCCCCAATGAAATGCCTAGTTCTTCGGCGATTTCGTCTTCTTCCGGCTGGCGTCCCAGCTTTGCTGATAGAGTGGCAATCGCCTCCTCAATCCGGCGCCCATTTCGCCGGAGCGGCCGCGACCCCCAATCGAGCTGCCTGAGGCTGTCAATAATTGCGCCCCGAATACGGAATTTTGCGTACGATTTAAACGGGACCGACTTCGTCGTGTCGTACGTTCGCACCGATTCGATGAGACCTATCACACCCGCATGCACCAGATCTTCAAACTGCATATGCTGCGGTAGTCGCTCAAATACACGCCGCGCGATGTAATAGACCTGGGGCAGCTCTCGTAGAATGAGCTGATCTCGATCGTCGGTTTCTTCCAGTTTTTCTTTATAAGCGATCTCTGCCTGTGTCATTGGGCCCTCAACTTTTGAACTTATTTCCTCTTACCGTTTACCGAACTGCTCCAATCGCGCGCACCGGGATGACGGGGGGTATCTCGGTTGGCGCAAGTACAACAATTTTTGGAATTAGTGGTTCCAGCATGCGCCGCAAATGGAACCGGCTTGGCGATGAACACAAAAGAACTGGCGGAGCCGTCACAACCTGATCACCGAATAGTCCCCGCAAACCATCGAGAATCTTGCGTGCGATGTTCGGTTGTATCGCCATTGGGCTGCCCGTCTGCGCTTGCGGATTCAAGGCGCGGACGCATTCTTCTTCAAGTGCCCGGTCGAGAGTCACGATCTTTAGCTCGCCTCGTTCATCTAGCAGCGGCCGCACCAGGGCTCGCCCTAAAACGTGACGTACGGCCTCGACTAAGAGAATCGTGTTCTTGTTAATGGGGGCGGTCTCAACCAGCGTTTCCAGAATTGTTCCCAAGTCACGGATGGAAACGTTTTCGCGCAATAACTGCTGCAGCACTTTCTGCACCTCGCCGAGGCTCATTAGTTTCGGGACCAATTCTTCAACCAGTTTGGGATGTGATTCTCCCAAGCGGTCGATGAGCCTCTTCGTTTCCTGGCGCGTCAGCAACTGATAAGCATTTTGTTTGATTACCTCGCTCAAGTGCGTCGCCAGTGCCGAAGTGTGGTCAACGACTACGTATCCGGACGCCAAGGCCTGGGGTTGAAGGTCAGGCGTAATCCATCGAGCCGCAACATTGAATGCAGGTTCGCGCGTTTCCTGCCCGGGAATTGCTGGCGGAGAAGCTTGCGAGCTGATAGCTAGCAGGCAGTCGCGACGCATTTCCCATCGCGCGATTTCTACCCCACGCAAATAGATCACATACTCGCGTTCCTTGAGTGTCAAATTGTCGGTAATGTGGATGGGAGGAACCAGAAAACCAAGTTGTCCAGCCAATTGTTTACGCAGCGAACGGACTTTGCCGAGAAGTTGGCCGCCTTGCTTGGCGTCCACAAGAGGTACCAGTCCCACACCTACTTCCAGCATCAACTCATCCAATTTGAGAGCTGCTTCGAGTGGATCGGCCAATGCTCCGGCACCGGCTTGCGGCTTGGCAACGGTTCCCTTCACTGCCGCCGCTTGGCCTTTTTCTTCAGCATCTTTCGGGACACGCCGTGCCAGCAAGATCATGAACGACGCCATCAATACAAATGAAAGCTTCGGAAGCCCCGGTATTAAGGCAAGCCCCAGCATCACCCCGCCAGCAATCCAAAGCGCGCGCCGTTTGCCGAACAACTGCTTACCGAGGTCCACGCCCAACGTGCTCTCCGACGACGCTCTGGTGACGACAATGCCTCCCGCCACTGAAACCAGCAGCGAAGGAATCATGGTGACCAGACCGTCACCAACGGTAAGAACTGTGTAGTTCTGGAGAGCTTCCATGAACGGCGTGCCATGCTGGAATACGCCAATCAGGAATCCTGCGATGATGTTGATCGCAGTGATCATGATAGTCGCCAGTGCGTCGCGCTGACTGAAGCGTGCCGCGCCGTCCATCGCGCCGTAAAACTCGGCTTCGCGGGTAATCTGTTCGCGCCGGCTTCTCGCTTGTGTTTCGTCAATCAATCCGGCGTTCAGGTCGGCATCAATTGCCATCTGTTTGCCGGGCATTGCGTCCAACGTGAAACGTGCGGTTACTTCCGCGGTACGGACCGCTCCGTGGCTGACGACCATGTATTGAATGGCAATCAGTGCAAGGAAGAGCACGAATCCAACAACGTAATTCCCTCCGACCACGAACTGTCCGAACGCTTCGATAACTTTTCCCGCGGCTGCGGAACCTTCGCTTCCGTGCAGCAGAATGCGCCGGCTGCTAGCGAGATCAAGTGAAAGGCGGAATAGCGTAAGCAGCAACAGCAAGCTGGGAAATACTGAAAATTGCACAGGCCGGAGAATTTGAACGGCAACAAGAAGAACCAATACGGACGCGGTAATGCTAAGCGAAAGCAGCAGGTCCACGATGAACGCAGGCAACGGGATGAGCATGACAAAAACCATGCTGACTGCTGCGGCCGGAAGCAGCCAGTCCAGGCTTACTCCACCGATGGCTTTCAATGTTTTGAGTTTCTCTGCCATTGTTTATTTGCTGCGCCGTTTTAACGGGCTGGCACTCCGTTTCTGTATTGCCTTGCTTGCGCCTGGGCTCGGAATACGAAAGCCAAAATTTCTGCCACTGCTGTATAGAGTTTTGCCGGAATCGGTCTTCCAACCTCTACTGTTTTGAATAGTGCTTGCGCCAATGGCGGATTCTCCATGATCGGAATGTCGTGCCATCGCGCAACGTCCTTGATCTCCTGTGCCAACAAGTCGCGGCCTTTGGCAACGATAATTGGCGCTTCCATGTCCATTTCGTAACGCAGGGCCACGGCGAAGTGCGTTGGGTTTGTAATCACGACACTCGCTTTTTCCGTGTCCTTCAGCATTTGCCGCCGGCGCATTTGCCGTTGCATCCGCCGAATGCGCCCTTTTATTTCCGGGTTGCCATCGCTCTGTCTGGAATCGTCTTTCACTTCCTGATGGCTCATCTTCAAGTCGCCTTCCAGCTTCCACCAGACGAACAGATAGTCGGCTCCCGCCCAAGCCACAAGAACGAGCCCCGACTTCCAGCACAGGCTCCATAAAGCAGTCGTAAGAAACACGGTGAAGGCGCCAACGCTTAAATCCGCTGACTTCACGACCATTTGCCAATGATTCTGGATGGTAGAAACGCCAATCCACAGGATGACCGAGAACGGAATCAGCGATTTCAGGATTCCGCTGAGCCCCGCCAGTGAGAACATTTGTCCCAATTTGCCTGCTGGGCTCAATTTTTCGATGTTTGGGGTTAGGGCCTCGGGCGCAAAAGTGAAGCCGCCCTGCAATAGGCCTCCAGCGACCGCACAAACCCAACCCGTCATTAAGATCGGAACCGACCAGCGCAGAACCGCCACAGCGTTCCAAAACATTACCGGGCCGCCAGCCGTAAGCGGCTCTGCAATCGAGATGTCTAAAGAACTTTGCAGAAGTCCTCGCCACTGCCGGACCGATTCCGGCACCTGCCACGCAAGCACGCTTATCGCTCCACCCCAGGCAAGCGCGGTGGAAAGCTCCCGGGTGCGGGCAATCTGTCCCTGATCGCGCGCCTTTTTGCGTCGTTGCGCTGTCGGTTTTTCTGTTTTGCTCGAATCCGCCATAGTTCATGACCGCGCCAGGCGTAACACTTGTTCCGTATAAGAAATGGATTCCTTGAAATACCGCTCAAAAAGTGCGGGCCAGTAGTGCAAAGACGCCAACAAGACAGCGATTCCAAGCATGCTTTTGAGGGCAGTGCCCAATAGCATCACCGGCAATTGGGGCGACGCCTTTGACAGCAAGCCAAGGACAATGTCCGCCAGCAGGGTTGCACCCAATACCGGCGCCGCAATTTGTAATCCCGTCTCGAGAACTGCTCCGCCTTCATGAATCAGGGCTTGAACAAACATCGGATGAAGCACTGCTGCTCCTGGCGGAAGATAAGTAAAACTGTTGGCCACAGCCCGGACGATCCATTGATGGACGTTCAGTCCAAGAAAAATCAGCATTGCCAGAGTCTGATGGAAGGCCGCCATAACGGTAGATTCAACCTGCGTCGTTGGATCGAGGATATTCACCAGCGAATATCCCATTTGGGTGCTCAATACTTGTCCCGCTAACTGTGCCGCTTCAAACGCGACATTTGTCGTTAAACCAATCGCAATCCCTACGAGCAATTCACTCCCGATCACCAGTGGCCAGTGTGAAAGCGATACGTTCATCACCTGGGTTGAATACATGGGATAGAGCACAGCCGTCAGCGCAATCGTCAGCATCGCCTTGACCTGCATGGGAATTGCGTTGCTCCCGAAAAATGGCGCGAAGATCATTAGTCCCGAAACCCGAAAGCCGATTGCCAAAACCGGGGCGATGAGCTGTATGAGAGAAATTTCCATATATCTTTCAACGCAAATACGGATGAAAATCTGAGAGCAATTGCACCGTGAACTGGCACAGCTGCCGCCACATCCACGGCATCATGAAAAATGTGCCTGCGCCAACGGCCAACAGCCTGGGCACCGATGAAATCGTGGCTTCCTGTAAAGAAGTCAGGACTTGGACGATATTGATCAGCAAGCTCACGACAATCGCCAGAGCCAGGATCGGGCTTCCCACAAGGAAAACCTCTTTCATCGTCATGCGTCCCAAATCAACTGCCTGTTCAATGGGCATACATCCTCAGTTAAAACTTTTCATCAATGAACCGATCAGCAAATGCCATCCATCCACCATCACGAAGAGCAATAATTTGAGCGGTGTGGAAATCACTACTGGCGGCAACTGCAACATACCTACGGAAGTTGAAACCGACGCGACAACCATATCTATGACCAAAAATGGAAGAAAAAGCACTGCGCCAATTTGGAATCCGACCTTTAGCTCCGACAGAATGTAGGCGGGCAGCAGCACGCGGAAGGACAGATCTTCCGGGGTGCGCGGTCGGGGTTCCTTGGCTAAATCCACGAACAGCGCAACGTCTTTGTCGCGGACGTAGTGCAGCATGAACTGCCGGACTGGCGCTTCTCCCCGTTCGATAGCCTGCATCGCTGTAATGCGGCCCTCCTGTAAAGGCTCTATGGACCGTTCGTAAATATTTGCGCCGACTGGCTGCATAAGAAAGAAGGTCAAGACCAGCGATAGTCCGATCAGCGTTTGATTGGTTGGCGTTGTTTGCAGCCCAAGCGCCTGGCGTAAAAAATGGAAAACAATCAACAGGCGCGCAAACGGCGTCATGCACAGCAAAAGCGAAGGGATTAGTGTGAGAAACGTGAGAAGGACAACGATAGTCCACGGAACTGATCCCTTGCCGACTCCAGAGATCCGAATTTCGTTGGGGTCCACAGGCGAAGGAGAGATTCTTGCTGGCATGTTCAGTGCGGGCGCGGCGGCTTCGGGCATTGTTGGGGCGGGAGCACCGGCCGTAAAGGGCGGAATTGCAGGCGGTTCGGGCGAAGCGGCATCTGCAAACAGAGGAATTCCTGACCCGATTAAGACCAGCAATAACGCCGCCAGCCTGCCCAAACGATTTAGGGCGCTCATGCCTGGTTCCAGTCCTGGGCATAGTTTTCTTTCAGCACGTCAGAAAATGTGACAGGCTTCCCTGTAGCAGCCAGTAACGAAAGCGAATTTGGAGCGCCACCGACCAAAAATTCTTTGCCGTCCAACTGGACAACTGCGATAAAACGCTTTTCGCCCAGGGAAACGCTTTCGCAAACGCGCAAGCGCTTTTTAGCCGGTTGAATCTTGATGTTTTTAACGTTCTTGCCAACCCATTTGAAAAATTCCATAACATCTGCCACCGCGCCTTGGGCATGCGAGTGCAGTCGTATCGACGCTGCTGTCTCGTCAGCGGGAAGAATTCTGATTGCCGACTGAGGATCGGGAAAGTTGTCCGCGGGCTTGCGATGGAACCGCGAACCTCTTTGTGATGACTCTGCGTTCATGCCAACTCCGTGATTCGGACCGCAAGGCGGCTTCCAACGACTTCAAATTCGGTCCATCCGATCAGTAGCCCATTCGCACGCAACGGAATATCGCTGGTGAAGTGGCAGGTTGTTTCCACGATCGTGCCTCTGTTCAGGCGCAAGAGATCGCCCACTGAAAACTTATCAATGGAGATTTCCAGTGAGAGTTCGCAAACAAGCCAGCCGAATTTCTCGACCATCGCCTGCGCGGACACGGGCAACTGCCCTGACTCAGGCACTTCATTGCTTACTGTCGCTGCGGCACGTTGAACTGCTGCATCCATAAAAGGCTTTTCTCGGAATTGAGAAATGCAATTTTCCGGCCTAGGATGAAGCCAGTTTTCAAAAGAGGACGATTGAAGGGCAAAGAAAGGAAAGTGCTTGAAAACAATAACTTACGGCTCCTCAATTACGGCCGTACATGTACGCTCAGTAACCTGGGTAATTAGAGAGAAAGTAGAAAGCAAGGGTGCACGCACCGGGATTTTCACCCGGCGCGTGCTGTCCCTCTAATCAGCCCTTAACTCGACTTCAGGTTAATCGTGTCTTGCGTGATCTGATCGAATGTTGTTACCACGCGGGCATTCGCTTCAAATCCACGCTGCGTCACAATGAGCTGCGTGAACTCCTGGGAAATATCCACGTTGGAGAGTTCCAACGCTCCACCAGAGATCGACCCTCGTCCTCCCGTATTTGCAGTCCCAATAACTGCAGAACCCGAGGCCAAGGTTGCAACGTAGTCGTTGTTCCCCGTCCGCTGGAGCCCTTGATTGTTAGCAAAATTTGCCAGCCCCAACTGAGCAATCGCCTGAGTCTGTCCATTGCTGAACGACCCCTGCACAATTCCATCGGCATCAATGGTGAAGTTCTGCAATGTGCCGCTGCGGTAACCATCCTGATTTGTGGTGGAAGTGGTGCTTGGTGAAGCAACCTGGGTAAGTGTCGAGGTACCGTTTGCATCAAGCAAGTTCCATGAAAATGTCAGGTCACTTGCACCGTCTGCCAGGTTCGCGACGTTGATTCCGGTAATGTTCGCCGGCGGCGTAGTCGCCGTGCCTGTGCCTCCCGCGCCTGTGAAAGTGGATACCAGCTGGCCATTGCCGTCGAACGCCAAAGATCCGCTCTGCACGACCACAGGACCGGTAGCGCCGGTGACATCAGTCTGCGGAATCGTAACTTGATAGTCCCAGGCATTGGCCGCGGTTTTTGTGAACTGGAACGTCAAAACGTGGGAATTTCCAAGCGAATCATAAACGGTAACGGGAGTTGAGAACGGCGTGCTTCCCACGGCGGCAGTGGCGTCAAGGTTGGTCCCCATCGCTACCTTGGTCGTCGGATTCGGCGGGCTGATCGTTCCCTGCCCAAGGAAAATGGAACCTAACCCGGCTCCAGTGTTGATGACTCCATTCGTTGCGGGATAGCCCAGTACTGATGATCCATCCGCCGCCACCAACTTGCCGGTAGGATCGACGCCAAAACCGCCGTCCCGCGTGAATTGCAGTCCGCCGCCATCTTGTTGCGTTACAAAGAATCCGTTACCAGTAATCGCAACATCAGTCGGCACACCGGTGTTGTTGACGTTGCCATTGTTAAAGTTAGCGGTGATAGAACCTACACCAGCTCCGGCGCCGATCTGCATCGGATCGCCTGAACCGGTGGTTCCGAGGTTCTGATAGAAAAGGTCCTTGAAATTCGCCTGCTCATCCTTGTAGCCGATCGTATTGAGATTGGCCAGGTTGTTGGAGATTACCGACAACGCGTTGGAACTGGCAGTAAGACCTGAAAGTGGAATCGAAAATAAAGGCATTAGTTTGCTCCCGTCGGCTGGGTTTGAGATCCAGTTGTAGAACCGGTTCCAGCGGCGCTTTGCAGCGTTTGATTAATTTGGATCAACTGGTCAAGCTGGTTCATGGACAACATCTGTCCGACCATTTGCATAGGATCCATCGGGGAGGTGGGGTCCTGTGACTTGAGTTCCGTAACCAGCAAGCTCAGGAATGTATCTTGTGAATCCATCGCGCTGCTGGTATTTGTTGGCGGCGGGGTCGTGGTGGAACTTGCCGCCGCCGGATTTGCTGCTACTCCATTGATGCTGCTCATTGACTATTCTCCTGACCTAACTCATTCCTGGTTACTGATGAAAATTAAATGTGAATATCAAGCCCTGCATTTGCCTCAGCTACATCGCTCGACGAAACTGCACTGCGAGAAAAGCTGTCGGTCCCCGCAAAAGGGATCCTTTCTATAGGAGCGGGTTTTTGAGACGCATCGCCTTGTTGATTTCTTTGGCCGGATCCGGCGAAGCTTCCACTCATCTGGTTTTGCAGCAGAATGTTTGTCGTCTGGAACTGATGTTCTGAAAGTCGGTTCTGCAAGCTCGGAAGGTTTGCTTCCAACAGATGGCCAAGTTCGGGGCGTTCCACCGAAATTTCAGCCGTGAGTTGGTTGTGGGCCATGGAGGTCCGAATGTCAACGCCGCCCATATCCCCGACCTGTAACCCTACCCGCAGTTCTGACTGACCCAGCTTTTCCACCAGCTTCACTGATTGCAATAATCCCGCTGTGACTGGTAGGGCCGCATCGTGAGCGGCGCCGGTGTTTTGTTGTAAAGGGGATTGCAAGTTATTGCTCGACGCCGCAGTTTTCACATCGGGCGACGAGTGTGACACGGTGCTGTTGGCGCTTACGGCCCCGTGGAGCTGTTGCACTACCGCTGAGTGAAATGCGGAATCCGCGGCGGCTGGAGCCTGCTGGTCGCCAGGTGCAGCAGGTTGCTGTCCATCCTGTTGACCAAGCTGTCCTTCATCTTTGCGGAAAGCCGACTTGATGGCCGCAGCTGGATCGTTATCTTTTGTTTTTTTCTCCGGTCCATCCGCAACTTGGCTTGCAGGGCTGCTACTTTGTGCGTTCGTCAACTTTGCAGCTGAAAAGCGATTGTTCGGGATAACTGTCGGGTCGGCAGCTTGATTTGGGACTGCCATCGCTGCATTGAGGGCGATGGCCGTTGGGTCATTCGCTACCGCACTCGAATCCGAAGGCGTGGAGCCGGCAAGCGGGGCGGTCTCGCCATTTTTGTGAGCGCTCCCTTCCGGACGTTTTGGCGCCGCGATCGAATCACTGATCGCCGGCTTGGCGATCTGACTAAGTGAAGGTTTTGTATCCGGCGTCCCATCTATCACAGCGGGCACGGCGTTATGCAAACCAGCATCAGAACTCTTTTGCAGTTCATCCTTTCCTGCGTCGTCAACATTTTTCGATTGACCGGCAGAAGATCCGCTCTGAGGCAGCACGTCTTTAGAATTTTCCTTTGCGGAAGCAAGGTGTATCGCGCTCGCTTGGCCGCTTGTACCGTCAAGGCCAGGTATCGTTAGTGCTGGGGGTTGGTCCGACTTTTTGCCATCGTCCACAGATGTGGCAACATTCGCCGTCGCGTTCGCATTTGGTTGAAGTTGGATAGGGAGCGGCACGGCTGCCAGAACTTGCGCGGTGGGCACAAGCACCGTTGATCCCGGAGTATTTGGATCGTCGGTCTTAGAGCTTTGCGCCTCTTTTCCGTCTTTGCCCGCAGCCTTCTTCATAGGCGCGTGAGGATCCGCCGCCGCGGGAGATAGAGTGCTTCCATCCTGCGCGTTCGGGTCAATTTTGTTCAGGTCCGCCGCATTCGCTCCGGGTTGTGAGGCGTTCAAGTTTGAAAGCGATGGGTCAACCAAACCATTTGAAGATTGGAATTCTTGTGTCAGGAGCTGCAGGAAAATATCGGAGCTACCAGCCGCATGCGCACCAGTTGGCTTTGCTGCGCTTACTCCGGTTTGTGCGATAGCAGAAATCACAAGTCGTCCTTTGACGACAATGAAATTGCAAGCCTATGGCCAAAAATCCCAAATTAGAGATCTCTCCCAAGATTGCACTAGGACATTTAGAGTTAAAGAGTTTTAAGGTATGTGCCGATTAGAAAGGAACTTGGATTGTTGAGGAATCGTGTCACTAGGCAAACTTTGCCGGAACGTTGGTAGGCAAAGTGTGCCTACTTGCGCCTTAGCCGGGCGAGAAACAGATCGTCCATTAGCGCCTGCTGCCGCTTCGTTTCTTCGCGCTGATAAATAGAATGTTGACGCTCACGCATGCTTTCCAATACTTCCCGCTTTTGCCGCGCCTCGCTGTATATCTTCAACTGCTGGTCTTTTTTTACGGCCAGTTCGGCCAAGGCGACTTTCAAAGCATCCTTCCGTCGCTCGAGGGCAAATATCCGTTCAAAAATGTTCTGTAAATGAACCGAAGGCATGCTCGCCGAGAGTTGCTTATCCCTGTCTTGCTGCAACTCCGCCTGGTGCAATTCCACATTGGAAATTTCACTCTGGGAGCGAGCGATTTCCTGGTGGATCTTTTCCAAGGTTAGATATTCCTGCTGCTCGATGCTTTCCCGGAGCTTTAAGACTGCCGCAAGAGAGAAGTGGAAGGCCATGACTAAACAGGTAAAGCGAGCATTTGCCGGATCGTATCGGCTGGGGCGGTCCCATCCTGCGGACCCTGGCGCAGAAATTTATTGATTTCAGGCAAGGCGAGGATCGCTTTGTCGAGCACCGGGTCGGTCCCTTTCTGATATGCGCCGATGCGGACCAAGTCCTCGGCGCGCATATAAGCGGCCAGCAGCATCCGGCCAGCAGCGGCTTTGTCGAGATGCTCACGAGTGCAGACGCTGGGCATGAGTCTGCTCAGGCTATCGGTGACTGAGATCGGTGGATAGTGATTGCGCAAACTCAAATTGCGATCAAGAACCACGTGTCCATCCAAAAGCGAGCGCACGGTGTCAACGATTGGGTCCTGCTGATCATCCCCTTCCATCAAGACGGTATAAAAGGCCGTAATGCTTCCTTGCGAAAAGCGCCCTGCTCGCTCAACTAATCGAGCGAGCATGGACAGCACGGAAGGGGTATAGCCCTTCGCCGTTGGAGGTTCGCCTGCCGCCAATCCGATTTCACGCTGCGCCATGGCAAATCGCGTCAAAGAATCGACGACAAGGAGGACGTTTTTACCCTGAGCGGAAAAGTATTCGGAAATTGCGGTGGCCGTCATCGCGGCTCGAATTCTGAGAAGCGGGGATTGATCAGAAGTAGAAACGATCACCACGGAACGCTGGCGCCCTGCCGGACCAAGTGCCTCCAGGAACTCGCCGACTTCACGTCCGCGCTCACCGACGAGCGCCAGCACCGTTAGATCAGCCTCCGTGCCTCTGGTCATCATGCCAATCAACGTACTTTTTCCGACGCCGCTGCCGCCGAAGATTCCCACGCGTTGGCCGCGGCCACATGTCAAAAATCCATCAATGGCCCGAATACCGCACGCCAAAGGTTCATCAATCAATTTGCGCGTCAATGGCAACGGCGCTGATCCGTCCACGGCAATGGATTTCATGCCCCGGTACTCTGCTTTCGAATCAAGCGGTCGCCCCGTGGCATCTAGCACGCGTCCCAGAAGTTCAGGACCGACGCGAACGGAAGGCTTTCCTCCCCACGTTACGATCCGGTCCCCGAAGCGGATTCCTTGCGGCTTCTCCAGGCTCATGGAAAGCACGTTGGAGCCGCGAAATCCCACAATTTCTCCCGCGAAGTGTTTGCCGTTCGAGCTGATAATCTCGCATGATTCGCCTACTGAGCAGAACGGGCCGGAAGATTCCACCAAATTGCCCACAACCTGTGTGATCTGCCCTTGCCAGCGGATGCTGGAATTTTCCTGCAGCCAGCTGTGGTAAGAATCCAGCGGGATAGAAATCATTTCGTTGCCGGCCTTTGTGCCAGTAAATCAAAAAAGCCCTTTTCAATTTCCTGGAGTTGCGCGTCGATACCCATTGCCGCCGAACCAACCTCGGTTTCAAGCACACACTCCATCGGCTTCAGCGTGGCGTCTTCAACGATTTGGACGCCAGTTTTGTTACTGAAATATTCGCGCCACTTCGCCGCTTCTTCAGCCCGGACCCGCACAGATGCTTTCGTATTCTGCTTGAGTTTCTCGACGGCGACCTTGACGATGCCGGCGATCAGCATAGGATCCACCTGGGCTTCGCGATGCAATATCTTGGCGGCGATTGACAGCGCCAGGCGCACGAGTTCAGCTTCCACTTTTGAGTAATATTCTTCGCGCTCGCGCTGAAACTCGACAAGCGATTGCGCTAATCTCTTGCGCCCCTCGGCCGCCTCGGCTTCAAAAGAGGCCTTGGCATTGTTCTCACCTTCGCGAATTCCTTCGAGCCGCGATTCGGCAACAATTCGAGCGATTTCCGGCTCGCTGATTCGTGGAACATCGTCTGTCTTTTTGGTCTTTGCCAGCTGCGCACCCGCGCTGGTCGTGGGTTCATGAGCCTCAACCGGTTGGTCCGAGGTGTCCTCATAAAGGAATGCTTCTACATCTTGAATAACGAGAGGACTCGGTGTTTTGTTAGACAACGAATTCATCGTCTCCCTCAGTCTTCAAAATGACCTTGCCGTCGGCCTCCAACTTGCGCAACAGAGCGACCGCTTCCTGCTGCGCCTGGGCGACATCTTTTCCTCTGACCGGGCCCATGGTTTCCATGTCTTCTTTCAGCATGTCCACGGCGCGGGACGACATTGCCCGGAAGATGTGGTCTTTTAATTCAGCGCTCGCTCCCTTAAGGGCTGTCGCCAATACTTTCTTGTCCATCGTTCCCAGCCATTCACGAATTGAGGTGTCGGGAACGCCAACAAGATCTTCAAATGTGAACATGAGATTGCGGATATTCACGGCCAGTTTCGCGTCATCGTGCTCAATCGATTCCAAAATGGTTTTTGCTGTCGTGCTATCCAGCCGATTCATCACGTCCGCGACGCTCTTAAATCCCGCGTATGTCTTGCGACTCTGCTCTCCCAACGATTGGAGCCTCCGATTGAGTACCACTGAAACCTTCTCGGCCATCTCTGGCGAGAATTGCCGCAATTGCGCTAATCGTTTTACTGATTCCGCTCGAATCTGCTCGGGAAGGCGCATCAGAAGCGCCGATGCCTGCTTGCCATCCAGGTGGGCCAGGATCAGTGCGATTGTTTGTGGATGTTCTCCTTCCAGAAACTTCGCCAACTGCTGCGGATCTGCTTTTTGCAAAGAATCTAGCTGGCCGGCGCTCAATTGCTGCAGCCGGACGACTCTATCCAGAAGGTTCTTGGCGTCTTCGTCGCCGAAGGCTTTAATCAACAATCGCTTGGCAAAATCAATTCCGCCCTGCGCCAGATAGTCCTGCGTTAAGGCCAACTCGCTGTACTCCTCCAAAACTTCATGAGCAACTTCGGTTGGAATGCGGCCGATCTCGGCAAGTTCTTTAGTCACCAATTGCACTTCATCGTCGGAGAGATGCTTGTACACGGCCGAAGCGGCGTCTTCTCCCATAATCGCCATCAACACGGCTGCTTTTCGTGTGCCGTTAGCCTGATTTGAGGTGGTGCGAGGCATTACTTATTTCCTTCGTGGAGCCACGCTTGCACCAAACGACTGGTCGCGACGGGCTCTCCTTTGGCTTTTTCAATCAATTGCTTTTTGATAGTGAGGGCTCGTTGTTGGTCAGGGGGCATTGCAGCCATGTCCCCTGCCAGCAATTCGCCTTGCTGAGCGGCAGCCTTGACCTTCTGAGAAGCGGCCACTCTCGCGGGGAGTTCTTTTAGAGTGGTCATGATCTGCTTCTTCACTGGCCGTAGAAGCAAGTAATAGGCCAGCAAGAACAATCCGAGGAGCGCCGCATAGCGCACAATGCTCGACCAGTCATTCAACCCGACCCGTACTTTTTCCATCACGCTTGGCTTTGTCGGAACTTCTACAGGTGTTTGCTCAAAAGTCAGATTCTGAACCGTAATTACGTCACCACGGGTGGCATCAATCCCGATCGCAGCCTTTGCCAAATCCTCAATTTGTTTCAATTCGTCAGGGGTTCGCTTCCGGCGAATCTGTGTTGTTTTCCCATTTTCTTGCTTTGTCTCTACCGCATCATCAACAAGAAGCGCCGCGGTGATCCGGCGAACTCGTCCCGCAGGCTCCAAAATGTGCCTCACAACTTTATTGACAGCATAGGTATTGCTTGCTGATTTAGAAATCTGGCTGCTATCGCCACCTTCCACTACCGTTTGTTTGGTTGTTGCACTGCCGCTGGGAACATTGCTTGATGTGCCCGGGACGCCTCCAGTAAGCGCGCCTCCAATTTGCTCTTCCGAACTCTGGGTTGAAACGGCCACCGCGCTTTTGGGGTCGTATGTCTCCGAATTCTCTTCCCCGGTAGTGGGGTCGTATTCAACGTTTACGCTCGCGCGTACATGGTCTGTCCCAACGATAGGTTCGAGAGTTTGAATCAGATGCGTGGTAAGGGTCTGCTCGAGATCTCCGTCGCCGGAAAATCCGTTGCGGTGGGGCATGCCGAGCGGTTGGTTCGTATCAGCATCAATAACCGTGACATTGTCAGGACTCAGATTGTCCACCGCTCCCGAAACCAACCGTGCAATGGACATCTGTGTGTCAGGAGAAAGCCTTCCCGAACGCAGCTTCAGGATTACCGATGCCTTCGCGGCACGTTCACGATCCACAAACACAGAGTCCGTCGCCATAACCAGATGGACCCGTGCACTTTCCACGTCCCTTAAGGTCTGGATGGAGCGCTCCAATTCCCCTTCCAACGCACGCTGATAATTCACTTTTTCATCAAATTCAGTTTGCCCCCAGTTCATCTTGTCGAATAGCTCAAATCCCAGGCGTCCGCTGCGCGGCATCCCGTCCGAAGCGATTTCCATTCTGCTGGCGTCCAGTTTGTCGCTGGGCACCATTACGCTTTTTCCGTCTGGACTCAATTGATAGGCAATATTCTTAGCGGCAAGTTTTTCACCGAGCGCCTGAGCGTCGGAAGGTTCCATTCCTGTGACAAGAGGCTTGTAGTCAGGGGTGGAAATCAGGTGGACAAAGGCGAACAACACTCCGGCCGTCAGGATAGCTGCTCCGAGGAGAAGCGCGCGTTGGGTCCAACTTAAACCGCTGACAAAGTCGGTCAGCTGTTTTTGGATTTGATCTAGCGAAGGCATCTTTTCTCGTAGTTACCCTTTTTAGAATTGCATTTTGGAAACTTCTTCGTATGCATTCACGATTTTGTTTCTAACTTGCATCATCATCTGGAAAGCGATATCCGCTTTTTCAACCGCGATCATTACGTTCTGTATGTCTTGTCGGTCGCCTTTCAGCAACTCCGCTACCTGGCCCTGGGAATTCTGGCTCATCTGGTCCACGTGGTCCATCGCGGTACGCAGCGTGGCTCCAAAGCCGCCTTCTGCCTGCCCTCCAGCTCCAGCAGGAGCAGCTGGGCTGGTTGGCGCGGTCCCGGAAACAATCGGTAATCCTGAAGAAATTGCGCTCATAAGTGATTCCTTACTTCAAAATATCCATCGCTTGCTGGATCATCTGCTTGGACGCATTGACAGCGGCAGCGTTCAGTTGATATGAGCGGACCGCGCTCATCAGGTCCACCATCTCTTGAATTGGATTGATCGCAGGAAATGCCACGTAGCCTTCTTTATTTGCGTCAGGGCTTCCTGGTTCGTAGCGCATCAGTGATGGTGTGGGGTCATCAATCACTCGCTCCACTCGGACTGCCGGCATTGTATTGCCGGGTAGAGAATGGAAACCGGCCAACATCATGCGAAACGGCATATTCCCGGAGCTTGAGAAAACAACCTCCTTGCGCCGGTATGGGCCACCTTCGGGGGTATGCGTAGTTTCGGCATTCGCCATGTTGGAGGCAACAACTTCTGCTCGCTGCCTTTCTGCCGCAAGCGCCGCCCCGCTGATTTCAAGTGTTGAAAATATGCTCATCCCTTGCCTCCTTCATTGATCGCCATCATGATCTGCGAAAATTGGTCGTGAATCAGCTCTACCCCAACGTTAAACTGCATTTGCGTCTCGGCTAGTAACAAGCCTTCGCGATCGATGTTCACATTGTTGCCGTCAGGCCGTTCCAACAGTCCTGGGACCAACCGGGCAACTGGCGTAACTTCGGCACCGCCGTCGTCACTTCCGGAGACTGCGCGCTCCAGTTCGTTTCTAAAATCAAGATCGCGTGTGCGGTAACCTGGCGTGTCTATGTTCGCAATATTGGTTGTAACCAGCGTATGGCGTTGCGACGCCACGTTCAGAAAGCGCTGCAGCATCTGGATCATGGGGTTTGAAATTTCGTTCATGCATACCTCCGAGGGGGTAGTCCATACTCCCGAATTTTGTTGCGGATGGTCCGCAAACTCACGCCCAGCATCTCCGCAGCGCGGGTACGGTTACCTCCGGTTGTTTCTAGTGCTTTTTCTAAAAGGTGCCGTTCTACTTCCCGAATCGAGGTGCCGACGCGAGAGACCGCTTCGTGCATGGGACCGAATGTGTGTTGCTCGGGCTTTGGAAGTTCGAGTTTCAGGCAGTCTTCCCCAAGTTCCATGGTGTCGCTCAGTGTGACAACCCGGCGCATAAAGTTTGCAAGCTCCCGGACATTGCCTGGCCACGAGTGTTGGCGAAGGCCTTCGATAAAATTGGCGTGCAGAAGAGGCGTCGCGACGCCGGCTTCATTTGCGAATTGCTTGGCAAAGAATTCCGCCAGAGCCTCTATGTCTTCCTTCCGGTCTCGTAGCGGCGGCAGCGTCAAAGGGATGACATTGAGGCGATAGTACAGATCAGCACGAAATTTTCCTTCTCCAACCATGTGCTGCAGCGACACGTTCGTCGTAGCAATCACACGGATGTTTACAGAAATACTGCGGACATCACCGAGCCTTTCAATCCGGCGTTCCTGTAACGCCCGTAGCAACTTGGGCTGTAATTGCATGGGCAGTTCGCCAATTTCATCAAGAAGAAGCGTCCCGCCTTCAGCCAATTCAAACTTTCCTGCCTTGGCTGCGGTGGCGCCCGTAAAAGCTCCCCGCATGTGCCCGAACAGTTCGCTCTCGAGCAGTTGTTCCGGCAGGGCCGCACAGTTGACGGCAATAAATGGCTGATCAGCGCGGCTGCTGTTTTCATGAATGAAGGATGCCAGCAACTCTTTGCCGGTTCCGCTCTCCGCCTGGATCAAAACATCCGCATTCGTGCGTGCCGCGTGGCGGGCACGGTCATAAGCCCTCAACAAGGCTGGCGCCCTGCCTACAATCCTTGATTTAGGATCACTGTTCTTGTTGACGGTGATTTGCTGTGCCTGTTCCATCACTCGTCCGATCGCAGATTGCAATTGCTCGAACGAAATGGGTTTTGTCAGATAGTCACATGCCCCACCGCGCATCGCCTGGACCGCTTCAGGGACATTCCCAAACGCCGTCAGCAGGATGACCGCAGTCGAAGGATGGGTGCTTCGTACACTCCGCATCAAGTCGAGCCCGTCTCCATCGGGCATTTGGACATCGCTCACGACCAACGGAAATTTAGCGACTTTGAACTTCGTGAGCGCTTCGGATGTTCCGGCGGCCGTCTCAACATGCCAGCCATCGCGCTGGAAGTTCGCCTTTAGCGCCATACGCATGGCCGGCTCATCATCCACTACTAAAACCGAATTGATTGCTTCACTATTCATAAATAGGAAATTCCAACCGGAAGCTGGCGCCGGTCCCTGTCTGGCTCTGAACCTCAATTTGTCCTTTATGGTGTTCAACAATGCGCTTGCACACGGCAAGCCCAAGCCCTGGCGTCTGTGTCGTACTGAAACCCGCTTCAAAAATGCGAGCGATATTCTTTTCGGCAATCCCGCTCCCGGTGTCTGAAATGCAGATAGCCGCTATCCCACCATTCGTAGCCGACTTAATATATGAAGAAACCGTGATTGTTCCTCCGGCCGGTGTGTGTCGAATTGCATTGCAAACAAGGTTTAGTACAACCTGTTGCAAGGCGACTGCGTCGCCGTCAATCGTGGTTTCAGGAAGGCTGTCGGAAGTTTGCAAGTCGAGGCCGGCTTGCTCAACTAATGGACGAACAAATCCCACTGCATCTTTTAGGACTCTTTTCAAATTCACAGCCGTCAGGCGGAATGGCCCCAAGCTATTGATCAGCAGGACATTATTTACAGTCGCCGACAATGAGCGTATTCCCGCCTGCAAATGCTTTATCCATTCGCTGGACTGACCATTGAGCTTTGCCTCTTTGGCTAAAAGTCCTGCAATCAATTCCAGACTTCCCAATGGATTTCTAATTTCGTGGGCGATTACAGTTGCAACTTCGGCCAGCGCGAGCATGCGGCGGGCGGATTCTCGCTCCTGCTCGATCTGTTTTTGTACCGTAACATCTCGAATAATGAGGACCGTTCGGGACGACTGCGTTCCCCCCTCATTCGGTGCAAAGCTCATTGTTGTATGTCGAACGGCAAGCCATCGCGTGGTTTCATTTGCCTCAACACAAAATTCGATCTCATCTTCCTGCCCTAAACCTTGGCCTGCTAGAGAGATCATGTTTTGGATAGGCTTCGGAAAGCCATTCAGTTGCGGCTTTTCAGCGCGAGATATTCCAAGCAGGCTGAATGCTTCGGGATTTAACAGAACTAGCTGTCCCGAGTCCTCGAATACAGCGACTCCGCACGGCAACGCATCCAGGATGGCGCGTAGTGCCACTCGCATGCGGTCCGCTTCCAGAATGCTGACGGCCAAAGCCCGATTGCGATCTTCCAGTTGGGTGCGAAGGTGCCTCACCTCTTCATGCAATTCCCGATGGGAATGTTCCAACCGGCCGGCCGCTGTGATGAAGGCGCTGAACGCATCGGTCAGTGGAACTTCCGCGAATTTTGGTGCTTCGGCAATCGCGCTCATTGGATTCCTATGAGAACTAGGCAACATCTGCCTACCTGGAATGCAACAAGTGTTCCAAAAGCCTCAAACTCTGGACGTACAGGGTCGAAGGTAATCACGCAATGGCAAGAACTCATGCCACGTGCCGCAATACTTCAATAAAGACTGGTTTTTGCAGAATAGAATTGCCGATAAGATGTACTCATGAGTTGATCCGGCTTGCTATCGTTCTCATGCGTCGTTAATTATTCAAACTGCGGCCTGGAGTTATTTTTATTATTTTAGTGAGGAGATCCTAAGTGGGACCCAAAGCTCAGGACGACATCTACCCTTTCGGTTATCGCAAACCGCGCTTCGACCTCAAAATTGGTGTGATACTACAGATTGATGCGCATCCGCCCAAAGTGATTGACGCATATTGCATCAACATTAGTGAAGACGGCATCGCAATCAAAACAACAGAGGAACTAGTCATCGGCAGTTCTGTCACAGTGGTAATGACCACGCCGAATAGCTCAAGATCCATTCGCGTTCGGGCAAAAGTAAATAGCAAAGATGAAAAACAATACGGATTCGTCTTCCTTTTCGCGTCTGAGGCCGAAAGGCAGTCTTTGCAAAGCTATCTTTCTTCCATCCGTCCGGAGCCAATTCGATTAACTAGGCCAGAACTGATCTAGCTATCCAACTTTAGTCACAACTTCAATCCTGTTCGCACCTTTGGCATAGGCCGTGCACTGTCACTAGGCAGATGTTGCCTAGTTCTAATCGTTGCCTAATGGAGTGCATGCGTAGGTATGGAAAGAGTTCTCACTCAAGAAGAAATTGACATGATGGTGCAGGCTGCGCGCAGCCATCAGGCCGACCGCGATTCATCCCATGAGCGATCCATCAAACCCTGCAGCTTCCGGCAGTCGGGGCAACTCACCGGAGAGCAAATCCGCGCGATCACAGTCCTGCATGAAGGGTTCGCTCGCAAGCTGTCCCAATCTCTGGGCGCCTATCTTCGCACCGCATTTGAAGCCACCCTGGTTTCGGTGGAGCAGTTTACTTACAGCGAATTTCTAGAGCACGTGCCTGAAGTCACATACATGACGTCATTTCATGTTCGCCAAATGAGTGCCGTCGCGGCAATGCAGATTGATCATTCTGTAGTTTTTCCCATCGTCGATGTTTTGCTCGGCGGAACTGGCCACTGTGAGCCTCTCACGCGGGAAGTAAGCGAGATCGAAGAACAGATAATGGATGGCGTGGCGCGAATCATGTGCCACCAGTTATTCACGGCATGGACTCCGCTAGGGGTAGAAATCGGATACGAAGGCAGGCAACCTTCCTCGCAGATTAAACGATTCCTGGCGCCGCCCGAAAAGGTGCTTTGTCTCAGCTTTGAAGTCAAGCTCGCAGAATCCAAGGGACTGCTCAGGATGATTTTCCCTGTCTCGATTTCGAACGCGATTCTGCGCAAGCTCGCGAATGATCTCTCTTACGTCAGGGCTAAACTCAACTCTCATTCCGACACCAGATTGGCGGAAAAGATGCTGAGTTGCCGATTTCCTGTCGCCCTCACCTTGCCAGCGATCAAGTTACCGGTCGAAGAGGTGCTGAACCTGGTGGCGGGACAAGTCTGCAATTTTGGCATTCCCGTCAGGATGTCCGCGACGCTGTCTGTTGCCGGACGCAACGCATTTGAAGCTAATCCAGTTCGCCATGCGAAACAACGAGCGGCGCAGATCGGAAATTTCATAACCATGAAGGAGGAAAGAAAATGACAACTTTCTCGGCGACTGCGCCGGCTTTGGCGCCTCACCCTCTTGCAGAAGCGATCCGCAGAGCGGTAGCTGACATATTTTCAAAGAAGCTCGGGTCTTCTTGGAATGCCGCCATCACCGCACAGGACAGTCCGGCCAGCGCGGATGCGCCCCAGGTATTCGTTGGAATCTCCGCCTCTGGCGGATTGCAGGGTCCCGCAGCCGTCAGGATTTCCCATCTCGATGCTCTCAAGTTGGCCCACAATTTTAGCGAGGAGACTAATGTTTCTTCGGAACTGAGTAACGAACAGAAACAAACAATAGAAGCATTTTGGCGGGAAGTCACGGGGGCGGCGGCCGTCAATCTGGAGCCGCAATTTGGGAAAGTTGTCTTGGACGTAAGCGTGATTGATCCTCCAAGTTGGCAAGGGACAGGAATCACTCTCAGTGCTTCCGATTCAGCCGCTCACGTTATTACTCTTGATCTCCGGCTCAGCAATGAGCTCGTAGAGTATGCCTCACCGAACGTAGCGGCCGAGATAAATAAACCGGTCGAAACCGAAAGCAAAGTAACGCCTGTTCCCGAGAATTTAGATCTCCTGATGGGCATCGATCTGAGCCTCACGCTCAGGTTTGGCACCCGCACCCTGACGTTAAGAGAGATTTTGGATCTCAACTCGGGATCCGTGGTCGAGCTTGATCGGCAAGTCCAAGAGCCCGCAGATCTCTTGCTGGGCGAAAAGCTGATTGCTCGCGGCGAGGTGGTCATAGTGGACGGGAACTACGGCCTCCGTATCACCGAACTTCCCGACCAGGCGCAACCAGTTGCAAGGCGCCTAACCGCCCAAAGCTGACCATTTTTGGTTTGCGAAACACAACTTCAGTCCGCCATTAGGCTCGGACTGCACGAGGTAAAGACATGAAGGTCGATTTAAACAGTCTGAATCTGAACACTTCAAACCTTGACCGGACGACTCTAGGTCAGGCGCAGACGGCCCGATCGTCCAGTACGGAGGATCTTCAAGGCCAGGATGTAGCTGAGTTTTCTCACGATCAAATGCATATCCAATCTTTCGCGGCGCAGGCATTGACCACCCCGACAATCCGCCAGGACAAGGTAGATGCGCTTCGCCAGGCAATTGCCGGTGGCAATTATGTCATTGAACCTGAGAAGGTTGCGGATGCCATGATCCAGGACTCGAATCTTTTAGAACGGTAATGAAGTGGTAATTTACAAGTTCATATTTCATTGTAGTTTTTCTTACTATTTGCCGATAAGGAAAAACCGTGGCGTCATTCAGCGCAAAACCCGTGCTTGAAAATAAGGAGAATCGGATGATGCGATATGTCGCACGTCAGCCGATTCTTACCCCTGAAGAAAGAGTATTCGGTTACGAGCTATTGTTTCGCGATGGTATTGAAGATTATTTCCGTAATCCCGATGCCGAAGCTGCCTCCCGTAGCACTCTCGACACATCCATGTTGATGGGCCTCGACGTCTTATGTGATGGCCGGCGTGCTTTCATCAACTGCACACGGGAAATGCTGCTGAAAGAGTACATTACCCTGCTTCCCTCGGAAAAAGCAGTCATTGAGGTCCTGGAATCTGTACCGCCCGACGATTTAGTTAAAGCCGCATGCCATCGTTTAAAGACCGCCGGATATCTGATCGCGTTGGATGATTTTGCCGCCGATGATCCGCGCGAATCGCTGACAGACCTGGCGGACATCATCAAAGTGGACGTGAGACGTACTCCGATGGATGAAGCGGCCGCCATGGTGAAACGCTACGCGCCGCGTTGCCGGATGCTGGCAGAAAAAGTTGAAACTCAAGCGGAGTTCGTCGCTGCTCATAAGGCCGGGTTCATTTACTTCCAGGGCTATTTCTTCCGGCGGCCGGAACTGATGCAGGCTCGCGAGATTCCCTCCAATCAGCTTAACTATTTGCGCCTGTTGCAAATTGTCGCCAAGGAAGAACTCGACCCTCAGGAAGTCGAGAACATCATCAAGAGCGAAGCAGCACTATGTTACAGACTGCTGCGTTATTTGAATTCCGCGGCCTTCAGCTTTTCTACGGAAATTACATCCGTACGACATGCGCTTTCAATTCTTGGGGAGCGCGAAGTCCGCCGTTGGATTCGGCTGGTGGCTACTTTGAGTGCCGGGCAAAATCGCCCCAATGAGTTGGTGTTGTCGGCACTAGTTCGTGCACGATTTTGCGAACTCCTTGCCCCACGAATCAAACACGGGGATTCCGATCTTTTCCTGATTGGCCTACTTTCTCTGATTGACGCAATCCTGGAATTGCCAATGGAGACGGTCCTGGAAAATATTCCGGTGGATAAAGATACCAAGGCGGTTCTTCTGGGTGGATCGAGCTACCTGCGCCCTGTCTATCAACTTATGCTGGCGCAGGAGTTGGGAGAATGGGCACAGGTGAAGCGGCTCTCCACGGAGCTAAGCCTTCCAGAAAGCTTTATTGCGGAAGCTCATTGGCGTGCGATGAACTGGGCGAAGCAGGTAAATTCCGGAGCTTAGGAAACGATCGAGGCATTTGCCTAGGATTGCTCCATACAGAAATCCGCTATTCCCAAGATAATGTTTGCAGGGAAAGTTTCACCATCAGGCAAGTTCGTCTAATTCGTGGCCATCTTCTTCTAATTCTGGATCCGCAGTTGAATCCGGGGCAGATGACGAGTTTGGAATTTGCATCCTCTTACGTTGCTTGGGATTTTCTCGCGGACGAGGCTGTGCCAGTGAATCGGTAACAGAAGCCGGGCCCTCCAGTCGTCCTGTCGTGATATCCGCCATGCCAATTCCTTGCCAATAATCCTGTGGTTAAAGTCATTTGCGGTGACGACGACATTATCGGCAATTCCTAATAAAAACTTCATTATCCTCCTTCGAAGCACAGTGCGTTTTGCCCTTCTTTTGCAGGAAGACTTCCGTTTTGCGCGCCTTCGATAGCTTTGATTACCAAGGTTATAACGATGGCGGCTTGACGCCCACATTCTAGGAAGCAATAGCCGATTGATAAACACCCCCAATCCTAATAACGGAAAATGCCATGGCACTCATGAATGCAGTACCCAATCCCTCACAACTCGCGGTCGCAGGCTTTGTGAATGCGAATTTAAATTCATCAGACTCAGGGTCTGCGGAAACCTCGCTCCTGCACAATTCCCAGAGTTTCCGGATATCAATTGCGCTGCCTGTTGAAGTCGTAGGGACGGACCTTCATGGACGGGAGTTTGCCGACGTTGCGCATACGGAGCAAGTGAGTTGCAACGGAGCAAATATCGTCATCAACCGCCAACTTGGGCCCGATCAGCAACTCTTGCTGAAGCGCAATGGGAGCCAGGCTATTGCTCGTACCGTGGGACAAATCGGCATTCGAGACACTGGCGTTCGGGATTGTGGATACCTCTATGCGGTCGCTTTACCTGAAGTCGTCAATCAGCAGTTCTGGAATGTCATGTTCCCGCCAGATGCGATTACTCACGCTGCGGGCGCTTTTGTAATGCGTTGCGAGAGCTGCCGCACACAGGAAAATGTTGTATTGGACGAAATCCAGCGCAGCGTACTGGAAATCAACCGTCGCCTCTGCAGGGCGTGCGACGTTTGCGCTACCGCGACTTTATGGAGCGAGTTTGACCAGCCCGTTGCTGCTGCAGAGATTGATGCAGCCGAAGCTTCTGGGGCCGACCGCCGGAAGCAGTTTCGCGTGAAGATGAAGACTGCGGCGTGCATCTGCCTTCCCGGAGGGCAGGCCGATGTTACTCAGGCGCTCGACGTCTCCCGCGGGGGCGTTGGATTCCGCAGCAGTCATGAATATCTAGAAGACACTTGGGTTCGCGTAGCGGTCCCGTATATTCCTGGCAGCGCAAACATATTTGTTTCGGGCCGGATTGCCTGGCGCCACCCTGCTCCTGACGGCACCTGCGAATATGGCGTGCAGTACTCGACAAAATAGCATTCATCATTTTGGACGGTTCCGCATTCTGATGCACACAGGCTCCATACTCAGTTGGGCAACATAAATTGTCGATCAGAAATTGGAAAGCGATAAAGAGTTTTTTCTTCCAGCTTGCCTTCTCAAGCAAACAGATTCTAAGCGTTCCTAGTACTTAGGTTTCTTCCCAACTTCAGTCAATCCTAAAGAAGCGCTTGTGGAATGCCGATGGAAGACGCGGGAGATGTCAAACGTGCGGAAAACCTTTCTCTACATCACAACTGCGGTAATACTTTTGATAGCCCCTGCCAGCGCACAACTCTTTAGTCCATATCTTATGGGAGGCCTGAATCTTACCCGCAATATGGGCTATCATCCCACCGCACCTTTGGGTGGAGGGGGATTTCAAACACAAACAAATCATTTTCTAGCCACATTGGAAAGTTTGGCAGATGACTCCCAAAAGTTGGATTCAGGAACTGGTTGGACCGCGCGAGTTCGAGGCGTAGCGTTCTATCGTCCAAACAGAAACTTATTTTTAGGTGGAGGACTAAGTTACAGCGCCCTTTGGACCGCGCCTTACAATAAAAGCACGTGGCACCCTCGCGTGGGAGGAGGATTCGACCGTGTTTCTGAACGATTTTCCATCAGGGGCCAGGCCGAATATGTGTTCGCTGGAACAGATCACTTCAACGGCGTGCAAGGCCCGGAGTTTAACGTTTACGTGCCTTCGCCCAGCTCCCACGCGCACTGGATTTATCGTGAAACGATCGGAGCATATCGTTTTTTTCCGACCGTTGGCGCAGGGAGCGTTTTCGGAACAGAAATGCAATTCACAATGATGTACCGATTCTAAGTACAGGCGTCGTCGCCAGGCACCTGGCAAACGCCCGGGCAACCCACCGGTTCATGCGTTCTTGCTCTCTAACAATTCTCGGACCTTTTGGGTAAGCGCCCCTATGCTGAAGGGCTTCTGGATAAGATGCACTCCTGGATCAAGCACGCCGTGATGCACAATCGCATTCTCGGTGTAACCAGACATGTAAAGGACTTTCATGCCACGTTGCGCAACGGCTGAATGGGCCGTTAGGGCGCGTCCGCTCATTCCCGGCATTACGACGTCAGTCAGCAGCATATGAATAGGTTGGTCGTTCCGGTCCAATATTTGTAGTGCCTCGGCCCCATTACTCGCGGCGTGAACCGTATAACCGCTTGCGGAAAGCACCTCGCATATAAATTCGCGCAGTATCTTGTCATCTTCAACCACCAGAATCGTTTCGGAGCCAGACGGCCTTTGCGCCGAAACCACTGGTTCAACGACCTCTTCTGTGGGAGCATCCACGATGGGAAGATATATCTTGAAGGTCGTCCCATTTGCAGGTTCGCTGTATACCCAAATGTATCCGCCGCTTTGATTGACAATACCGTGGACCGTGGAAAGGCCCAATCCGGTACCTTTCTCAGATCCTTTCGTGGTAAAAAATGGATCGAAAATTTTGGATTGCGTTTCGCTATCCATGCCAATCCCCGTATCGCTGACCGCCAACATGACATATTTTCCAGGGACCACTGGAACATGGCGGTTTACATACGAGGCATCTAATACCGTGTTCGACGTTTCAATCATCAATTTGCCGCCAGCCGGCATGGCCTCGCGCGCGTTTACGGCCAGATTCATAATGACGCGCTCCATTTGAGCAGGATCGGCCTTCACAGCGCCAAGGTCTGGATCAAGCTTCATCCTGATTTCGATGTCCTCGCCAGACAATCTTTCCAGCAATTGCTGCATATCCCCTACCACGTCGTTTAGACTGATCACCCGCGGTTGCAATACTTGTTTCCGGCTGAACGCCAGGAGTTGCTGCATTAACCGGGCGGCGCGGTTTCCTGCGTCAACCATCCGATGAACATATCGTCGCTCGACGGCATCCTGTTCGAGAGTCTGCAGCGCCTGCTCCCCATATCCGAGAATCACGCCCAAAATATTATTAAAATCGTGGGCGAGACCTCCTGCCAGCCGGCCGATGGCATCCATTTTCTGGGATTGCACGAGTTGCTCTTGGGTCTGGGTAAGTTCTTGCTCGGCTAATTTTCGCGCGGTGATATCGGTTGAAACGCCAAGCAGATGACTCACGCTGTCGCCAACAGTCGCTAGCGGAACTTTATAGGTTTGAAACCATCGTTTTTCCCCAGTTCTCGCATCGGTGACTGATTCCTCAACTATAAATTTTGGTTTGCGCGATGCGATCACCGCCTGGTCATCCTGCCTGAAGTGTTCAACCTCTTCCTGATCTTTATTAAAATCACCATCACTCTTGCCAACCAACTCATCTACAGTCGTTCCGTATATTTGGGCGGTCGCCTGGTTGGCAAGCGTAAAAGCTCCGTTCCAGTTCTTTACAAAAATCAGATTCGGATCCGTATCAATCACAAGGCGAAGAAATTCACGTTGTTGCTGGACGTCCTCTTCGGCCTGTTCGCGCCTGACCGCTTCCATTATTAAATTGCGGTTGATTTCGTGGAACTGTGATACCTGTTGGGCAACGTGGGACTGCGATTCGTCGCTAATCTTCTGCAGTTGCACTTCTGCGGTACGCCGTTGTTTCATCTGGTATTCCAACCCGAGAAAAGCAATGCTCAACAGCAATACCCCCGCCAGCCCAGTAAATGCAATGAAAAGCTTTGCCGTCTCGCGGGTGTTGACTAAACCTTTTTCGCGGGAAACAAGAAGTCCCATCTCCATGGATGTGATGCTGTCGAGTTCCTCAGCGAGCTTAGTTTCAAGTTGACGGACGTTTTGCAAAACGGCCACCCGCGCTGCAACACTTTTCAGTTCGAGTTTTGTGTCTGAGCCCGTTGCGTTCACTGCCGCAATCAGTTCGCGCAAAAGCTCGTCAACAACGGTCAGATCGGTTTGATCGGCGGGGTTGTCAGCTGTGAGTTTCCGCAGCGTGGATAATTTGGGGGGTATCAGCGCAATGGCGCGTTGAAAATCAGAGTAGTAAGCCTTGTCGCCGGTAAGCACAGAACTGTCAGCTGAAGTCATAACCTGCCGAATGCTCTTACGCAGGTCATCAATGGAAGCAACTACCGTACGACTTTGCGAGATATCGATTAAATCAGCGATTGGCCGCTGTGTTTCCCGGTAGGATGCAGTAGCGCAAATCCCAAAAATCGCTATGGATGCTGCAAACAAAACCCAATTGGTCCCGTCTTTCATCGGTGCGAACGGCAACGTGTAATGAAGAGCCTACCTCCTCAAAGGTCACATCCTCTTACGGTCGTGATTTGTTTCCGACCCGAAGAATATAGCCCCCAAAAGCTTCCATGGGAACGAAACCGAGAGTTGTCCGTTAATTGGAACAACCACCTTTACTACAACGGAAACCTATACTCAACCTGGCGGATCGGCAAAGACTTCAGTGACACCGACAGCAAATCATGGGCGGGATTTCACAGTCCTGCGTGAACCAAAAGGGTCAATGCGCCACACCCAAACTCTTTGACACGTGTTCAACGTCTTGAAAGAGTATCCGTAGCGAGGTGTGTCCATGAAATGTTTGCCAAAGCCGGTTGTTTTGATGTGTTCGGTGATGGTGACCATTCCGCTTTTGGCTGGAACTCCCAAGGGAATGATGCTTTATAGCGATTCGGCGACCGTTAATGGCCAGAAGATTTCCATGGGTTCCGCGGCTGTGTTCCCCAATGACATCGTGCAAACGGCGAGTGGCCCTGCCCACGTGGCATTTGTGGGTGCCACTGTAGGGCTCGATCAGGGCACGTTGATTTTGATGAATCCTGATTCCGTGCGTCTCGATCACGGCGGCCTGCTTGTCGTGGACACGCAAGCACCGGTCTCGGTACATGCAGGAGACGTCCTTGTCGCGCCTGCAAATCCCACTCCCACCCAATTCGAAATCAAGAGCCAGAACGGCAAGCTTCAAATTGTCGCCAGAAAAGGCAACCTTCTCATCAAAGATTGTTTAGGAACCACGACCTTGGAGGAAGGCCAGGAGCGGACGCGCGATGATTCCTCGCATTGCGGAAAACCAGGAGTGCCACCGGGCGCGCAGGCACCCATATTGAACGCTAAAGACGCTGAAATAGCGGGCGGAGTCGCTGGCGCTGGGCTACTAATTTGGCTCCTTCAAAGCCAACCGAATCAGCCGACCCCAGCCAGTCCAGTTCAACCATAATAGAGGCGACTATGGGGGTAGATCTCTCCCGCTCGAACCCCGATTCTTGGGGATTGTGCCGTATGCACTCAGAAATGCGGGAGTTAATTCGCCTAAAAATGAGCAAAATTTGGTGGAGCTAGTCGGGATCGAACCGACGGCCTCGTCGTTGCGAACGACGCGCTCTCCCAGCTGAGCTATAGCCCCACAATCGGATGGTAGATAGATTTTAACAGCGTTCCCGCGGCAGGCCAACTCGGTCCGAGACGATCTCGACGCATGCTGGTTACCGGCGAATCGGTCGATCAGAATTACTCAATAATTTGTTTACCTCGGCCCGCCAATGGCGTCTAATTGAGCAAGGCAGCATGTACCCTGCTATGCAGTTTCAGCCAAAGGCCGGATTCTTTGAGCGACGGCGGATCGCCTCGCTTGCAGCGTCGGTGGCGCTGCATGTGGCGTGTATTGGTTTTGTGCTTTATGCCTCGATGCCGCGGCTGCTTGTCTCTTCCTCGAAAGTCGCGGGGCATGGCGAACAATTTATTGCTCACATTTATTGGCCGAACCAGAAAAATCAAGCCGCGAATAACGAGCTGGGGAGTGGTCACTCTGCCAGGCAGGCCGCCGAAAGAGCCCGGAAGCAACTCCAATTGCGATTGCGCGCGCGTTTGCGCTCCAAAATCAAACAGGCGCCGCTGCCTTTGGCGCAAACGCCTTCAGAACCTATCAGTGAACCCACGATGGCGGCCAGCCAGCCGCAAGCTGCCGGGTCCAGCGAGGGATCGGCGTTCGACAGCACCTCTTCAGATGAAGTGCGAATCGCGCTGCCCGTAGTCTCCACGGACCCTTTTGTTGACAGAAGCGAGCTGGGTGGGCGGCAGGGCGACGTTGTGGTGGAAATCACGATTGACGACAAGGGAAATATCGTGAGCAAGCAGGTGGTAAAAAGTTTTTCTCCTGAAGTGGACGACAAAGTTTTGGCTGCGCTGCAGAATTGGCATTTTGTTCCCGCCACTCGGAATGGCGTGCCGATCGCTTCGAAGCAGGATGTCCACTATCATTTTCCTCGGCAGGGATAGACGCGAGTCATTTTTCCTCAGCGGCTAAAGCCGCTCGGGTTGGGACTTTGGCGGCACGACTGAAGTCGTGCCCTTCCTAAACCTTTATAGCCGCACCCGAGGCTGAAGTGAAATCGTATAATGAAGACGTGAGTTCCCAATCCATCAAGCAAATAGCTTCTGCTGACTTCCCTACTCGGTGGGGAAAATTCTGCATTCACGGCTTTCGGGCCACATTCGACGAAGGCAAGAACGCGCGGGTGGAGGAGGCCGTGGCGCTGGTAATGGGCGATGTTCATTCCGAACCTCCTCTCGTTCGCATTCATTCGCAGTGTCTCACCGGAGACGTTTTCGCCTCTTTGCGTTGCGACTGCCGCCAGCAACTGGAGATGGCACTGGCCATGATCGCCGAGAACAAGGCGGGAGTTCTTATTTACGAGCAGCAGGAAGGGCGTGGCATTGGCTTGATGGCAAAGTTACAGGCGTACGAGTTGCAGGATGACGGCCTGGACACCGTGGAAGCCAACGAAAAATTAGGATTCAAAGCCGACCATCGCGACTTTACGCTGCCAGCGGAAATGTTCAAGGCGTTAGGGATCGAGAGCGTGCGATTGCTTTCCAACAATCCGGACAAAATCGCAGCACTGGAGCGGGCGGGAATTAAGGTTGTGGAGCGAGTGCCGTGCGAGGTTTCTCTCAGCACTCACGCGGAAAAATATATGAAGACGAAGAAAAAGAAGCTGGGGCACATGCTGAGTTCGCGGTAGCCCACGCTTGTGTAAAGGCTAGTCTTTGAACCGCCCTCGCCGGGTCCGAGACCCGGCGCTACACAACCTTAGTAGGCTACGAAATCCTCTCATGCGCGTAACCGCCCGCGCTCAGTGCCGACAGCAATTCTGCGATGTGTGCCGGCCCGCGCGTTTCCATGGTTATCTCAATAGCGGTATCGCCCAGATTCACGCCGTGGTAGGCGCGGTCGTAGGATGTCTCCACAATATTGGCGCGATGCTGCGCCAGAATTCCGGTAAGGTTGTGCAATGCGCCCGGGAAATCGGGCAGATGGATTCGCAGGCGTACCAGACGTCCATCTTTCACCAGACCGCGTTCAATGATGCGCGAGAGCAAGGTAACGTCAATGTTGCCGCCGCCGATGACGACGGCTACGCGCTTGCCTGTAAGTTGTAACTTCCGGTTCAGCAGCGCGGCGATTGCCGCCGCACCCGCACCCTCAGCCAATGTTTTTTCGTGCTCGAGGAGAAGCAGAATGGCGTTGGCGATTTCTTCATCATCCACGGTCACAACATCGTCTACGTACTTCTTCACCAGCTCCAGCGTCAGTACTCCCGTGCGCCGAACGGCAATTCCATCGGCGATGGTTGTAGCCGCGGGAATGGTGACGGGTTTGCCTTCGGCAAGCGCCATCTTCATCGAGGGCAGCCGGGAAGGCTGCACGCCGAAGACCTGAATTTGTGAGTTTGTTTCTTTGACCGCGCAGGAGATTCCGCCGATCAAACCGCCGCCACCAATGGGCACGATTACCGCTTCAATGTCGGGATGCTGCTGAAGAATTTCAAGCCCCAGGCTTCCCTGGCCGGCGATCACAACATCGTCATCAAACGGATGTATAAAGGTCAGGCCGTCTTTCTTGCTGCGCCGGATGGCTTCTTCGCAGGCCTCGTCGTAATTTGCGCCATGCAGAACAACTTCCGCGCCGTAGGCCTTGGTGGCGGAAACTTTAATAAGAGGCGTAGTCAGCGGCATGCAGATTTGCGCGCGAATGCCACGCTTGCCAGCGTGATAAGCAACGCCTTGGGCGTGGTTGCCGGCGGAGGCGGCAATCACTCCAGCCTTGCGCTCTTCTTCGGTTAAACATAACAACTTATTCAGCGCGCCACGTTCTTTGAACGCTCCGGTACGCTGCAAGTTGTCGAGCTTTAGAAAAACGGTGTTGCCTGTCGCTTCTGAAAACGTTTCAGAACGCGCGCAAGGAGAGACGTAGATGGAGTCGCGAATGCGGCCAGTGGCCGCCTGGATATCAGAAAGAGTAATCATGTTGTGGAAATGAAAAGGCCAGACCATATTACCTGAATGATCTGGCCCGAGATTGTTTCCGGCCCAAAGACCCGGAGTCTGCCGCAATCCAACTTACACCGAAACAGATTGATTGGCAGCGGCCGTCGCCACCGGCCTGTGTGCTCCCTGTGCCAGCAGATAGCGGTCCACGCCTTCGGCCGCTTTGCGGCCTTCATGAATGGCCCAGACAACAAGCGACTGGCCGCGGCGCATGTCGCCGGCGGCAAACACCCCCGGAACCGATGACATGTATTCGGCATCGGTGGCGACGTTTCCGCGCGCATCAAGCTTAACGCCGAGTTGTTCAATCATGCCGCTCTTTACCGGGCCAAGGAAGCCCATCGCCAGCAGAACCAGGTCGGCGTCCATGGTGAATTCGCTGCCGGGAATTAGCTCAAACTTTGGCGGAGGGCCAACGCGAACCGCGTGCAACCTTTTAACGTTGCCTTGATCGTCACCCGTGAACTTAGTAGTTGCAATGCTCCAATCGCGAATGCCGCCCTCTTCGTGAGCGCCTTCCACGCGAAGTTGCATCGGCCACAGCGGCCAGGGAGTGAGCGGAGAACGGTCGTTCGGCGGTTGCGGCATGATTTCAAATTGATGAACGGAGCGTGGCTTCTGACGATGCGAAGTTCCCAGGCAATCGGCGCCAGTATCGCCGCCGCCGATGATGACCACGTGCTTGTCATTCGCCAGAATATCGAGCGCGGGGTCAAGCGTGTCGCCATGGCAGCGCTTGTTCTGCTGCGGGAGAAAATCCATGGCGAAATGAATGCCCTTCAGTTCGCGTCCGGGAACGGTCAGGTCGCGGCCATGTTCCGCTCCGCCAGCCAGCAGGATGGAGTCAAAATCACGTTGCAAGTCTTTTACCTGAACATTTTTTCCGACGTGCGCATTCACAATGAAGGTGACGCCTTCAGACTTCATCTGCTCCAGGCGCCGGTCCACGAGGGACTTCTCCATCTTGAATTCCGGGATGCCGTATCGCAGCAGGCCGCCGATGCGGTCAGCTTTTTCGTACACCGTTACCCAATGTCCTGCGCGGTTGAGTTGTTGCGCCGCCGCTAAGCCAGCTGGGCCGGAGCCTATGACGGCAACTTTTTTTCCCGTTCGGAATTTCGGCGGCTCAGGATGGATCCAGCCTTCTTTGAAGGCACGGTCCACAATGTTCTTTTCAATTTGCTTGATGGTGACCGGAGGTTCGTTGATGCCCAGCACGCACGAGGCTTCGCACGGGGCCGGACAAATTCGTCCGGTGAATTCCGGGAAGTTGTTAGTCGAGTGCAACTGGCGGATGGCTTCCTTCCAGCGTCCGCGATAAACAAGATCGTTCCAGTCAGGAATGAGGTTGTTAACAGGGCAACCTGTGTGGCAGAAGGGTACGCCGCAGTCCATGCAGCGCGCGCCCTGCTTGCGCAAGCTCTCTTCGGGAAAATCCTGATAAATCTCAAACCAATCGTTCACGCGCTCAATGACCGGCCTGCGTGAGGCGTGCTCGCGCGGGAACTCCATGAACCCTGTGTTTTTACCCATTCTGAACCTGCCCCTGCTCGAGTTCCGACGCGACCGGCACAGGCCGTCCGGGAATATATTGCTGCGGTGCGCGTCCCACGCCCGTCACGCGCTTAAATTCATGCGGGAAGATTTTAATGAAACGTGGCAATGCGTCCGTCCAGTTGTCGAGGATCCACTTCGCCCGGCGGCTTCCCGTCAGCGTCTGGTGGCGCGTGATGAGATTTTTGATCAGCTCAATATCGCGAGCCTCCATGACCGGTTCAAGATCAACCGAAGCGAGGTTGCAGCGTTCTTCGGTAAAGTCTCCCTTGTCATCAACCACGTAAGCAATGCCGCCGCTCATGCCGGCAGCGAAATTGCGTCCGCAGGAGCCGAGCACAACAACGAGTCCGTTGGTCATGTATTCGCAACCGTGGTCGCCAACGCCTTCAACGACCGCGGTGGCTCCGGAGTTGCGGACCGCGAAACGCTCACCAGCCATACCGTTGAAAAATGCTTCGCCACTGGTTGCGCCATAAAGAGCGACGTTGCCAATCAAAATATTTTCTTCTGCCGCAAAGGTGGATTTTTTTGGCGGATGAACGATGATGCGCCCGCCGGAAAGCCCTTTGCCGACGTAATCATTTGCATCGCCTTCGAGCGTGAGCGTTACGCCTTTGGCAAGAAACGCTCCAAAGCTTTGTCCGGCTGATCCTGTGAAGTGCACTCGAACCGTATCTTCGGGCAGACCTTCCGATCCATAACGCCGCGCAATGTCGCCACTCAACATGGCACCCACCGTGCGATGCACGTTGCGGATGGGCATTTCGATCTCAACCGGAGTGATCTTCTCCAGCGCTGGCGCTGCCTGTTCAATGAGCTTGTGGTCAAGCGCCTGGTCGAGCCCATGGTCCTGCGTCGTAACGCAGCGGCGTGCCACGCGCCCCGGCAGCGGTGGGTTGTAGAGAATCGCAGAGAGATCAATTCCCTTCGCCTTCCAGTGTTCGACTGCGGGCCGCATATCCAGCATTTCGACATGGCCAACCATGTCATCAACTTTGCGGAAGCCAAGCTGCGCCATGTATTGGCGCACCTGCTCAGCCACGAAGAAAAAGAAATTGATGACGTATTCAGGCTGGCCACTGAATTTTTTGCGCAGCTCAGGATCTTGCGTGGCAATGCCAACAGAACAAGTGTTCAGATGGCACTTGCGAAGCATGATGCAGCCCATAGTGATGAGCGGAGCGGTGGCAAAGCCATATTCTTCCGCGCCGAGCAGCGCAGCGATGATGACATCGCGGCCAGTTTGCAATTTGCCGTCCGTCTGCACACGAATGCGGCTGCGCAGATCGTTCATAAGCAGGACTTGCTGCGTCTCGGCAAGTCCAAGCTCCCACGGGCTGCCCGCATGCTTGATGGAACTTAGAGGCGAAGCGCCGGTCCCTCCACTATCGCCGCTGATCAGCACGACGTCGGCATGCGCCTTGGCAACTCCGGCGGCAACCGTGCCCACGCCGACTTCGGCCACTAGTTTCACGGAAACGCGGGCCTTCGGATTCGTGTTTTTAAGGTCGTAAATCAGCTGCGCCAGATCTTCAATCGAATAGATGTCATGATGTGGTGGCGGAGAAATCAATCCCACGCCGGGGATGGAGTGCCGCAAGCGGGCAATCACATCATCCACTTTGTGGCCGGGAAGCTGTCCGCCTTCGCCGGGCTTTGCGCCTTGCGCCATCTTGATCTGCAATTCGTCGGCATTGACGAGATAGTTTGTCGTCACGCCAAACCGTGCCGAGGCCACCTGCTTGATGGCGCTGCGGCGCAAGTCTCCGTTGGCATCGGGCTTGAAGCGGCTCTCGTCTTCCCCGCCCTCGCCGGTGTTCGACTTTCCGCCAATGCGGTTCATGGCAATGGCCAGCGTCTCATGCGCTTCTTTGCTGATGGACCCAAATGACATCGCGCCGGTGGTAAACCGCTTTACGATTTCCGCCGCAGGCTCAACCTGCTCAATCGGTATGGGCTTCTTCGCTTTCTTGATTTCCATCAAGCTGCGCAGGGTCGCCATGTTGCGGTTCTGGTCATCAATCAGCGCAGCGTACTCTTCGTAAGTCTTGTAACTGTTGGCCCGCACAGCGTGTTGCAGCTTGCTGATGCTCAGTGGATTCAGCAGGTGATATTCGCCGTTTACACGGAAGTGGTAGCTGCCGCCGACGGCAAGTTCGGTATCAAATTCAGTTGCCGGCTGGAATGCGTAGCTATGCTTCATGACCGCTTCGCGCGCAAGTACATCCAGGCCTACGCCCTCAAGGCGCGAAGTGGTCCCGGTGAAATAAGTGTCCACGAGATCTTTGTTCAAGCCGATCGCTTCAAACACTTGCGCGCCACGATAACTTTGCAGCGTGGAAATCCCCATCTTCGAAAAGGTCTTCAGCAATCCCTTGTTGACGGCCTTGACGAAGTGCTTTGCCGCGACTTCTGCGTTAACACCGTCCGGCAAATAGCCGCGATTGCCCAGGTCTTCCAAAGTTTCGAGCGCGAGATACGGATTGATAGCGCTCGCGCCGTATCCAATGAGCAATGCAAAGTGCATTACTTCGCGCGGCTCACCCGATTCAAGAATGAGCGCAACCTGTGTGCGGGTTTCTTCCTGCACCAGATGATTGTGGACTGCGGCCAGTGCCAGCAGGCTTGGTATGGGCGCGTAGTCTTTGTCTACGCCGCGGTCGGAAAGAATCAGCAGCGTATATCCGGACTTCACGGCAATCGAAGCGCGACGGGAAATCTCGCCGAGCGCGCGCTTCAGGCCCTCTTCGCCATCCGAGGCGCGGAAGGTCATATACAAAGTCGTCGCCAGCAAATCTCCGCGGGAGACGCGGCGGAGTTTTTCCAAATCGCGATTGGTAAGAATTGGATGCGGCAACTTCAGCGTGTGGCAATTTTCGGGCTTCTCATCGAGAATGTTGCGCTCAGTGCCAATGTAGCTGATGAGCGACATCACCATCTCTTCGCGGATAGGATCAATCGGCGGGTTGGTAACCTGCGCGAACAACTGCTTGAAATAGTTGAATAGCGGCTGCGGGCGGTCGGAGAGGCACGCCAGCGGCGTGTCGGTCCCCATCGAGCCGACCGGCTCCTGGCCGCTTGTGGCCATGGGCTCCAGGATCATGCGCAAGTCTTCATCGGTGTAACCGAAGGCGCGCTGCCGGGGAATAATGGTTTCATGGTCGGAGCCGTGAACACGCGCGGGCTCAGGCAGTTGGTCCATGGTGATCTGGTTCGCCTTGATCCACTTTGCGTAAGGCTGCCGCGCGGAGAGCTTCTTCTTGATCTCCTTGTCGGCGATGATGCGGCCTTCCACCGTATCCACCAAAAACATTTTGCCGGGCTGAAGGCGGCCTTTGCTCTTCACGGTCTCCGGAGGCACGGCGAGCACGCCGACTTCGGAAGACAGCACGACAAGATCATCTTTGGTGACGACATAGCGTCCGGGTCGCAGGCCGTTGCGGTCGAGGGTGGCTCCGATGACGCGGCCATCGGTAAACGCAATCGCGGCGGGGCCGTCCCATGGCTCCATGAGCGAAGCGTGGTATTCGTAAAATGCGCGCTTGTCCGCGGTCATGTGCGGATTTCCCGCCCAGGCTTCAGGAATCAGCATGGCCATTACGTGCGGAATGCTGCGGCCGGATTGCACCAGCATTTCAACCGCGTTATCAAAGCTGGCGGAGTCGCTTCCTCCGGGCGCAATGATTGGAAAAAGTTTCTTCATGTCGTCGCCGAAAACCGGCGACGCGAGCACGGACTGCCGCGCGTGCATCCACGCAACGTTGCCTTTTAACGTGTTGATCTCTCCGTTATGCGCGATATAGCGATAGGGATGCGCCAGCGGCCAACTGGGGAACGTATTTGTTGAGAAGCGCTGGTGCACCAGGCACAACGCGCTGACTACATCAGGATCGGCCAATTCGCCGTAGAAATTCGCAATCTGTGGCGCCAGCAGCAAGCCTTTATAAACAATCGTCCGCGCCGAGAGTGATGGAATATAAAACAACTCTTTGTCTTCCATCTCCGACTGCGCAACTTCTCGCTCGGCGAGTTTACGAATTACATACAGTTTGCGCTCGAAGGCATCTTCATCAAGTTCCGGAGGACAAGCCACGAAAATCTGTTGAATGTAAGGCTGCGACTGCCTGGCTACGCGGCCGATGGCATCGCCATCGCAAGGCGTATCACGCCAGCCGAGAACCGAGAGCCCTTCTTCTTTTACGATCCGTTCCAGAATGCCTTCCGACTGCAGACGCTGGTGCTTTTCGACGGGAAGAAAGGTCATGCCCACGGCATACTTGCCGGGCTCGGGCAGAGTGAATCCGAGTTTCGAACATTCCCGCTCAAAGAACTTATGCGGAATTTGAATCAGGATGCCCGCGCCATCGCCGGTTTCAGGATCGCAGCCGCAGGCGCCACGGTGGGTCAGGTTGATGAGGACCTGAATGCCCTTGCGGATAATGTCATGGCTTTTTTGTCCACGAATGCTGGCCACAAACCCCATGCCACACGCATCGTGTTCATTGGCCGGATCGTAGAGTCCCTGAGCCCGAGGGAGCCCGTAAAGTGGTTTGTGGCGCTGCATGATTTCGCGATCTCCTACAACAGAATCCATAAGTTTAGAGAATAAAACGCCCTTGCCGCCATCTTCGCGGCAAAGCCGGGTCTTCCTTAAGTTGTCCTGATGATCGGTCGTATGTTGTCGTTCTCTATTATCAACGAGATTCGGGGGGAAATGAGTAGAAAAGTGCGATTCAGAATTTCGATGATGGCGATGGAAATTTCTGGACGAACTGCGATAACCCTATTGCCAAGAGTGATTTAACGCATAAGTCCGTATTTGCTGGGCTTTCTCGATTTCTTGCCCCGGTAGCCAGCTGCTAATTGCGGCGCGGTTTTCCCGATTGGTAAAATCAATAAACTCGCATGCGGGCAGCCGGCGATTTCAGCTATAGTCACTGACAGTATGTTATCTGCCGGTCGGAAGACGAGCTGGAGCATCATGCGGCCCATTACAACAGGCACGCGAATTACCGTCTTCTGGCCCGGGCGCAGGTGAGCAAGCCATAACAAAAGCTCAAACAACCCACTGCCAGAAGCCTGGCGAGTGGGATTTTTTATGTTCGCGGCAAAAATCTACTGGAGGGTTATGCAAGACCGTAGCTCAAGTTCTCTAAGGCGGGTGCTTCGATGATTGTCATGAAATTCGGAGGCACCTCGGTGGAAAGCGCGATCGCCATTCAGCGGGTTGCGGAAATCGTGCGGAGCCGCCGCAAGCAGGATCCGATTGTAGTGGTCAGCGCCATGGCCAAGGTCACGGACCAGTTGGTGGCCATGGGACAGAAAGCAGCCTCAGGCGACGCCGAAGGCGCGCTGGAATTATTGCCTGCTCTTAAAGAACGCCATTTGCAGGCCGCGAAGTCGTTGCTTAATCCCAAAGTTTTTTCCAAGATCTCCAGCAAGCTGGAGCAGACATTTGTTCAGTTGGGGGAATTTTTACGCGGCGTGTCGGCCGTGCATGAGCTTTCTCCGCGCAGCAGTGACTTCTTACTTTCTTTCGGCGAGTTGCTCTCCAGTCAATTTATCGCTCCAGCGCTTACCGAACTTGGCTTGGAAGCTCAGTGGGTGGACTCCCGCCAATGCGTCATTACAGACGCAACCCATACCTGCGCGCGTCCGCAGGCGGCTGAAATCCGGCAGCGCGCGCAAGCCGTCATTAAGCCCATCCTCGCCAAACATCGTATTCCGGTGATGGGCGGGTTCATTGCTTCCTCGGTGGATGGCGTCCCCACGACGCTTGGCCGCGGTGGCTCCGATTACACCGCGGCGATCATCGGTGGCGCGCTTGATGCCGAGTGCATCGAGATCTGGACGGACGTGGAAGGGATGATGACCACCGACCCGCGGCTTTGTCCGGATGCGCGGACCATTCGCCGCATCAGCTTTAATGAAGCAGCTGAGCTGGCATATTTTGGCGCGAAGGTTTTACATCCGGCAACGCTGTTGCCCGCCATCGAAAAAGATATTCCGGTGTATGTTTTGAATTCCCGCAACATCAAGAGCAAAGGCACGCGCATCACGGCGCACGCTCCGAGCGGCAACGAGATGTTCCGCGCCATTACTGCGAAGAACGGGATCAGCCTGGTGAACGTGGTGGCCTCCCGTGGCCTGATGGTTCACAATTTTCTGCGAACGGTTTTCGAAGTGCTCGACCAACACTCGGCGACCGTGGATTTGGTTGCGATCTCTGAAGTGAGCCTTTCTTTTACGATTGAGTCCAAGCGGATGCCTGAGGAACTGCTCACTCAACTGGAAAAAATCGCTGACGTAACTTGTGAAAACCAGCAGGCGATTATTTGCTTGGTGGGCGAAGACATCCACGGGCGTCCGGGGATTGCCGCCAGCGTATTCAGCACGGTTGCCGACGCTGGCGTAAACGTACGCATGATTTCGCAGGGCGCTTCTGAAATCAACATCAGCTTTGTGGTGAAAGAAAGCGAAGTGCCGCAAGCGGTGCGTCATTTGCATGCGAAGTTCTTCGGCGATCCTGAAATCAGCAAGGCGGAAGTGAAGCTTTCGCTACCGCGGGCAAACGGCAAAAAAAGCCGCGTTGTGGTGAATTGAAGACAAACATGAAAACATCCAGCCATGCTTCCCGCGTTGAAGTCAAAAACGCCGCTGATACTCAGAAAAACGCACAGAACAAGCGAACTCTGAACGTTGCCATCGTTGGTTTTGGCACCGTGGGGAGCTCTGTGGCGAAGATTCTTTCCAGCCATCCTGCGCCCGGACTTCGTCTGACTCACGTGTATAACCGGAGCGTAGCGCGGAAGAAGGTTGATTGGCTGCCCAAAACAACGTGGACGGAAGATATCAATGACGTGCTCTCCGCCGATGTGGACATTCTGGTCGAAGTCGTCGGTGGACTGACTCCCGCAGGTGATTGGATTCGCAAGGCCTTGAGCTCAGGTAAATCCGCGGTTACTGCGAACAAGCAATTAATCGCGCACCATGGGCCGGAACTGATTGCACTGGCCAAAAAATCCGGCCGCCATATTGCCTTCGGTGCTTCCGTGGCTGGCGGCGTTCCGGTCATTTCAGGATTGCAGGAAGGATTGGCCGGAGATGAGCTTTTCAAGATTTATGGGATTCTGAACGGCACTTGCAATTACATCCTGAGCCAGATTGATAAACGTGGGATTTCATTTGCCGAGGCGCTGGCGGAAGCGCAAAAGCTCGGATTCGCCGAGGCTGACCCTACCGATGACGTGGATGGCTTTGACGCGCGCGCCAAGCTCACCATTCTTGCCCGCGTTGGATTGCATAGCGACGGCAAGCCGGAAAAAGTTTTGTGCCGCTCCATCCGTCCTATTGAGGCCATAGACTTTGTTTACGCGCGGCAGTTGCAGTCCACCATTCGCCAGGTTTCATGGGCCGAGCTGATCGGAGAAAATCTTTTGGCTGCGGTACAGCCTGCGATCGTTTCTGAATCCTCTCCTTTGGCTAGCGTTGAAGGTGGACGTAATCTGGTGATGTCCACGGGAAAATTCGGCGGGGAAATCATTTTCGCCGGGCACGGCGCGGGTGGAAATCCAACGGCCGTCGCCGTAGTTTCAGATATTCTCGCCATTGCTCGCGCCAAACATGGCGGCTCGAACGGCCTGGCGGAAATTACGGCAACACCGCGCAACGTAACGAACGACTACACCTCGCGCCACTATCTGCGCTTCATTGTGAAGGACCGACCGGGAATCATCGCCACTATCGCGACCATTCTTTCCAAGAACGACATCAATATCGATTCCGTTCTGCAGAAGCCCGGATATTCCGAGGCCAGCCTGCCATTTGTCATTACGCTGGAAGCTTGCAAATCGTCGCTGGTGGAAAAAGCGTTGGAGCAGATGTCCAAACTGGATTTTATGGTCCAACCCTGCGTGCACTTGCCGATTTTATAGCGATCTACTTCTTGAAGAGATTTTCAAAGGCCTGGCGTGCGTCCTGCACGCGCGAAGGCCGCGCGGTGGACGCACCCACGGAAGAAGAAGTTTCCTTCTCCAGCATCACTCGCATGGAATAGAACGAGCAGTTGTTCTGCTTGTCTTTTGGAGAGATGCGTTCGGGAATTGGTTGGGTACATTCAAAGCGGCTGGAGGGATCGAAATTGGTGCACTGCTTACAGGAGTGCAACTCAAAGCCGCACTTGGGGCATTTACCAATCGGATCAGAGAGGTTCTGCAGCAGGTTCCCGCATTGCGAGCACCGGGAGACCGAATGCGTGGCCGCCATTTGCAGCGGACGAGGGCCGAAAGTGTTTTCTTTCTTGGGAGCAACGGGGCCCGACGATGACTTCTGCTTGGGAGACTCGTCGCGGTCCTGGTATCCGTGTTGGCGGTACTTCATAGGGAGAAAAATTAACCTTCGTTTGGCGTGACATTGTCTCGCGGAGGAGCGGTTTCTTACAAGCTCTAATCCTTCAAAATGCTTTCCATTCCACGGTACGGGGATGAATTGTATTTCCCTATGTCGAATGCTACCATCCGATTAGCGCCAGCCATAGTTGGAGGACGACATGTCAGATCGAGATAGCGGCAGCAGCTTTTTTTGGTTTTTGGCGGGACTTGGCATCGGAGCGGTCGCGGGAGTGTTGTATGCACCGCGCGCCGGCAGCGAAACCCGTGAAGTGTTGCGAGTAAAGGCCGAGGAAGGGCGCGATTATATGCGTTCTCGCGCCAAGGAGGCCCGGGAGCAGGCCGAGCAGTGGGTGGACCGCGGCCGTGAAGTGATGAACGAGCAGAAAGAGCAATTCCGCTCGGCGTATGAAGCGGGCCGGCAGGCGTATCAGGAAGTGACGACCCAAACCGGCAATTCACCGAAGTCTTAGGCGTGTTTCTTTCGCGGCACAGAGATGTCCGCGAGACGGAGCCATGATTATGGATTATTTGCCAATCTTTATCGCGGTGACTGCAGCAGCAGTTGTGTTGCAGGCTGCGATACTCGGAGCGATGTTTTTCGCCATGCGCAAGACCAGCTCGCGCGTGGAACAACTCGCGGCCGACCTGACCACCAAAGTTCTGCCCACGGCGGAACTTGTACATTCCATGGTTTCCGAGCTTCAGCCAAAAATTCAAAGCGCGGTCACAGATGTGAGTGAGACCGCTGCCTTGGTCCACTCCCAACTGGAACGCTTTGACGTGGCCCTTAACGATATTATTGACCGCACGCGACTGCAGGTAATTCGCGCGGATGAATTCGTAGGCCGTACGCTGGACCGCGTGGAGCAGACGACAGAAATCATGCACCGCACAGTGGTCTCTCCGGTGCGCCAGATTTCCGCTCTTATGCAGGGATTGAGCGTCGGCTTCGGCTCATTGTTCGGAACCAAGCGCGCACGCCGACACGGCTCGCCTGTCCCTCAGGACGAGATGTTCATTTAGTCCAAATCAGACGTTGTTCCAAACACATTACCAAAGAAAAAGCAGCGTTTGACGCGCTGCTTTTTTTTGCGTTCCATGACACTTTACTTTGCGCGCAGCAATATCTGCGTGCCGCTGTCCAGCTTCACATTGTGCTCCTGCGAGCTGATAACGGTGTCTTGCATCGCGCCCTGGCTCAACGTGAGCCCCTTCAATCCGCTGACACCCTGAAAATTTCGTGGCAGAGGACGAGTTCTTTGCGCGGCCGCCATCCCGGCGTTCTCTTGCGGATTTGGCATGTTGGGACTTCCACCGCCCATTGCAGACGTCGAGCGACCGCTACTCATGTCCCCGCTGCCGCCCATGGGAGAACTGCCGCTTACGCCGCTGGGATTTGTTCCCTGAGGTCCCCCCATATCGTCTCCATAGGCGCCACTACCGACCGCTGAAACAGGAGCGCCAATCCCCTGCACAACCGCATTCAACGGAACCTCGGGAGCGCTTTTTACCTCGATTTTGTCGAAGACAATTCCCAACTTCGAGCTTTTGTCATCATGGGTGGAAGCTTTGGCCTCGACCACATGTCCCGTGACCTTGGAATTTCTGGGGATCACGATTTTCCCATTGGCCAAAAGGTCCTGGTCAATTTTCGCGACGACCGGGTCCCCAGGCTTGGCTTTTTTCGCGTCTACAGATTTGTCCAGTTCAACCGGCAGAATGGTGCCGGGAGAAAAGTGCAAGCCAGGGGAAGCTGCAGTTGGAGCATTTGCGTTTGCCGCTGATGCACTCGCCATAGGCGAATTTGGAGCGGCCGGCTGAGGGGGATCAGTTTGCGCTCCCGCATTTGGAGCGAAGATCAAGACTGCCAGCGTTACCGTTGGGATCGCAATTTTCGAAATCATACTCATACAAGTCTCCACGCAAATTAGATGCAAAGCCGATGACCTTCTTTGCAGGCTAAAGTTGCCAATACTAGGCTACAAATTTCAATATTCTTAAGAGATTTTCTGTAAGGGCGGCCTTCGCTATGGCTTGCCGGACGAACGCGTTACATGATCCAGCCGCCGCCGACGACAACCTCACCGTCATAGAAAACGGCGGCCTGGCCGGGCGTGACGGCCCTCTGCGGCTGGTCAAACGTCGCCAGGATCTCATCCTGCGAAGCTTGCTCAATCGTAGCTACTGCGGGCTCATGACGATGGCGGATCTTAATGGAAACACGCATGGGCTCATCGAGCTTTGCTGTAGAGATAAGATTGATCCGCTTGGCCCGCAATGTCTTTGAGTAAAGGTTCTCTTGCCCTCCGACAATCACCTGCCGCTGGTCACCCTTGATTTCGATTACATACAGCGGAGAGCCCGTAGCGACGCCAAGGCCCTTACGCTGACCAACTGTGAAGTTGTGGATGCCGGCGTGCTCCCCTAAAACTTCGCCGCTGGTTGTGACTAGCTCTCCGGAAGTGTCAGGCAAGCGATCTCCCTGTTCCGCAAGATAGGCATCAATAAAGTTCTTGTAGTCACCGCCGGGGACAAAACAAATTTCTTGCGAGTCGGGCTTTTCCGCAAGGGCAAGCCCGTGCTGACGTGCCAACTCGCGGACCTGCGGCTTGGTCATGTTTCCAAGGGGAAAGAGCGTGCGACTTAACTGTTCCTGCGTGAGACCGAAAAGAAAGTAAGTTTGGTCCTTGGCCACATCCGCCGGACGCTTAAGCAGCCACCGTCCCGTGCGGTCGTCAAATTCCACACGCGCGTAATGGCCAGTGGCAATGGCATCCGCTCCAACTTGCTGAGCAACAGTAAGAAGCTGGTCAAACTTCAAGTGATTGTTACAAAGACTGCAAGGGATCGGTGTACGTCCGGACAGATACTCCTCCACGAATGGCCGCACGACTTCCTTCTCGAAACGGTCTTCATGATTGACCACGTAATACGGGATTCCGATGGCCTCAGCCACCCGACGGGCATCGTACACGTCGTCGAGGGAACAGCAACGTCCGTGGACGGCCTCAGGCATTCCCGCCTTGCCAGCAAGCCGCCGTTGGTTCCACAGTTGCATGGTCAAGCCGATGAGCGAGTGCCCTTCGGCGTGCAGCATGGCCGCAACGGTCGAGGAGTCAACCCCTCCCGACATGGCGACGGCGATGGTCTTGGTATTTGGCATACAGCAAACCTAACGTGTAGCTCGAATGCAGCACTTGCTTCCGTCTTTTGGGCCGTGTCCCCTAACTGCTTCTCTCACCTTCCATGTTCTGTCGTAGTCACGGCAATCCGGCCAACAACAATACAATTTGCTCTCTCTCTGGTTTTGCAAATCAAATCCCCTCGAGCGGAAATGATTCCAACTAAATAGTGCCGACAAGACGGACAACGTAACAGATGCTGTCCTCGTTTGCGGGCAAGCTCCTTGATTGCTACCAATGTTGATTTAACACCCCGCTTTTTCTTTGAGATCTGCGTGGGATTCATCGCGACTGAACTGCTGAGTTTCTATTGTAAATGGGCGACAACTCCCGCAGGCGGGCAATCGTTGCAGGAACCAGGCTGAGGGCGAAATCAACATCTTCCTCGGTGTTTTGCTTACCCAGGCTAAACCGAATACTTGCGCGTGCGCGGCCCGCACTCATTCCCATGGCCACCAGCACATGAGACGGCTCAAGCGCGCCGGAAGAGCACGCCGCTCCTGTAGAAACCGCTAACCCCTTAAGGTCGAGGGCAATGACCATGGCTTCGCCTTCAATGTGGTCGAAATAAATATTCGTGGTGTTCGGAACGCGGCGAGTTCCAGCGCCATTTACGCCACTTGCTTCTACCTGTTGCAATAGAGCGCGTTCCAGTCGATCGCGCATGGCGGCAATGTTCCCCATGCCACCATTTTGCAGCGAAGCGTGCGCGAGTTCGGCAGCTTTGCCCAGGCCAACGATCCCCGCAACGTTCTCGGTCCCGGCACGGCGGGAGCGCTCATGGCGGCCGCCTAACATCAGGGGCTGAAGGATGGTTCCTTTCCGCACAAACAAGGCGCCCACACCCTGTGGCGCATGAAGTTTATGGCCGGAGATGGAGAGTAAATCGCAGGCGATGGCTTTGACATCTACGGGCACTTTGCCGGCCGCCTGTACCGCGTCGGTGTGGAGATAGACGTCGGCCTCCGCGGCAATGGCGCCGATTTCTTCGACCGGTTGCAGCACTCCGGTTTCGTTGTTCGCCATCATGATGGAAATGAGTTTGGTATTCGGCCGTAAAGCCCGGCGTACGTCATCCGGGCTTACCTGCCCTTTTCCATTCACAGGAACAAATGTGACTTCGTATCCGGTTTTCTGCAAATGCTTGCAGGAGTTCAGAACGGCATGGTGCTCGATAGTTGAAGTGATGATGTGATCACCGGGCTTAACCAATCCGAAAATCGCCAGATTGTCAGCCTCAGTACCGCCGCTGGTGAAGACGATCTCCGAAGCGCGGCATCCCAAAAGTACCGCCACCGACTCCCGTGCGCGCTCGACCGCCGACCGCGTTTCCTGGCCGTGATGGTGAATAGATGAGGCATTGCCAAAGTGCTCAGTAAAAAATGGCCGCATGGCATCCAGCACCTCGGGCAGCACGGGTGTGGTGGCGTTGTTATCCAGATAGACACGGCGCATCATCGGTGACTTCTATTTTAGCCCTTTGCCACCGCGATTCGGGGGCTTTCTGCATGCGGCATTCGTGCTCGTTATAATGGCTGTTCATCATGATTCAGACCCTATTTGGCAGCACCGAGCCCGAGCGCGGTTTTCTAGACCGCATGAAAGAGGCGGTCACGCGCACCCGCGAGAACCTCAGCGAGCGCATTGAGGAAGTGGTTTCTTTCGGTAAAGAGATTGACCGTAATACTCTAGACGACCTGGAAGCAACGCTGATCCAGGCCGATCTTGGCACGACCACCACCCGCGAAGTGCTGGAAAAACTACGCGATAAGGCCGATCGAAAGCAGATCAAGAATGTGGATGAGTTAAAGCGATTGTTGAAGGAAGAGTTGCTTTCCATTCTAAATTCAACGAATCAGCGGCCAGTCGCCAAGGTTGAAGGTCCGGAGGTAATTCTGGTGGTCGGCGTGAACGGCACGGGCAAGACCACGAGCATCGGAAAATTAGCGCAGGTATTTCGATCGCAAGGTAAGAGCGTTCTGCTCTGCGCGGCGGACACTTTCCGCGCGGCGGCCATTGATCAACTGGAAGTATGGGGACAGCGGACCGGGACCGAGGTTATCCGCACCAAACCCGGCGGCGATCCAGCGGCGGTGCTCTTCGACGCGTTGAAGTCGGCGTCCGCCCGCCATTCCGATTACGTGATTGTGGACACAGCAGGCCGGTTGCACACCAAGACTAACTTGATGTTGGAATTGGAAAAAATGCGCCGCACGGCGGAGAGGATTATCCCAGGTGCACCCCATGAAACGTTGCTGGTAATGGACGCCACCACCGGCCAGAACGGACTGCAACAGGCGCGGCTCTTCACGCAATCGGCGGGAGTCACGGGTATTGTGCTCACCAAACTCGACGGTACGGCAAAGGGCGGCGTTGTGGTAGCGATTTCGCGCGAGTTGGGCCTTCCTGTCCGCTATGTTGGAGTGGGCGAAAAAGTGGGCGACATGCTGCCGTTTAATCCGAAAGAATTTGTTGACTCTTTATTCGAATAAGCCTCTCAATGCCATCTGACCGCAAGACAGACGAACGGTTCCTGAAGCGCGCCCTTGAAGTCGCTCGCCGGGGAATCGCTTTGGCTTCGCCCAATCCCTGCGTCGGCGCGGTTCTTGTCAGTGATGGCGGATTTGTTCTGGGTGAGGCGTTCCACACTTATGCGGGAGTGAAACACGCTGAGGTACTCGCGCTCGAGCAAGCGGGAAACAAGGCCAAGGGATCCACTCTATACATCAATTTGGAACCATGCTCCCACCAGGGACGCACCGGGCCATGCGCGGACGCGCTTATCGCCGCTGGCGTACAAAAAGTGGTTGCCTGCATGCCCGACCCTAATCCGCAGGTGAGCGGGAAGGGTTTTGAGCGACTGCGCCGCGCTGGTATCGAAGTTGTGACTGGAATGTTCGAAGATCAGGCCCGAGCTTTGAATGAAGCTTTTACCAAATACATTCGCACGCAAAGGCCGCTGGTAATTTTGAAATCGGCCATGACGCTGGATGGCAAGATCGCGCCACCGCCTGATCCAAAAAGCACGACTCCCTCCGGAGCAGGCGCGGCCACAGGCGGCTGGATCACCAGCGAATCCGCTCGCGCACACGTGCAACAACTCCGCCATCAAAGCGATGCCATCATGGTGGGTGTCGGCACCATCATCGCCGATGATCCTTTGCTCACCGATCGCACCGGCCTTGACCGCCGGCGTCCTTTGCTGCGCCTGGTCCTCGATTCGCGCCTGCGCTTGCCTCTGACTTCGCGCATCGTGAAAACCGCGCAGAATGATGTGCTCGTGTTCTGCTCTTTTGCTGAGGAAAAAAAGAAGCAGCGTCTTTTAGACCACGGCATTCGCGTCGAACAGGTAAAAGTTGCCACGCGCGAGGGCTATCCGGACATGAAAGCAATTGTGGAGCGCCTAGGCGAGATGGGAATCAGCAGCCTTTTGATTGAAGGCGGCGCGCTGATCAACTGGGCGGCGCTCGGCTCCGGCATTGTGGACAAGACTTTTCTCTACTACGCCCCCAAGATTCTCGCGGGGACGGGTGCGGTTCCTTTCGCGGCCGGCGCGGGATTCCCTCGGATCAGTGACGCCGCTTACGTTCGCAACTTGCGCCTGCATCGCTTTGGAGAGGATTTTGCCGTAGAGGGATATTTGCGCGATCCTTACGCAGATTTGCCTCAGGAGGGCTGATGTTCACCGGAATTATTGAAGAAGTTGGACGAATCGCGAAGATTGAGCAGCGGGGCGAAAATCGTCGCGTTACCATCGAATCTCGCGCGGCGAGCAAAGAACTTCGCACCGGAGACAGCGTTGCCGTAAGCGGCGTATGCCTGACTGCGATCAACATCAAACCAGACTCTTTTTCCGCTGATCTGGCGCCTGAAACCTGGACGCGCACATCGTTCTCGCGCATTCACGAGGGCGCGCTCGTCAATTTGGAATTGCCCATGAAGGCCAACGGACGCTTTGGCGGTCACGTGGTACAGGGGCATGTTGACGGCGTAGGAAAGCTGATTGCTCTGGAACGGATTTCTGATTCCGAAAATTTCTGGCTACGAATTGAAATTCCGTCCGAGATTGAGCGCTACACGGTTTTCAAAGGATCCATCTGCATTGAAGGAATCAGCCTGACGGTGGCCAGGCTCGAAGGGCCGGAGTGCACCGTCGCCATTATCCCGCATACGGTGGAGATGACAAACCTGAAGTCGCTCAAGCCCGGGGATCCCTTAAATCTTGAGGCGGATTTAATTGCAAAATACGTGGAGAAGATGATGCGTCGAGAAGCGGAGAGCAGCACAATCACGGTTGAGCGGCTGGTGCGTGAAGGATTTTGAACTCAGCCCCTGATTTCTAATTTGTCCAAGTCCAAAAATTCCTGCACGACTATCTCGTCGCACCGCTCCATCTCTGGATAAGTCCCAAAAAATAAGACCTTGCCCTCGTGCAGAAAAACAATGCGGTCGGCAAGCTTTTTCGCCAGCCGCATATCGTGCGTCACGACGACGCTGGTCAGGTGCAACTGCGACTTCAATCGCTTAATCAGATCGCCCAAGAGTTGCGCCATGAGCGGATCCACCATTGTGGTTGGTTCGTCGTATAGCACACACTCCGGCTCCGCTGCCAGGGCGCGCGCAATGGCCACCGAACGCTTCATGCCTGTAGAAAGATCAGAAGGCAGAAGGTCTCGCATCTCTTTGACGCCGACCATCTCCAGCATTCCATCCACAATGTGAAGAATGTGTTCTTCGTCCAAATCCTTGCGCTCACGCAAAGGAAACGCGACGTTCTCGCCAACGGTGAGCGAATCAAAAAGTGCGCCGTTCTGAAACACCATGGTGACTTTCTTGCGAATGTGCTCCATTTGCGCTTCGGTGTAATCGGTAATGTCTTCGTGGGCGACAATCACCCGCCCTGAGTCAGGCTTAAGGAAGCCCATAATATGCTGGAGCGCAACCGACTTCCCTACTCCGCTGCGGCCAAGGATGCATACCGTCTCCTCGCGCTTGACATTGAAGCTGACGTCAAACAGCACATGTTTCTCCCCAAAAGCCTTGGAGACATGTTGAAATTCAATGTACGGAGACGTATTGCCGTTCTCGTTCATAAGTCCTGTTAATTCTAATCGTTGCCAGAAACCCACCGCCCGGCTGCGTTCGTTACTGGCCTTACCTGCACTATAAATGTATTGGCCTGCTACACGAAAGTAACCTACCCAAAGTTCGTATTCGGTTGGATGATGTTTTTATTCCGGTGTTCCCAGCCGGACCATTCATATGCCACAGAAGTTATTGGATGTCCTCATGCTAGGCCGTTGTTCTCATGAGTTTTCCTGGCCACGCCGCGCAAATGACGGCCAGTATTACCAGGTCTGCCTGCTTTGTGCAGCCGAATACCAGTACGACTGGAAGACCATGCGCCGTACCGAGCGAGTGGAAAAATCTGGTACTGCGGAAAGTTCCGCGCGCCGCAGCCGTCCGACGCACGCGAAGAAGCCGACATGGGTGCCGCGCGCCCGCCGCATTAAGCTCGACTCAGAGCTTCGTTACCGGGTCAAGAACCTGGGCACATGGTACGAAGGCACTCTTGAGAATCTGAGCCAGTCGGGAATTCTATTCAAGGGTACTCATCCCCTGCCGGCCAATACTCTGGTGGAAATGGTGTTCGAAATGCCCGAGGAAATTTCTGGTCAGAAGAACAGCAACGTTCTCTGCCAGGCGCGGGTCATCCGCAGCAAAGACCTTCCGGCGAGCGAAACAAACACCGGGCTTGCGGCGACCATACTGGACTACAAGTTCATTCATCAGAAGCAGGCAAGCGCGGATTAACTATCTCCGCTCTGGAGCAGTAATCGGCGCAGGCAGTTGAAACGGCTAGTCCTTCCCTTTCCACATGGCAGTGTACTCGCAGGTACATTTTTGCCAGACTCTATTGCCATCTTGCATCTAAAATACTGATATCAAGTTCACAATCAGGAGCGTTCCCATGAGGACGAAGGTCTCTGTTTACGTGGCTACGACTGTGCTGTTTGCCTTGTTCGCGGCCACGGTAGGATGCAGTAAAGCCCCAACTGACGCGCAGGTCAGCAGTGACATTCAAAGCAAGTTGAGCGCCGATTCCGGGTTGCAGGGCAAACAGCTGGGAGTGCAGTCGGATAAGGGCACCGTCACGCTAAGTGGCGTGGTGGACAACGAGGCCCAGCGGGACGCTGCGGCGCGATATGCTTCGTCGGTCGCCGGAGTAAAGCAGGTAGTGAACAACATTCAAATTGGAAGCGGCGACGCTCCCGCGTCTGACGAAGCCATGCAAAGCCCGAGCATGCAGGCCGAGAGTGCTTCGACGGTGAACTCCAAACCCTCACCGAGCGCTCGTCGGCGCGCCAACAGTGCGCAGGAAGATGCGGATTCAAACGGGGACAATGCTTCGCAATCATCATCGGCTTCCCCCGCAACCGATTCCAGCCCTCAGCCCCAGAATACTGCTCCCGCTCCAGCGGCAGCTTCATCGTCCACTCCTCCGCCTCCTCCCGAGCCACAGCAAGTGACCCTGGCTACTGGAACTCGCGTATCCATACGCCTTGTGGATGAGATCAACACAGCAACCGCGCAGCAGGGGGCAATTTTTCACGGGACGCTTAATTCTCCGTTATCGGTAAACGGCGAAGTCGCCATTCCGGCGGGCTACGACGTGGAAGGCCATATTGTCGCAACGCAAAGCGCAGGGAAGTTCGCCGGACAATCCATCCTCACGCTGCAACTCGACCGGATTATAGTCGGCAACAAACATTACAACGTGCAGGGTGACCAGTATCATCGCGAAACCGCAAACCGCAAGAAGAACACGGCGGAAAAGGTTGGCGGCGGCGCGGTGGTTGGCGCGATTCTCGGTGGCATTTTCGGCGGAGGCAAAGGCGCGGCCATTGGCGCTGGAGCGGGCGGAGCGGCAGGCGGAGGAGTACAGGCCGCGAGTAAGAGCCCGCAGATTGATCTGCCTTCAGAAACGCTGTTGCACTTCACTTTGCAGACGCCGATCACGGTGACCGTCACAAACAAAGGGCCAGGAAGTAACCGGCCGCATCTGGATAGCAGCAACAGCGAGTAGTGTGAACGAACGGCAAAAACAGGCGCGCCTCTGGCCGCGCCTGTTTTATTGTTTTTGAACATTTGGCAGGACGAGATTTGCAGAGCGCCCTAATTGCACGGCCACCCCCCTCCTGCTAAATTGTCCTTCTACGGATTTTGCAACCAGATCTGCCGGTCATGACTAGTTTAAGAACAATTGATGCTCACGCGGCAAGCGTCCGGCAAAATATCGTTTTCCGCTATCTTTCGCCGTTTGTGATTGTGGGAATCGCGGTCCTGGTGTGGATGCTGTGGCCGGTCATGCACTCCGACCCGTTTGCCATTTTTCTGGCTGCGGTCATCGTAAGCGCCAGTTTTTTCGGATTTGGCCCCGCTTTGGTAAGCACAGCGCTCTCAGTACTGGCTCTGGGCTTTCTGATTTTCCCTCCCCTTTCCAACGTGAGCATTTCACGCAATGACGTGGAACGCTTATTTGGGTTTGTCATTGTTTCCGTGATTACCGCCGGGCTGGCCCGCAAGCGCTCCCAGGCGGAAACCCGAGCGGGGGAGATGCGCGGACGCATGGCGGCCATTGTGGAATCCTCAGACGACGCCATACTGAGCACCACCGCTTCCGGCGCCATCACCACGTGGAACGCCGGCGCCCAATCGCTCTACGGATATTCTGAGCAGGAGGCGCTCGGCCGGCACCTTTCATTTCTCTCGCCCATCGAGAAGGCGCGCGAAGTCGCACGGAACCTGGGCCGGGTCCGCAAAGGCGAGCATGTAAACAATTATCAGACCGAGCATCTGCGCAAAAATGGTTCGCGCGTGCTGGTGCAGATTTCCATTGCTCCCCTCCGTAGCGGCAAGGTGGTGGCCGGGGCATCTGCGATTGTGCGCGACATTACGGCGGAAAAGCACTCGGAAGAGATCCTGCGCAAGAATGAGAAGCTTTCCACGGCCGGGCGCATGGCTTCCACTCTCGCGCACGAAATCAATAACCCGCTGGAGGCCCTTTCCAATCTTTTGTATCTCGCGCGGAATAATTCCTCAAAATGCGGGGAATATCTGCGGCTTGCGGAAAAGGAAGTGGACCGCATCAGTTCCATCACGCGCTTTGCCCTGGGATTTGTCCGCGAAAGCCATTCCACCGCCCTGCTCAATGTTCCGGAAATGATTGACCAGATACTGGCGCTCTACTCCGCCAAACTCAATACGGGATACATTCAAGTGGAAAAGAAATATTCAGCGGAGGCAAACGTGCAGGGATATGCGGGCGAACTGCGCCAACTCTTTGCCAACCTGCTCATCAATTCGGTGGATGCAATGAAGGATGGCGGAAGATTGTATGTTCACGTTTCGCGCGGGCGCGAATGGCGGAATGCGGGTCGTGCAGGCGTGCGTGTGTCCATCGCCGATACCGGCTTTGGCATTCGACCAGCGGAAATGGAGCATCTTTTTGAACCATTCTTCACCACCAAAAAAGACCTGGGGACTGGCCTCGGCTTATGGATCTCCCAGGGTATTGTTCAAAAGCACGGCGGCACCATCCGCGTCCGCAGTCGCGTTTCGCCGGGCCCAAGCGGGACCATCTTTCACATCTTCCTTCCTGATGCCGCAGCTATTCCGCAGGCCGTGGCCTAACGGATTCATAGACATAGCCTCACCCGGCACAAATCCAGCCCCTGATTGTCCGCCCGTACAGTACCTTCGGTACCTATAACCGAGGTGATGTGCCGCCGTATAATTCGGGAAGAAATCCAATCAAATCTATTGTTTGGTGATATTTCTGGATTCTGTAATCACACTCGTGGTTTTCGCCCTGGGGCTGGTATTTGGCAGCTTTCTGAACGTGTGTATTTACCGGATGCCGCGCGATTTGTCTGTCGTTTATCCGGGATCGGCGTGCCCTGAGTGCAAAAAGCACATCAAGTTCTACGACAATATTCCCGTATTCAGCTGGCTTATACTCCGCGGCCGTTGCCGCAACTGCAAAGCGGGCATCTCTCCTCGGTATCTTTTGGTTGAGTTGCTGACGGCGGCAATTTTTCTTGCCTGCTACTTCGAATTTGGCTTGACCGTGGCGACGCTGAAGTATTGCGTTTTCGGCTTCCTGATTCTTGGACTTATTTTTACCGACGCGGAAACTTTCCTGTTGCCCGACAAACTCACGCTCCCCGGCTTGGGCCTGGGACTGGTGTTCAGTTTATTCGTCCCGGTAAACGATCTGGCGTCGCAATTGTTGCCGGGCGTTGTGAACCTTCCGGCGAGTTCGAACATTTCGGCGCATCTGTTTTCTTTTTGTGATTCTGCCCTCGGCGCGATTGTTGGAGCTTCGTTCATTTACGGCGCTGGTGCGATCTATCTGCGTGCGCGGGGCGTAGAGGGCATGGGATTCGGCGATGTGAAACTGATGGCCATGGTCGGAGCCTTTCTGGGAATCACGCTGACTATCTTTACCATTTTTACCGCTTCGCTCGCTGGGTCCTTATTTGGACTCTGGACGCTGTTCGCTGTTTGGGTGAAGCGCACACGCCGCCGCATGGACCGGCTGCATGAACCGGCAAAAGAAGCACGCCGCCATGCCTGGGCTTCCGCCGCCATCGCGCTGCGAAATTATCAGATGCCTTTTGGCGTGTTCCTTGGCAGCATGGCCATGGTCGCGCTGTTTTACGGAAATCAGTTCTTACGATGGTATTGGACGATGATGTGAGCGCGCCGTCCCGTTCGTTGATGTTTGCTCGAAGCATGCAGGAAAGAACGATTCGTATTTGGGACTTTGAATGAAACCCGCTGGTCTTTGTGTTGTGACACGAATAGCGGAAGAGGAGACGCAATGAAACTCAATTTGACCGCGAACCTGATGATCGCCGGAATGTTCCTCGCAGCCACAGCCGTGGGCGCCGTAGCCCAATCGGGCGCGAACTCGAATGAATCTCTGGGCGCATACGCCCGGACGGTCCGCGCCGAAAAAAAGCCGGACACGTCCAAGCACTTCGACAATGACAATCTGCCTCGCACGGAGACCTTGAGCGTGGTCGGCAAGACTGACGCTGCCGCGAACGCAGCCCCTGACGCTTCTGCTTCAACCTCCGCGCCCGCCGCTGATTCCGCAGCTTCTGACAGCAAGCAGCAACCGTCAAGCGACGAATTCAAGAGCCAGATCGCCGACGCCCAGAGTAAAGTCGACCTGCTCACCCGCGAACTCGATGTCGCGCAGAAGGAATACCAGCTGCGCGCGGCTGCCTTCTATGGCGACGCTGGCAATCGCCTGCGCAATGCCGGTTCCTGGGACAAAGAGGACGCCGCGTACAAAGAGCAAATCGCCGCGAAACAAAAAGATCTTGATGCCGCCAAGCACGATCTCGCCGACCTGCAGGAGCAGGCGCGCAAAGCGGGCATGGACCACTCAAAATAATTTTGCGATAACTTAAAAGCCCTCATTCTACGAGGGCTTTTCTTCACCCAAAAATGCATTGGCAGTTTATGCTGTCGGTAGCCGCTGGTCGCGGCGGAAAGAATTCACGGAACAAAACGAAATGAAGACGACGAAGGCAAGAGCAGTCCTGGTCTTAGTAGCGGCGGTCAGCGTATTGTGCATGTCGGGATGTACCGACGATCAATCGGAGAAACCGCACCCAAAGCCCGTCGAAATGCTTACCGGCCGCGCCGCGTTCCAGAAAACCTACATCTCCGCGCGCGGGTGGCAGGCGGATGCTCAACCCTTCCGGCTCTCTTCGCAACCCACCTCCGACTCGGATGGCCACGACGGCAAAGCCGACGTTTGGCTGGGATCGTTCGGGTCTGCTTCGCAACACGCGATGAAGACGTTCTCATGGTCTGGCACCAACGTGGCGGACGCGCCCGAACGTGGAGTAATTCCGGGCAGCCAGGACACTTACAACCCGAATAACTCCTCGACACATGCTTTTAATTTAGGTTTTCTGAAAGTGGACTCTGACAAGGCCTTCGAGGAGACGCAAAAACACGGAGGCGACAAAGTGCTGCAGCAAGACCCGAAGACTCCGGTGTCATATGTTCTGGACTGGAGTAGCGCCACCAATGAATTGATTTGGCACGTCATCTATGGCTCCAACCGGGAGACGCCCAAGCTGGCAATTTCCATTAACGCAACCACGGGCCAATTCATGCGCGTGGAGAAATAAAGCGCTATTGGGATCTGGGCGGCGTGCTCGCCGGACCGCCCTGCAACTTCGCCAGTGCCTTCTCGGCCTCACGCGAAAACGGCCCGTGCGGCATGATTTTCAGGTAAGCCTGGTAGTGCTCCACGGCATCCTGAGGACTATTGAGCTCTTCGAAACACTGCGCCGACCGGAAGTTTGCTACCGCGTCATTCGGCTTGTAGAGCAACGCTTCCTGATACCTGCTGAGCGCGGCCTTATAGTTTTTCTGTCTGAAGTAAAAATCGCCGACTTCGATGTCCTTCATGGCCTTGTGCGGATTGAATGGATGGAATTCCTCCACCGGCGAGTCGTTCACGCCCGATTCCTCTTCCGCCTCGCTCACCGCTGCCGCGCTGTCAGGATGGTCTTTCGCGTCGTCAGGCGGAGGGCTGAGGTCAACCTGCGTGTTCTTGCTCGAGCTCACGCCAGCCTGGGCGTTGCCTTTCGCCGGTCCGTCCTGCGGCGCTATCTGACGGCCCGCGTCTTGATTGCCGAAATCTTCCCCATGGGATTCCTGCTGTCCGAAAGCTTGATCGTCAGGGGATTGTCCGCGTGAAGACGAATTGCCCGCGCTCTGCGCCCACACCCCGGCGCAGGTAAAGAAAAGAAAGACCCCTAAAAATAGCACTTTCCGCATAGCAATAAGTTTAGCCGTGAAAACTCCCTTTCTCAATTGGATTGGTTTTCTGTGCCGTCTATCATTTGCGGGGTGCTGACGGCGAATGTATTCTGCATTTGCAGGAGTTTCCATTATTTTTCGGAAAAAATCACCTCAATGGGCAGCTTGAATAACCGCGCCAACCTGAAAGCAAGGGGAAGGCTAGGATCAAACTTGCCGGTCTCAATCGCATTCACCGATTGACGAGAGACCCCCAGTTTTTCAGCAAGGTCTCCCTGGCTCCAATTTCTCTCCGCTCGCAGGTCCCGCAGAGAATTCTTCACCGATAGCTCCACTGAATAATGCGGAGTGCAAATCCTGTGGAAATAAAAAACAGGTCGGCATTCAAAATAGCCAGTGGAAAAGGTCGTGAGTATAAGTTCATAAGAACACCCGCGACCGTATTTCCTGCCATGGTGATGGCAAAGCCCCAGAGCAAAGCACGAACAACGATCGCGCGAATGAACTCGTCCGGTTCGGCTTTCAGGTAACGTGCAGCCGCCCAAACTGCAAGCAAAATAGGTAGAAGAGAGACGGCGGAAAGCGCCGCTGCCAGCACAATCAGGGAATGCGCATTCGTCGCCGTCAGCCGCGCGAGTCCCGGGAACACATCAGCTAGCGGGTTGGGAAGCCCCGGTATCGTCAGGTTTGTAACTATGGTGAGAAGGATCGCGGCACTTACTAGTCCCATCGTGCGGCGCTGGAGCGGAGTCAGGTTCTTTCTGCAAAACAAAGCCATTACGTGCCTCCCGTCTTCGTGACAAGCACACTTTACACGTGGCTATACGCGGTGTCAAGGTCGCTTTACACTTGATTGGAGGCAAATACTTATTGCATATGGAGCGCCTGCATGGTGGCTTTTCTTTTATTGACAAACGCATCTATTACAATCACAATGTATTACTAATAATGCTGGGAGAATTTGAATATTTGCTTCTCGCCGCGTCTGCACGGTTGGGTGACGAAGCATACGGCGCTGCCATCCGGCTGGTGATCGAGAACGCTACAGGACGCCGTTGTTCCATTGGCGCTCTCTACACGACTCTCGATCGTCTCGAAGAAAAAGGTTTGATCAAAACGTGGGTTGGGAATGCGACCCAGCGACGAGGCGGCCGTTCCAAACGAATGGTCCGGGTTACGGCAAAAGGAATCAAAGCCGCAAAGGAATTCTATGAGGTTGTAATGAGGTCTAGCAGAGGCGTTTTCTGGGAAGCAATTTGATATGGGAACACGATTCAATCAATGGTTTTTCCATAAGCTTTCGGGCACTCTTGAGCCGGAACTTAGAGAGGCCGTTCTAGGAGATCTGACAGAGCTGAAGATTTCCGAGGAGCGTGCCATATACGAACTGTTAAGTCTGTTGTTGCGCCGCCAGACGAAAGCACAGACGAGTTGGAAACCATGGCTTGCGCTTCTCGGGATCGTATGGCCTATTACCTGGCTTCTTACGAATCTTTCCAATGGCATAGCCTCGGATCTTAATATCCAAGCACTGGCGTATTGGAAGTACGGAGTGTTTTATGGCACGGGGCTCACTGGTCTCCAGGAAATCCTAACCTTTGTCTGCCAATCGTTAGCTGTCATTTTCTGGTCTTGGACGGCGGGATGGGCAATAGGAGCCCTATCGGAGGGCGCGCTCTGGGTGAATCAGACTTTGCTCTGTTTGATCTGTTTCTTTCATGGAAAAGTAATCTATTTAATCTGGCTTCATTTACAAGCCGCTTTCCCCTTCAATCATTTTGGATCTGCGAACTTTCCTTTCTACCTTCATTCTTTCATTCATACAGCCGTCGTATTACTGCTTGTGTTGCTTCCCGCGTTTGCGGGTATAAAGCTACCAATGCGCCGAGGTCGGATTGGAATTAAACTCACGATTTTTTTGGTCTCAGCAATTGCAACTTTAACGATGCTTGTCACCTTGACCGAAGGCTGGCAGTTTACAGCGCTGGAAAGATGGAGCATGGGCGCTCTGCATTACTCCACACCCGGCTGGGAAGAACGATTGTTGCCGCTTCTCGTGTTTAGTTGGCCAGCCACCTATTTACTTATCGGCACTATGCGCCCCCAAAGTGAAGCTATTTGTGCTTAATAGATGAAAGACCGTAAGAATACTAGGAGAAACCGATGAGCTTAAAACACTTCAATGCTCCGAATCCGACGAAGTGCTCTTCCATTTTCGTCATAGTTGCAGTCTTCGTGTCGATCGCTCCTGCGCTTTTCGCTCAGACGGATGTGCATGCTTCACTCATAGCGTCAGCGAACCGCAAACCAGCGCCCGCGATTCAGTTGACGTCGGACATGGGACAGGCGACCCGACTTTCTGATTACAGGGGTAAAGTCGTTCTGCTCAATTTTTGGGCCAGTGATTGCGGGGGCTGCATCATGGAACTTCCGTCAATCATTGATATACAGACGGCTAATAAAAACAAATCGTTCACTGTCGTAGGTATCTCGATGGACATTCCCTATGAGGAACTCAAAAGTGACCAGCAGGCCTGGGACAAAGTGAAGCCGTTTATGGTCAAGAGCAAGATTAACTATCCGATTCTTATGGGTTATGAATCAACATTTAAGACGTTTGGATTAAGCGCACTGCCAGACACTCTGCTGCTTGATAAAAGTGGAAAAATCGCTGCGGTCTATACGGGAATTATCAGTAAAGACAATGCGCAGGCGAATATAAATAAACTCTTATCGGAGTGACACTGCCCTGTATCAGCCCGGATAGCCTGACTTGGCCCGAAAGAGCAAGCCACGCGCCACGTGGGTAGCCACGTAGCCAGGATTCCCGCGCAAAGCATCACGGGGGCTGCGATAAGAGTCAGCAGGTCGAATTGCTCCCCGCTCCCCAAAAAACTGCGCAACGGGTGAAAAGTAAGAAGGCTGATCAAATTACCGATCGCAGCGCCAACCACAAAAGAACGACTACGCTTCGCAAACAAGTGCCTGATCGAAACAGCCATAGGTTCCCCAATTGAATCAATCTGCGAGGTTAGTTTCCAAACGAAAAAAAATCAGGCCGTTTCCGGGGGAGAAACGGCCTGTGCTGCTAAAACCTCCGGGGAGGAGGGACAAATTGTTTTACATGGACGGGCTAGTGTTCGTCGCGTTGGGTTGGGGTGCGCTTTCACCGGTGGTATTGGTCATCACCCGCACATCCACGCGGCGATTGGCAGCGCGTCCTTCTGAAGTCTTGTTCGGTTCGACCGGTTTGTCCTTGCCCAATCCGATCAAATAAATCTTGTACGCCGGAACGTTGTACTGCGAGGCCAGATACTGGATTACCGAGTCAGCGCGGCGCTGGCTCAATCCATAGTTGTAGTCCGCAGATCCAACGGAATCGGTCGCACCTTCCACCGTAATAATGTAGCTCTTGGTGTTGGGCAGCGTCTGGGCCATTTGATCGAGGGCTTCTTTGGCCTTTTTGGTCAACCCATCTTGGTTAAAGCCAAAGTGCACCGAGGCCTGGGTCACGACGTGATAGTTGTCGAGATTGGCCACGCGATTTTGCAGCACATCGACGCGCTGCACCGCGCCGTTCGCGCTGGTCTGCGCCTGGTCAGCCTGCTGACCGGCAGCCTGCGCCTTCTGGTCCACTTGAGCGGCTTTCGCCGTCACCTGCTGAATGCCGGCCTGTGCACGGGCATCTACATCTTTGATGTCCTTGCTGTTTTTGGCCGTCAAATCATCCAGTTCGTTGGTTTTGTTGATCAGTGGGGTGGTCTGTTGCCGGACGTAGTTCTTGCTGGCACACCCAACCGTCCCTACCATGCTTGCCGCCAGTAGAACTGCTAACGAAGTGCGATTCATGTTTAGAGGGCTCCTTCCTCTGTATCAACCCTTAGATTCAGCATTGCCAGAACCTGGTTTGTTTCCTCTGGCTGCCTTTATCAGGTCAGTTAATCTTTGCTGTCCCGCATTGTACATAAGCAAGGGACTTGCCAATTGGCCATGCACTTTTGGAAAGTCGCTATCTGTATGATAGCGAACACTTTCTAGGGGGATACATAATTTTAGGTATTACTCTCGAAGGATATGAAACCCACACGCCTTGAGGAAAAATTTATACACGGTTGGACGCAAATCGCGCTCGCCGTGACTTGAAATAGAATAAAAACCGACCATTCCAGATGGATCTTCAACAGAAAATCCGCACCATCCCCGCCTCGCCGGGCGTGTATTTGTACAAAAACGCCGAAGGTGAAGTCATTTATGTCGGGAAGGCAAAAAATTTGCGCAGTCGGGTGGCCTCGTATTTTCACGAAGGCCGGATTATTGACGCCAAAACCGGAACGCTGGTGCGTGAGGCCGCCGATGTGGATTACATCGTGGTCGCCAACAACAAGGAGGCCCTGGCCCTCGAAAACAACCTTATTAAGCAGAAAAAGCCGCGCTTCAATATTCTGCTGCGCGATGACAAGACGTATCCCTACGTGAAGCTGACTTTGGGCGAGCGGTTCCCGCGCGTTTACGTTACTCGTCGTTTACGAAAAGACGGATCTTCGTATTACGGGCCTTACTTCCCCACCAGCCTGGCGTACCGGATTGTGGATTTAATTCATCGTCACTTTCTGATTCCTTCCTGCAAAGTGGATTTAACCCGTTTTCATCCTCGCCCGTGCCTGCAGTACTACATTGGACGCTGTCTGGGGCCGTGCGTGGAAAACTTAACAACTCCGGAGATTTATTCGGAGGCAGTACGCGATGTGAAGCTCTTTTTGGAAGGGCGGCAAACGGATTTGGTAAAGAGCCTCCGAGGAAGAATGGAGCAGGCGGCAGCGGCCGAAGAATATGAGCGCGCGGCAAAATTTCGCGATTTAATTTCCACTGTGGACCAACTACAGGAAAAACAGCGCATGGCCGCCGTGGAAGGCGACGACGCGGATGTTTTTGGATACCACTTTGAAAATGGCATGCTGGCGGTGAATCTCTTTCACATCCGGGCGGGTAAAATTCTGGACCGCCGCGAATTCTTCTGGGAAGATTTGCCGGACTTGGAAACTCATACCCCTAATAATGGAGCGACGGGCATCTCCGTTCGTCCGGAAGAAGTCGGGGACAAGCGGGCGGGAAAAGACACCCGCCAGTCCACCGACTCATTTTCGCCGGAAACATTCTTCTCTTCACTTCTTACTCAGCTCTACATCGGCCAGCCTTATGTTCCGCGGAACATCTACGTGCCCGTGGACTTCGAGGACCGCGGAGAGTTGGAAGATTTGTTGACGGAGCAACTGGCCGACGCACGCTCGGCCCGGGTGCACATCATTGTTCCCCAGCGTGGAGAGAAGCGTTCCTTCATTGATTTGGCCGGAAACAATGCCAAGCAATCCTACGATCAGCGCTTCCGGGTGATGAAGCCCAATATGCGCGCCACACAAGAGGCCTTGCAGGATGCGCTGGGGCTCGCGGAGTTGCCACGCCGCATTGAATGCTTCGACATCTCGCACATTCAAGGCGCGGAGACCGTCGCCTCCATGGTCGTCTGGGAAGATGGCGCGATGAAGAAATCCGACTATCGCAAATTCATAATAAAAACGGTCGAAGGCGTGGATGACTTTGCTTCCATGCGCGAAGTCGTCACCCGGCGCTACAAGCGCATTCAGGATGAAAAGAAGAGCATGCCCAGCCTGGTGCTGATTGACGGCGGATTAGGTCAACTTCATGCCGCGGCTGAAGCATTGGAAGCATTGCAAATTATCAACCAGCCGCTGGCTTCCATCGCCAAGCGCGAAGAAATTATCTACGTCTATGGACAGGAAAGCGATCCGGTGGTGATTGACCATCACTCGCCAGTACTGCACTTAATTCAACTGGTGCGAGACGAGGCCCATCGCTTTGCGGTAACGTTTCATCGCAAGCGGCGCCAGATGCGCGACCGCTCGACGGAACTTCGGGAGATTCCCGGCGTTGGCGAAAATACAACGCGAAGATTGTTGCAGCACTTCGGCAGCGTACAAGCCGTAAAACAGGCGGATGTGGCGGCTTTATCGGCAGTGGTGACGCGAAGCCAAGCGGAAGCGATTCTGAGTCACTTCAGGAAGTAGTTCTCAAGCAAATAAAAGCTATTTCGGTATAAAAACTTCCGTCGGCTCTGCGAACCATCGGCTTTGCAATCCTTTTCTTGCCAGCCATGTGCTTGTTCCCAACATTCCCACCCAGCCTCCAAAGCGCACCACCCCACCGATCAGCGTGTCGTATTGCAGCACGCCCATCCAGGTAAAGATGGAGTTCCAGTCGTGCTCCACGAAATCAGAATCTCCGACGGTGACCAAGGGCAGTGCCATGGCGCGCGCATCAGCCATGTAAGTCGCGGTGTAGAGCCAGTTCTCAAAGAAGAAGAACAGACAGAACGCAAATCCATATATCTGTCGTTGTGTGAAAAAGTAAATGGCCAACATCAGCGGGACCGCCCATTGCAGGATCGTCCCACCCCAAATGGTCAGCATGTGATTGCCAAACCATCCAAACAGGAGATGCCCGCCTTCATGAATTGGCAAATTTGCGTTGTCTATAAAGAGATATCCGCCATGCTGCGAAAAGGCGTAAATCATGAACAGGACAAAGAAGATTTCCTCGGCGGCCACGCCCGCGCGCGAAGTTCCCTTCCATGGCTGGTTTAGTAATTCGGAGATGTATTGCCGCATCGTGCCAATCTTAAGCACCAATTTGCAAATGGACGAGATTACTTTTGTGCGTCCGATTTGCGCCCAGGAACGTCGTGCAACAAATACGTCTTCACTTGTGCCGGCAGTTTCGAGGTTTGCAGAACCTCGCGCAGTAGAGGAATTGGAATTTCCCGCGCAAACTCGACCGCCTTTGCCATCGGAGTGTGCTGGCTGCGCAACAATGCGATCCTGATCTCACGCCGCAGCGACCATTTCGCATGATGGCAAACTACTTGAATTAAAGCGGCGGAAGCATCCCGTCGCAGGATAGCCTTGATCACAGGCGGCTCCGTAAGTCTCGAGTTTTCCATGGCGGCTTGCATTACTCGCGTCTCAGCGTCCAGCAACAATTCGCCCGCAATTCGTCCGGAAGCTCTTCGCGCCAGCGTCAGGCGCTCTCCACTGGAAATAGTTTCCAGCCGATTAATCAGCGCATCCTCAGCGACTTTCTTAACGTCCGCCGGTGCCACCGGGGTCAGCGCGAGCTGCATGAGATCAAAGGTAAAAAAATGCGGCACCATGGGCAGTGAAATGTGCCGGGGCGTCTTCAAATGCGCCGCAAGCGCAAGCCTCACCTTACGGCTTTTCATTGCGCCACTGTTCTTGCGGATCCTTTCGATGACCTCAGGAGATAAATCTGGCTGCTTCAGCAGCGCGAGCACGCTGTCTTCACTTAAGGATTCGGGTGCGGGACGCTCCGCAGTCATTGAAATTTCCTGCGGAACAACAACTTGATCCTCCCTGGAGCTGTGTTCGGAAGACATGTTCAAGCCACAAGGTCTCTCGACTCTCGGAGATGCATTCATGCATCTCCGCTACGCTCGAGATGACACGCTTTTACCAGATGAGCTATCTTCTCGCCGATTTTCGCGCAAGGCGCAACGCTCCACGCACCGGCTCTACTACTTCCGCCTGTAATACGACGTGAGGAAATTCAGCGCGCAAATGATTGTAGAAAGATTGCCTTACCAATGCACTATTACCAAATACTCCGCCCACCATGGCCACTGGGACACTGGCGCCGTCAGCAAACAGGCGTCGCACCACGATCGCCGCCAACTTTGCCAGTTCTTCGCCAGCCCGGGTGAGTATTTCGCGTGCTAAAAAGTCTCCCGCATCAGCGGCAGCAAGCACCCCGGGCACCAGCGCGGCAAAGTCCGGCGGCGGAGTCGCATTGGCGGCCAGCACAATCTGGGCTGGCGAATTCAGCTTCCAGTGTTCCGTCACTATCTTTGGCAGGCTTGTTTCCCGGCCTTCATCTTGCGCCCGCAGAAAACTTGAGACGGCCGTGCGCCCAATCCATTGTCCCGAGCCCTCATCGGAGACGGCAAAACCCCATCCACCGGCGCGCGCTCTCTCCCCGGCGGCATTTTGTCCATAAGCGATGGAACCAGTCCCCGCGATCACAATCGTGCCCGGACCTCCACCAAAAGCGGCTTCCAAGGCAATCGCATGGTCGCCGACAATTTCAGTTTCCCCGGGAACGATTTCCGCCAGTATCCTGCGCACGGTCTCGGCAGTATCAGAACTCACCACGCCCGCCATTCCCGCGCAGGTGGAAACAATGTCGCTTACTTTCACATTGGCGACCATGCATGCCTGGCGGATGGCCGCGGCGAGCGACTCTTTCGCATGCGCCTCACCAGCGCGGACAAAATTACTTCCTCCCGCTGAGCCGCTGCCGAGCACGGAAGTTTCATCGCCAATCAGGCACGAAGTCTTGCTGCCGCCGCCGTCAATGCCCAGAAAAATTGCCACGCGCTAGTTTTACTACAGATTGTCGAGCGCACGGCGAAGACCTCTTGAGCCGCGCTGACCATGTTGATACCTCAACGGCAAGATCCTGCTCGTCCGCGGCCTAAGCCAAGTACTCTGGATGCGAGCGTAGCTTCCCTTCGGACTGAACATGAGACTCGACCGGCTCGACCTTGCCATTATCGCGATTTATCTGGTGGGGATTACTTTGTTCGGCCTACGCTTCCGAAAGAAGCAGCGATCCCTGCGCGACTACTTCCTTGCTGATCGCAATATTCCCTGGTGGGCCATCTGCCTTTCCATCGTCGCTGCTGAAACCAGCACGCTGACCATCATCAGCACGCCCGGCCTCGCTTACGACACGAATTTGATGTTCCTGCAATTGGTGCTGGGATATGCCGTAGGCCGCATCATCATCAGTTTTTTACTGCTACCGCACTATTTTCGCGGCGATCTGTTCACCGCCTATGAGCTAATCGAACGCCGCTTTGGCAAAAGGCTTCGCTCCCTCACCGCAGGCTTGTTTCTAATTACACGCGCGGCAGCCGAAGGGGTTCGCGTGTATGCGGTTTCCATCGTTGTCGCGATCGCCTTCGGGACGGGCGAAGTTGCGTCCATCGCCATCATCACTCTTCTTACTTTGATCTACACGTTCGAAGGCGGACTCGCTGCTGTCATCTGGACAGACGTAGTGCAAACTTTCATTTATGTCGGAGGTACGCTGGTCGGCGTGTTCACGATTCTCCATCTTGTTCCGGGCGGTTGGCCCGCGATTCACAGCCTGGCCGACAGCGAGAACAAATTCCGCATGTTCGACTTTAGCCTGAACTTCTGGAAGCCATATACATTTTGGGCGGGGGTGATCGGTGGAGCGTTCCTGACCACGGCCAGCCACGGTACCGATCAATTAATCGTTCAACGATTGTTGGCGGCCCGCGACCGGAAAGAGTCAGTGAAGGCGTTGTTGTCGAGCGCCGTCGTAATCTTTTTCCAGTTCGCCCTATTCCTGATTGTCGGCGTCATGCTCTTCGCCTACTATCGGCTTCCCTCCTCGCACTTTGGCAAGTCCGATCGTATTTATCCCAGCTTCATCGTCAGCCATATGCCGCATGGAGTTTCAGGATTGCTGATCGCCGCAATTCTGGCCGCTGCCATGTCAAACCTTAGCGCCGCGCTCAACTCGCTTTCCTCAAGTTCCATCATGGATTTCTACGTGCAGCGAAACCCTCAGACGAGTGAACAGCGTAAAATCCGCCTATCGCGGATCTCTACTTTCTTCTGGGCTGCCGTATTGTTTGCTCTCGCGATTCTTTCATTGCGCGAAGCCGGGCGCGTGATTGAAGTCGGCTTACAAATTGCATCCGTCGCCTACGGCGCGCTGTTGGGCGTGTTCCTGTTGGGTGTACTTACAAAGCGGGCTACCCAAAATGGGGCAAGCATTGGAATGGTTTGCGGCTTCGCCGCCGAACTCTATCTTTGGCGTTACACGAGTGTTCCCTGGACTTGGTGGGTGATGATCGGAACCACAACGACATTCGCGATCGGCTACGGTATGAGCACGATCTTGAAGACCCCTCGGGAAGAGTATTCGGCGGATTGACTTTTACCCTGCTAACAAATCCATTTCGATTCCAGACTCAATCGAGTTTTCCTACCCCTCCATTTGGCAACTGAAAAACCTCGATACAAATCCCGAATCCAGAATGCAAGTCACGAAGTGGGTACTCGAATGGTTACCAAAGGACACCCCCTCCAGCGACTTTACCCTCATCTAAGCATTCCTTAATCTTGGAGGCTAGGCCCCTATCTCTTCTCCCCAGGCCAGGTTACGGATCCGGAGCTATTGTGATGCACGCGTCTGACGAGCTGCAATTTGGCTTATTGCCCGAACGCAGAGTGAACTGGCGGTCTTTGGCTACCAGCTATGGGCTGGAAGTTATATTTATTGTCCTGTTAGTGACCGCTAGCGCCTTCTGGCCGAGCGAGATTCAGATTCATCAGCGGCATACAGTCATGGATCTAGTGCCGCCCCCACCGGAGTTCACGCCAGCGCCCTTAAAGCTCAAGACATCGCCACATATCGTTGCCAAGCTTTTACCTCCTGTGCCGTTGCCGGAGCCCAAACTCGTAGTCCCCAAGGAATTTCGTCCCGCCCCGAAAGAAGTGGCGGAAGCTCCCAAGGTTGTGATGAATACCTTCAAGCCCGTTGTGCTCGAACAAAGTGGCGCCCGTAAAGCAAAATTGCTCTACACAGGTTCTTTTGGATCGACGCCCACACCCACGGTAAATGCCGCGGTGGAGAAGGTTCAGACCGGCGGATTTGGAGATCCCACCGGCCTACCCGGACAAGGCAAAGCAAATGCCCATATGGCTGTGACCCAAGCCGGAGGCTTCGACATGCCCGTAGGGCAAGGCACCGGGAATGGTACTGGCGGAGCGAACGGAATCAAGGGGACAATCGCCAGTGCAGGATTCGGAAGTGGCGTTGCCCAGCCCGGCCAGGGCGACGGCCGCGGCAATGGACGCGGAGTGCAAACCGGAGGCTTCGGTGCTCAGCAGATTGCCCAATCAGTCAGGCCGCAACAGCAAATGCAGAACAGCGCCACGACTCCTGTTCAGATCACATTTAAACCCAATCCTGTTTACACGAATGAAGCCCGTCAACTGCGGTTGGAGGGCGAAGTGTTATTGGAAGTGATGTTTGGCGCGAATGGCGAACTAAAAGTAAACCGCGTGGTGAGAGGGTTGGGCCATGGCTTGGATGAAGCGGCGGTAGATGCCGCCAACAAGATCCGCTTTAAACCCGCAATGCGCGATGGCGTACCCATGGATTCCACGGCGGTTGTTCACGTGAGTTTCCAGATGGCCTTTTGAAAGCGAGGATTTTTGTGATGCGTGCTCCGAAATTGATATTGGCCGGCTGCGTACTGGCCTCATTGAGCGCAATAGCGCAGCAGTCTTCCGTGCCCACATCGGCCGCTGCGCCGGGTGCGCAACCTGCGGGACAGACCGTAGCGGCTCAGAACATGGCGGCTCCGACCACCATGAACGAAGTGGTGGACCGGGCAATTTTGCGCGAACACGCGTTGATGGATTTTCTGAAAAATCGAAAGCCGTTGGTGGAAACTTATCTTCAAAACCTTCGTTTTGACGAACAGTTAGGCACGGTGCCCAAAGAAGACCACTATTTCCTGGGACGCCTTGACCTGGACGACGTACAGCGCCACGACTATCTCTCCAAAGACGGAGGCGCAGAGACGCACTTGCTGGGCGGATTTTCGCGCCTCTATCGCTTCCAGTACCAGCCGTTGGGGCTTTCCTGGATGGTGTTTGTAGACCGCAACGACTTCGATCGTAACCACTATGACTTTCAGTATGACGGCACGGAATTTCTGGGCGATGTTAAGTGCTTCGTTTTCGATATCAAACCGAAACCGAGTGCAGGCAAGGGCCGCTTCATAGGGCGCGTGTGGGTGGAAGATCAGGGTTACAGCATCGTTCGCATGAACGGGACGTATGGTGAATCCAAGTCCTATTATTTCCACATGGATAGTTGGCGCTTGAATCTGGTGCCGGGATTCTGGGTCCCTTCCTACATCTACAGCGAAGAAGGCGACTTTACTTACGGCTCCAAGAACAACAAGATGGCCTTCAAGGCGCAAACCCGCATTTGGGGTTATGAGTTGAAGCAGGACAATCCGGAAGAAGAACTTACACAGATTAAAGTGGATTCCACGGTGCAGGACGCCAGCGCATCCGCTGCCGACACCTCTCCACTGCAGGCGCAACGGGAGTGGCAACAGCAAGCTGAAGATAACGTGGTGAACCGTTTGGAAGTGGCAGGACTACTGGCTCCCGACGGCGAAGTGGATAGAGTGTTGATGACGGTTGTGAACAATCTGGAAGTTACAAACAACATCAATTTGCCTCGCCCGGTGCGTACTCGTGTCATGCTCACTTCTCCGCTCGAAACATTTAGCGTAGGAAACACGATCGTCATCAGCCGAGGCCTGATTGACGTACTCCCCGATGAAGCCAGCCTCGCGACCGTCCTTGCCCATGAGCTCGCGCACATAGTCTTGGGACATAACCTGGGCAGCCAATACGCCTTTACTGACCGCATGCTCTTTTCCGATGACGCCACCTACCGCACTATGGGCTTCCGTCATAGTCCTGAGGAAGAGGCCGCAGCCGACAAAAAAGCCGAGGAGATGTTGAAGAGTTCTCCGTACGCTCAGAAATTGGATTCCGCTGGACTATTCTTCCGCGAACTCGATGCCCGCGGCCCGCAGTTGACCGCGCTGCTTACCGCGCACCTGGGCAACGGTTTGGCGGACGATAAGGGCCACGTGATCCGCTTTACTTCCATCATGCAAGCGGCCCCGGCATTACAGGAAACGAAAATCGACCAGATCGCAGCTCTTCCTTTGGGCGGGCGCGTGAAGCTCGATCCCTGGACGGACAAAGTCACGCTCATCAAAGCCGCTCCGGTGGCATTTACATCGGCGCGTGACAAGATGCCGCTGGAAGTTACGCCATTCTTCCCTCGGTTAACCCGCTTGATTGTCAGCGACCCTATGAATGAAAAGGCGCCGACAAGTGCCAGCGCGTCCATGCCGTCGAATTGATTGGCTGTTAGCAAAATAGAAAAGCCGGACGGGAGATTGTTTCCCAGTCCGGCTTTCTATTCTTACGAGAGTTTCAACGATCTCGCGAGAATCATGGGTTTCAGATCGGGAACTACCATCCAGATTCTCTAAACGCTGTTCCACCCAACCCTCTATACTTTCAATCATGCCCCCGGCATCCGATCTTCTCACGCCGCTACGCCAGTACTGGGGCTACGACTCATTCCGCCCGCTCCAGGAGCGGATTGTGCGAAGCCTGATCGAGCGGCACGACACCTGCGTAGTCATGCCGACCGGCGGCGGCAAGTCATTGTGTTACCAGTTGCCCGCTCTTGCGGTCGGACAAACCGCAGTTGTCGTTTCCCCGCTGATCTCGCTCATGCAGGACCAGTCAGCGCAACTGGCGCAAATGGGTATTCCTGCAGCACTGCTCAACAGCACGCTCTCGCAAGACGAACAATCTGCGGTGGTGGCAAAGGCCCGCCGCGGAGAATTTCGATTGCTCTACCTTTCTCCCGAGCGGCTTGCGCAGTCTTCCACCATAAGTTGGCTCAGGAATGTCCCACTCTCTTTCTTTGCGATTGATGAAGCTCATTGCATTTCTGAGTGGGGACACGAATTCCGCCCTGACTATCGCCAGTTAAGCGCCCTGCGAACGCATTTTCCTGATAGCCCCATCGCGGCCTTCACCGCCAGCGCCACGCAGCGGGTGCGCCACGACATTCTTCATCAACTGCAAATGCGCCATCCTCACAAATATATTGCCAGCTTTCATCGCGCCAATCTGCAGTACATGGTGAGGCAGTGCGAAGCAGGCACGCAGATGGAAATGTTGCTGCGCGCGCTGCGGCGTCATGCGCAAAGCAACGTTATCGTGTACGCGCCCACAATCGCACGCGTGGAAGAAGTGGTGGCAATTCTCGCTCAGCAAAGCATTGCGGCCCTTCCTTACCACGGCAAAATGGAAGCAGCTGAGCGGCGTACCAATCAGGAACGGTGGATGTCTGATGAAGTCCGTGTGCTGGTTGGGACCATTGCTTTTGGTCTGGGCATCAACAAAGCCACGGTGCGCGCCGTGATTCACCTTTCCCTGCCCCGTTCCATTGAACAGTACTATCAGGAGTCAGGACGAGCTGGGCGCGACGGTGAGCAAGCGGAGTGCATTTTGCTGTGGCAGAAGCGCGACGCGGGCTTGTTGGCGCACTTCAACCAGCAGATCAACGATGCTGCCGAGCGTGATCGCGCGTGGCAGCGTTACTACGACATCCGCAATTTCGCTGAATCTACGGTTTGCCGCCATCGGCAGATTTGCTTGCATTTCGGAGAAAAACCGGCTTGGGACTCCTGCGGCGTTTGCGACGTGTGCACGCCGGCCCCAGAATGGTTTTCTGCGCCCGCCACAAAACCGTCAAAGAAGAAGATGAATGCTCCCGTGTTCGTCACTGCTGTCCCTATCAAGACAGGCGCAAGCGAAGACGTTTCCGATCCCGAACTTCACGAGTATCTTCGCGAATGGCGGAGACGCATGGCCAAGGAGCGCGGCGTCGCCGCCTTCGTTGTGCTTCACGACACTTCGCTGCAAGAAATCTGCCGGCACAAGCCCGCTTCTCTCGCCGACATCCGCCAGATTCACGGCTTTGGAGAGCGAAAGACAGAAACTTATGGCCCATCAATACTCGATGCACTGGCGAAGTTTCGCGCCGGCGACCGTATTGTTGCACCGCCGCAGGCGAATCGCGGCGTTACGGCGTAACGCCGTGCGTCAATCCACGTGTCACGGCTAGACTCCTACTTCAATAAAGCGTCTATACCTGCCTGCGCAACGGCTTCATCGTTCTCAGATTTCGATCCGCTGGCCGCAATTCCGCCTATGGTCTGTCCGTCCACCTTGATTGGCAGACCTCCCTGGTTAGGAAAAAAACCCGGATAAATGAGCACATCCAAGTTGCCCTTCTTTAAGGCATCTTGGCCATCTTTTGAAGGGCTCCTGTAGAGGGCAGCGCTTCGAGCTTTTTTCTGGGCGAAGTCGAGCGTGTTGAAGGATGCCGTGTCAGCCTTTTCCAGGAAGAGCAGATTGCCGGTGTCGTCCACAATGCAGATGGTCACCTGAATATTCAATTCTTTGGCCTTCGCTTCAGCGCCAGCCACCATGACTTTGACGGCGGCGAGGTTCAGAACTTTTTTAGTGGGAAGATCGACAGCAAACGTCATTCCCGCAAGTGCGAGTATCACAACAAGTTGTTTGAGCATGCGCAGGATGCTATCAATTGCGCCGGGAATTTTCCAGATGAATTCTTTTGACATGAGATTCCAACAAGGTCCAAAGGGTAGAATGCAAGGTTCCAAATATCACTTCCCGAGTTCAACGGTGAAAATGAAATCTTCAAATATTTCTCGGCGCGATTTTCTCCAGGTAACCGCTCTCTCCATTGGAGCACTGAGTCCAGGCTCAAAAGCTTTGGCGCAAGTCGTGGGAGGCCACAGGATTTCGATTGTCGCCGATCCGAATGATCCCATTTGCGCCGCAGCGCCATCGGTGTGGGCGCTCCAGGAGTTGGCCCGGACTCTAGTTCAACGTGATATTGCAGTCGAACGTTGCGCTTCTCTAGCACAAGCGCCTGCGTCGGATTTATGCATCGTTGCAGCAGGAAGTGTCTCAGCACTTGCGACGCCGGTATTGCGTAGTGCAAATGCGTCAGTTGCCAACCAGCCGGAATCGCTTGGCTTGGTCCCTTTCAGCCATAAAGGAAAGCCTGCATTGTTGGCGTGTGGAAGCGATGCGCGCGGTCTTATGTATGCGCTGCTGGAGTTGGTGGATAGGATTCGTTACGCGGAGAATCCTTTTACAGCTCTAAAGATTGCCCGGCCACTCACGGAACAGCCGTTCAACCAGGTCCGCAGCATCGGCAAGTTGTTTTCCAGCGACGTGGAGGACAATCCCTGGTTCAACGATCGCGAAATGTGGCCCGGTTATTTCGCCATGCTGGCGGCGAACCGAATTAATCGCTTCAACTTCAGCGTGGGAATCGGCTATGACACGCTGGAATACGTGACGGACTCGTATTTTCTTTTTGCCTATCCGTTCTTGTTGCGGGTCCCGGGCTACGACGTGCGGGCGGTGAATTTGCCCGATGAAGAGCGCGATCACAATTTGGAGATGTTGCAATACATCAGCCGCCAGGCGGTCGCTCACGGCATTGATTTTCAGCTGGGAATTTGGACGCATGGTTATATATGGGAAAAGACGCCGCATTCCAACTACACAATCGAAGGAATCACTCCCGAGAACCACGCCGCCTACTCGCGCGATGCTCTGGCGGCCGTACTCACGGCGTGCCCGGACATCAGCGGAGTCACTTTGCGTACGCATGGCGAGAGCGGAGTGCGCGAGGGGAGCTATGGGTTCTGGAAGACGGTTTTTGAAGGCGTACCCAAGTCTGGACGCAAAGTAGAAATCGATCTGCATACAAAAGGGCTCAACCAGACGATCCTTGATTCAGCGCTTGCCACGGGGATGCCGATCAAGCTCTCTCCCAAGTATTGGGCAGAACACATGGGACTTCCCTACCAGCAAACTGCGATTCGCGAACTGGAGATGCCCAAAGAGGACCGCGAGACACAAGGTTTCTACTCGCTCAGTACTGGATCGCGTAGCTTTACTCGTTACGGCTATGCTGATTTTCTTAAAGAAGAACGGCCCTACACTTTGATCTATCGCATCTGGCCGGGCACGCATCGCTTTCTGTTGTGGGGCGATCCCGCTTCCAACGCCGCCCATGCACGCGCCTTCAACTTCTGCGGCAGTAATGGTGTGGAGCTGTACGAGCCGCTATCATTCCGCGGCCGCCGCGGATCCGGACTTCCTGGCAATCGAGGGGCCTGCGCGGAGCCATCTCTTGTCCCACAATATGATTGGGAAAAATATCTCTACACCTATCGTACTTGGGGACGCCTGCTATATAACCCGGACTCCGATCCCGACGTGTGGCAACGACAACTGCGTTACGAATTCAAAGCCGCGGCTGGATCCGTAGAATCCGCGCTGGGCGCGGCCACGCAGATCGTACCGCTCGTGACCACAACGCATCTTCCCTCCGCGGCAAACGATACCTATGGGCCGGAGTTCTATACCAACCAATCCATTGTGGATGCGAGCAAGTATTCTCCGTATGGAGACACGCCTGCTCCCAAAGTTTTTGGCAATGTCAGTCCGCTCGATCCACAGATGTTTTATCGGATCAACGATTTCGCAGCCGACATGCTCGCGAACCAGCTCCAGGGAAAGTATTCGCCGATCGAAGTCGCGCAGTGGTTGGAAGACCTTTGCAACACCGCGTTTTCTCGGCTAATGGAAGCCGAGAAAACTGCCAACTCTCGCAGTGCAGCGTTTCGCCGTATGGCGGCAGACGTAGAGATACAGATTGGGCTGGGAAGATTCTTTGCCGCGAAGTTTCGCAGCGGAGTTCTTTATTCCATTTACCAACAATCGCAAGATCGCACGGCACTCGAAGCAGCGGTAAAAGCTTACCGCCAGGCGCGGGACGTTTGGTCGCAGTTTGCCAGCGATTCCGGGCGGATTTACACCTCTGATATTTCGTTTGGCCCGCGTCCCTACGAGCGCGGCCACTGGCTTGACCGGTTGGCGGCCATGGACGATGACATTGCGACCATGACCAAGATGCTCGAATCTTCGCCAGGCAATGCCGCACCAACAGCGCAGGTGCGCGCCGCAGTCGAGGATGCGCTGGGCCATCCCGCTAGGCGCTCTATTGCATGCGAGCATACCGCGCCTTCGCAGTTCGTCGCAGGGAAAGATCTGCCGCTTTCGCTGTCGCTAAAACACAGCGGGAAGTTTTCTGTGCGTTTGTACTACAGGCATGT
>Ga0134125_10000194_pt1 | contig 90579 bp, 102 predicted proteins | sample KB31751_FD_96464 | JGI IMG/M metagenome (GOLD analysis project Ga0134125, IMG submission 96464) | Terrestrial soil microbial communities with excess Nitrogen fertilizer from Kellogg Biological Station, Michigan, USA - KB3-175-1 | ecosystem: Environmental > Terrestrial > Soil > Unclassified ... | reverse complement strand
GCCGCTTTGGTTTGCGCACGGGTGATACGATTGCAGGAACTGTTCGTCCTCCCAAAGAAGGAGAGCGATACTTTGCGCTCTTGAAAGTTGATAATCTCAACTATGAAAATACCGAGTCCGGCAAAGACAAAATTCTTTTCGACAATCTCACTCCGCTTTATCCCAACAAGCGTTTGAAGCTGGAACACAATCCTGGTGATTACACGACTCGAGTTGTGGATCTGATGGCGCCACTTGGAAAAGGACAGCGGGCCCTGATCGTTGCGCCGCCAAGAACTGGTAAAACGGTTCTCATGCAAAATATCGCCAACGCCATTTCGACCAATCACCCTGAAGTGAAGCTGATCGTTCTTTTGATCGATGAGCGTCCGGAAGAGGTGACCGACATGCAACGAACAGTGAAGGGCGAAGTCATCAGTTCGACATTCGATGAGCCACCAACTCGTCACGTGCAAGTCGCAGAGATGGTTCTTGAAAAAGCCAAACGCTTGGTTGAGCACAAACATGACGTCGTCATCTTGCTTGATTCAATCACGCGACTTGCTCGGGCGTACAACACCGTGGTTCCGCCGTCGGGAAAAATCTTGTCGGGTGGTGTGGATTCCAATGCTCTTCATAAACCAAAACGTTTCTTTGGTGCGGCCCGAAATATCGAAGAAGGCGGATCGCTGACTGTGATCGCGACAGCTTTGATCGATACCGGATCACGCATGGACGAGGTTATTTTCGAAGAATTCAAAGGAACGGGAAATTCTGAGATTCATTTGGATCGCAAACTTATGGAAAAACGTATTTTCCCATGCATGGACATCAATAAATCAGGGACTCGTAAAGAGGACTTGTTGATTGAAAAGGGCGATTTGAATCGTCTTTGGATCCTGCGGAAAGTTTTGGCGCCGATGAATGTCGTCGATGCCATGGAGTTTTTGTTGGATAAACTGAGCGCAACCAAAGGCAATCAACAGTTTCTTTCCAGTATGGGTGGCGGCTAATCTCCGCCCAACACTGTAAGTAGCTGTAATTGTGAAGTAAAATTGATGATAAAACGGGCAAAAAAGCCCTCGACAATAAGCTTGGCGATATGCTAAATCCTCGAGCTTCGTATTCAACGGAAAAGTAAAAGGACTGAGTTATGAAAAAAGATCTTCACCCAAAAATTAATGATGTTGTTTTCAAAGACATTTCTTGTGATTTCGCTTTCTTGGGCAAATCAACAATGAGCTCAAAAGAAATGATCAAATGGGAAGACGGCAAAGAATATCCTTTGTTGAAAGTGGAAATCTCTTCAGCATCTCACCCTTTCTACACCGGCAAACAACGTGTGATGGATACGGAAGGTCGTATCGACCGTTTCAAAAAGAAATACGCTGCTCGTACTCCAAGCAAGTAGCTTGAATCAACGCCCTTGGCGTTGCAAGCCAAGGCGACAAGAATGCGGTCCTCATCAGGGTCGCATTTTTTTTTGTAGAAACGTCATCGTTAGCCGCCTTTCAAGAGAGACAGATATGTTTTCAAAGTTAGAAGAAGTTGAATCCCGATACGAGCAAGTGAACCTTCAATTGCAAAAGCCGGATATTGCCTCCAACCAGAAGCAGTACCGGGAATATATGAAGGAGCTCTCGGATCTCGAAAAAATCGTCTCGGTTTTTCGTGAATATAAAAAGCAAAAATCAGATCTTGATTCGAATAAAGAGCTACTGGGCACCGAACAAGATCCCGAAATCAGAGAAATGGCCAAAGAAGAAATCCGCGAGCTTGAAAAAAGCACGGTGGAATTGGAAGAGCGTCTTAAAATTCTGATTCTTCCCAAGGATCCTAATGACGATAAAAATATCATTCTTGAAATTCGCGCTGGCGCTGGTGGTGATGAGGCCAGCCTTTTTGCCGAAGAACTTTTCACCGCTTATGTGAAATACGCTGGCGACCAGGGTTGGAAAGTGGAATTGATTTCTGAGTCACCTGGAAATGTCGGCGGATTTAAAGAAGTCATCGCCTCCATTTCAGGAGAAGCCGTTTACAGCAAATTAAAATACGAAAGTGGCGTTCACCGCGTTCAACGAGTCCCCGCAACCGAAGCTATGGGCCGAGTCCACACCTCAACCATCACTGTGGCCGTGATCCCAGAGGCCGAAGAGGCCGAGGTGAAGATTGAAGCTAAAGATCTTCGCATCGACGTCATGCGCGCCAGCGGTGCCGGTGGTCAGTCGGTCAATCGAACTGAATCTGCGGTGCGAGTCGTGCATTTGCCGACCGGGATTTTGGTGCATTGCCAAGAGGGGAAGTCCCAATTGGCCAACCGGGACCGTGCCATGAAAATCCTTTTCGCAAAATTAAAACAGCTCGAAGAAGACAAAGCCCGACAAATCGCTTCGGACACACGTCTTGAGCAAATTGGAACTGGTGATCGCTCCGAGCGCATTCGCACGTATAATTTTCCGCAAACCCGCATTACTGATCATCGAATTGGCTTAACAATCCACCAACTTCCCGCTGTGATGAGCGGAGCTGTAGGGCTTTTGATTGATCCGCTCTCAGCGCACTTTCAAGCCGAAGCTTTGAAAAACCAGAGCAAATAAAATGATCGTCAAAGATGTCCTCGATAAAACAGTGCAGTTCTTCAAAGATAAAAAAATTGAAACTGCACGCCTGGATGCGGAACTTCTTCTTTGCTCGGCCCTTGGATATAAAAATCGCGTCGATATTTATTTAAAGTTTGAGGAACCTATCAAAGAACCTGAGCTTATAAAGTGTCGCGATTTTGTGCGCAGGCGTTCGCAAGGTGAGCCTGTCGCCTATATCGTTGGTGAAAAATATTTTTACGGTTTGGGATTTAAAGTTTCGCCAGCGGTTTTAATTCCACGGCCCGAGTCGGAACTTTTGATCGAGCAAGCTCAGAAATGGATCGAAAAAAATAAACTGACATTGATGCGCATTCTTGATTTAGGAACTGGCTCTGGGTGCCTGGGACTGACGTTAGCTAAAAAAAATCCAGAGGCTCAAGTGACATTGATCGATGCTTCAGCCGAAGCTATAGAGATTGCCAAAACAAACGCAGAACAATTATCAGTCGGCGACCGAGTTCAATTGATCTACAGTAAAGTCGAAGACTTACAAGACTTCTCGCAACCCTTTGATTTGATTATTGCAAACCCTCCATATATCGCGCCGAATGATTCTCAAGTCGAAGAAAATGTTCACAAGTTCGAACCTCATCTGGCTTTGTACTCGGAAGATCATGGTCTTCATGCTCTGCAGACCTGGTCAAAAAAAGCGGCAGCTTGGCTTGCGCCAAAAGCATGGATGGGTTTTGAAATGGGTGCGGATCAGTCAGAAGACATGAAAAAATATTTTGCAGAGCTTTCGATCTTTGATTCAATATCTGTGATGAAAGATTTGTCTGGCCACTCTCGCCACATTATCGGAGAAAAAAATGGATAAAATGCTCGTGACGGGTGGAAGAGTTCTCAATGGCATCGTGCAAACCAGTGGTGCAAAAAACGCAGCTCTGCCAATTTTATTTGCGACATTACTTGCTGACGGCGAGCATATTTTTAGAAATGTGCCGCGCTTGAAAGATATCGACTCGACGGCGGCGTTACTGACAACGTTAGGCTGTGAGATAAAATGGGACGGCGATACTTTCCGAGTCAAAGTCAAAAAGCCACAAAGCTTTGAGGCACATTATGATCTGGTTCGTAAAATGCGTGCAAGTATTCTTTGCCTTGGGCCGCTGCTGGCAAAGTATGGTGAGGCCATTGTTTCATTGCCTGGTGGTTGTGCGATTGGAACTCGTCCGATCGATCTTCATCTTGAGGCAATGAAAGCCTTGGGTGCGGAAATCCTTGTTGAAGAGGGTTATGTGAAAGCCCACGCGAAAAAACTAAAAGGTTCGACTTTTGTTTTTGAAACTTGCACGGTCGGCGGCACGGAGAACATGTTGATGGCAGCCGTTTTGGCTGAAGGCAAAACCGTGATTGAAAATGCCGCCAAGGAACCGGAAATTTATGATCTCGCCGAATATCTGAATCGCATGGGAGCAAAAATCAAAGGCCACGGAACCAGTGTGATCACCGTTGAAGGCGTTAATAAACTTCAACCGGTAGAGTACTCGATCATGTCGGATCGAATTGAAGCTGGCACTCTCTTGATTGCGGGTGCGATCACGAAAGGTGAAGTCACTGTCGATAAAATTAAACCCGAGCACATCGAATCATTGATCATCAAAATGCGTGAGGCAGGATTTAAAATCAGTGAAGACGGAAACTCTGTGACTGTTCACCGCGCAAGCTCATGGCAAGGCGTCGACATGACAACAAATCCGTATCCGCTGTTTCCAACAGACTTGCAGGCACAATTCATGGCCTTGATGTCAGTGGCTGAAGGAACCAGTGTGATCACTGAATCAGTTTTTGAAAATCGATTTATGCACGTGCAGGAACTCACTCGCTTAGGAGCCGACATCACTCCAAAAACAAGAGTGGCAATCGTTCGCGGCAGACCAGGAATGCTGAAAGGCGCTCCAGTCATGGCAACGGACTTACGCGCCAGCGCGAGCCTCGTGCTGGCAGGACTCGCAGGCTCTGGCGACACAGCGGTGAGCCGCATTTATCACCTGGATCGCGGCTATGAAAAACTGGAAGACAAATTGTCAAAGCTCGGCGCACTCGTCCGTCGAGTGGATTGATTCTGCGGGTCTGTCTTCGCTTCGTCCTCGATGGAGCTTTATTTTGTTTGGATCTTTGGGCTCGGACGATACTTTTGAATTTGAAAAATTCAAAAGTTCTTTTAGAGCGGGAATGAGGAGCGAATTTTTTTCTTTCCCCTCCCAAAAAAAGAAATTCCGAATTGCTCGCAATTCGGAATTCACCAAGCAGAACAAAACTAAAATTGAAAAACCGAGTTAGATCTGCGCGGTAGTAAAATCTAAAAATTAAAACAAGCTGAATTTATATTTGCACAAAAAGAAAAAAGCCTCGGTCCGGAGGGGATTGGACCGAAGCTTTTGTAAGAGACAGTTGAATGGCCTCAGTCTGGAGGGGAAATGACTGAGACCAACCGGCGAATTATGTTATTTGGTTAATTCGCTAATACCTAAAACAATAAGCGTCGGAGCCGGTTTTGTCTGGGCTTCATCGAGGGGATCAAGTGAAGCTAGTTTCATAATCGGCTGGATCTGACGCTTAGGTTCTACTGCTTGAACAAGCACCATTTCACCATTCAGCTGAGAAAGATCAGCTGTGGTTTGGAGCTCGTAATATTCCTTATCAGAAACAACCAGAAAAAATCGACCATCCGTCGACATCGCCAGTTCTCCTGTAAAGAGATGAGCCTGAACAGTTGCTGGAATTTGAACCGGAGTTTCCATTTCAGCGCGTGCCGTGGCAGAAATTCCAAGAACAACCAAAATATAAATTGTAATCAGGGTATTTCGGATGAAGTTCTCATTTTTTGCCATCATTGTTAGTCTCATGGGATTTTCTTAGAGCAAGGTGTGTGCCAAAGTTTTTGACAGTGAAATCGAAAACATGCCATTGAGTGCGGCGTGCCATGGTTCCAGACTGAGTTTATCGGTTCCACTTTAGTACTAAGGTCGTGTCTTCAGTGCCAAGCTTGAACCAATGCTCATCGTTCACTGAAATTCTCAGTACAATCACTTATCTATGGTGGACATAAAACGAGCCAAATCAGTTGTGCAGTGGCTCATTCGAACAGAAACTGGAAAACAGATCGGACCGTATTCAACGGAAGCTGTTTTAAAACTTATTGCTGAAGGTGCCTTCACTGGGACTGAACAAATTAAAAGATATCCTGATGGAAAATGGACCGTCATTTCTCGGCAGCCTGATTTTTACGACAAACTTTTAGAAGCTCTCGAAGAAGTTGGTAAACCAAATAAAACGAATCAGCAGGGCGCTGATAAATTCGAAGCAGAAACGGTGATTGCCTCGATTGAATCGCGCCGACAAAATGATGAAGACGAAACCAAACCGGCGCCAGCGCTCAAACCTAAATCAGAAAACTCAGGTGGAGAAAAAGAGTCTCCTCCGCGACCCAAAAAATTAGCAAATCTAGATAGTGCGCCGACCTCGTTGGGCCTTCCTCCGACCATTGAATTGACTCGGGTGACATCAATCTCGCGTCAGGAAAAAATGAAGGCCATTCGATTGCCGCTGTTTTTGGCTTTTGCTGCTATTGTCGTGGCTTTTCTGGCAGTTGTTTGGCCAAGCTCTGCTCCAGATAAAAGTGATCATCCGCATTTAATTCTTCCGCGCTTCAATGTGGCGGCGACGATGACGGCGGCAGATTTAAAACAAAATATTCAAAAATCGATCAACAGTTTTGTGCTCGATGATTTTGAATCTTATCTTAATGCAGAAAATATTTTGGTGGGTGTGGTTGAGGGGGCTTCTTCGAATGTTGAGGCACGAGGCACACTTTGTTTGGTCTACAAAGAACTTTGGCCTTTGGTTGCTCAAGACTCAAAAGATTATGAAGCGGTGAGTACGCTTGCAAAATCAACGCGAAGTTTAGACCCCATCGGCATCAACGGAACATATTGTGAGATCGTGCGATTGATGACTTTAGGAAAATACAAAGAAGCTCGTGGAATTGTAGAGTACGCCTTGAATCAGTCGTCCATGTCGACAGCTCCAGTGCTTTATGCGCTGAAGGCAGAACTTCTTTTTGAAGATCGAGATTACAAAACAGCGGCGCTCTATATGGAAAAAGCGAAGCAGCTTTGGCCAGAGTGGATGAAACCCGTTTTTGAACTCGGTAGATATTATTCGAAAATGGGTGAGTCAAGCCAAGCGGCGCAGATGTTACAAGAAGTTTTGCGAGTCAATCCGAAACACAAGCGGGCTCAGATTGAGTACGGAAGTTTGCTTTTCCGAGATTTCAAAAGATCGGATGAGGCTGAGAAAATTTTATTAACAGCGTTGTCCTCAACCTCTCGTGTTCCACGATTGGATGAGGCGGCGGCCAAATTTTATTTAGCTCTGATTTATGCTGAAAAACGAGATATGAGCGCGGCTAAAAAATATGCGCAAGCTGCCTATCAGCTGAATCCGGGAGATGTGCAAACCAAAGATCTTCTCGTAAAATTAGGCGGAGATCCAGATGCTGTCGGGAAGTCAGCAAAAAACAGCGAGCTTGTCTTTTTAGGCGATCAACATTTTCGCACCGGCAATTGTTTGGCGGCGCAGGCTGAGTACAAAGCGGCTTACGATCTTGATCATGGCAATGCGATTGCGGCTCTCAAAGCGGCAAAGTGTCTTTGGCAGCTGAATCAAAGTGTTGAATCGATTGATTGGTTGAATAAAGCGATGCGAGCTGATCCAAAGCTGGTGGGTGCTTATGTGTTGCAAGCGGATTATTATTCGGCGCGATTTGATTATGTGGCGGCAACACAAATTCTCAACAAAGCCTCGCAAAAATTTCCCAATAATTACGAAGTTCTTCGTGGCTATGGTTTGGTGGAGTTTCGTCGCAACAACATCAAAGACGCACTTTCATTTTTACAGCGAGCAAATAAAATTTATGAAAATGACACAGACACCGTTATTTTATTGGCAAAGGCTGAAGCTATTGCCAAGGATTTTGCAGCAGCTCAGAAATTTGCGGTGCGGGCGATCGAGCTTGATCCGACAAATTCTGAATCACAAATTGTCTATGCTCAGGTGTTGACTCAAACCCAAGGATTAGACACGGGCGTGGTGTATTTGAATGATTTGATTAATAAATTTTCTTACACCGTAGAATTTCGATTGGCCTTGGCGGACTTGTATAAAAATAACGATAAATTTCATGAAGCACAGAAAATTTATTCGCAGTTGGTGGATGCCGATCCAAAAAATAAGCAGGCTCACATGGGTCTTGGTGAGTGCTATCGGGGCATGGGGCAAATGGATAAAGCGATCAAAGAGTTTTACACCTCAGCGGTGCTGGATCCTTCCGATGCCGATGGTCTTTTTCATGCGGGGCTTGTCTACTTGGATCTTGGAAAGTATGCCGATGCGGTGACTCAGTTCAGTCGTGCGGCCACGGTGAATCCGCTTTTTCCTAAATTGCATTACTATATCGGGCGCGCCTTCTTTTTAAATGGCGAATATGAAAAGGCTTTGCAGTCAGCCATGGAAGAAAGAAAAATCAATCCGAATTTGGCGGATTCTTATATTTTGGCGGCGGAGACTTACTCGGCGAATAAACTATTTCAAAAATGTGCTGGAGAGTATCAACAGGCCGTGAAGCTTCGTCCGCAAGGTGCTGACATTTATGTAAAAATGGCACGCTGTTATCGCCAAGCGGGAAGCCCTGATATTGCTGAGAACATGTTAAACATTGCGGCCAGCCAAGAATCAGGACTGCCGGATATTTATAAAGAGCAGGGTGCGATTTACGAGCAGCGGGGCGACAAAAATGCGGCAGTGCAGGCTTACAATAAGTACCTCACACTGTCGCCGAATGCCCCGGATCGTCATGAAGTTGAGTCGAGAATTCTGTCACTCGGCGGTAGCAATTAAACAGATTTTGGATATGATAGGTGTATGGGAATCACAGATAAAATCAAAAACACGTCGACATCAGCCCTTTCTGTTGCCCTCAAGTTAGTAACGGCATTGGCGGTTGCTTTGACGATTGCGTTGATTGGTCAAGAGATGATGGGCTACGGAACTTTTGCTTTCATTTTTCTGATGATTGTTGTGGTTGGTGGATTGGTGAAGTTGATGAGCTCTTGGCGCGTGGGCGCAGTCTTGTTGTTTGACTTGTTTTGTATTCTTGTGGCGCTTTTGCTGAGACTTTACATTCAAGTTGCTCCTTAGAAAAAATTCGAAAAACAAATAGAGAAATTGGAAACGTAAAATGATCGATATTAAACTTCTGGAAAAAAAATCAGAGCAAGGCCCTAGCTATTTTGATGAGTACAAGCAAAGCCTCATTCATCGAGGTGCCGATCTTTCAGTTCTTAATCAAGTGATGGATCTGAATAAAAAAAGAAAAGAGCTGATCACTCAGGCTGAAACTTCAAAAGCCAATCAGAATAAAGTTTCTGGAGAAATTGCGAAACTGAAGCGCGAAGGCAAAGACGTGGCTTCTCTCATTGAAGAAATGGGAAAACTCGGAAGCACTGTGAAAGAAATGGAATTGCAAGCGACTGAAATGGATAAAAAAGTCACCGACTTGCTTCTGACAATGCCAAATAAAACACATGTTTCAGTCCCGGCAGGGAAATCAGAGCACGACAATGTCGAAGTTAAAAAAGTAGGAACTCCTGCCAAATTTTCTTTCAAAGCCAAAGAACATTGGGAGATTGGCGAGAAACTCAATATCATCGATTTTGAACGCGCCGGAAAAGTGACGGGTGCTAGATTTGCTTTTCTAAAAGCAGGGGCGGCAAGACTTGAGCGCGCGATTATTTCTTTCTTTGTGGATCTTCACACCTCAAAGCACGGTTATATTGAGATGGTTCCACCTTACATTGTGAACTCAGCGGCGTTGATTGGAACTGGAAATTTTCCAAAATTTTATGATGATGTTTTTCATCTGACAGGAACGGACTACCATCTCATTCCGACGGCAGAAGTGCCGGTGACGAATTATTATGCCAACGAAATTTTGAACGAAGAAGATCTGCCGCTGAAATTTGCTGGATTTTCTCCTTGTTTTCGCTCGGAGGCGGGCTCTGCAGGTCGCGACACCAAAGGTCTGATTCGTCAGCATCAGTTTCACAAAGTCGAACTGATGACGTTTGCTCACCCATCTCAGTCTTATGAAATTCATGAACAACTGACTTCTCATGCCGAGCAATGTTTGATTGATCTCGAGTTACCATTTCGCCGAATGCTTCTTTGCACGGGCGACATTAGCTTTGGAGCGGCAAAATGTTATGACCTCGAGGTTTGGTTGCCAGGTGCGGGAGCTTATCGCGAGATCAGCTCTTGTTCGATCTTTGAAGATTTTCAAGCTCGTCGTGCGAATATTCGCTTTCGCCCCGCTGGCGGCGGCAAGCCACAATTTCTTCACACGATGAACGGCAGTGGCCTTGCTGTCGGCCGCACACTGATTGCGGTGCTTGAAAATTATCAGCGCGAAGACGGCAGCATTGCTATTCCTAAAGTTCTGCAACCCTACATGGGTGGCGCAACCGAAATCCGATAGAAAGAATTTATGACGACCTTGATCAGAGTCTGGTGGTTTTTACTATTATCGATGATCGCCTTCGCATTGATTTTAAATACGGAAATTTTAGGAAGACCTGACGAGCAAGTGATCATGTTGCATGTGCAGATCATCGGAATTTCTCTGGGCGTCCTCGCCATCGGTATTTTCGCTTTCGCTTTTTTCATTCGTAGGATCATGATCAAATCTCACCTCAAAGTTTCTCCAGTGACAGCGAACTCGTCAGCAGAGGCGCATCTCGATAAAATCTATCTTGCTTCAATCCTGCAGTGGGCGCTGTTTAGCGGGATTGGAATTTATGGTTTTGTCGTCGCAAACATCGGCAATCGTTTGTTGTATGGACTGCCATTTTTAGCCTTGGCGAGCCTCGGTTTTGGACTGACTTATCCCAAAGAAGCTCGTCTGATCGGCATCGTGAAACGAATCGCTCAGAAAATGAGCAAATAGGCTTCTGAAAACCACGCAAAGTTTGCGCCGCGCCAAACCTGAATCTCGTTGATGTCGTTCATGAAAACCAATAGAACGGTCGACGGAGAGATGGGTGAGTGGTTTAAACCATCAGTCTTGAAAACTGACGGAGGCTTTACGTCTCCCGTGGGTTCGAATCCCACTCTCTCCGCCATCTCGGTTTTAACCAACTAAAATCATAAAAAACTAAAAGTGAACAATTCCAACCTTCACAACATTCCTGGAATTTTGGTCGCCTATTGTCACTCTGAAATTTAGAAAGCATAATGGGAAGGTTATGACGGATGGACAATACTTAGCGGCTCAAAAAGAGCGTCTGAAAAAGTCTGGATTTCTGACCGCGAAGGTTGGCTCGGATTCAATGAAGCCTTGGCTTTTAAAGGGCGAAGACATTGTCGTTGCTTTAAAACCCGTTGAAGAGCTTCGTATGTTTGATCCAGTGGTCTTTTGGAATGGCAAAGATCTTATCGTACACCTGTTTTTGCGGTTCAATCGATTTAAAGATGCCAATGGCGAGCTGATGATTTTAACACAAGGATTGGACATTTTTATTCCCGATCAATCGGTCTCGGCTTCGGCGATTCTTGGTGTCGTTCAAAAAAAGAAGCCATGGTGGCTGGGTCCCTACATGCTGTGGGTTCGCTGGAGAGGCCACCGATGAAAAAAAAGACGCGTACGACTCCATCTCCATCGAGCAAAACATTTTGTGTTCTGCCATGGATAAATCTAGAAGTGAAAACAGATGGACGCATGGCTGCCTGCTGCATCAATCGCGAAGCTTTGAAAGATAAATCAGGAAAGCCTTTTCATCTCAGTCGGAACTCCATGCAAGATGCTTTTCAGAGTGAGGATATCAAGAAACTGCGAGCTGATTTATTGGCAGGCGTTCCGTCTCCCAATTGTGAGACCTGCTGGATCAATGAAAAGCACAAAGGCTTTTCTCGTCGAATGAAATACAATTTGCTTTTTAAAAAAGAAGCGAAAGCCATTCAAAAGAGTCAATCCGTTGAGGGTATTGCTCAGCCCATGATTTTGGATCTGAAAGTTTCGCGCCTGTGCAATTTGAAATGCCGAATTTGTGGGCCTATGTCGTCCTCTTTATGGGCGAAAGATGCTTCGGGCGACGAGGGTCTGACGGAAGATCTACAGGCTCTTTATGCCGAATTCAAAGGCGATCAGAAAAAAATATTCGACTGGCAAACGCCACAATTTTGGAGCTCCGTGCAAGAGATGCTTCCGGGGCTGAAAAGGTTGGAGTTCTATGGTGGTGAAAGTTTTTTGATTCAAGAAAATTTCGCCATTTTAAAAAAAGCCGTCGAGACGAAAGTGGCGTCATCTTTGGATGTTCAGTGCAGTACGAACGGGACTCACTTTCCTGAGAAAGTATTTCAAGATATTTTCCCACATTTTAAATCAGTTCATCTTTATGTCAGTATTGATGGCTTTGAAAAACAGTTCGAGTATCAACGCCATCCCGCCAAGTGGGATCAGGTGTTTGGCAATTTCATGAAAATGAAGGAAATCAGTGAGAGACAATCGAATCTCACGGTCTCTACGGCGGTGACGTTGAGCGCGCTGAACATTTTTTATTTGCCGGAGATGATTCAGTTTTGGAGATCGAAGGGAATAGAACCCAGTTTTGGTTGCGTTCATATGCCCGAATACTTTTCGCTGGATATTTTTCCGGAAAAAATTCGTAAACCTTTGGCTCAAAAAATTCTTTCAGCCGCCTCGTTCCAGAGCGGCGATCCTTTATCGATTATAGTCTTGAGATTTATTGATCAGATCAATCAAGGCAAACAAGCTGACCTTTGGCCTCAATTTCGAGAGGTTCTCGAAAAAGAAGATCGGCGACGCAAAGAAAAATTTGCCGATGTTTTTCCGGAATATGCAGCCCTGATGAGGGGACTCTAACTTGAATCCAAAGTTGATCACGTGCTTTCGAGATGACTTTTATTCCCGGTGGCAGCTGCAGGTGCTGCTGACGAACTTAAAAAAATTCAATTTGGAGAAAGATCTTATCGTTCTCTCCAGGGTGGAGAAGAAGCCTTCTCGGGAGCTTCAGCAAATCGAGAAGTTTTCGTCGGCAAATTTTCATTATTTCGATATTCCTTACCGAGAAAATTATTTACCAGGAGTGATCCCCGCACTTTTAAGCGCCTATTGGAAAGAGCAAAAGCCACATCCGTTTTTTTTAGTCGAAAATGATCTTATTTTTTTAGAAAATCTGGATTGGTCCTTGATTCAAGCCCAAGATAATCTTCTGAGCGAAACAAAACGTTACAATTCAGTGGCCTATCTGCGAAGATTTTTACCCGATGAAGCACTTGAGACTGTGACAAAAACTGTAGACCTATCGCTATCACAGATCTTACAAATGGAAGAGAAAAATGACATCGGTGGGGCTCAATTTTGGTTTCGCGATTGCGCTGATGCAAATATCTGGAAGTCTATTGAGACTGATTCCTATAAAATATATGTGATGTTTCTTTTGCTTGCCCAAGAGTATCCATCAAGCCCTTTGGGACATACTGCATTTATGTTCTCGATGCTGTGGAATCTATGGAAGCACGGAATTCATACCAAGACAGGCCCTGAGCTTGATTTTTATTGGCCCGCAGATTCCATTTCCTACTTATCTTCACAACCAAAGAAAAAAATTCTACATAATTCAGGAATTACCTTGGAGATGTCTTTGCAGGAAAAACTTTTTTGGAAACTGAATTATGTGGAACGCCACCCGTTTTCAGAAATTGCTCATTGGAAGTCAGCACCTCCGACGGGACTTTATATTGATCGATACGTCACAGCTGTTTGTGAGGCTTTTGAAGACTGGAAGCAGCGGGGCTGGGTGGGCTAGAAAAAATTCTGTTGTAGTCTTGAAAAAGTCTTTTTCCCACCTGAGTCCTTTGCAGATTTTTTAGTCCCCATCTGGCAGCATCGGTAATCCCAGGATATTTCTTTTCCGCAATTGCCACGGACTGTCTTATCTCGAAAGGAATGATCGTTTTTGGCGACGGTGACGGAAGTTGACTGAAAGGAAGCTTCGCTTGATTTGTTATTCCATCAAGTACAGCCTGCGCCATTTTTTTTTGCTGCGCTCGATGAGGCATTTGCCCCCACTGCAAATCAAAATGAGGTAGCACAAAGGCATTATCTCCTTGCGCATCCCAGTGCGCTCCCCAGGAGCTTAAAATTGCGGGCCAGCCGGCGGATTGAGCCTGCGCGAGAGAAACTCCAAAATCCTCGTGGGATAACTGCGAGAGATTGATAAAGACTGAATTTTCCGGCGCTTGAGAAAGCCACTCTTTGCCAGATAAATTCGTCTTGATTTCAGGAGCCGCCACCCAGGCTTGTTTTTGAATCAAGGTTTTGACAAATTTTTTGAGAGCCGATGAACTCATCAAGGATTTGAAAACACCGAGGCTTAAAATATCAGAAAATTCTCCAAAAAGAGAAAGCTCCACGGGAAGGCCCCATTGATTCTGCAGCTCGTGAGTCAGTGAAAGTAAATTCAAAAGTCCCTTGTTACGGCTCAGTCTTCCTCCGTAAACAAGTTGTAGAGGCATGTTGAGATCAAGGTCGCGACGGTTTTTGGCGAGTGGGAAAAGAATATAGCGCGGAATCACTCCGACTCTGTCCGCGGGAAGTCCGCACAATTGAATTAAAATTTCTTTGGCGGATCTGCAAAGCACCCAAATTTTATAATTGTTGGAGGGCCATTGAGGGAGCATCAAGAACGTCGCTAGAAAGCCTCCGCTCATGACAATATGAAGGGGTTCTAGTTTGTCATAGAGAAGAAGCTCCTTGATCGCGTTAGGAAAATAAGGATCAACGATAACGAATTTTTCGTCGCCGAAGAAAAAAGGAAGTCGACTTTGAATGTAATGAAGACTTCGAAAATGAATCTGAGAAGGTTCTTCGTTAGATTGGAGCATAAAAGTGCTGACTGATCCAATTCCAAATTTTATCTAAAACTTCCGGCGTGAGGGATGCCACTGAAAAATCATCGAGCTTCAAAGGTTTATGGCCATGCAAAGATGATGATGAAATAAATTTTTTATATTTTGAGTTTTGAATCCACTGCGGTGTTGTTTGTTCGACAAAATTATCGGCAAAATAAGATTCCCGCTTGGCTTTAATGAAAGCTTTGTATTGTGGAAATTCCTTTTTTATTTTTGTCATCGGCCATTGATTTAAGATTCCCATGTAAGCGACAAAGTTGGCCATGAAAGCATCTTTAGGATTTTTTTTTCGTGTTTCGGAGTCTGCCTTGCCATAGCCGCTATAAATAACTCCCAAACCCTTCAGCGTTTTTGAGACATAGGGACCCAAATCAAAGGCTACGACAACTTCGTAGGCCATGACCATCGCCTCAATGAAATAAAGATATTCACTCAGATCTTTTTTCTTCGGTGGCGGAATCAACTTATAAAAAATAAGATGAAGCGCCTCGTGGTGAACTCCAAAGTTATAAGCAAACACACAGAGGTAATAAGAAAAAAGCTGGTTTGAGATGGGCTGTTGTACACACCAGGACAGTTCATCTTTCACAAACTGCGGAATATTGAGGACTCTTGAAAAAGGATTAAATCCCGTGACCAGCCTCATGGAGTTGTATGGTGTCAACTGACGAGGAATTTTCAATTCATCTACTTTTTTAAATACATAGGAATAAAAAGGCGACAGGTAACTCATGGTCCAAAAAAAAGGAATCGGTGTTTCTCCCCGTTTCTTTTGGAAACCTAATTCAATTCTATTGAGATACCTTGTATTGATAAAAAAAGGGAGAACTTCTTTATTCGAGAGTGAAAGAGGAAGTTTTTGGCTTTGTTCAAATTCCGAATTGGTTTGAAAAAACATGTCCGCATTAAAGCGACTTGTCCGAGATGAACTCATTTTTACAGTGTGCTGCTCACAGGCATCGCCATAATCAAGCGATCCAATGACAGCGATGACGAAGAAACTTTACGGACAGATCCAAATCGATTTTGCTTCGTGGAGTCCTTCAGTGACTCAGCCTTATTTTTCGATGCCTTTTTGGCTTTGCCTTTTTGTTTCATTCTAATAATCCTTCAAGGACCCCTTTAAGGGGATGAATAAGCAGGTCCTTCTCATGATAGTGGAGACGGTAGATTTTGTCCATTTCTTTAAATTCAGCTTCCAGCCCGAAAAACTTCATCCACTGCAAAATATGCCCATGCCCGACATGCATCATCGTCCCAAAAGGAGGCGTATCATAGGCACTCCAATTGTTCAAATGAGTCACTTGATTCTCGGTCCAAAAACCATAGGTGGGAGCTGGGGGAAGCCCTAGGATCAGCGATCCTGTGACCTCTTCCGTGACGAAAGCATTCGTCGCCGGATACTCCAAACGGTTGTCGGCAAAATCACAAAAAAGCTCGTGAAACAGAGGCAGCCGTTGAATCACCTGTCGATGGTAACTACGATTAAACAGCATGACGCTCGAATTAAAAACGGGCATGTCCTGCGAGCCCAAACGAACGCGCAGGGCTTGCATCTTATCGTCGATGACAAGTTTAGGGATAATTTGCCCGCCTCGGTTCACATCACTGCGAGTGGCTGTTTCTTCACGGGCATAAAAATCAAACTTGTCCGCTTGCGCCAGCAAATCTTCAACGGGATCCAAAAACACAGTGTCGGAGTCAACACTCAAAACTCTGTCGTAATCCTTGGCTTGCACCAGCGAATACCACTTCAATCCATAACTGATAGATCCTTGCATCAGTTTTTTATCATGAATGATCACATTCAAGGCTTCAAATTTTTTGCGCAGTTTTTGATTCAAAGGCCCATAGTGGCACAACAGAATAGGAATTGTGGGTGAGTGATAACGAAGCGATTCAATACTGAGCAAAGACAAATGCTGATAAACAGGATGAGTATTTGTCGAATAAACAACGGCAGTTTTAGACATTTTTATCAATGAGATTTTCGGCAACCAGCTCTTTGATAACAGTGGCGATGTTTTGCTCGACAAAGTCAGCTTCAAGGCCCGACGCTTTTTGGATTATTTCACAAGCCTGTCTCAAAGTTGTCTTACCATCGAGAAGCAGCCAAAGGCGCGCAGCCCAGCTATCGATTTTATAAAAATAATCCATATCATCAGTGCGAATGACGGTGATTTCCTCAGGAGACGGAGCTCGATAAAGAACGTCCTCGTGATGACGATAAAGAGCAGATGAATCAAAAGAGGCCGCCGCCTTTTTCACGGACTTCTTTTTAGGAGATTTTGTCGTCTTTTTTGCCATGCCTTTATGTTAATCAGACATTCCCAATCGTCAACCGAAAGCATTTGAACAAACGACATTTATGAAGACTTGCCGTGCGAGTCGCCGGAATAGGCAAGCCGCGTTGGGTGAGTTTCAAGACTTCGTGAGATTTGGCGATTGACCGTCCCTATAGAGTTTTGATTTCCTTTCTTGGGAAACTCTCCTATGAACGTGAAGTGATGATAGAAAAAGCAATCAATCGATATGGTCAATTGTCCCTCTGGAAAAAAATTGATCATATCACTATCGATATAAATTCAATTGGCGGAATAATCCCTAAGCTTAAAGGAATTGGTCGTACCTTCCCGCACTTTGGGCGAGTGTGCGTGTTTCCTCATGAGCTTCGTGTGGTATTTTTTGATCGGGGAGGAGCAGAGCTGGGCTTCTTCGAAGCTGGTGCCGTCGCTCTGAAAAATCAAAAGCCAATTGAAAATTATCGTTTGAAATTTCGTGGACTTTCAAAATACCGTCGGTGGAACTTGGCGGACGCGATTTATTTTTTTGGTTATGCAATAGCCACGTATACGGGAATTCCATTTATCTTGGAAAACATCATCGAGAAAGAGCAGGCTTGGGGTGAGGGATTTCGGATTGATGCTAAATTCCCGGATCATTTTCATACTCATAGTCTACGCCAATCGTTTTATTTTAGTAAAGAGGGATTGCTGGTTCGCCATGATTACCATGCGGAAATTCTTGGATGGTTTGCGTATGGAGCCCACTTGACATCTGATTTTAAAGAAATGAATGGCTTCCCCATTGCCAGGTGCCGTCAGGTTTACGCTCGAATTGGAAACCTTGTCACACCAGTTCCAGTCCTTCAGGCTTCGCTTGAGCCTGTTGATGTTGTTCTAAATTGACTTATGGGTGGGCTGATTTTAAAGCTCATTTATGACATCGCAAAAAGACCACATGAAGAGAGCCATCGACTTGTCACGTTCAAACATGGAGCGTGGCATGGGCGGCCCTTTTGGAGCGGTGGTCGTGAAAGATGGCAAAGTTATTGGCGAGGGTTGGAACAAGGTGACCTCGAGCAATGATCCGACGGCTCATGCGGAAGTTGAAGCCATTCGCGAAGCTTGTAAAAATCTGAGCACCTTTGATTTATCAGACGCCGAAATTTATACCAGTTGTGAGCCTTGTCCGATGTGCTTATCGGCGATTTACTGGGCGCGTATTTCTAAAATCTTTTTTGCGAATACAAAAAAAGACGCGGCAAAAATTCAGTTTGATGATGATTTTATTTATCAAGAAATTCCAAAGCCAATTGCGGCCAGGAAAATTCCCATGCAGCAGATGATGCACGATGAAGCCTTGAAGGTTTTTCGGTCTTGGGAAGAAAAATCGGATAAGATTCAGTACTGATCATTTTCACTAGGAGCCAGCACATGAAGAGACTTCTTGTTCTTGTCACAACTCTATTTTTGGCAAATATAGCGCAAGCTCACGGTATTTTTGGCGTGGGGCCTGCTATTGGCGACCCGATCGGGGTCACCGGAAATTTTGAGCTTGATCTGAATCAATCCATCGATGCTTTTGTTGGATGGAGCGGTGGGACACATGATGGAACTCAAGTGCATGCGGATTATTTACAAATCTTGGGACCAGTGGCGGCCATTGAAGATCAGCAGCTCTTTTTCTATTGGGGAGCCGGTGCGCGTCTGACTTTTATTACTCGCGGCGATGATAAAAACAAAATGGCTTTTGGTCCCCGAGTGCCTGTCGGCCTTGAGACAGAGTTTAAGGATTATAAATGGCAGGTCTTCGCTGAGGCGGCGTTGGTATTGGATGTGATGCCGTCAACCACGCTTGACGTCGATATTCTGATCGGTGGACGCTACTATTTCTAGAAATATGGAAAGCCCGTTGCAAGAATTCCAATTGCTCGCACTTCGCGACGGTGCTATTTTCCGAGCATCACTTAATGAGGAGGTTTCTATGAAAATGTTTTCAGTTCTTTCTTTGTTATCATTGGCTTTGGTTGCCATGGTTGGTCAGACAGCTTTGGCGCTTCCAGCAAAATCAATTTCTAATAAATACAGCTTCACGATTAGCTCAAACTGGGATTTCGGCGGTCATGTTTATTTCAACTGCAATTCTGTTGAAGACTTCGCAACAGCGATGCTTGAAAAAATGGGCGCTCGCAATGTGAAAGCAAGCTGCACCGGCGGCATCGATAACGGTGGAAACATGCCACCCATGGAAGCTTATTTGTCTGTGAGCTATGACTCTGTGAAAGCGGCGTCAGCAGGTGATGCTCAAACAATTCAGGCGGACTATTCATCTGTTGAGCTAAGAGGCTTTGACGATTGTTTCTTGGCGAGACAACTGTTTAAGAAATTTCAACCGACATTTGATATCAAAAACTTGTCGACTCCTCATAGCTGCTCAAATCCAGGCGGCAGCTATTTGTATCGCTTTGATGTTTTGAAATAATTTAAATTTTGAAATGATAAATAAAAAGGAGGCTTGCAAGGCCTCTTTTTTATTTTGTCAGTTGCTGTTCCAGCGTGCTTAAAAAAATCTTGGCATTCAGACTGGTCACAGAGCTTTTCAGTCGCACCAGTTTCATATCAAATTGAAAAGTCTCTTGGTCGAAAAGGGCACTCAACTTTCCGGCGGCAAGTTCTTCTTTCACCAGAAATTCAGGCAAAATAGAAACACCAAGGCCAGCGAGCACAAAACTTTTGTGAGCCATCAGACTGTTGGAAGACAAGGTGATCTTGGCTCCCGCGTGTTCGCGGCGCAAACGCTCGAGAGTTGGGAAGCGTTTATTGCCGATGTCATCGACCTCGCGCGAGCCAATAAAAGATTGCAGGACCGAGCGATCCCGCCTAAGGTCTTTGCGAATAACCAGTTTGTAATTGATCTTATGCAGTCGGTGCAGCTCGAGATTGTCGGGAAGTTCTGGCGTGTGAAAAAAAAGTCCGAATTCGAGCTTTCTTTTTTGAATCAACGAGAACAAAGATTCAGCCGTTGAAGTTTGAATGACGGGATAAATCTGTGGATAATCCGTCATTATTTTTTTAAGGATGGTTGGAACCAAATAAGAGGCAATGATGTCGGTGGCCCCGATCGCCAATGGCCCCTGCGGATCTCCAGAAATATGGCCCAGTGACGTCTGTAAAGTTTCAACCTCTGAAAAAATTCGTGCGCAGTGCTCAAAGACGCGCTCGCCTTCTTTGGTGAGTTTAACTTTTCGGCCGTCCTTCTCAAAAAGCCGAAAGCCCAAATTTTCCTCAAGCTGCTTCACCATGCGACTGATCGCTGGCTGTTGAATGCGAAGGGCTTCGGAAGCCCTCAGGAAGCCGCCCTCTTTGGCGACAGTATAAAAGTAGTTCAGATGCAGCAAATTCATACATATCTATTAAGCATAATATTCATTAAAATTATATATTTTTATTATGGAATTGAATTCTCTATAACAAGCCAACAAACAAGCAAACCCCAGGAGGAACTATGAAACAAATGATCGTTGGCCTGATGATGACAGTGATGACTTCGGCTGCTTTGGCGGGCGCACCACAACCAAGAAAAGATTACGACAACGCTGGCTACTACCAACCAGAACTGAATGCCTCGGTGGAATGGATGGCTCAAGCGCACAATACGACAGTTGATGCGATCAAAGCGGCGTACTCGTTCTATTGGCAATTTCCGATCAACTTTGAACCTGCATCAATGGTGATCCACTTCTATGGCCAAAACGATTCTTGCGCGGTCGTAGCTGACGATGTGAACAACATTTCTGGCCAGTGCTACTCTGCTGAGTAAAGACGATCATGAAACTCTTTCTTGTTCATTGCGGATTTTATGACCCTCAAGTCTGCAACGGGCTGTATGAGTTTCATGTAAATTTGTTGATCGTGGCCGAGTCTTTTGAGATGGCTCGGATGAAGGCAAAGATTGAGCCTGAGTTCATTCAGAAACGCATGCATATCGACGGCTTGCAAATGATCGAGGCGGTAAAAGGCTATCGCCTCGAGCTTTCGCTGGATCTGGCCTTGGAAGATCGAAGTCTGATCATTTTGAAGCATCACCATGATTTGGCTCCGGCCAGTCAGTGACCTTATCAAATTTCCATAAACCGCAAAGACCTACCGATTGTCTTCAGTAATTTGTTGGGCTGTGGTAGTGCTTGCGAACTATGAAAATTCAAAACTCAACTCTTCGTCTTAAAAGCTTTCAAGAAATGTCCTTAGCGCCCCAATTGCTGGTGGCCCTTGATAAAATGGCCATTACTATTCCGACCGATGTTCAAAGTCAGACGATTCCTGTGGGGCTGACTGCGGCGGATCTAATTGCGATTGCGCAGACAGGAAGTGGCAAGACTTTGGCTTTTGCGCTTCCGATTTTGACCGCACTTGAAAGCAAACCAGGATCTCGAGCTTTGGTCTTGGCTCCCAGCCGTGAGATGGCTCAGCAGATTTATAAAGTTTTTGAGCAACTCACCACCGAGTCTCCGATCACGGCCTCGTTGGTGATTGGCGGAATTCCCAGTGCTAAGCAAATCAATGGACTTAAAAAAAATCCGCGACTGATCGTCGGGACTCCGGGACGTTTGAATGATCATTTACAGAACAACAAACTGCTTTTGCAGAATGTTGAGATCGTTGTCATTGATGAAGCGGATCGCATGTTGGATGTTGGTTTTGCTCCGCAGTTAAAAAATATCCAAAGCACCATGCGTGGAAAACGTCAGACGATGATGTTTTCGGCAAGCTTCGGTCAAGCAGTGGAGTCTCTGGCCAAAGTTTTTATGAATAGCGACGCCTTTATGATTCGCTCGGCTCAAGCTGAAGAGCCCGTCGCCAGCCTTCAGCAGAAAATTTTATTCATTGATAAGAAAATGAAAGAGGATCGTCTTTTGGACGAGCTCAATGCCACCAAGGGCAGCGTGATTGTTTTTACTGGAAGTCAGCACAGTTGTGAAACTGTCGGTGAGTATTTGAAAGAATACGGATACTCGACGAACTTGATTCATGGCGGTCTGTCGCAGGGTCAAAGAAATCGAGTGATTCGGGATTTTCGCGAAGGAAAAACTCGTGTCTTGGTTGCGACTGATTTATTGGCGCGTGGCTTGGATGTTCCGCATGTCGAGCACGTGATTAATTTTGATTTGCCATTTCAGTCGGAAGATTTTCTTCACCGCATTGGACGAACAGCGCGAGCTGGACGCGGTGGCACGGCGATCACTTTTGTGACTTGGTCTGATTTTAAAATGTATCAAAAAGTGAAAGTTTATTTGCAGAGCGCTGAAGAAATAAAGGTCGATCCGACTTTTAGCTTTCTCGATCGATCGAAGAAATTTGATCCGACAAAGAAACAAGAAGTTCTTAAAAAGTCTGAAGGTCCGAAGAAAAATGCGACGAAAAAGACATTCAAAAAATCAACTTCGGTGCCAGCGAGAAAAAATAAGTTCAAACGATCTTAATCCAGGGCCTTTAACAAAATAAAAAGGGCCCCTGACGGAGCCCTTTCTGAAACAAAGATTTCTTTAAAAAACTATTTTAAAATTTCAGCTTCCACTCGGCGATTGGCTTTGCGGCCATCGGCAGTTTTGTTGTCAGCGATGGGCTTGCTGGGGCCGTATCCTTTAGCAGTGACACGTTTTTGATCAATACCAAATTTATGAACGAGAGCGTGAGCAACGGCTTCAGCACGTTTTTTTGAAAGAGCCGTGTTGGTTTTTGCAGCGCCTGAATTATCAGTGTGTCCTGCAATTTCCACTTTGATTTCAGGATTTGCCTTCATGAACGTCGCGAGACTTTCGATTTCGCTATCGTACTGAGGAGGAATGTCTGATTTGCCAGCTGCAAACTCAACATTGATTTTGATAATTGCAACTTGATCGGCAGAGCAGCCGTAAGCGTTGACTTTGGCGCCAGGAGCCGTGTTTGGGCATTTGTCCATGTCGTCAGGAACGCCGTCACCGTCGCTATCAACAACTTTTTTTGCAGGAGTTGCTTCTGCAACAGGTTGAGAAGCTTCAGCTTCGCCGCTGTCAAAAGCAGGGAAGATCACTCCGACAACGATGCCGAGAGAGTGTCCATCTCTTGATAAATTCATCCCTGATCCGTGGGTGTCGCCGAGATAATCCCAACGAGCGCCAGCATAAACTGTGATCGGTTTAAAATTAAATTCAGCACCGCCACCGAGGTGAGCGCCCACTGATTTCAAAGCATCACCGCCTGGATATGAATTTTCAGCATAACCAAGTCCAACACGAGCATAAGGAGTGATGAAGCCAGTTCTGTAGCGATAAACCGAAGACACGCCAAGCAGTGAGTGAGTCATGTCCACTTTGCCAAATTTAAAATGATCATAACCAAGCTCGATGGCCCAATGGTTATCGAGTTTGTAACCACCCAGTAAACCAAAACCATTTGCTGGATCGGCGGCGTCTTTTAAATCAGATGGCAGCATGATTTTGCTCCACTGATATTCGGCACCAAAATAATAGGGAGTTGCATGAGCAGCTTGCGCGGCCAATGCAACAGAAAATAAAGCGGTCAACATGATGAATTTCATGGGTGGATCTCCTTTTGTAAATCAGACAACAACAATGACGAGCTGATTCACAAAAGTCAAATGCAAGACCGCTTTCAGGTGAGCTAACTCGGACTAAAGCTTTTACTGAAGTTTTCGTTGAATAGCTGGGTAAAGAATGAAAGATGCTCCAAAAACAAGATGTGCAGCCCAATCCCAAAAAATGGGAACTTCGCGATTCCAAATATCGACTCCTTGAAGCGCTTTCATCACTGCTGGAATCAATAAATAAGGACCGACCATGGCGATAACTCCTAAAACCAATCCGACTTTGAGTGCGCTTTGAGTTGTCTGAATTGATTGTTTTGAAGCAATCAAGCCAAAGACAAATCCCCAAAGCAACGAAGGGCCAAGTTGATGAAGCACAAGACCTGCGAGAATGGCGCCAATGTTAAGGCCTTGAAGTGCTGATTCTCCAAACACGGCTGAGCCAATGACTTGCACTGGGTAAAGAGGATTTTTACCAAGAAAGACGGTAAAGACGAGCATCACGACGACGGCCATGATCAGCCCGGCAACTTGTCCCGTGATAATTCCAGACAGAATCGGCCGAGCGATGGCCGGATTGCTGAGCTTTGTTTGTGATTTAATTGCTGTTTCCATAAGTTCCTCCAAATGTGGGTTTTAATGACGTTTCCTATTTACCATTTTGGCCTTTTCAATTAAAATGGTAAATACTGTTTAAATTGTTTAAATAAACAAAGCGAGGAAGCGATGCAACCCATGAAATCCCTGCATGAAAATCAGAAACGAATTCTCGAATATTTATTGGATCATCCTGACGGCGCTACGTTGGATGAGCTTTCATCTCATCTTGGGATTACGAAAACAGCAACGCGAGAACACCTGATCAAAATTGAAACTTTGGGTTACATCAATTATATCGATGCCAAGGGTTCTGTCGGAAGACCGCGACGAAGTTATTTGCTTTCGTCAGATGGTCATGAAGTTTTTCCGAGGCAGTACTCATGGTTGTCGAATGTTCTCTTGGAACTTTTGGCCGAAGATCTTGATGGCAAAGGTGTAACCCGGATGATGAAAGCCTTGGCGGCGAAAGTGGCCAAAGGTATGGAGACAAGATTTCAAAATGCAAGATCATCGACTGAACTGCTCACACAAATTACTCAAGCTTTAAATGAGCTCGGTTATCGTGCGGCTTTAAAGCAAAGTGATCTACGCAAAGGGGCGGTGATCGAAGCGACAAATTGCGTTTATCATTCGGTGGCTCAGCGCCATCCAGAACTTTGCCAGTTTGACACTCAATTTATCGAAAATGCCTCTGGCATGAGCGTGAAGCTTGAAAGCTGTATCACTCGCGGAGATTCGGTTTGTCGCTTTTGTTTGCGCAAAAAATAAAAATCATTCGTCTTCGTCAGCGAATTCGCCGTGATAATTGCCAGTGATAAAAGCGTGGATGACTTCATCCATCCAGAAAGACAAATTTTCTACGTCATTATCCGCTGGGGGATTTGCGAGGCCTTGCTCTTTGGCCCACTTTTTAAGATCAATGATTTCTTTGCTGTCAAAAGAACCACCGAAGAACATTCCGTCTGTTGATGCCCATTTGCCAGAAAAGGCAGAGGCGCCTTCAAGAATTTTATCTAAGATGTGCAAAAGATTTCGATAGTAGCCAAGCGGGATGTGAATGATCATTTGAGAATCATCCGTTCCGTCGGCACCGATCTGATGACCAAGCTCGTTGCGCCAATATCCGGAGGAGTCGACCCAGCCGCCCTCTTTTAAAATCTGAACTACTTTTTTATAAGCGGCTTGATCAGAAAATTGAATCATTCCTTCAACGGTTGCGTAGGTGCTCATGACTAATATGGAAACACATTGCCTGCCGTGCAGGTGTAGGTGACCGAGCTTGAAGGAACGTAAGTTAAATAAACATTTGGCCAAGCGTAATTCGTACCGCCGCTTTGGCATGAAGATGTATTAACGATTGTAACACTCACTCCGTTCGAACATTTATAGAGGTAATTTGGAATGAGGCCTGTTTGATAATTGCATTGAACTGCGCAAACAGAAATCCCTTTCGAATTGACGACATGTTGTTGACCAGCAGGACATGGCGGTGGCGGAGCGCCGTTCGTGCAAGAAGAGTACTGGTAGGTTCCGGAGAGAACTCCTCCCACTCCGCAGATCCGATATTCACTGGTTGGAATGCACAAGACTCCGGCAGGAGCTACCTGATATTCGTAAGCAAGAACAGATTGACCATATTGCACAGTTTGACCATTGAACGAGCAAGTCGATGGTAAAGTTGTTGTGGTTGAAGTCGTTATGGGGGGTGGCAATGTTGTTGTGGTCGTCGATGATGCAATATTGGTACAAGAAGCATATGGAAAAGTTCCCACTAAATTGTTATTTCCGTAACAGGTGCGGACCTGCTGATGGAAAACACAGTTGTCTCCAGGCGTGTATGCAGTCGTAACACTATACGCAGTTACCGACTGACCGTACTGCAATATTTGTCCATTAAAAGTACATGTCGTCGACAAAGTCGTCGTGGTTGTCGATGGCGGCAACGTTGTCGTAGTGGTGGTTGGTTTTAAAGTCGTGGTGGTCGTAGTCATTTTCACTGTCGTGGTCGTGGTCGTGGTGGTGGTCATCGTGGTCGTCGATGTTGTTGGAATCGTAGTCACTGGCCCAGGCGTAGGAATCGGATCACAGCTTTTGGTCGTGGCATTGTATGTCGTGTTGGTGAGACAAACTCCACAGCTCGCACCAATAAAATATTTTCCGGCAGGGCAAGTCGTATCGATGGTGATACAGTTTGATGCTCCGGTGGTTGTATCAACACAACCACTCCACTGACAGCCCAGCATATCTTGCGCAAAGCTACCTGAGAAATTCCAAGAATTAGAGCCAATTTTTAACTGAGTTCCGATGCTTGTTCCATCCAAAGTCCATGGTTTTAAAGCTTTGTTGAGTGGGGCCCAGCTTCGATTGGCGGGACAGCTTCCGCTGATCGCAGTAAGGCTTGAGGTCGCGTCGTTAAGAACTGCACCAGGTGAAGTTGTAATATTGAAATCATAGATGTTGTTGATGACAGCGGTAAATTCATTAGCACTATTGACTAAAACCTGGACGAACTCTGGCGCACAAACATTGCTTTGGGTTAAATAAAATCCAGCATTACAAACTGGATTTGAGCAAACTCCGTATTGGCCGGTCTGATCGCAGATGCGAGTGCCTGTGCCGTTGGTCAAATCGCAACTGATTTGAGTTCCTGGCGTGCAATTATTAGAAATGCAGGCACCACTCACAAATGAATACCCAGTTTTGCAAGAGGAGATCACGCAGGGGCCGAGCAAAGCATTGCCGATAGGATTATTGGTGCAAGTTTGTTGGCCATAACCAGAATCAGTTTCACAACTTAAAGTGCTGGCAGTGCAAGTTTTTATCGAACTGCTGGATTGATCGATACTACTTGCCAGGTCTTGGGTGTTGAATCCACTCTTCGAACAATTTTGAAATGAAATAAAAATAAGCGTGCCAATGGCGAGAAGAATCAGTCTTTGTTTCATGATGAATTCTTTCATAAGTTATATTTCTTCTCGGCATGTTTTAAGATGAGAAGAGACTTAATTTCGGGATTCCAAAAGATTTTGTTCCAGGTCTGCCCACGAAAAGGGAGATCTAGACTTAGACCAGGTTTTTGAACAAGTCTCTTTGTCTCAAATTGAGAAAGAAATATTAAAACTCGGTCAACCAAGAATCTGAGATAATAAAATCAGAGCGATGAAAATTAAACCAAAGTGTAAGATACGGGCGAAGTGATGGGCGCCCATTTTGCGATTCAGAAATCGGCCAATGAAAATTCCAGCAGCGATCGATGGAATAGAAAATAAAAAAAGATGTGTCACCGTCGTCGTCCACAGCCCAGTGAGTCCATATCCGCAAAGGCCTAAAAGACTGGCGGGCAAAAAATAACCCTGTAAGGTGGCGCGGAATTTTTCTGGAGACCAGCCGCGAAGAGAGCCATAGATGGCAAGAGGTGGGCCATTCATGCCGTAAGAGCCACCACAAATTCCGGCAATCAATCCAAAAATCCAAGCAAAGCGATCGTCGCGCAAAGAAAAGCGCTTTGACCGCAGTAGCGAGTAACTAGAAAAAATGAGGATGATGATGGCGAGAGAGCCTTTCATGATCGACTCGGGAATTGTTTTTAGCAAAAAGAGTCCTAGTGGAAGCCCAAACAGGGTGGAAAAAATAAGCCACGCAGCACTTCGAAAATGAATATGCTGCCAGTCTTTATAAACGACAATACCAGCAATCACGATCGAAGCCAGAACGGCAATCGGGGCTGCAACTTTGACCGGAATGATCAAGGCTAAAAGCGGAACGGCAACCAGAGCTTCGCCAAAACCAAAAGTTGTTCGAAAGACTGTCGCCAGAAACATAATGCCAATAATTTCAGCGATCATCTGAGCAGTCATTTTGAATTTTTACTTGAGTGCAACCACTTCTGCGCCAAAGTCACAAACTGAGCGCGAGCCGCGATGACATCTGAACTATCGGAAAAACCCGGTGGGTTGAGATCGAAGTGGTGGCCAGCGCCGTTGATCACTTGAATTGTGATATTTGGATTTGCATTTGTCTGCTGCGAAAGTCCAATCGTCGTCCACACATCATCAGATCCATAAGTGAATAAAATATTCGAAGGTGCGGTGCTTGAGTTTGCCAAAAATGGCGCATCGTAATTTTGATTATAAATCGTGCTGTTGGCGAAAGGCGCATTGCCAAAAAGTTGCTGACAGAGCCACTGACTTGGATTGACCAAAGGCGAACCCATCGTTGGGCCATAAGCCATCCAAAAACCGAAGGTGGTGCAAGATTGATAAACCCATTGGCGCTCTCCGGTGTCGTCGGAAGGATCTGTCGAAGAAAAATTATCAACGTCACTTTGTGTTCCGACGGATTCGCCCACTCCTGAAATCATTGGCGCTGACGAAGCTAATGCTCCGACCACAAGCTCGGGATGCTTTTGTCGGTAAATCGCTGAGATGGTGCCAGAGTACGATCCGCCGAGCGAAATCCATTTGCCTTTCCAACCTTGATTGGTGGCAATCCATTTTTGGAAAGTGGCAAGATCTTCAATCACATTATCGAGTGTTAAGTATTGCAAGTGCTCGGCTGAAAGATCAGGGAACGGAAGACTTTGTCCATAATAGCGATGCTCAAGATAAACAACATGTGCGCCTAATGTTTTCGCCCATGCCAAAGCATTATCATTAAGGAAATAGCCTTGCTCAGCATCGCCCTCTCCACAGATGTGAAAAAGGACGGGAGCATCAGCAGCACCGGATGCGAACTCAGAATCGATCCAATAACGCTGGTTGAAGGTCTGTCCGTTCAGTTTGCCGGAGTGATCGATGTTTTGTTGAAAAATTCCAGGTACGAGAGCGGCTGGTTTTTCTAAGATCGACAAACGAGCAGACATTTCTGTGTTTGATAACAAACGAATATGGTCGTCTGAAGAACTGACTGTCGAGGCCAAAGAAAGTGAAGATGCCAAAAGTCCGAAGAATAAAGCCAGCGCAATTCTCATAAAGCCTCCGCCATCAAAATGGCCCGCTCAGTTTTTCATTGATTGTGGGGGCATGCAAAGTTTTTTTTGGCGCCACTGTCTTACTTTTTGACAGTGTGGAAACTCTTACCCACCCCCCTTGTGAATGACTCACAAAGGCAGTAAAACTCTCTTTCACTACGAATCACTGTGAAGGAGAACTTTCATGAAAACGCTTTTATTTACTCTTGCGGCAATCGTTGTTTCTCAAGGCGCTTTGGCGGCAACTCCCGATGAAGTTGTCAGCAATTTTGAAAGCAACCGTGCGGTCAGTTGTCATTATGATCGCTCATCAAGCATGCAAATTTGTTTCAATACAGTCTGCGAACACACCGAGTATTACTCTTGCGGTGACGCCAAACTTGTTTTGAAAGTTCGCAGCGTGACTTATCCCGACGGCTCAGCGAATGAAAAAGTCGTTGATTCCTCTGTTGGCGGATTTTAATTTTAGTTATTCAAGTAAGCCAAGATATGATCGCGATTTCCGTCGGCGAGTATTCTTGGCTTTCTTTTGGCAAGCGATTTGTCATAAGCCGGATCGTAATACCAACTTAAAATCTTTTCGATCCAAATCCGTGAGCTTGAAAGATCCTGATTTTCTTTAAAAGATTTTTCGGCTTGGCGCATGTCTTGGGAAATCTCTTGATAGCGAAGTCCTCCCAAACGACTTTTTATTTTCTGAAGTGAGTATTGTAAATCAAGAAAGAGATCTGGATCTTGAATTCTGGAGGCGACGTACTCTTGAAACGTGTTTTCAATACGAACTTCAAGAGACTCATTCAAAATCAAAACGGGCGATTGTCGCAAGAGATGGAAGAACGATTCGGGTTGGACAAGACTGCCAATCAAACGACTTTCATCTTCAACAAGAACGGGCGCCGTGGGCTCTTTCAGTTTTATTTTGCTTAAAGCCAATGACAAAGTGTTTTCAAAATCAATTTGAGTTGGTTGAGAAGTTTTGTAAGCTCCAAACGCTGAGCCTCGATGTCTAGCTAATTGTTCTAAATTGACGTGTGGGTAAGATTTTAATTTTTCTAAAAGCTGAGTTTTTCCAGCGCCGGTCTTACCAGTCAGAATAAGAAGATTTTGTTTTTGGCAAAAAGAAATCGTTTCGTCGATCAGCAGTTGCCGCATTTTTTTATAGCCACCAGCGAGGCGTGAAATTGAAATTCCTTGCTCACTCAACCATTGCTGCGCCAGTTGTGATCTCATTCCACCTCGAAAGCAGGCCACAAAACTATTTTCTGGATTTGATTGCACTTCCTGAACCCATGCCTGAAGGCGCAAAGCTTTGGTATTTCCTTGGACAAGTTCGTGTCCCAGAGCGATGGCCTGGGCTGAGCCTTGTTGTTTGTAAACTGTGCCGACCAAAGTTCTTTCTTCATCTGTTAATATAGGAAGATTGATAGATCCTGGAATACTGCCTGCGAGAAATTCCACAGGAGCACGAACATCAATGACATGCGCTTTTCCAGTGATCAATTTTCGTAAAAGCTGTTCTGACGATATGAGTTCATGACTTTTCAAAGATGAACTTCCACGGCGAAGTCTTGTGATTTTTCAACATGACCAACAAGACTGGCTTTGAAGAATCGCTTTTTTAATTTTTCCAAAAGCACTGCACTTTTTTCCGGAGAGACACTAAGTAAAAGTCCGCCGCTCGTTTGTGGATCATTCAAAATCAGTTTTTGCAGCGGAGATAAGTCTTTAATCTGACAAGAAGCTTCCGTGTACTCGGCATTGCTGCGATGGGCTTTGGTGAGAAAGCCTTTTTCAAGACAGGTAGGTGCCAAATTAAAAATGGGAATATTTTTAAAATCGAAAATAAATTTTTGTCCGCTGGCTTTTGCCATTTGCTGACTGTGACCCAGCAATCCAAAGCCTGTGATATCTGTGGCGGCGTGAATGGCGCTCGCCTCTGTGGGTGTTAACAGATCTAAAATTTTATTGAGCATCATCATGCTATCCAAGGCTTCTTGCAAATCAGGCTCGGTGTACTCTTGCCTTTTTAAAGCGGCCATGCAAGTTCCGGTGCCAAGAGCTTTAGTTAAAATAAGATGATCTCCCGTTTTTGCTTTGGCATTGGACCAGATGTGTTGCGGATGAACGAAGCCCGTGACTGAAAGACCAAACTTCAAAGTATCGTCATCAATCGAATGACCACCGACAAAGTTGACTTTGGCCTCAGTCATTTTATCGCTGGCACCTTGTAAAACATCGACGATCACTTGTCGCGGAAGTGTAGCTAATGGAAATGCCAAAATCGCCAGTGCGGTTTTTGGCTCTCCACCCATGGCATAAATATCAGATAGAGCATTGGCCGCCGCAACAGCGCCAAAAATTCGGGGAGTGTCGACGATCGGAGTAAAAAAATCCAAAGTTTGAGCCAGCGCTAAAGCATCAGAGATTTTATAAATGGCGGCGTCGTCAAACAATCCACCATCAACGAGAACAGCGGAATCATTTGGTGGAAATTGAACTTGGCTTAAGATCGCGCGCAGTTCTGTCGCGGCCACTTTTGCTGCGCAGCCACCTTTTTGTACTGTTTGAGTGAGCTTAATCGAATTTTGATTCTCCATAACACCTACGAAAGGTATTGTACTCAACATAAAGGTGTCAATATGATCGAGTCCATCATTAAATCTTTACCTGAAAAAGCGATCGACGCGAGCGATGAGCTGCGCGCGGCTGATGCTTACAAGCTTGCCAATGAAGGAACGTTTATGATTTGGCGTGGAGATTTTCAAAACGCGAAACATCTTTTACAAGCAATGAAAAGAAGAATTCAAACTCCCGCGTCAAAAGCTAGCACGCCGAAGCAAAGTTTTCGACTTCATCGCAAAGCCCAAGCTCACCGAGCGAAAATTCTCGGGCAACTGCTTATTCCTGTGAATGCGGATTTTTCAATTTCTCTGAAGCGAGCTCCTGACTTGGTGCAAACCTTTTCTGAAGCTCTGACGCCACAAGAAAATGATTTCTACATGAGTCTTCGAGATTTGTTGGGATTGATTGGCGCTCACGAGTGGCGAAAAAACGGCGTCTTCATTGAAGCTCTTGGCGAAAAAATTCATCCGCATTACGGAGTTTTTTCTCCCGGTCGTGGCGAGTACTTGAAATTAATTGCCGAAGCGCCTCTGCCAAAGCTTGGATTGGCTTTTGATGTCGGCACAGGTTCTGGAGTCATCGCCGTACTTTTAGCAAAACGGGGAGTGAAGAAAATCATCGCCACCGACTTTGATGATCGCGCTCTGGTTTGTGCCAAAGAAAATATCGATCGACTCAAATTCAGTCAGCAAATCGAAATCCAAAAACGAAATCTTTTCCCTGATGGCAAAGCTTCGCTGATTGTCTGCAACCCACCATGGATTCCCGAAGAGCCAACGTCAACAATTGAATATGCGCTTTATGATCCAGGCTCGCAAATGCTAAAAAGTTTTTTGGCTGGCTTGAAAGATCATCTCATCGATCAAGGCGAAGCCTGGTTGATTATTTCTGATATTGCCGAACACTTGGGTCTTCGCTCCAGAGCTGAGCTAACAAGTTGGATCAATGAAGCTGGTCTTAAAATTGTCGGTCGCATAGACACTAAGCCGACTCATAAAAAAAGCAAAGATGCCGCCGATCCGCTCAGTTTTGCCAGACAAAAAGAAATCACTTCTCTTTGGCAGCTGCAAAAGAAATAATAGATTGAGGAAGGAGGCCGTTTCATGGGGAAAACTCGGCTTGAAGCATTCAGTGACGGCGTCTTAGCGATCATCATTACCATCATGGTTTTAGAGCTCAGAGTTCCGCAGGGAGGAAGTCTTTCGAATCTTTTACCACTGGCTCCGGTCTTTATCAGTTATGTCTTAAGTTTTATTTATGTGGGCATTTACTGGAATAATCATCACCACATGCTTCACACTTGCAAAAAAGTCACCGGCCCGATTCTCTGGGCCAATTTGCATTTACTCTTTTGGCTTTCTTTGATTCCTGCCGCGACAGCTTGGATGGGAGAAAATCATTTTGCCTCGATGCCAACACTTCTTTACGGAGTGGTTTTATTTATGGATGCGATTGCTTATTGGGTCTTGCAACAACTGATCATTGCCTCCCAAGGGTCGGATTCGATCTTAAAAAAAGCTGTTGGTGGCGATTGGAAGGGAAAATTTTCTCCGGTTATTTATATCGTCGCTGCTGTTTGCAGTGGCTGGCAGCCCTTGCTTTCGCTGGCATTGTATTTTTCAGCCGCTCTCATCTGGATCATTCCAGATCGAAGAATCGAACGATTTTATATCGAGAGTAAGTAGGTTTTTATGGATGAAAATGATTTTGAAGGAACCCTGGTCTTAGAAAAGCTTGCTGAAATAGACAAGCTAGATGAATTTTTCGAAGCCATCGATGCAGATAACTTTGGCAAAGCAACTTCGCTGATGAAGCAAGCGGGAGTAGATTTAGAAACTGTCGCGATCGTTCTCAAGAAAATGGCCGAGGCCAACGGCGAGCATTGATCGATGACAATGAACGAAAACCACAAAAAATCCCCACGGTTCCAATGGTTAGGCCCCTATTGACAATTTTTAATATATTCATTAATATGTATATATATGAATATAAATGTATCTGTCTTTCAAACCTTGGCCGATCCGACACGCCTTAAGATCTTGTCTGTTCTGGCGAGTGGCGAAAAAACGGTCTCTCACATCGTCGACAAAGTTGAGATTCAACAGTCTGGCGTCTCACGACATCTGAGCATTCTCCAGGATGCGGGTTTTGTTCAAATGCGGCCCGAGGGCCAAAGAAGGCTTTACTCCATACGGCCCGAGCCTTTTCGCGAGGTCGCCGATTGGATTCGTATTTATGAAAAATCGTGGAATCAAAAGTTGGATAAACTTGAAAATTATTTTTTAGAAAAGAAATCAGAGAAGAAACGGAAAAAATAAATGAAAGAAAGAATAAAAACAGCGGAAATAAATTTATCCCGAACCATTAATGCCAGCCCCGAAGAAGTTTTTGAGGCCTGGATCGATCCCAACGGCCCTGTCAGCCCGTGGTCAGGTGTCACAAAAGCTGTCGTGAATCCTCCCAAAGTCGATGGTCTTTTTTATTCGATGTATCAGCTCGAAGGTCAGGAGATGGCCCATTATGGTCGCTTCATCACGTTAGAGAAACCGCACCGGATTGCATACACTTGGGTTTCTGAAGCGACTCAAGGTTTAGAATCACTCGTCACATTGAACTTCGAACCTCAAGGTGACAAGACGGTTGTGCAAGTCAATCATACCAATATTCCTGACGATGAAGGCGGTCGTCGCCACGAATATGCTCATGGCTATCTGATCACAAGAATGTCCGCACACTTTGCAAAAAATAAAAACAACGGAGGAAACAAATGAACATTCTACTATGGACTCTTCAAATCTTGCTGGCGCTGTGGAACATCATCGGTGGCCTCTACACGTTCTCTAATTATGATAAAATCAAAAGCGCCTTCGCAAACAACTTGCCCAAGGCTGTGTGGGTGACCATCGCTGTTCTTCAAGTTTTGTTTGCTTTAGGTCTCATCGTGCCCGGAGCGATGAGAGTATTACCTCATTTAACTCCCATCGCGGCGATCTACTTAGCCGTGAATGCACTTCTTGGTTGCGTGCTGTTTGCACAGTACTCCGGATTTCCGGGTCTTCTCTGGGGCGTGATTCCCGCGATCTTGTGCGCGTTCGTCGCGTATGGAAGATTCGTGCTGATGCCGCTCTAATGTGATTATCGTTCAGGGATAAGCGTGTTTCAAAGGGCACCTTGCGCCCAACGAAGTAGTTTTTGAAACTCTTCGAACTCTTTGATTACTTCCCAAACGACTTCAGAATCAATATCGACATAGGAATGAGAAATTTTATTTCTCATGGCAGTTAAAGCCGACCAATCAATTTTTAATTTTTTCTTTGTATCAACAGATAACTTCGATGCGCATTCCAGTATTTGTTGCAACCTCATAGTGACGGCATCTTGAGTTTTTGCATCGATGAGAAATTCAGCTCGTTGCATTCCATCGGTATATCTTTGGATATGTTCTGAAGCCTCTATAATATTTCGCGATAAATCCTGATCGCGTTCTTTAGCGCTAAAAGACATGGACGCCATCCTTCTCGATTTGCAAAAGGAGCTTCTTGCCTTTCGCTGTGTCTAAGCGACTTAAGACGTCGACTTTCGTTTCGCCGAAGGCTTCAATCACTTTTCCCTCGGCCTTGAGTTGCTTTGCTATCGATGGCTTTTCTGCAAAATCCAAGTAAATATCAATATCTGAATTTGCTTTGTCCTCACTTCGCGCAACAGATCCAAAAATGATGGCATGTTTAACTCCCAAAGATTTCAGTTCGTTTCGGAGACGGCTTAAAATATTTTTCGTAAAAGCCAAGCGGGGGGCCCTTACAACGTTAGGCTCAGGTCGAAGCTCTAAATAAAATCCGGCGGCGGCCGAAATTTTTTCGATCACTTCAAAACTTGGATTGATCAACCCCGAGCCGACTCGGCTTACGGTCGAAGGAGATAACCCTGATCGTCTGGCGACCTCTTTGACTCCAACTCGGCTAATTGATTCTTTTAAAGCTTCTAAAATGCCCATCATCGTCACTATAGCATAGGGGTTGCTTATATGCAACCCCTGTAACAGTACAAAAGTGCTACTTATTCCCGTGAGCTTGGTAAGTTTTTAAATTATCGATTTCGGTTTGGGCGAGAGGTGTTCCGCACAAAGGAAATCTTTGAATGCGTCTAAAATATTTGTAGCGCGCCACCCATTCGACATTGGATTTGGCACATTTCGTAAGGTACAACGGCTTTTTACCACTGACGATCGGCCGTCCGGTTTTTGGGTCTAAGTATTTTTCCAAGATCTCAGAACTCCAGATTTAATTTTAAATCAGAGCTGCCGCTATAACAACTGGACCTTGGTGATTCATTGAAGCGATTTGAAGGCCTGCATTTTTATGCAGGCCAATTTGAAATTTTGAAAGTTTAGAGCAGTCCGAAAAGGTGCATCAGGTTTTGTTCCTTCTCTTGCGGAACAAATGGCGGATTAAGATAAGTTGTGATTTCTTCGGCAGTCAATTGAACGTCGTTCAGGTAAACTGCTACAGTTGAACTGTTGGCTTGTTGTTGTGAAACGATTTTCAACTCAACAGTCAGATTAGGAATTTGAGCTACAAAAGAAGTCGTGAACGCGCCGGTCCCATCTGTTGACACGAGACCACCACCATTCACTGTAAACGGAATTTGACCCATCTGTTGTGAGTGAGCCGAGCCCTGGCCGTTCACCGCAATTTTGTATGTATTTTGCGGAGCTGCAGTAATGCTCCCAGAAAAATTCATTATGTACGCATCGACGTCAGTAAATTTTTTGTAATTAGGATTGCGGACTTGATAACTCACTGTGCTTGATGATGTGCCTGCTTGATACAACGATTTGTCGTCAGTCTTGTAATTGATGGGGCATTGTGCTCCATCCAAAGTGAAAATTTTCTCCGCAGTGTTGTTATGATCATCCGTATTGCTGACATTGGCTTTGCAAAGTCCTGACTGAAGAATGGCGCTCATGCTCAGAAATTTTTGACTGAGTGGATCTTGTCCTGGATGGCCTGGCTTCATGTCTGGATTCATAGAATTGACAGTTGCAGTTCCCAGAGTGATGGATTGGAGTGTTTGCAAAGCCATCAATTTTTGCTGACTGTTCAGTGGTTGTGCGACAGCGGCGGAGCAGGCCAGAGATAAAACTGTCATTGATAAAATACGATTGAGATTCATAACAGAACTCCTTTGTGGTTGTACAAAAAGGGTAATGAATCAACAAAGGCCGTGGCAACGCTAAATTAATTTAACTCGAAACTTAATGATGAGTGATCAATGCATCTAGGATTTCGTATATTCGAACTGAAACATATGATCTTTACTTACATTTAAAAGACGTGCATACTTCAGTCATACACCCCCAGTTGCTTCGGCGGCTGGGCGCAGGCCACCGCAAGGTGGCCTTTGCTTTTTCTAGGGCAGTTTATGCGAAAAACCATCGTCTATGTCGACGGATTTAATCTTTACTATGCACTGAAAAATGCAAACGCAAAATGGCTTGATATAGGAGCTCTTTGTTCTCGACTCCTCACCGAAAACGATATTGTGACGATAAAATACTTTACTGCTCGAGTGAGAAGCCGAGTCGGTGATCTAGATGTTCACGTCAGACAAAACATTTATCTTGAGGCCTTGCGGACGAATCCTAAAATTGAAATTATTTTTGGTCACTTTCTTACGAGTAATGTATGGATGGTCAAGACTTCTGACGACGGGAAGCCTCTCGATCAAATCAAAAAAATTCAAGTTATTAAGACCGAAGAAAAAGGAAGTGATGTTAATATTGCCACTCATCTTTTGATAGACGGATTTCAAAATAAATATGATGTAGCGGCAGTGATAACGAATGATTCAGATTTAAAATTGCCCATAGAAATGGCGAGAACTGTATTGCGAAAAACTGTTGGAATTATTTGCCCTCATGAAAGACCCAGCAAAGAACTCCAGAGATCAGCAAGTTTTTTTAAAACGATAAAAACGCAAACCTATGTAGAGTGTCAGTACCCAGATAAAATTGTTTTGGATGGAAGAGCACTTCGTAAACCAGAAGCTTGGAAAAAAACAAATTCCTAAAAAACCTAAAAAAGATGGCTTCAAAGTCAAATCCAACAAAAAACCAACAATCTGGAAGTTGTGAACTTTTAAAAGATTTATGATTTTAGTTAGTTAGAATCGAGTTGGCGGAGAGAGCGAGATTTGAACTCGCGGTACACCTTTTGAGCGTACGAGCGTTTAGCAAACGCTTGGTTTAAGCCACTCACCCACCTCTCCGCATTATGGTAGGATCCTCTTTCAGGCCCATGGCGACAGTGCCATAAGCTTTTTCTCAAATCAATTTTTATGCGCGATTATGCGCTGGCTAGGCGTAATTCTCGGGGAAAATTTCGCGCTCGACGGTTTCGATCACGGTGTGAATCAGCTTGATGTGCATCTCTTGAATGCGATCCGCCGTCTGTGCCGGAACGATGATTGCCAAGTCCACCAGCTCGCGCAGTTTGCCGCCATCTTTTCCAAGCAGAGCGATGGTCTTCATGCCTTTTTTCTTGGCTGCTTCCACAGCCAAAATCACATTTTCAGAGTTGCCGCTGGTCGAGATTCCGATCAGCGTGTCGCCGCTGCGACCTAAGCCCTCAACTTGTCGTGAAAAGATAAATTTAAAGCCATAGTCATTGGACACACAGGTCACATGCGAGGGATCGCCCAGCGCCAGTGCGCCCAAAGGTCTGCGGTCTTTGCGGTATCTGCCAGTCATCTCTTCAGCAAAATGCATAGCGTCGCAATGTGAGCCGCCGTTGCCGCAAGAAAAGACAGTTCCGCCTCTTTTATAGGTCTCGATCAAGGCTTTTGAAAATTGAGCGCACTTTTCGATCTGATTCGGATCGTTTCTGAACTGTTCCAGAGTCTTTTGCGCATCTTGAAAGCAGTTCGACCAAATATTTTGAAAATCCATGTTCACCTCAAGGCCTTCAATCTTAGCCTGACCTTGAGGATTTTGCAAAAGACCTTATCTTCGGCTTGATCTTGGAGGGGAGTTGCGTTTATGTTCGTCAACCTTCAGTGCGCTCGTAGCTCAGCTGGATAGAGTACTTGACTACGAATCAAGTGGTCGGAGGTTCGAATCCTTCCGGGCGCACCATTTTCCCCTTTTAGAACTCTGAGAGAAATGTCGGAGAAAATGTCAGATACAAAATCTTGGATTATTAAAGTGATCGCTCTGGGTATTTCGCTGGCCCTGGTTTTTTGGGCGATCTTTGCTCTGCGCGATAACCCTGTTGTGAAGCAAGAATTACCGACGCAATCGATTCCGGCAAAGGTGCAAACCGGTCCTGGCGCCTCTTGACAACTCCAGTGAATTTTCTGTAGTTTCAAATTTCTGCGGTTCTCGCAGACAGTTCAGAAGTAGCTCAGTTGGTAGAGCAAGCGGCTGTTAACCGCTGGGTCGGGGGTTCGAGTCCCTCCTTCTGAGCCATTTTTCTTGGGTCCATGCCGGACACTATACCCACAAGCGCCACTTAGAGATGGGACACAATGTCTCTTTTGCTCAATAATGCCCCAATTTGTTGCTCAATCACAGGCTAACCGGCGGCCCTATATTGGAATGGTCATTGCAATTGATGGCCTAAAGCAAGTGGCCTCATTCAACAGCATTACGTCAATATAATATTATATACACATAATATCGTATTTAAGATAGCATCGATTCGTACGCCGGGAGGTTCGTCGCGTGAGAACAAGTGTTACGAAAGCGATTTTGCGAAAGTGCGATGATGTTAGTCAGATTCTTAAATCTCTTTCTCACCCAGTACGGTTGAAAGTTCTCTGCCAGGTGATCGAGGGTGAAAAAAGTGTGAATGAGCTGACAGAGTTCTGCGAAATTTCACAATCGGCGATGTCGCAATTTCTTAATCGCATGCGGTCAGAAGGAATCGTCAGTTCTCGCAAAGATGGAACTCATGTCTACTACAATATTGCCGATCCAAAGCTTGCAAAACTGCTTCATGCAATCAAGGAAATCTATTGTTGACATGAAAAAACAATATTCGAAAACCTTCATTTATCTCCTTACGTTCATGAGCTTGTCATCGGCCTTTCCTGTCTTTGCTGATTCGAATGCGCAAATTTCATTTGCTGACGTCTGGAAGGCGGTTCGCGAGCATGCGCCTGAAATCAAGGGGGCTAATCACGAACTCGAAAGCGCCCACATTTTTGAGACGCGCGCTTCTCGTCATTGGTATCCAAGAATATTTGCAGAAGGTCGGGCCTTTTCAACGAACGATCCCGCCCTCACTTTTATGTCTCAGTTAGGTCAGCGGCAGATCAGTCCCTATGACCTCACGCCTCAGACTCTCAATCAGCCGGGAAATAATTTCTTTGAACGGGGCACACTTGAAATCGATTTTCCAATTTACGAAGGCGGCGCGAAAACTGCGACGGCGGAAGCCTCAAGCTTGGTGGCCAAAGAGAAAGCTCTTGAGGCCGAGTCCATCGAAGCGATGCAGTATGCGGAGCTTGCAAATAACTATTCTACCATTTTGAGTCTTCAAAAGCAGGGGCAAGAGCTTCAAAACCTCATCCATGATGTCGATGCAACTCTTGCTCATTACAAAATTGGAACGAAGTCCAATCCTGTCGGTTATTCCGGACTTTTGGGATTAAAAAATCTGCGGAATCGAATCGAAGGTCTCTTATTAGAAAACGCGTCGAGAGTATCTTCTTTGCGTGAGCAAATTCGTATCGTGGCTGAAGATTTGCCGGAAAATTGGACACCTCAGCCTGAAAATTTTCTTAGCTTCATAAAGACGAATCTTAGTCCCAAAAAAATCGACGAGCCGCCAATTCAAGTTCGTGCCTCGCGTTTGGCCGCAGAGGCCTTGGAAAAGTCGAAGATTGCTGAACGCGCAAAGTTCCTACCCAAACTCGGCTTGTTTGGGACGGAAGATTTGTACGCAGGTGATCGTGGTTCATCAACGAGCTATACGGCCGGAGCATATCTTCAATGGGATTTGTTTTCGGCGGGCAATTACGGGGCGGTCGATCAAGCGGTGCATGCTGCTGCCGCCGCTCAGGCCAGAGCTGATGGATTGGGTGAACATGCGCTCATCGAACGAGTCAGTGCTCGCGCCGAGGCTGCAGCTCTAGAGAAAAACCTTTCAATCTTGGAAGACAGCGCCAAATTGCTCGCAGAGCAGACAGCAGTTGCTCGAAACCTCTTTCAAAAGGGCTCAATCAATGCGCTTCAATTTATTGAAGTTCTAAGTCGAAGAGTGGATCTGATCATCAGCCGCACAGAGGCAGAGCATGGACTTGCTCGTGCCAACGCCATTTTGGTTGTTCAAGCGGGCGCGGAGAGAAACCCATGAAGACGGATATGGGATTTGCCGGAAAATTGGCCCGCATGTTTGTTCATTCAAAACTCACGCCGGTTATCGCCGTCAGCAGCATATTATTGGGAGCCTTCACTGTTTGGCTGACACCCAAAGAAGAGGAGCCGCAAATTTCGGTTCCGATGATCGATATTCAAGTTGCAGCACCGGGCTTTCAAGCGCAAGAGGTCGAGCGCAAGGTCACTGAACCCATCGAGCGCGCCGTATGGGGACTTGATGGCGTTGAGTATGTTTATTCTGCAAGCCAAGCCCATGGAAGCCTCATTACAGTGCGATTCAAAGTGGGCGAACCCATGGAGCCCAGCCTTGTCAAAATCCATCACAAACTCATGAGTATTCAGCAAGAACTTCCGGCGAATGTCGCCCCGCCATTGGTGAAATCTTTTTCGATCGATGATGTTCCATTCCTGACGTTAACATTCAGCTCATCTGAGCAGAGCGACTATGAGCTTCGCACTCTCGTTGCGCCCCTCGCACGTGAACTATCCAGTACTCCCGATCTCAGTCGGGTTGAGCTGCTTGGCGGACAAAAACGCGCGATTCGAGTCATCGTCGATCCCAAAAAACTGGCGGCACGTGGCGTCTCCTTGCCGACGATCGCTCAAGCATTGAAAGAAAATAGTACTTTCGCACCGGCAGGAAAGACGTGGGGTGAGGATGAAGTCTATGACGTCGACGTGGGAGGTCGACTCACCAGTGTCACTGACATCGAGAATATTTCGGTCGGACAGCGGGGCGGGGCGATCATTCGTATCCGTGACATTGCAAAAGTGAATGATGGCCCCGAGGAGACGGTTCGAATCAGTCGCCTTCTGGACAAAGCGCGCGGGGAAAACCCAGAAAAGGCTGTCTCTATCGTCTTTGCAAAAAGAAAAGGTACGAATGTTGTGACACTCGCATCTCAACTACTTCATCGAGCGAAAACTTTTTCGCAGGGATTGCCGCCTCAGGTTTCCATGACGACTGTTCGAAACTATGGATCAACAGCGGCAGACAAATCCAACGAACTCATTGAGCACCTGCTCTTGGCAACACTTTCGGTGACCGTTCTTATCGCTCTTGTTATGGGTCTGCGAGCGTCGCTCGTCGTCGCCACAGCAATCCCTGTCACCCTCGCGCTGACATTGGCGCTTTACTACTTCATGGGTTATACCCTTAATCGAGTCACTCTTTTTGCGCTGATCTTTTCAATTGGAATCCTGGTCGACGATGCGATCGTCGTTGTCGAAAATATTGAACGTCATTTGAAGAAAGACCGAACCAATGGACTTGTCACTGCGACGCTCGCTGCGGTTTCCGAAGTCGGCAATCCCACCATTCTTGCGACGTTTACTGTGATCGCAGCAATCTTGCCCATGGCCTTCGTGCGTGGCCTCATGGGTCCGTACATGAAACCGATTCCGGTTGGCGCTAGTCTCGCGATGATTCTGTCGCTCTTCGTGGCCTTCACTGTAACCCCATGGGCAGCGGTGAGACTTCTCACTCGACATTCAAATCAGGGAAGTCATCATGAAGTCGAAGGTCGCCTTGATCGCGCGTACCGCTACTTTATGGGAAAATTTCTAAACCAACGACGATCAGCTCTAACTTTCGGTGCGATCACGATCGGATTGCTGGTGGCGGCAACCACTCTTATCTACTTCAAGTCCGTCAAAGTTAAGATGCTTCCGTTTGACAACAAAAATGAATTTCAGGTCCTTGTTGATTATCCGCCGACGACTCCGCTGAAGATCAGCGCCGATTGGTCTGTTGAGCTTGCGCAAACTTTATTGAAGAACGCCGAGATAAAAAAAATCCAAGTCTTTTCGGGCGAGCCGGCGCCTTTTTCATTCTCGGGCATGGTCAAGCATACTTTTTTGAGAAATACCGATTACCAATCCGACCTACAAATTGTTCTTTCAGAGAAATCTGAACGCAAGCTTTCAAGTCATCAAATCATCGAGTCTCTTCGCCCAACGATTGCTGCATTTGCAGAAAAGAAAAAGGCCGTTACAAAAGTGCTGGAAATTCCGCCGGGCCCGCCTGTCCTTGCAACAATGATGGCAGAGATTTACGGACCTGATAAAGCGACCCGAGATCAGGTTGCTAAAGACGTGTATCAGGTTTTTAAATCTGAGCCCAGTGTCGTTGATCTTGATTCAACATTGCGAACAGGTCGGCCACGCCGGATTTATTCCTATGATCAATTCAAAGGGGGATTTCTCGGCACCAACTCCGCGCAAATTGTCGGTGTCGGGGCGCTTATTTTTTCCGAGACCTCGATCATTCCCCTCGACAACATTCTGAGCCCCGAGGATGTTAGCGTCGATCTTTCCGTTGATCCGATTGTTCGCAGTGGACCTAGTCCGTTTTCAAATGAGGATCTTGGTTCGTTTGAATCAGGCACAATCAAAGCCGCCGATGTTCTCAAGGCTCCGGTCATTCAGACATCCGAAACGCTTTATCGAAAAAATCTAAAGCCGGTGTCCTACGTCATGAGTGAGCTTTACGGAAGTGAGGAATCTCCGGTCTATGGAATTTTAAAGCTTGCGCCCAAAATCGGCTACCAGATGAAAACGGCGGATGTTCCGTGGGATACAAGAGTGCCCATCGTAAAATGGGATGGAGAATGGTTTATTACTTACGAGGTGTTTCGCGACTTGGGCGGAGCGTTCGCGGTGGTGATGGTACTTATTTATATTTTAGTGTTGGGTTGGTTTCGTAGTTTTTCAATTCCGCTTATTATCATGGCTCCCATCCCGATTAGTCTTATCGGTATCCTGCCAGGTCATTGGATGATGGGAGCTTATTTCACGGCAACATCAATGATTGGGTTTATTGCTGGCGCGGGTATCATTGTTCGAAACTCAATCATTCTTGTCGATTTTATCGAGCACCAGATCAGTGAGGGAATGAATCTCAAGGATGCCGTCATCAGTGCTGGTGTTTTACGCTTTCGACCAATGCTTCTCACGGCAGCAGCGGTCATCGTAGGAAGTTCGGTCATGTTATTTGATCCGATCTTTCAAGGCCTGGCGATAAGCCTTATGTTTGGAGAGATCGCCGCGACAGTTCTGAGCAGATTTGCCGTGCCGATTCTTTATTTTTGGTTTGTAGGTGAAAGCCGTATGCGAGCTCTAGAAGAAACTGCAAGAGAAGAAAAAAATGAACTAAAAGGAGAAAACCGATGAAAAAAATGTCTAGCTCAATCAATTTTAAAAAAGAATTCAATGGGGATGTCGAAACTGTTGTTGAACGCGTCAGCGCCGCGCTTAAAAATGAAGGGTTTGGCATCCTGACTCGCATAGATTTTCACCTTAAAATAAAAGAAAAACTTGGGAAGGATTTGCGGCCAGTTGTTATTTTGGGAGCATGCAATCCGCAACTTGCATACGAGGCCTATCAGCATAATTCCGACGTCGTAAGTCTCCTTCCTTGCAATGCGGTCATACGTGATTTGGGCGGCGGCCGAGTTTCAGTCGAGCTGGCAAAGCCATCTGCGATGATGGAAATTCTAGGAGATGAACAGCTTGTGAATCTTGGAAAAGACGCGGATGCAAAGTTAAAAATAGCTTTGGAGCAAGTGTCAATGTTGTGATGGCCTGGGTCCCTTGCTTGCCAGTTAGGACTTCTTCTGATTTCCAAATTTTTGATCCCATCGAGCGAAGCATCGATGGCTAAACTATTTATTGGGCGAGGCTGTGAGCTCCAAACTGGTCATATCGTTTTGCAAACAAAATACGGATTTATTCTGATATATTTAGACTATCAAAAATTTGCTCCAGACTCATATCAGAATAAGCCATATAAGTTGAATCCTGGTTAAAGCTAAGGCTCAATAACGTTGAGCCATCGGCCAACTGCAAAGCGGCGGGATCACAAACATGAATACCTGGTGCACCAATCATAAACTCGAGATGTTCGGTAAAAGTGCCATTAACTAAAATACCCGCAGTAATAAACCAAAGATTACGCTCATCTTGTTTGCCATAAAAAACTAGCAAACCTTTACCCGGAATATTCTGAAGAAAGGGATTGCCAGCTTTGTTTGTAACAAAGTTTGATGATTTATTTATATTGAAATCGATAGAATCATTATTCATTGTTGCCGTCGAGTAAGATAAACCTGCAAAATAATTACCGCGAGAGTCTGAGCTTTCAATTAACATCTGCCAAATGCCGTTATCATCAACAGCAACGCCGACATTCCAAATAAAATGATAAATTGAGTTTGAATCAGATTCAGTATTTAAAACTGGCTGACCATTGTTGATCAATTGCCAATTAATTCCGTCTAAACTTTTATCCAAATAGATCTCGCCCCCTTTGTTGTAGAAGTCATAAAGAACATTTTGATAATTAAAAACATAGGAAAATCTGTGATCATATTTTTCAATCAACCGTTTATTAGAAAAAACAGATCCATCACTTCCAATATTAGCACTTGTTAAATCACCAGCTGGGCCTTCATCAAAAAAAGCCAAAGTTTGTCCCTGAAAGCTGACGAGCGAATTTTCAATAGCAATCGCTCCACCAAGGCTTGGTCTGTTATTGCTTCCAAAAATCGAAGCTTTGCTATGAAAATAAAGTGGGGGATTAAGCTGTTCCGTCGAACTTTGTTTTGTGCAAGACACTGATATGAGCGAAAACTCAAATATGAGGGAAGCCGCAAACAAGTTTACTATTTTGAAAAAAGAAATATTTTTGGGCAAAGCGCGGCCCCAATAGGATGCGTTCAACACTCTATCGTCTCCTTTGGAATTTTTAGATTTGGCGGCGTTGTTTTTTTAAGTGCCTAGTCTGTTAAACCCATTTTCTACCTCTTAATTTGTAGATTCATTTTCTACGCACCCTCTTTCCTAATAAGGAATAACATTTCATTCCTTATTAGGAAAGAGGGGCTAGACGTTTAATAGTAGATTTTGTCCATGGCTAAAGGGCGGAACGTCAAAAAAGTTTCCAAAACAAGACCACGATATAAAAATGATGCCTTCCTAAAAGCCTTAGGAGCTCATTGCCGCAAGATCCGTAAGGCGAAGGGTTATTCCATCGACCGTCTCTACAAAGAGTCCGATCAACTTTCTCCGGCCAGCATTGATCGGCTTGAGCGGGGCCATGCGGATTCTCAGATTTTGGTTTTGGTTCGATATGCTCAGGCTTTGCAGGTGCCGCTGAACGAGCTTTTTGCATTCACGACAGAGTCCTCTGAGCTTACGCAAGACCCAAGAATCATTCCTTATGAGGAGTCAACGAAGCCGCCGCTGGGATATGTGCCAGTTTTTCCTTTGCAGGTGGCGGCCGGAAGTTTTTCATCTCAAGGCGATACTTCAGGCTTGCAACCCAGTGGCTGGATCGATGCGGGTGTGCGTGGTAATAGCGATGCTTATTTTGCGAGTTTTGTGCGCGGGGAGTCCATGGAGCCCTTGATTCAAAACGGCTCGCTGTGTTTATTTCGCAAGTACGCCGGCGGCAGTCGTCAGGGAAAAATATTTTTGGTACGAGCCCGTGGACTGCAAGATCCGGAAACGGGCGAAGCATTTGTGGTCAAAAAATATCAACGTCAGACCTTGCCAAGAAGTCCTGAGAATGAAAATCCGACTGTCATTCATCTGCTTTCCATCAATCCAAAGTATCCACCTATTGTTTTGGTGGGCTTGGAAGATGACTCTTTCGATACCGTCGCCGAATTTGTCCGCGTACTTTAAATTATTAGCATGAAGCAGTTGTTCTGCGGACGCTGATGGACAGTTTCGCGCGATATAAGCCATATCATGCGTAGTTTGTGCTTGCAGATACCCAGGCAAAGCAACGATAAGCTGTATGAAAACAATCAAATTGACAAAATGTCCCATATCTGAGACACTAGAAAAACTGAGGCCGGTGAGGCTTCATCCCAAGGCTAGAGATATTTTGAGTAGTTTCCCCATCGAAGTGAAGCGGGTTTTGGGCAGCGCGATTTTTGATTTACAAAAAGGCGCCAAACTCAAGATGCCTTTATCAAGACCGATAACCTCAGTGGGGAGTGGAGTCGCGGCACTTCGAATTAGGGATAGATTTGGAGTTTACAGGGTATTTTATTTTGCGAGGCTGACTGATTCGATCTTGGTGTTTCATGCTTTTCAAAAAAAGACAGAGAAAACGCCAAACGATGAAATCCGACTGGGACAGAAACGATTGAAGGAGATGCTCGATGAAAAAGACTAAATCCACTATCAAAGCATTGGTCGCGCGGAATGCTGAAGAGTTGGCGGAGCTTCTTGGTTTACCTGCCAGTGAGGGATTTGAGATTAAGATTCGTAGCGATCTCAACGACAAAGTCATCGCTGTCGTTCAGCGCAAAGGTTTGACTCATGCTCAGGTTGCAAAGCTGGCGGGAACCTCAAGAACCCGCGTCACAGCGTTGCTCAATCGCAATACTTACGATATTTCGACGGACTTGATGCTCAGGATACTTGGTGCCCTTGGTGTGAAGGCAAAGATTGTTTTCCAACCCGCAGCGTGAATAAACAAAAGCAGTCTCTCTATCGAACGTTGAAAAATCGAAGTCGTCGAGTCTTTCGTCGTGGGCAGCTTTTTCTCCAAGCATTTCAATAAAGTCCGCGGACCTCGTCTCAAAATGAAACAAATTTTGATAAGAATTTAGTCAGTGAATTGCCGATAAGAGCGTTTGAAGGGGCAATTTGCAAACGGCCCGTGTCTTGCTTTTCTTTTTAGTGGGGGAAACATGAAACGACTGTCTTTTGCTGTCTTTGGAGCTGCGGCTGTCCCGCTTTTATTGCTGGGATTTCAAAACTGTTCAAAGGTTGGAGTGAGTGACATTGCTGCTCCCCAAGTTGCTGCCGCCACTGGCAACCCTGCGAATCTGGGAGCTCCGACAGCGCCGTCAGCGGCCACTCCACCGGTTGTCTGTGATCCACTTTCTTCTGGTGGAACTACTTGTGATGCGAGCTTGGGTGGTGCGGGGCTCTTGGGAAATGTCTATTTTCTTCTCAACGGTGTTGGGGTGCAAAACTATATTAATAACGGTCAAAAGCTAGATGTGACAGTTCTTCTCACGGATCTCGATGTTCCAGACAGAGACTGGACAGCCGGTTTTCCAGGAGCCAATGGAACTCCTTTAACAGAGCCCGATGGAAGTATTCTCAACGAATGGTTTGCCTTTGATCTCAATGGCAAGCTTCAACTTCCGTCTTCGATGAGTGAGGGTGCGTATCAATTTGGATTCTATTCGGACGACGGGGCTATTCTTTATATTGATGGTCAGATGATTGTTAACAATGATGGAACTCATTCGGCACAATGGAAGTGTGGTGCTCTGGTGAACTTAAAACACAATGAGCAGCATCAAATTCGCGTGCTCTATTATCAAGGGCCGCGCTATCATATTGCTCTGCAGATGTTCATGCGTCCTGCCAGTGAGCAGTCACAACCTTGTGACAACGCGGCGGGGGGCTTGCAAATCGTACCGGCGGCGGCTCTCAGTCACTAAGGGCGACCAAAAACGGTTTTTTCCTTTTTACCCGAACTGTCTAACTAATTTCGGCGTCATTCCATAAATGGGCTTCAAAAGTGGCCTCAGTCCTCGTTTTATTGCTTTTGGCGATGCCAGGGGAGGGCGCGGAACTTGTACAAGTGGCTGGTATGAAGCTGACGTTGATTGGACTTATATTATGTCTTTGTTTTGGAGGGATCGCCCAGGCGGCCACTCCCGTTAAAAGTTATCGTGAGTGGAAGGCTGAGAAAGTGCAAGTCGCCAGCTCTCAGATCGGCCTTCTGAAGGCGAGAATTGCCTCTGCTCAAATTATTGGTCACAAAGAGCAATCTGAGAATATCAAAAAGCAAATCGATCAAGAGCAATGGAATCTTGATGTCGCCAAAGACCTGTCGGTGACGGATTACTTTGTCCTCTATTTGTCGCAAATCCCAGATGCGGATCGTTTTAAACAAGCGGCTGTGCGTATGAACGTGACTGAAATTGAAGAAATGATGAAGGCTTACTCAGAAGCTGTGGGTGCGTCACAAACTCCGAATGAAAACTTGTCGCAAAGCAATAAGCTGCCGATTCAGGCTGGCGAGATTCGCGATCAAATGAAGTAAATTTTTGGACAGAGCTTGACTACCTGACTGTCGAACTCATATTCCATGTCGTTGACAATATCATACCAAATAAAATCTGGAGGAAATTATGGCTAAAACTGCTACTGAAATTGGCGTTCGTCCTTTGCATGACCGCATTCTTGTTCGTCGTATGGCGGAAGAAGAAAAAACGGCTGGCGGATTGTTCATCCCAGACACAGCAAAAGAAAAACCACAACGTGGTGAGGTTGTTGCGACCGGAAAAGGCCGCATCACTGAAGATGGTAAAACTCTTCCTTTGGAAGTAAAATCTGGCGACAAAATTCTTTTCTCTAAATACGCAGGCACAGAGTTAAAGCTGGATGGCCATGATTATTTGATGATGAAGGAAGAAGATATCCTCGGAATTTTTCACTAACTTTAATTTTGTAAATAAAACGATTCTTTTTTAAGAGCTCCGCCATCGGCGGACAAGGAGAAATAAATGTCTAAAGAACTTCTGTTTTCTGAACACGCACGTTCAAGCATTCTGCGCGGAGTGAACACTTTGGCAAACGCAGTGAAAGTGACTCTGGGACCTAAAGGTCGTAACGTTGTGATCGAAAAGTCTTTCGGCTCACCTTTGATCACTAAAGATGGTGTGACTGTTGCGAAAGAAATTGAACTCGAAAATAAATTCGAGAACATGGGCGCGCAAATGGTGAAAGAAGTTGCTTCTAAAACCAACGATCAGGCTGGTGATGGAACAACAACAGCGACTGTTTTGGCTCAAGCGATTTACCGCGAAGGCGTGAAATTAGTGACTGCGGGTCACAATCCGACGTCTTTAAAACGTGGCATCGACAAAGCTGTTGAAGCGATCGTTTCTGAGTTAAAAAATCTTTCTAAACCTGTGAAATCTTCTGCGGAAGTTGCTCAGGTTGGAACAATCTCTGCGAATAATGATAAAGAAATCGGTCAAATGTTGGCTGATGCGATGGAAAAAGTCGGACGCGAAGGTGTTATCACCATCGAAGAAAGCAAAACTTCAAAAACAGAAGTTCAAGTTGTTGAAGGAATGCAATTCGACCGCGGCTATTTGTCTCCTTACTTCGTAACCAATGCTGAAAGAATGGAAGCGGTTCTCGAAAACGCTTACGTTCTGATCTACGATAAAAAAATCTCAAGCATGAAAGACATGATTGGCGTTTTGGAAGGCGTTGCAAAACAAGGCCGTCCATTGGTGATCATTGCTGAAGACGTTGACGGCGAAGCGCTGGCAACTTTGGTTGTGAACAAGCTCCGTGGCACTTTGCAAGTCGCAGCTGTGAAAGCTCCTGGCTTTGGTGATCGTCGCAAATCAATGCTTGAAGACATCGCGGCTTTGACTAACGGCCAAGTGATCTCTGAAGATATCGGTCGCAAATTAGAACAAGCGACAATCACTGATCTTGGCGTTGCAAAACGTATCGTGATCGACAAAGACAACACCACAATCATTGATGGTGCTGGCAAAAAAGCAGACATCCAAGCTCGTGTTTCTCAAATCAAAGCTCAGATCGAAGAAACTTCTTCTGACTATGACAAAGAAAAACTCAAAGAGCGTTTGGCAAAACTAGCTGGCGGTGTTGCGGTTGTTTATGTGGGCGCTCCTTCAGAAGTTGAAATGAAAGAGAAAAAAGCTCGTATCGAAGACGCTTTGAATGCGACTCGTGCTGCGGTTGAAGAAGGTATTGTTGCCGGTGGTGGTACTGCTCTCTTGAAAGCAGCTCAAAAAGTTGAAAAATCTAAATTTGCTGAAGACGAAGTTTTTGGCGCCAACATCATTCGTCGTGCTTGCGAAGAGCCAATTCGTCAAATCGCTGGCAATGCGGGTCTTGATGGAGCGATCGTTCTTGATCGTGTTCTGCAAAATAAATCTGCAAACTTTGGTTACAATGCGTATTCAAATGAATACACAGACCTGATCAAAGATGGCGTTATCGATCCAGTGAAAGTGGTTCGTTGTGCTCTTGAAAATGCAGCGTCGGTGGCTTCATTGATGCTGACAACTGAGACAATGATTGCTGAAGCTCCGAAAAAAGATGACGGCAAAGGTGGCGGCGCCGGTGGAATGCCAGGAATGGGTGGCATGGGCGGTATGGACGGGATGATGTAGTTTGACCGTTGGTCAAGCTTGACCCGTTCTCAATAAATGTTTCTTGAAAAACCCAAGGCAAAACCTTGGGTTTTTTCTTTGAGTGAATGGTAAAGTGATTGTCAGTGGGGTTTGTATTATGAAAATGCCAGTCTTGTTTGTAGGTCATGGTTCGCCGATGAATGCGCTTGTGAAAAACGAGTGGACTCGCACTTTGAAACAAGTGGCCGATCAAATTCCAAAGCCTGAGGCCATCGTCTGCGTGTCAGCTCATTGGCAAACTCGGGGAGTCAAAATCGAAGGGCTTGAGCATCCACGCACCATTCATGATTTCTACGGATTTCCAGAAGAACTTTTTGCGATCCGATATCCTGCCGAAGGCAATGTGAAGCTGGCTGAAAAAATCTCTTCGATGCTAAAACCTTTTCGCGCCAGTTTGGATTATCAATGGGGACTTGATCATGGAACATGGTCAGTGCTTGTGCATATGTATCCCGACGCTGATGTTCCGGTGTTGCAGTTAAGTCTGGATCAAGGTTTGAACGAGCGTGGACATCTTGAGATCGGCAAAGCTTTGCAACACTTGCGCGAAAAAAATATTTTGATTTTGGGGAGTGGAAATATCGTTCACAATTTGCGATTGGTGAATTGGAAAGATAAAGACCCAAAACCTTTTGATTGGAATGTGCAATTCGATCAGCAGATCGCCAGGGCTCTGGAAGATCGAGACTCTGATACTTTACTTTTTCATGCGCAAAAAATGCCTGAGATTTCTCCTCTGGCCGTGCCAACTTCGGAACATTATCTGCCGTTGCTGTACACCTTTGGTGCCAGCGACGATGAAGATCAAATGAGTTTTCCATACGTGGGTTATGAGATGGGATCACTCGCTATGCGCATGGTTTTGTGGAATTCGAAGTAGCGCAATGCTTCCGCAAAAGGTACGGCGTACCTAAAGGACTAAAAGAGGAATTCGACGCCACCGGCGAGGGTGGTGATGGTGTGGCTTGCTGAGGTGGCGCTGTCGGCTCCGCGAGAGCCTGTGCCTGAGAAGCTGGATGAATACAGATCATATAAAATATCGCCGCGCCAATTCATGTGCGAGCTGTATCGGTAAGTGCCAGAGACTGAAAATTGAGTGATCGATGGCGATGAAGAACTTCCAGAATCCACCGGTGATTCGCTGAGCGAAGAGCTTAAAAAATAATTCAGTTTGGCGCCCAAAGTGAGCGGCGTTTGATCAGACACTGGGAAAGAACCACCAAGTCCAATTGCAAGTCCACCCCAATTCATCGAGGTGTAAGCCACCGGAGTTGAGCTATCTAAATGAGTGTTGAATGTGGTGTAGCCAGCACTCAGTTGAAACTTCGGCCCATAAAAATCGTCACTCATCAAAAAATTGTAACCAAATTGCAGTCCGGTTTCGGTGGCGCTGAGATTCACATGACCTGGTGACGAGCCCGAGTAGCCATTGTCAATTTGAGCGACAAACTCTCGCAGTTGCAATGATCCAAACCAATTTTTGGTCAGCCACAGTTCGCCGTCGATATGCAGTGAGGGTGTCAAACTGCTATGTCCACTGACCGAGCCCACCGATTTCAAATCATTAGAAACCGAATAGCTGCCGAGACCAAAAAGCAAACCGACTTTGCCGAACGAAGGAAGAGTTGCTGGAACCCACTCGCGAGGAGAGTCTTTACCGAAGGCCACTTCGCTATCTTGACGATCGCCAAGGCCTTGCAGAATTTTTCCGTCACCGGCTTTTGGTGCTGCTGGATATTTCACGAATTCAATCGGAATTACTTTCATGTTTGGCTGAATCACATTTTCGGTGCGCTCCATGGTGATGGAACCGAAACTTAAAGACTCTTCGGCTTTATCGACGTGAATGCGACCAATGATTTCTTTTTCAGCGCTAACCAAAAAATGAAAACGCGGATGACGAGCAATCTTAACGATCTGAACCACAGAAATATCCATGCCGTCATGAACACCTTGGAAAGTTCCGATATTCATCGTGACCAATTGATTTTTACGACTGAGAACAAGGCCAGCGTAAGGAAGCCGGGCTTTCAAATTTTTATAAGCGATGCTCATTTGATTTCGTAAATCAGCGATTTCAAATCCGGGATAATCTTGCACACTTTCTTGTGCGATCATCAGGCCATCATGAGCGAGGAATAAATCCAGTCGAAATGAAATTCCTTTAGGGCCTTTGGTGATTCTTCCGGCGAGCAAGGCATCGACTTTGGACCCAGTCAGAAGGTCCTGCACCAATTTGGGCTTGTCTTCGAAATTTTCAAGATTACTTTTTTGATTTCCAGGAAAAGATTTTTCGTCCCACTGACGATCTTGTTCAACAATGTTCGTTAGTTGTTCTGTCAGCGGCTTTGCATAAATATTTGAAACGTTATCATTCAGCGGAGCAACCATGACCGTGCGAATCGATAACTGATCGTCGACGGAACTCTTCAGAACCGTGGTCTGGGCAAAGGTCGGGAACACAAATAAGAGAATCAAAGATGCCAACATCTTTTTTAGTATGAATCGTGGTCGTGAAAGCGTCAAATCTCTTCAAGCAAAAGATCGTTGAAACCGAAAAAGGAAAGCATGCGTTTGCCCTTTCTTTTCCTTTCTTTTTCAATTTCTTTTGTGCTCTCGTGGACTACGGGCTCGCTGGCATTTGCGCAGATGGATCCGGCCACAGAAATGCTCCTCAGCCCTGATATTAGCGCCGATCAAAAAGCTGGACTTCAATCTGGCCGCTATGAGGTTCACTCCAACATGGATGCTGAGTCTTTGCGGGGCCCCGCGGATGCGAACAGTCGAGTCGACACAGCCACATCTGCTGCTGACTCTGAGTTTAAAGTTCAATTGAAAAAGAAAAAGCCAACGAAAAAGAAAGCCGCGATGAAGCAGGCAGGAAACACACTGCCGAGCAAAAAAATTTCTGGCAGCGAAAAAGACATCAACGAAGACCCGATGGTGACAGCGACAGTGGCAGCGCCATCATCAATGCCAATCATTCCACAGTCAACGCGTCCGCCACTGACGACAACGACATCATCAACGACGACTTCGACGACAATCACAGCAGCTACACCAACAACGTTGCCGCTGATTGTTGCTCCTCTGGCGCCGACGACAGAGCCATCGATTCCTGAGCCGATTGCTGTCAAATCACCTGTCGTGACTGAAGCAGAAGCTCCGACGTGGAAAGAACAATTCAAAGAATTGGTTTACAGCCCACCGAAGGAAATTCAAGAGTACAAAGAAAAAATTCATCCTGACGACAATCGTCTGAATCAGATTGAAATCAATTTGGTGCCTGGCGTTCTCTCGGTGAATTCAAAATCAAATTTGGACTACCGCGATTATAAAACCACGTCGCCAGCATGGCTGATTGGTGGCGAATTTTGGCTGACACCTTTCATGGGGATTTACGGCTCTTACACGTCCTCTGTCGGAGGTGACGTTATTGGTAATCCTGCCTCTGACGATCATATTTCAGCTCAGCATGAGTGGACTGAAATTGGTTTTGATTTGCGTAAATATTTTGGCATGTCTCGTAAGGCGAAATCGATTACTTACGGTGTTGATTACGTCAGCTATAAATTCAAGGTTCCCAGCGACAGCACTTATCGCGAAGGTCTTAGCTCGAATGCGATTGGTTTTCATGTTCAAGGCCGTGTTCCAGTGTCCCCGGATTATGCATGGACTTTCGGAGGACGAATTGCTCCACGAGTGAACATCTCTGAAAACAATACGGCGTTGGCACTGACTTCAGGCAGCAGTCCTCAGGATGTGCGAGTGGGTATCCATCTGGGCGGCGAATTTAAATTATCGAGAGAAAATCAATTGATTTGGCAGCTTGCGGTTTCTTATGAAAAAGCTCGCTATGGTGACAAATCCAATTTGGCAGATCCTAGCACAGGGTCAGTTATTAACGGCGTCACGGTCGATAGCACGACGACCTTTCTGCAGTTTGGATATCGCTGGGGCCAGTAAAAGGTCCTGATCGTTGAAATCTGCTCTCCTTCCTTCCTGAAAATGACTAAAATAAAGCCATGGCAACACAAGTTCTGATTGTCGATGATGCTGGTTTTATTCGCGAGATCTTGCGCTCACTTTGTGATCGCGCGGGACTTGTCGTCGTGGGTGAAGCGGTTGACGGTCTTGATGCTGTTCGTATGGCCATGCGATTGAAACCAGATCTTATTTTGATGGATTTGGTGATGCCGCAGAAAAATGGAATTCAAGCGACCAAAGAAATTCTGGAAGCTCATCCGGAGATTCGAGTGATCGCCTGTACAACTTTGATCGACGAGCAGTTCGTGCAAGAGGCAAAAGCCGCAGGTTGTGTCGGCGTCCTACAAAAGCCATTTCGTAAAAAAGATTTTGATGAAGTGATTCAAACAGCCTTTTACGGCCAAGAGGTGAAACATGCCTGAAGTGATGTCGGTGATAAAAGCTTTCTTTGTGGCACTCGTGATTGTGATTTGTTTGCAAGTCAGAATTGGCTCAGCAACTTTAGAAAATCATGCTCAGGAATGGATTCATACTTCTTCGGTGGCTTTGTATCTTCAAGGAGCCGCAGATGGCGCAACCTTGATGTTGCATAATGCGGGCAGATCAGTTTCTGATTTTGTGGGAAAAACTTTTGGCCATCATTCTTTAGGGGCCATTCAAACTCAAAGAGCGGGTCGCTTGAATTTTGATTTCAAACGAGCTCCCGCTTCTTCTGAGCAGACTCACAATAAATCCAACGACTAACTAGCGACGAACGCCGTCAGTCGCTTGTGCGCTGGCAGTGGCTTTCACTGTTGCAGTTGTGTTTGCTGGCTGTGAGTTATTCGGCAATAAATTTGTATATTGATTTTTTGGAATCATATCTGAAGAAGCGCGAGCTCCGCAGGCTGAAGCACTCAAAGACATCGACATCGCCATCAAAATCACTGCAGTTCCTAAGAGTTTCATAAGGTCTCCTTTAATAAAGTATGTTCACACAGAACTACTTAGCGAAGGACGTGCCAAAGAAAAACCCCCGAACCACTCTCAAAATTGAGGGAATTCAGGGGCTTATATCACTGTCTCAAAATGAGATTGTCGACTGTTTAGACAGGTGCAGAGCCAAAAAAGGCTCTGTGTTAGTTAGAGCCTTTATCAGTTACGCCGGCTTTATCAGCAGCAGTGCCTGAATTGTTGAGAAGGTCATTGTGCTGATCTTTTGTGGCAGGGTTATCTAACAACGTTCCGCCGACAGAGTTCGCAGCGCAAGCTGTACAACCTGTTCCAGGTGCAACGACTTCGGCACCACTCACTGGCGTATCGCTATTGGGATCACCCGCTGCAAAGCTTGTCGAGGCGACCAATAAGCTGGTGAGGAGGAGTCCTGCCATCAGAATGCTTTTGAAGTTTTTCATCTAGCTTCTCCTTAAAAAATTTCTGCCGTTGCTGGCGAAATAACGTCGAGCAAATTGTTAAAAGTGCTGGCGACCTGCATGGCGACCGTTGGGCCCTCTGCTGAGTTTACTTTATCAATTTCTCCGTTGGATTTGTAAGAAACTTGAATTGTCCCCAATCCAGGGCGGGTGACTATGGAAGGTTTACCAAAACGATCTTCGTACTGGATTTTTACGACCTTTTTGGCCTGATCTGTGATCGAGGCAATTCGCCCCCGATTGTCATAGGTCATGTTCACTTTTTGGCCATCCGAGTTCGAAGCGAAGGTCAAATTGCCTTTGCCATCATATTTGAACTGAGTTTTGCGAGTCGCGATGACTTTGCCTTTTTGATTTTTTGTGGTGGCAATAACTTCAGCCACTTTTCCTGACGCTTTGTCGTAGGAATAATTAAGCCGAACAAAATCACCATTTTTATCTTTCACTTCGCCATTGGCATAGTAAGTGAAAGTGTAGCGTTCTGAATTTCGGCGAATCGCAACCGGTTTGCCAAAGACTTCATGATAAGTGATGTCAGTCACATTGCCATTCACGGTTGAAGCCACGCGTGACAGATAAGTTTGGCCATCGCTGCGTTGTTGATACCAGAACTCGTGTTTGGATTCGTTGACAACATCTTTGCCGCAAGTTTTTTTGACCAGCGACCAGTAATGCATTTTTGGATTTTTATCACTGAATTCGTATTTGTAATTCTCGAGGCAATTCTCACGGTCTTTAAAGCTGGTGACCCAGTCGTTCTTTTTATCGTAAGTCAGCTCGATAAAAGTTTTGTCTGGATAAGTGGCTTTGGTCATATTGTGAGTGTCGTCGTAAGTGTAAGTATAGGTGTTGTTCCACGCATTTTTTGCGGAAGATAAATCATCGAGGTTGGCGTACTTGTACTCAAGATTCAACCCGCCCGGAGCCGCAATCGATTTTACTTTTTTATTATTGTAATATTTGAAATTCAAACGACGACCGTTGTTATCGACGATTTCTCGAATCGTGTCTTTATCCCAATCGATTTTGAGATAGTTGCTGTTTTTGTCGTACATATAAGTCATGCGACCTTCAGCATTGAAGCGCATATAACTGCCGTCGGTCAGATAGCGAGTGTAAACACCTTTTGAAAATTGAATATTTTCAACTTCTCGGCCATTGGCGTAAAAGCGCGAACCATCCCGAATAGGAATTGCGACTTTGTAAGAAAAAGCAAACTTCGCTCGCAAATCGTTATCGTTGACCATGTCAGTCGCCAATTTTTTCAAAGTGGCTTCATCGACATGCTTTGTGGCTTTGACCTTCGCAATGATTTGAGAAATTGTTTTGTCGATATCTTTGCGTCCGAATTCACGAGGAGTGAAAAACATTTCCTGACCCGCTCCGCACTCGGTCAGCTTGATATTGCCTTCAGCCGTAAAGCTGAGTGTTGTTTCAAAGTCTGAACACCAGCCATAACCGAAAAGGCCATCAAACAAAGATTTACTGTTATATGTTCGCGCAATTTTCAAATCATAGCCCGTGCCTGGAACTTCTAAATCAACCCAAGAGTTGGAGAAGTTCGCATTCTTCATGTCGACAACGGCATGAGCATTGAAGCCAAATTGAAAACCGAGAACGAGCATCGTGAATAAAAGCAATTTTTTCATCCTTGAACCTCACACGTGACACATTCAACTATACGTTGATTTTAACAATTTTTCTGATGGTAAGGCCACCGATAATTTGCAGCGTGAACATGAACACAAGCAGGACCAGACCAAGAGCCGTGGTGAACATCGGGCTGATAAAGCTCGGATTCACGAAAAGAAAAATCATAATCAGCGCAATCGGGACCAAAGTAATAATAATTCCTTGCATGATTCCTTGAGCAGTCATGGCTTGGATCTTTTTCTCAATTTTTTGTCGCTCGCGAATGGTCAAAACAATGGTCGAGAAAGTTTCGGCCAAATTACCGCCGGTTTCTTTCAAGATATTGATGGCGGTCACGAACATCTGCACATCCGGTTTTGGAATACGCTCACCCATTTCAATCAGAGCTTCCTCAACACTTCGACCCAGTCGAATCTGTGAAAGCACCAGCGCGAACTCTTGGCTGATGGGATTGTGAAGATTATCTACCACGCGCTCCATGGCTTGTGGAACCGAGAGACCACTCTTAATTCCGTTCGCCATGATCGTCAGGCCATCCACCATTTGATCGACAAAGAGTGTGCAGCGACGATCAAACAACATACGAATCAGTGCTGTGGGAACAGTCCATCCTGCGACGGTGACCATCGCTCCGACAATCAGGCCAGCAAGCACATTGGGTAAAAACAAAAGAAAGAAAACCGTGCCGAGACCCAATGAAAGCAAGGTCAAAAGAATGGTGACTTTGCGTTGATCAAACTCGACGAACATCAAATCCAACATGCGCAAAATTTCTTCGCGCTGTCCCGTGCTGCGTTTTGAAAAGTAATTAAAAATTTTGTCTGACCACATGTAGACGATCAGAAAAATACAGAATGCAAAAAGAGGAATGACAATCCATTCGTGGCTGAGAAAAGTCATCGACTACCTCCAGTTCCAGTTTTTTTAAGACCAGGCATGGTTCCCGCCGGGAAAGGATTTCCAGGTTGTCTTGCCGGAGCCGCAGCTGCCGGTTTTTCATTCGAGAAAATCTCTCGAGGAATCATCACTCCACGTTGTTCCAGCTTTTCAATAAAGGTTGGAATCATTCCCAGGGCTTGAAATTGTCCCAGAACTTTTCTGTTTTTATCAAAGCCAGTTTCTTTAAAGCGAAAAATCTCTTGCAAAGTCACGGTGTCACCTTGCATGCCGCAAACTTCGGTGATGCTGGTGATTTTACGACTGCCATCGGATTGACGAGAGATTTGTACGATCAAATTTACCGCACTTGAAATTTGCTCGCGAATCGCTCGCGAGGGGAGATCCATTCCGGCCATCAAGCACAAAGTTTCAAGACGACCAATGCACTCACGTGGAGAATTGGCATGCGTCGTCGTCATCGAACCATCGTGACCAGTGTTCATCGCTTGCAGCATATCAAGAGCTGCACCATCGCGAGTTTCTCCGACCACGATGCGATCAGGTCGCATGCGCAAAGCATTTTTAACGAGGTCGCGAATGGTGATAGCGCCAGTTCCTTCCATATTGGAAGGGCGAGTTTCCAGACGAACGACGTGTTCTTGTTGCATTTGCAACTCGGCCGCGTCCTCGACGGTGACAATACGCTCATTCGCAGGAATAAAACCAGAAAGCATATTCAGTAAGCTCGTTTTACCAGAACCGGTGCCGCCAGAAATCACAATGTTAAGACCGTTCTCGACACAAATACGCAGGAAATCAATCATCGGTTTGGTGATGGATCCGTAGCTGATGTATTGCTCAGCCGAGATGCCACCTTTTTTGAATTTACGAATCGTCAGCGCGGGCCCGTCAATCGACAAGGGCTCGATCACGGCGTTCACTCGACTGCCATCTTTCAAGCGGGCATCGACGTAAGGAGTTTTTTCGTCAATACGACGGCCAAGCGGAGTCACAATTCTTTCGATCACATTTCTGAGATGCAAATTGGAAGTAAAAGAAGAAGAGGTCAGTTGCACTTTGCCATTTTTCTCTGCAAAAATTTTGCGATAACCATTCACCATAATCTCGGTGACGGCGGGATCTGCCAATAAATCTTCGAGAGGCCCCAGGCCTAAGGCTTCTTCCAAAACTTCTTTGATCGTGCGTGAGCGATCCTCGCGCGGCATTCCTGGAGATTCGCGGTCAACAATTTGCGTGATCGTTTGCAAAGTTTTTTGACGAAGAGCTTTTTCTTTGGCGGGATCGTTATTTGTTTCAGTGACGCCTTTTTTGAGATCCATGGCTTTGATCAGCTCCGTGTGCACGCGAATTTTCAAAGCTGTGCGAACATCCAGAGACGAATTATTTACTGAAGCTTCGCCACTCGCTGAATTTTGCGTCGCTGATTGTGGCTGAGGACGACTTAAAGTTTTAAGCCGCTGCAAAGGACCACCGGTGATTTTACGAACCACTTCGTGATAAGCCACCGCGATCGGAGATTTGTTTTGTGAAAGCACAAAAGGAGTTCCACGTTGCAAAGATCCCAAGGTGGTCACGTCGTCTTGAGGAATCATTCCCATGATCGGCAGACGCAAAGACTGGGAGATCGCTTGGGGATTGACTCCGGAAGGAGTGACTTTGTTAACGACAAGCTGAAACATTTCCATCGGAAAAGTCGCCGTGAGCAGTTCATGAATCAGGCGCTGAGTTTGATTGATCACGAGGACTTCTGGAACTGTGACAATCACCACGGCCGTCGCTTCTTGCAAGAGCGCCATTTGAAAATCTTTAAGCTCGTTGCCGAGATCGGCGACAATAAATTTGTACTGGCGACTGAGAGTTTCAAGTTGCTTCAAAAATAATTCTGAATTCACTGTCAGAGTTTCTTCCGGGCCGCGCACAGCACCGATAAATCCAAGTCCTGATGAATGTTGAGTCACGACTTGTGGAATTGTCTGTGGGGAAAGTGAACCTGAAAACTGAGCCACTTCGGCAATTGTTTTGAGCGGACGAAGACCCATGATCACGTTCTGATCACCACAAGATTTAGCGTCGGCATCGAGAAGTAAAACCGGCGTGCGAAGTTCCAGCATCAAGGCCGCAGCAAAATTTGCGGCAAAGACGGATTTACCAACGCCGCCTTTTCCACCAACTACTGCGATCAAATGACACTGAGGACTGATTGCCATTCCTAAAACCTCCACGGACTATCAACGACTTATCGGAAATCATGGTGATTTCCGTCATGTTTTTAGCCACTTTTTAATCGCGAAGACGGAATTTTTTCTTAATTTTCTCTGACCCAGCCGAGGCCGAAGACTTGATGATCGGGGTCACGAAGACCACGAACTGACTTTGGTCGTGCTGGAAATCTTTTGAAGCATACAAGCTGATGATCGGGTTGGCGGGAGCATTCGGTGGTGGCTTGTTGTAATCCGTCGAACTTTGATTTCGGATAAGCCCACCGATCGCCGCACTCTGGCCGCTGCGAACCACGATGGATGTGTCGATAGAATTTGTGCTTGAGATCGGAGTGCTTCCCGAAAATCCAACCAGAGAGTCGATTTTAAAAGACACATCCAAATTCAAACTGTCAGAACGCTCGCCCAGAACCACAGGAGTGATTTTCGAAGCGATACCCACCGGCTTAAAGCCCGTCGAATTTCCATTCGGTGTTGCAATCTGATAAGGGAAATCGGTGTAAGAGTTAATCACGCCGGTTTTTCCGTCTTGAACGATCATGGACGTGGATTCGAGAACTCGCGCGGTTCCGTGAGCTTTTGCCCAATTTAATTTTGGAATCAAGTTGCTGACCGTCGCCATGATCGAAGTCCCAACGCCGCCGCCCGTATTGTTTCCCGATTGAATGGTGACGCCCGAGCTATCATCAATGGCCGGAGTAAATTGAAAGCGGAAATTTTTATTATAATTCTTTTTCATCTCCACATAATGCACAACCAACTGAACAATCTTGGCCGGAGGCGGAGGTGCTGAGGCCTTCACAGTAATCAGATTGATGACTCCGTCATTGGCTGGCTTGGGACGCTTCACAACGCCATCTTGTTCGGATTTATCAAGAATCAAAGCCGGAACATAAGTTTTAGCAATAATCTCTGCACGATTTTTTTCATCTTCAGAGTTAGCAACACCTTGAAGCAAGAATTTGTCATTCACAGCACGGACTTCGATTTCAGGATTATTGATGTCTCTGGCAATGAACTCCGCAATTTTCTTTTGCGCGAGCGGTGACAAAGTCACAATCGAAGAAGCTTGATCGCCAAATTGACTGACAACATTGTAAATGCGGTTCATATCTCGTGGTAGAAGAATCTGACCATCAACAACGACTTTGTTGTTCACGATCTTGATATTGATCCCTTCGATGTCACCCAAAAGATTTTGCATCTCGCGAACCACAGCATCGAGTTTGGATTTGCGAACATCGACGTGGTACTCGGCTACGATTTTGCCAGTTTTAATTTCTTTCAAAGTGAAAGTACAAAGACCTTCACGTTTTGGCGAGAAGCGCAGAGTATTGATCGCGTCAGAGTATTGAACTTCAGCAATCCCTAATTTTTTACAATCGCCACCAGAAGAAAAAGGTTTTGGAATGGGTGGCATTTTTTCATCGAAATCAAGGCCCAAGGTCAGAGCAATAAATTTGCGCGGACGAGTTGGTTTGGGTTCATCTTCTTGAGCGAAAGCTTTCGATGAAAAACCAAAAGCAAAACCAAATGAGAAGACACTCAGCGCACCTGCTAAAATGAGCACAGATTTTATCAGCGGTTTTAATTTTCTCATTCTTGGCCTCCCGTCCATTCTCAACATCAATTCCTACAAACTCTCATTATAAATCCCGGAACGAATTGCGTTTGTTTGGCAAAGCTGCTGGAACTCTTGGTCGCTGTATCGGCATCGTTGGTCTATACATTGGTTGCTGCGGCGGTGGCGCTAAGGTCACCGTCGGAATTCCCAGCACGCTATCCGAAGTCGAACTTGCCAAACGCGGCGGCACGGCGCGATCATTCGGATTTCTCAGAGTAAAATAAATATTTCCGGGCGCTGTTGATACAATATAAATCAAATCTTGAGATTCTTTCGGAGTCGCTTCGATCGTGATCGAATTGTATTTCGTATCTGATGTCAGCGATGTGATCACCGCTGTTTTTTTATTGTTATCGGGCTCAACAGTGCGCGGAATATTGTTGAGAACATTGACTCCTGTTGCCAATACCACCACGTCTTGCATCAGCATGGTCACTTCACGACGTTGAACAATTCCTTTGCCGGAATCAATGGCGGCGTAAATATCAACACGGTCTCCAGGGCGAATCAATTTCGCAACACCACGAACTTCATCGACGGGCAAGGTCACAGCGCGCTTGCTGGGGGCCACCTGCAAAGAAATTCCTGTGTCAGGGCCAGGAATGAGAAGTTTACTTCCTAAAATTTGCTCACTTTTCAAAATAGCTTTGCCAGCCACTTGGCCGACGGCAAGTTCGGGATCTGACAAAGCTCCGGGCTCGATGAAGTCGGATGGACGTTGAGTCACTTCCAGCATGGAATCATCAATGGTCATCATTTCAGGAATATCTTTTTTGGCAACCACCACGTTTTTCATCGTGCCGTAAGTTTTATCATACTCCGCTTTTTTGTCTTGCGAGTAAGAATACAGCAGAAAAGCTGCAAACAGTCCCGCCGCCAGCGATATCCAAAGTGTTCTTGATTCATTTGAATTCATAGTTGATTCCTCACGTTCCACCACATGCCGCTGTTAAACATATTCCATAAAGAGTGCGCACCCACACGGGGTTGACTCCCGTATCACGATCTTCACCAAGCACAGCAGAAGCTTTTTTCCCTTCGGCGATGCCTTTAATTTTATCATGCTCACCGGTTCCTAATGGTTCAGGAGAAGAAATTTCTGAAAATCTTGCCGGTCTTCGAGTGGCAATAAAAGCCTCTGTTGTGCTTTTGCTTTCAGAAACGATGCCATGAAACCGCTGCTGATTATTTGCGTAGGTGAAATTCAAGGCCGAGTTCTCGGTGTCTCGCAAATAAACCAGTGATGAGCGATTGCGAAAAGTTTCAAAAGCATAATTGCGAGCTGCAATGGAATTTAAAATTCCAGTATGAATAATACCAAAAAATCCCAAAGAAAAATTCACCAGCAAAACAAAAACTGCTAGGATGGGAACGATTTCAATCATGGCATTGCCGCGCTCTGATTTTAACATCCGTTGTCCTCCCAAGGAGTGGTGTCATCACCTTTGCGATAAGGTTGAAAACGACCGTCACCGATGTTCCAGAGTTCTTGAGTCCGTTGATCCATATATTGTTCGCACTCTTGTTCAGAGGGCTCGCGAATCAAAATGCCAGTCAGTTTTGCTGAAAAAGATCCGTTGTCTGGAGTGATCGTGCCAATCAAAGGCAAACGCATTTCCAAAATCTTAGCAGTAAAGACAGTGCGCACACCTTGCAGATCACCGCGAGATCCCGTGTCGTAATCTTTACTGAAGTTATCGCCATTTCCTTGTTTGATTTCTAAATCTCCGACTTTGGAAAGTGTGAACCAACCGTTAGAGAATAAAGAGCTCAAGCCTTTATCAGCGAGCAAAGCTGAGTATTTGGCTTTGGCAGCATCGGACTGTGAAGCTTTATCAAAATTGGCAGCTGCTTGTGCGCGAGCTGCTGAGTAAACAATGTATTGTCCGATTTCAACTGTACTGAGTGTGAAGGTGAGAGCGAAAACAATAGCCGACATGCCAAACGCAATTACGATGGCAAAAAGAAATTCAGCTGTGATAAAACCACTCTCACGTTTTTTCATCATGCATCCGGCTGTAGGGAAAGATTTCGAGGCGTGCTGGCAGGATGATTTCCCTGACCGCATCCTGTCCATGTTCCACATTCAATCATTCCTGAAAGCGTCTTCCAGGGTTTAGAAACCAACTTATTCGCAAAATCATTTTTCTGAACATAACTTGAAACCGCCATGGTGATGGCCATCACGACAGCCAACAACAAAACGGCTTCGACCACCAACTGACCTTTTTCGTTGCGAATTTGGTTGTGAATCTGACAGTGAAGTGAGTTCTCTTGATTTTTTAAAATCATGAAATTCCTCCCGACAAAATCAGGTGAGTCATAAATCCAAAAAGCAAAGCCACGGAATAGGGCACTTTGTGAAGTTTCGAAGCCTCGGGTTTTTTCTGATGAGCCATTGACATCAGGTTAGTAGCAAAAGCTTTGCCCTGGCCCTTCATCACCACCATAAAAACTCCAAGCACCGATCCCCAGATGACTGAAGTCACCAGAGTCATCAGCACTCCTTGCCAAGACATCAGCAAAGAAACGGCTGCGAAAATTTTAACATCACCGCCACCAAAAACTTTCATCAGATATAAAGGCAAGATTGCAACCAGAGCTGTGGCCAAAGAAATCAGCGCGGTCATAAAACCACCGGACCCGTGCATTACGCCAATAAAAATCAAAGCGATGGCAGCGCAAGACAAAGCAAGAGCATTGTGGATTTTTTTGGTTTTCAAATCATCCACAACTGACACGAGTAACATCAACAATGTGAGTCCCGCTTGCATTGTCACATCGACCTCCAGTCGATTATTTCCATTCGAGAGGAGCTGTTCCATTGCCTGATTTATTGCCGAATCCATCCCCGGTGATCAGATGTTTTTCCACCCGCGCACTGAGTTTAAATCCAGCATCATCAAATGCTTTTTGCGGACCACCAATCAAGGCGCCCGCAACCATGAACACAAACAATGACAGCAGCAATATGTACTCGACTGTCATGGCTTACTCCTTCATCACACCAAAAGAGTGCGATTAGTTTCCGGTCGTACCGACTTGATCAAAAGCGTTGCCGATTTGACCGAGTTTGTTCGTCACCAGACCAATAATTTTGTCTTTGAATAAAAGCACAAGACCAGCAACGATCGCCAAAAGCAGAACGTACTCAGCCGTTCCTTGTCCGCTTTCATCTTTCCACAAAGTGCTCGCAAAGTTTTTCAACTTTGTCATAAAAGGATCCCCCTTCAAGAGTTAACAAAAACAACGAGCTTTCGACGATCGAAGCTCCATCAGAAGAGCTATCGGCTTAAAATGAAATTTCCCTGAGGGTTTCAGGAGATAAAAACTCGACTGGACAGACTTTTGTCAGGGGACAGAGTCCTGTCTAAGAAACTTTTGACAGAAACTCCTCTCAACAAAGAAGAGCTGTCTCAAAATGAAACGAATAGGAGCACTCTAAAGCCTCTAGACGTAAGTATTGTACGAAATATCATACGGTTTTAAAGCCAAAAATTGTATGATATAACATACAAATGGAAGAACAGCTTAAGGCCGTGAAGGCCTTTCTCAAGGAACAAAATCTCAGTCAGTTCGCGAAAGCAAATCAAGTCAATCGCGCCGTTCTCTATGATTTTTTGGCGGGAAAAAATATTCGCATCGATCATTTTCTAAAAATCCTGCAAGGAGTTGGTTTTCAAATTAGAATTCCGGATTGGTCTCGCTTCCAATTAGAAAAAGCTCCTTATGATCAAAACAAAAAGTTAGAATTTCTTCGCCTCCTAGATTTGATTGTCGAAAAATACGATCCAGAAAAAATTATTCTTTTTGGATCTCAGGCGACGGGGAAATGGAACCGAGACTCGGATTTCGACTTGGCCCTCGTCGACGTCCACATCAAAACCACTCAGGCCAGACTTTCGCAATGGTCCTTTGAACGCGGCATCCGAATTACTTATGACTACTTTGTGATAGCCAGTGATTGGCTGGAAAGCAGAGCCAAAGTCATAAATACGGTTGAGTCCGCCATGCTCAGTGAAGGACATATTATTTATGAACGATCTCAGCCTCATAAGAAAAGCGAAAGATGATATCGATCTGGCAGAAAAGTTAGTGAATGATGATCGCCACCACGACAATGTCGGTTATCATCTCGCCCAAGCCGTTGAAAAAATATTAAAATATCTGCTGGCAAAAAGAAGAACTAAATATCTCAAATCAGCTCAAGGACATGACCTTAAAATTCTCTTGGGACAGCTGGTGGTTTCAAGTGAACATTTTAGCAAATACAAGCCACTTCTCAGACTGGATGTTTACCAATCAAAAATAAGATATGATTATTTGCCATATGAGGAACGAGCAGATTTGAAACGAATGCTCGCAGAGATTCACAAGCTCTTAAAAGAAGTCGAAGAACCTTAGCTCACGAAAACGTTGACGAGAAAAAAGACGATCACTGAGCAAACAAATAGAACGACAAGTTGGCGAGACAACATGGTGTGAATCCTAATTCTTCATGACATAAATGTCAGGATAGTTACGACCGAACTCCTCTTGATCCATGCCATAGCCAACAACATATCTGTCATCGATGGTGCGGCCGATGTAGTCGGCGCGGATCGGCAATTCCCGGCGAGCGGGTTTATCCAATAAGGTCGCAATTTTTAAAGACGCCGGGGAAGACGCCAACAAACGATTGCGCAAAAAACTGAGAGTGCGACCAGTGTCGATGATCTCTTCGATGATCAACACATGTTTGCCAGCGATATTGGTGCTGATGTCTTTGATGATTTTAATCGCCCCGCCTTTTTCAACGGCTTGCAAATGCACGAAATCAATCTGCTGAGGAATTTCCATGGCCCGAGCGAGATCTGCCATAAAATGGATTGATCCGCGCAAAGGACAGATCATCACAACTTCTTTGCCGTCGTAATCATAATCGATTTGTTTAGCGATTTGTTTCACCAATTTTTGGATTTCATCTTTGGTGATAAACGGCAACATGTCTGCTTTAGCTTGGCTCATACAATTCCTTTTACAGAGTCAGTGAGGTAAGGCCAACAGCATTGGCCATGCGCAAATATTTAGTAGCTTCAGGGTGATTGGGGTCGCGAATCAAAACATTTTCCCACTGCTCAACAGCTTCCGCGAGATTGTTTTGATTGTAGAAAAGAACTCCCAACTTCAATCGGGCGGCAGTCAAATGCGGATATTCGCGAATCAAAGATTTCAAATCACGAGCGGCGCGATCGTTGTCGCCCATTTTCATATGGCACTCAGCGATTCGCAAAGAAATCTCTGCTTTCCGAGTTGAAAGTTTTTGTGCTTTTAAAAGTTGCTCGAGAGCTTCGGTGTAGCGCTTGTATTGAAAATAAAGATCGGCAAGCTCTTCATGTTTCGAAGCAATTTTTTCTTCGACGTAAGAATCCATTTTGCCAGTTTTACGATCTAAAATTCCACGCGCATCTTCAAAGATTTTTTTACCTTCGTCATAGCGACCGAGATCATTTAAAATAATTGAAAGTCCAACGCTGGCGTCGGTGTAAGTCGGATCAATTTCCAAAGCTCGGCGGAAAGTTTTGATGGCTTTGTTGAATTGGCCTTTGTCGTAGTAAATGGTCGCCAGCATTTGATAAACTTCAGGATCACGAGTGTTTTGCAAAATCATTTGCGACAAGATGGGCTCAGCGATTTGGTAGCGGCCTTCGATGAAATTTTCGCGAGCTTCTGAAAGCATATCAGCTTGGAAATTTTGCATGTGCTTCAACTCCCTTTTATTCTGCGGCTCTTTGAGCAGCGGAAAGTTCGCTCGAGCCGGGAAATTTCTGTGCCAGTTCGTCGATATATTTTTTAGCACGGTCGGGCTCGCCGTTTTTTGCGGCGCAGATTGCAGCACGGCTCATCGCTTTGGCATCAAAACCGAGTCCTGGATATTTGCGAATCAAACCGTCATAGCGAAGTAAAGCGCTGTCGTATTTGCCGCGTTTGAAATAAAAATCGGCGATATAATCTTCTTTTCCCGCAAGCATTTTTAAGGTCGCAGTTTTTTTCTCGCGGCATTCAGCAAGGTATTGAGAGTTTGGATATTGAGAGATCACTTCATCGAAATAGAGGACCGTTGATTTTGCCAAACTCAAATCACGATCGACGGTTCCAGGCAGTTGATTAAAAAAACTCATCGCCAAACGATAAGTCACATAATCAATTTGCGGATGCTTTGGATGCAAATCTTTGAAAGCCTGATATGCCACTTGGGCTTCGGGATAAGACTCTTGTTTGAAGTAATCATCAGCAATCGCAAGTTCTGCCATGGTCGCATAGCGACTGTAGGGAAATTTATTTTTCAATTCTTGATAACGTTTGATGGCCTCTTCAAAGCGCTCGTCTTTATCGAATTCTTGAGCGGTCGCAAATGAAGCCTCTGGAGTATCGGCATGCTTTTCATCGGATGAGCAGGCACTCAGAAACGAAGTTGCTGAAATAAGAAGTAAAATGGGGATAATGACTCGTAGCATGACGCTCCCTAGACCATCTAAAGTCGAAGTTTAATTCGGGGCTCGAAGGGAAGTCAATGCGTTGTTAGGCCCGAAAATCCGTCAAATGTTTGTAAATGGCGTAGGCTGAAACTTTCAGAGCGCTAAATAAAGGAATCGAGATAATCATTCCCAAAATACCCATCATTTGCGAACCAACAATCACCGCTAAAACCACTGTCACCGGGTGAAGATCAACGATTTTAGCCACGACAAAAGGAACAATCAGAACAATATCAAGGATCTGTGCCAGAGCGTAAATAAACAGCAACCATAAAAGGGCGGTATTGCTGCCACCATTGGCGAAATGAATGATGATCGCTGGAGCCGCGCCAATGAAAGGTCCCAAATAGGGGATGACATTCATGATGCCGGCAACCACCGCCAAAATCAGAGCAAAGGGAAATCCCACGATCAAGAGGCCAACCCAAATCACCATTCCGACAAGGGCGCTTTCTAAAATACGCGCGCGGATAAAGCCACCCAATTGACCACTGATTTGATAGTTCAAATGCAAAGCCAGTTCAAAAAATCGATTGGGTACTAAGGACAGAAGTTTGCGCATAAATGAAGGGCCGTCGGTCAGCATAAAGTAAGAAATAAATGGAGCTAAAAAGACAACGGCCAGGGATTGAGAAATATAATCCGGCACATTTTGAAAAAGACTCTGCGCCATGGCGGTCACGCGAGGTCCGATTTCGCCCTTCACATCGATCGGATAAACTTGCGCCATGAACGAAGAAATTTGTCGCTCGAGATTGGCGAGAAAGCGCGAACCGGCATCGATATACTTTGGAAAAGCCAATTGCAAATCTTTAGATTGTTCAATCAAAGTCGGAATCAAAATCTGAATGCTGGCAACAATCAAAATAGTCAGAGTAAAAAACGGAATAGCCGTCGCCAGTTGCCTGCTGAGGCCTCGGCGTTCAAGATAGCCCACTGCGGGTGATAACAGAAAATAAGTCACAAAAGCGATCAGAATTGAGATCAATAAATTTTTCACCAGCAACAAAGCTAAAAACAAAAGTCCGAGGGCGCCCAAAAAAAAGATGAGCTTCACGCGCTGTTCTTTAATGATGACTTGCTGCAAAGCTCTCATGCGTGAACTCGGTGATCTTTTTTCATTTCAGTGATTCGCGTTGTGGTTTGGCGAAGGCGAGTAGCCAAAACTTCTCCAAGACGCATCAGAATTTTAACTCCGGCCGTGGGATTGCGCTCAACGATTTCAATCAGGTCGGGCTTAAAAAATCCGATCAGGACAGATTCCTCCTGAGCCGTGGTCGAAGCGCTTCTGCGGCTTTCGTTCTCCACCAAAGTCATCTCGCCAAAAAAATCTCCCGCTTTTAAAAGTGTGACGTGAGTGGTATTGGCGCTGCCGGTGACGACATCCAGCTCTTCGACAAAAACATTTACCGTGCCTGACAGGATCATATACATTCCAACACCGACCTCGCCTTGGCGAAAAACAGATTCGCCGGGACGGTAGTGACGAACGTTGACGATTTTCTCGATCATGGTGAGATCTGAAGCTGTGAGGTCTTGAAAAAGCATATTTTTTTTCAGCAGCTCGCGAAGCGGTTTATTTTTATCGCGATCGCGGAACAAATTGTCCCACATAAAATTCACCACAATTTCCTCCCGGAAGTTGGCAGGACTGACGTTTTAGGAATCCATCCCGTGAGACCGCCAGGATAAGTGATTTGAATCCACGAATCCTTGGATTCATTCAAAATAACTTCAAGTCCGCTGTAAAGATCAAACAAGGCGACACTTTTTTCGTCAGGTGCCGAGTAAACAGAAACTTTGTCGACAGTAATTGTTCCTCGTGGAATTTGATGATCGACAATTTTCATGGAGGCCAAAGTGGTCATAGCAAGAAAAACAAAAGCGGCAAAGACCGCGACAATTGGAAATGGGGGGAGAGAAGTCTCATCAGCCAAAGCACGGCGGCGTCGACCGAGGAATTTAAGAACAAGCCAGCCCGTTGCAAAAAGACTGAGCGCCATCATTGCTAAAAAACTGGTGAGAGAAAAAGGAACTAAAACACTCGAGCGGATTGTTTCCCAAGTTTGGATTTCATGGGGAATTTCACGAATGTCGGCCTGAGAAAGGACGAATTTTAGAGCGGACTGCGTCGTGGAAAAGTGAGGATCAATGTCTGAAGCTTTGCGCAACAATGCGATAGCCATCCCTTTATTTCCGGTTTGAAACTGGGCCAAAGCCAAGTTTGTCAGAGCATTCACATTCTCAGGCTGCAGCTCGACAGCGCGCCCAAACGCCAGACGTGCATCGTCAAATTTTTTCTGCTGATAGTTGGCAACGCCGGATTGAAATGCCGACTCAAAATTAGGCCATTCTGGCGACTTCAAAGTCGTGGCTGGTGTCGCGGACGTTGGCAGAGTTGTGGGTGTTGCGGCCTGTGGCGTCGCAATGGTTCCGGCGGTTGACGGGTTTGAGGCCTGCGCAAAAACCGTAGCATTGAAACAACAGGTCCAGATGAAAATCGTGATTGAAAAAAAAATATTAAAAATGATCTTTCGCTTCATGGTTTGAAAAGTCTAATCCTCTTCATTCTGACTGTCTACGGTGATAAATTATTTGAGAACCTTTAACGCAATTGGAGTCCTTCATGGCACAGCTCATCGGTCAGCAAATTCAAGACTCTTCTCAAGTTCAAACGCTGGTAAAAAACTTGGTGGATGAAGTCACAAAAATAAACAATCAAATTAACGGAGTTCGCGCGGCTCACCCCGAGCACGTCGAAAATGGGAAAAGCGAAATTGATCGCGCCGGTAAAATCCGCGGGCGGCCATTGCATTATCCTTATGTGGGAAGTGGTGCTGGCCACGGTTGCTATGTGGAACTTGAAGATGGTTCTGTTAAATTAGATTTGATCAACGGCATCGGTATTCATCTGATGGGCCATGCCAATCCTCGAGTCATGGCAGCAACGGTGCGCGGAAGTCTTTCGGATATTATCAATCAAGGAAATCTTCAGCCCAATCGCGAGTACACTCGCTTTTTAGAAAAGCTGGTGACTGCCGCTGGCAAACGCAGCCGAATTAAATACGGATGGCTTGCGACTTGCGGAACGATGGCCAATGAAAATGCGTTGAAGCTGACTCGACAAAAATTATCGCCAGCCAGAATGCTTCTCAGTTTTAAAAATGCTTTTGCGGGTCGTTCGACCATGATGGCAGAACTCACGGACAATCCGGCGTATAAAGTCGGTCTTCCTGACTACAATGAAATGTTGCGCATTCCTTTTTATGATAAAAAAGATCCACAGAGTGGTGAAAAAACTTTGCGAGCCATGAAAGATCATGTGGCGAAGTTTGAAGGAAATATTTCGGCTTTTTCATTCGAGCCCATGCTCGGCGAAGGTGGTTATCAAGCGGCTCCGAGAGAATTTTTTCTGCCTTTGCTTGAGTTCTGTCGCGAGAAAAAAATCGCGGTGTGGGCTGATGAGGTTCAGACTTTTTCTCGCACCGGAGAACTTTTTGCCTTTGAAACTTTGGATATCGGTCAATACATCGATATCTGTACGATCGCAAAAACGGCGCAAGTGGGCTGCACTTTGTACACCGAAGAATTTAATCCAAAACCTGGCTTGATTGCCGGAACTTTTTCAGGCTCAACTCCCGCATTGTCTGCTGGAATTGAAATTTTAGATATTTTGCATGAGGGTTATCTGGGGCCCAACGGCCGCATCCAGCAAATTCACAAAAAATTTGTTGGGATGTTGAATGAGCTGAACGAAACAACTTGCAAAGGAAAACTTCAAGATGCTGGCGGCATGGGCCTCATGGTGGCAGTGACTCCTTATGACGGAAAAAAAGAACAAGTCGATGCTTTGCTGAAACGACTTTTTAATAATGGTATGGTGGCTTTTAATTGCGGGAAAGATCCGATTCGGGTTCGCTTTCTGATTCCAGCGATCATTGAAGACAAAGACATCGACGTTGCTAAAAAAATCATTGAAAAAAGTATTCTTGAAGGAGCTTAATTGGATTTTGTTGAGGCTTGTCGTCAGATTATTTCTTTAGACACATCACCCAGTCACGGCACTCGTGATTTGATGACGTGGCTCGCCGGCTATTGTCGCGAAAAAGGACTTCACGTTGAAGTCCTCGAAGAAATGTTGGGCGATACGCCGCAAACAAATTTGATCGTTCGCCCGATGCAGGAAAGACCGCCCTTGGAGTTTTTATTGCAAACTCATTTGGACACTCAAGATCCAGGGCCTTTTGGTTTTTGGAAAGAGACTGGCCACAATCCTTACGACGCTCACATCATTGATCAAAAAATTTATGGTTTGGGCACGGCTGATGTGAAATTGGATTTTTTATGCAAAGTTGAAGCGCTGGCGCACTTTGCAGAATCTTCTGGCAAGCGAGCTTGGCATTTGCCGCCAGTGCTCGTTGGAACTTATGGTGAAGAGCTGGGAATGCCCGGCGCGCTGAAGTTGATTCGAAAAAATAAAATTTCTGCGAAAATGGCAGTCATTGGCGAGCCCAGTGATTTGATGTTGATCACCGCCGGAAAAGGAATGGCAGCGGTAGAAATTCGCTTGCCGTATTCTGATGAAGAAAGAAATTATCGCTTTGATCATAATTTGCGCGAATCAACCTCGTCACAAAGCAAAATTTTTAATGGCAGACCGGCGCACTCATCGACCCCGCAATTGGGCGAAAGTGCGATCAAGAAAATGTTTGAGTACTTGCTACTGCTTCCTGAAAATTTAGTTTTGATGGAAGTCGATGGCGGTGTGAATTTTAATACTGTTCCGGCGCAGGCTTTTTTAGAACTTGATCCGGTGACGGGAATGAAAGAGCCAATGTCAAAAAAATTGGCGACGGTTTACCGAGCTGTGAAGGATCTTGAAGGTGAATTCTTGCAATATCAAGATCCTGAGTTCGTGCCTTCGCATCCAACTTTAAATATCGGTTTGATTCGAACGTATGAAGACCATGTTTTTGTTTCGGGAAGTTGTCGCTTGCCACCCATCGTGACCAATGACATTTATGAAGGCTGGATGAGCCGTCTTAAAACCGTGGTGCAAAATGTGGGCGGAGAATTTCGCGTCACTGATTACAAACGTCCTTACCGAACCGAAAGACAATCCATGTTGGTGCGTGGATGTTTGGCCGAACTTGAAGCCTTGGGTCTCAAAACCGAATGCATTTCGCAGTCGTCAACCAACGAAGCCAGTCTTTGGAGTCGGGTTGGAATTGAGTGTGTGTCTTTCGGAGCGGGAAAACGCGATGGTAATATCCATACTCCCAATGAACACGTCGCCATCGATGATCTGAAAAAATCAATTGAGTTTTATCAACGAGTGATCGAAAGGTTTTGTTTATGAGTTTTGTCGTCAGAGCAGTTCGTCATGAGGATCTCGGTCAGTTGGTCGATCTGGCGAAGCAATTCACCTTGCTGAATTTGCCAGGGGAGAAAAAGGTTCTTGATCAAAAAATTGATCGCAGTCTGCAATCATTTGCCGGGAAATTAACAAAATTAGAATCAGAATATCTTTTTGTTTTGGAAGACACCGAAGAACAACTGGTGGTGGGCTCTTCTTTGATTATGGCGAAACATGGCAATGAAGAAACGCCTCACAACTATTTTAAAATTATTCGCCGCAATCATTACAGCGATGATTTGGGAATTGGCTTTATTCACCAAGTGCTGCGCTTTCAGATGGACATCGACGGACCCACAGAGATCGGTGGACTTTTGGTGGACCGAAGTTATCGTCGTCGCCCAGAAAAATTAGGCAAGCAAATTTCACTCTCAAGGTTTTTGTATATGGGACTCAATCCCGATCGCTTTGAAGATCGAGTGTTGTGTGAACTGACGCCACCCTTGACGGATGAAGGGCGTTCCGAATTTTGGGAAGCTCTCGGTCGCAGATTCACCGGCCTTCCTTATCAAGAAGCCGACATGCTCAGTCAGTCGCACAAAGAATTTATTAGCTCGTTGTTTCCGGAAGAAGATGTGTATCTTTGTTTGCTGGATGCCAAAGCGCGCTCTGTTTTAGGTCGTGTCGGTGAGCATACCAAGCCTGCACAATATTTACTTGAAAGTGTTGGCTTTGAATATTTGGATGAGGTCGATCCTTTCGACGGCGGCCCTCATTACGGAGTCAAAACTCAAGAAGTCTTGCCCATCAAATTAGGAAAAAAAGTGCGTCTTTCAGAATTCAAAGATCCGTCGTATAAAGAACAAGGCTTGATGGGAACGACGCATGAGGAATTCAAATCGGCGCTTGTGAGTTACGATTTGCGTGGCGAAGAGGTCGCCATTCCTGCGAAGTCTCGCTCACTTCTGGGTATCGACATCGGTGAAGAGGTTTTTCTTTCGCCATTTAATTATCATCGAAAAAAGGAACAGACATGACAAATTATTCTCCCACCAAATATTTGGGTGATTTTATTAATGGTCGTTTTACGCCGGTGCAAAAAGGTGATGGCAGTTTTAAAGATATTTCACCAGCCGATCTCAGCGACACCTTGATGACAGTGCCGTTTTCACACGCGCATGTCGATGAGGCGATTGCTGCTGCTAAAAAAGCATTTATGCCTTGGGCGAGACTTTCTTTGGAAGAGAGAAAAAAATATCTTTTGCGTCTCAAAGATGCTTTTGAGTTTTATAAAAAAGATATGATCGAGGCCATCTGTCGTGACACCGGAAAGCCCATTTGGGATGGGACAGGTGAGGCCAACAATCTTGGCAACAAAATTGATATCACGCTCAATCATTCTTTAAACTTGGTGACGGAAACACATTTACCAAATGCGCTACCGCAAGTTGAAGGAGTGATTCGTCACAAACCTCGCGGTGTCATGGCAGTGCTCGGTCCCTTTAACTTTCCAGCCCATTTGCCCAATGGTCATATTATTCCGGCTTTGATTTCTGGAAACACCGTGGTGTTCAAGCCGTCAGAACAAACGCCGTATGTGGCGCAAGTTTATGCTCAATGCGTGCAGAAGGCCGAGTTTCCGGCTGGCGTGTTTAACATGGTTCAAGGTGATGGCGAAACTGGGCGAAAAATGGCGGCTCATCAAGATGTTGATGGGATTTTATTTACGGGTTCTTATGAAGTCGGTCTTAAAATCAAGCAAGAAACACTCAATCATTATTGGAAAATTCTCGCTCTGGAAATGGGCGGAAAAAATGCCACTGTCGTTTGGAAAGATGCGGATCTTGATAAAGCCATTTATGAAACTTTGATTGGTGCTTACATGACTTCGGGTCAACGTTGCTCTTGTACCAGCCGCGTGATCTTGCATAAAGATATTGCTGAGGACTTCACGGAAAGATTTTATCAAGCGGCAAAAAAACTGACGATTGGTCACTGGTCAGAAAATCCATTTATGGGACCGTTGATCAATGAAGCGGCTGTGGAAAAATATGTGCGCTTTCAGGAAATCGCCAATCGCGAGAATTGTGAAAGCTTGATGCGGGGAAAACAGCTGGAGCTTTCACACAAAGGTCACTATGTGACTCCAAGTATTCACTTGGTGAAAAAATTTGATGCCAACTCGGTTTATCAAAAATCAGAAATTTTTGGACCCAACGTGGCGATTTATCAAACTGAAGATTTTGATGAAACTTTGAATATCGTGAACTCAACTGGATTTGGTTTGGCGATGGCCTTGTTTGGGAAAGATCGCGCGATGTATGAAAAAGCCTTACTAGAAGCTCGAGTCGGACTTCTGAATTGGAATCGCACGACGAACGGAGCCAGTTCCCGATTGCCTTTTGGCGGCATGGGAAAATCAGGCAATGATCGTCCGTCGGCTCATTATGCCATTCAATATTGTACAGTTCCGGTTGCAAGCCTTGAAGATCCAACAGGATTTGAAGGTACCAAATTGCTTCCCGGAATGACTTTCGAGCCCACAAAAAAATAGGATAGTTTGAATGAAGAGATTTTTGGTTTTGTTTGTTTTTGCAGCGGTGGTGATTGTCGGAGCAGGATTGGGTTTGGTTTGGCAGCAATTTGCTTCAAACCCTGCAAGCTCAGATACGACAGAGCAGCTTTTTGAAGTCGATCACGGCAAAACTTTTCGTTCGATCGCCCACGAGCTCGCTGAAAAAAAATTAATTCGAAACGAAAAGCTTTTTGTCTGGTACGCAAAGATCAGCGGCAAAGCTGGCAAAATGAAAGTGGGAGAGTACTCACTTTCTCCCAACATGAAACCCTCGGATATTCTGACAACCATCAACAGCGGGATTAGTGTGGGTCGTCAGTTCACCGTCGCCGAAGGCCTCAATATTTATGAGATTGCCGATCTCTACCAGCAAGAAGGCTTTGGCACTAAAGATGACTTCTTGAAAGCTTGTCACGACAAAGTATTTATCAAGCAGATGCTCGGTGAAGATTTAGATTCTCTCGAGGGATATTTGTTTCCGGAATCCTATTCGCTGACCAAATTTACAACGACAAAAGAATTACTCACCCAGATGGTTCGCAAATTTTTGGAAGTTTACACTCAGCTACAATTGCAAAACCACCTGACAGGTTGGACACGAAATCAGGTCATCACTTTAGCAAGCATTGTCGAAAAAGAAACTGGTGCCCCCGAAGAGCGTCCTCAAATCTCAGCGGTTTTTCACAATCGTTTGAAAAAAGGAATGTTGCTGCAAACCGATCCAACAATTCTTTACGGCATGACAGATCTTGCCGGTCATACGGTGATGAGTATTACTCACGACGATATTCATCGGCCGACAAAATATAATACTTACGTGATCAAGGGTCTTCCACCAGGACCCATCGCAAATCCCGGTCGTGAAGCCATTTTAGCCGCAATGAATCCGGCGCAAGTCGACTACTTGTATTTCGTTTCTAAAAACGACGGCACACATATTTTTTCCGTGAAATATGAGGACCACGCCAAAGCTGTTCATTTGTATCAGCAAAATCCTGCCGCTCGAGAAAACCACAGCTGGCGCGAACTTCAAAAAAACCGCAAAGGTCAAAACCTACAACAATTCAACGGCTCGGCGCCAAGTTCTCCAACAACAGCGCCGTCGGAAGCCGCGCACTGATCATTTCAAATTGGCCCTCTCAAATGAATACCAATATATTGGTTTTTTAATCGATATATTGGTATTGGCTCAAAGCTTGACTGAACCACAAGGCCAAATTTATTCAGCGCCCATTTTGATAAAATCTTTTGATTCAGAGTCATAGCGATAGATGTTGAGTCGAGGGACGAGGCTCTCATCAAAGGTTGGGGCGATGATATCCATGTTGTGATCGCCAGCGACGGGAGTGATAACGAGATTGGTGGCGTTGCCGCGAAAAGTGAAATAGCCGTCGCGGCGGTCGGGTAAAATGATTCGTTTTAAAAATTCAGAAGTCGTGTGCTGGGCGTCGATTCGGTAAATCTCCAGCGCCAAAGAATCTGCGGTTTGCACTTTGATGACGGTGACCCAATCGCCTTTGCCGGTGAGATCGGCGTCGGCTTTGGCCAAAATTTTTCGTGAGTGAGTCAGCACATTTTCGCGGATGAAATCTCTGGATGGAGAATAGACGGTAAAGGCCGCGAGGAAAAAAGAAATCAGCAATAAAAGGGGAAAGCTCCAGCGGAAAAACATAGATCAAGTATATCGCTCAAAGAGGACTTTATGCTAGAGTTGGACAAGGAGACCCAGACCTATGGACAAGACAGAATTTGTGGCCGAATTCTATAAACTGATCGAATCGCGAAAATCCATTCGGAAATTCAAACCAGACATGCCACCCAAAGAAATGATCGAGCGTATTTTGACAGCTGGTATGCATGCGCCCAGTGGCAAGAATCGTCAAAATTGGAAATTTTTTGTCGTCACCGGAAAAAAGCGCGATGAGTATCTCAAGTATTCGCAAAAATCTTGGCTTGGCATCAAAGATATCCTGGCGCGAACTCTCAAGCCTTCACTGTATCAATTCACGGAAAGATTCTTTTTTACTTTAGGTGATGCTCCGGTTTTGGTTTTTTGTTATTCGCACAACACCTCAGAAGAACGTTATCACACCAGCATCGGGAGCGTTTACATGGCGGTGGAAAATATCAATCTTGCTGCCGTCGCCGAAGGCCTTGGCTGCTGCACCATGGGTGCTCCTCTGGAGATCAAAAAAGAAGTCGATGAATTTCTCGGCGTCACCGAATTTCCCGAATACAAAGCGGGTGAGCTAGAGCTTCTTTGTGGCGTGGTCTTGGGTTATCCCGATCACGAGCCGCCGAAGGCGCCTCGGAAAACCGAAGGCCGCATCACTTGGCTTTAAAAGACCAAGTGAGTATGGAAAAAATTCGCATGAGAAAAAGCAGATGATTTTAGCCTTCAATTCAGGTAATCACGCAGCTCATGCCAGCACGTATAGATCTGATACAAAAACTGCGCGAAAACCCGTTTGTTTTGGCTCCCATGGCGGGAATCACTGACCATGCGTTTCGTAGTTTTATGCGCGCTCGTAAAGCCGGCATCGTTATCACCGAATTGGTGTCGGCAACCGGCATTGAATACAAAAACGATCGCACCAAAAAATTGATGAGTTTTGATGAAACTCAACGCCCGGTGGGCATCCAACTTTTCGGTGAGGACCCGGAAATCATGGCCAACGCCGCGAAATACGCTGAGGATCTCGGGGCAGACTTCGTGGACCTGAATTTTGGTTGCCCAGTGAATAAGGTGATCAAAAAAGGGGCGGGGTCGGCGATTCTCAAAGATCTTCCGCACATGGTTTTGGTGCTCTCAACCATTAAAAAGGCTCTGCAAATCCCGCTGACCATCAAAATTCGCACCGGCTGGGACCATGAAACTCGGAATGCCGACGAAGTTGCAAAAATTGCTTTCAATGAAGGCATCACTTGGATGGCGATTCATGGCCGAACTCGGTCGCAAGCTTATTCGGGATTGGCGGACTGGGACTATATCGCCGACATCAAAAGTCGAGCAAAACTGCCAATTCTTGGAAATGGCGATATTTTGACTGCCAAACAGGCGGTTCTTCGATTACAACAAACCGGCGTTGATGGTGTGATGATTGGTCGTGGGTGCTTAAAAAACCCCGATATTTTTCGAGAGGCTCTTGCTTTATGGCAGGGTGAAAAGCCTGACTCGACACTGACAAAAGATTATGTCAGTCTCTACCGTCAACTTTATGAGGTTCTGTCCGCTCACTGTGACGAGCGAATTCTTCAAATTCAATTGAAGAAATTTGCGGCTTGGTTTGCGACGGGGTATCCGGGTGCAAGCCAGTTTCGCAAAACGATTTTCCAAGCGAAATTGACGGATGAAGTAATGAATTTATCGCTGGCGTTTTTTGCGCAAGCGAATGTTGTTGAACAAGAAGATACATCTCATGAGGCCTTTCTCATGGGTGGACACGGCTAAAGAAAAGCGAACGGAAAAGTAGGTAAATATGTCGGCTCAAGATCCATTAAAAATTAGAAATATCGCAATCATTGCTCACGTCGATCATGGGAAGACAACTCTCGTGGATCATTTGATCAAACAAGCCGGAACATTCCGCACGAACGAACACGTGGCTGAGCGTTTGATGGACTCAATGGATCTTGAAAAAGAGCGCGGGATTACGATTGCCGCGAAGAATGCCTCTTTTCAATATCACGATTATAAAATCAATATCGTCGATACGCCCGGGCACAGTGACTTTGGTGGTGAGGTTGAGCGCGTTCTCAACATGGTTGATGGAGCAATCTTGCTTGTCGATGCGTCGGAAGGGCCACTTCCGCAAACTCGTTTCGTTTTGAAAAAAGCGCTCGAGCAAAATATCAAGGTCATGGTTTGTATCAACAAGATCGACCGTTCCGATGCGCGTATTCAAGAAGTATTGAATGAGATTTTTGATCTCTTCATCGATTTGGATGCAACCGAAGAGCAAACAGATTTCGAAACCATTTATGCGATTGCTCGTGAAGGTATGGCGACTCTGGATCCAGCCGTCAACACTGGCAATCTCGATGTGATGTTTAAAAAAATTATTGAATTGGTTCCGCCACCAAAAGTGGAATTGGAACAACCCCTGCAAATGCTAATTTCAAATTTGTCTTACAATAGCTTTGTGGGACGTTTGGCTGTCGGCCGTGTTCGTGCAGGAAAAATGAAAGTTGGCGATGAAGTTCTTTGCACTATGGAGCAAGGAAATAAAAAACTGAAAATCAGTGCCTTATTTCAATTCCATGTGAATCAACCCGTGCAAGTGCAAGAGATTGGTGCTGGAGATATCGCTATCGTTGCAGGTATGGAAGACTTCTCAATCGGTGATACGATCACTTCAGTTCTTGAACCAAAGCCACTCCCGCGTATTCGTGTGGAAGAGCCAACAGTGGGAATGATTTTCTCTGTGAATGATGGTCCTTTCGGCGGTCGTGACGGGAAAAAAGTGACTAGCCGTCAGATCCTCGAGCGTTTAGAAAGAGAACTGCTCATGAACGTGGCTGTGAAAATGGAACGCACCGATAGCAATGAGGCCTTCAAAGTGATTGGCCGTGGTGAGCTGGCCCTTGGTATTTTGATCGAAACCATGCGTCGTGAAGGTTTCGAACTTTGTGTTTCTAAGCCGCAGGTTATTACGAAAACTGTTAATGGCAAATTGCTTGAGCCTTTTGAGATTGCCATCATCGATATCGAAGATTCATTCGTTGGCGTGGTGACAGAAAAAATGGGAATTCGAAAAGGTGTGATGACCAACATGAACACCAAAGGTTCAGGACGGACTCGTTTGGAATTTCGTGTTCCAGCTCGTGGTTTGATCGGTTATCGCTCTGAATTTTTGACCGACACTCGCGGAACTGGATTATTAAATACACAATATGATGGTTATGACGATTATCGTGGAACTATCGAAGCGCGCAAAAATGGTTCAATGATTTCTGATCGTACCGGTGTAGCTGTTGCTTACGCCATTTGGAATTTGCAAGAACGTGGTCGTATGTTCGTGCATCCGCAAACTGAAGTTTACGAGGGCATGATTGTTGGTGAGAATGCCAAAGATAATGACCTTGTGGTGAATATTTGCCGTGAGAAAAAACTGACCAACGTCCGTGCTTCGGGAAGTGATGAGGCCATTCGTCTAGTTCCAGTGAAACTCATGACATTGGAACAAGCGATGGAATGGATTTCAGATGATGATCTGATCGAAGTGACTCCATCGCACATCCGTTTGCGTTGCCGTAACCTGGATCCACACAAGCGGAATAGAAAAGCGAGTGTTGATAAAGATTAATTCTTTGGCCACAATGGTGTCATGAACACCGTTGTGGAAGTCAAAGGCCTCGTTAAACATTACGGCGACCGAGTTGTCGTTAACGGGATTAGTTTAGAAATTTATCAAGGCGAATGCTTTGGGCTCCTTGGGCCTAATGGCGCCGGCAAATCTACGACAATGAAAATGCTTTATGGATCGACTCGCATCGATGGCGGTGAGGCTTATCTATTGGGCCTCAATGCACGCTCGAGCATGCGTGAAATCAAATCGCGCATTGGAGTGATTCCTCAGGAAGATGGCCTCGACACTGAATTCACGGTGAAAGAAAATCTGTTATTGTACGCGGGTTATCACGGCGTGGACCCGCAGATTGCGGAACATCGCACGGATGATTTGCTGAAACTTTTAAGACTGGAAGAATACAGCAACAAAATGATTTCGACCTTATCCGGAGGCTTGCGCCGCCGAGCCGCCATTGCGCGTGGGATGATCAATCAACCGGATCTTTTATTTCTCGATGAGCCAACAGCAGGTCTTGATCCGCAAGCGCGCATTTGGATTTGGGGATTTCTTCGCAAAATCAAAGCGGATATGGGAACTGTGGTGATGACCACTCATTATATGGAAGAAGCCGAACATATTTGTGATCGCATTGCGATTCTGGATCAAGGCAAAGTTCTCGCCATCGGTGAGCCCAAAAAATTGATCAAAGAACAAATTGGCAAAGAAGTGATCGAGTTCGAAGTCACGCTGGAAGATTTAAATTATTACTTGGGACGCTTGAACTCGAGTGGCTATCACTATCAGGTGATTCGCAATCAAGTGAATGTGCATTTGCGTGAAACAGATCATGTGCAATCGGTGATGACATTGTTGTCAGGTGTAAATTTAGCTTTGCGGCAGCCGTCGCTCAACGATGTGTTTTTAAAATTGGCTGGACATGATCTCAGGAACGAGCCTTTATGAAAGCAGAGTTGGCACGACTTCCCAATAAACAATATGGTATTTACCAAGTTTGGTATCGTAATTTCATGCAGTTCCAAAAATCATGGTTGGTAAATCTTTTTTGGATCGTGATTGAACCGCTTTTTACATTGTTAGCCATTGGCTACGGCGTGGGTGCTTTTATTCCAAGTGTCGATGGCTATTCCTATGCCGATTTTTTCTTTCCAGGGCTTCTTTGTGTGAGTTCGATGATGGTGGCGTTTTTTGTTTCGACTTACGATAATTTTTCGAAGCTCACTTACCAAAAGACTTATGCCACGATGATTTTGACCCCGCTGGATCCTGAGCAAATCGTGATCGGCGAGCTTTTGTGGGGAGCCAGCAAAGGAACTCTCAGTGCCATCGGTGTTTCAATTGTCGCTTTCGGTTTTGGTCATATTGATTCTTGGAAAATCATTCCGGCGCTGATTGTGATTTTCATTTCTTCATTTTTATTTTCAGCATTAGGTATGTTGGTGACGTCATTGGTGAAAAATTACGAAGGAATTATTTATCCGACATCGGGTTTGATTGTGCCGATGTCATTATTTGCGGGAACCTATTTTCCGCTCGACCAGTTGCCGGTTTGGGCTAGATATCTGAGTTATCTTTTGCCACTGACTCACACCACTCGAGCTGTCCGGGGGTTGTTGTTAGGAGGCTTGCCTTGGTGGCAAATACTCATTCATTTGATCGTGCTTATTTTATTTGCTGTGGTTTTCACAAAAATTTCGATCAAACGAATCACCGAAAAGTTGATTCATTAGGTGCCAGGTCCTCTTTTGAGACTCGGTGGGCCTCAAAACAGGACCTGGCACTTAAAGGTCTGTAGAGTCGTCTTGCTCTTGGAAATCTTCTTCGTGAATTTGATCTAAATTTAATTCATCTTCGGGAGCCAAAGTTGGCGCTTCTTGCCCTGTCAGGAAATACGTTAATTCGCCCCGGGCTGCTTCGTACTCGCCTTCGCTGATGCGATTGTAGCGGTAAAGATGTTCGATGATTTCATTCATTCGCTTTTGCGCAAATGGAGTGAGTTCTTTTTTATAAAAAGATTTTGAGTAAATTTCTGGATTTGGCAAAAGCATAGTAAGAAAAGCGGACTCGACCAGATCCAAGTCTTCGGGTGATTTTTTAAAGTAAAAATCAGCGGCATGTTTGACGCCATAAATATTTTTTCCGAACTGAACGACATTGAGATAGCGCTCGAGAATTTCTTTTTTAGTGAGAACTTTATCAATGCGAATGGTAATGATGGCTTCGAGCAATTTTCGGCTGAGAGTCTTTTCTTTGCTCAAGAAAAGATTTTTGGATAATTGTTGAGTGATCGTCGATCCTCCGCGTGCAAATTTCCCTTTTTCTATGTTCTGCTTAAAACTGTTTTGCATCTCTTGAAAATCAAAGCCCTGATTATTCCAAAAAGTAGAGTCTTCAGAGAGCACCACGGATTTTTGCAGATAAGTCGAAATTTGAGACAGATGAACATAATCCTTCGAGCTTGGGCAGAGCGGAACATGATAAAGCTTGGTGGTCATGCAGCCACGAATTTCTTTATCAGAAGGAATATTTGAAAGAGCCCAAATTGCTAAAACGCTTGCCGCCAAAATAAATACGATGGCAATTCTAAGAGTTAAAATGGCGGTACGATAAGAAATTTTCCAAAGCATCAGAGAAGTCCATTGTCTTTCATCCATTGAACGCTTTCAGTGATCGCAATTTTGGCGGGACGAGGTTTAAAGTCAAGCTCGCGCTGAGCTTTCGAAGAATCAAACCAATGATACAAAGTGGCTGACCAAGCATTTTCACGACTGAGAGCCGTTGAAACGCCAAACATATTTAGGAAATCTCCTAAAGCGCCGAGAACATGAAAAACTTTTGTGGGAATTTCTTTGTCAGGAGGAGGAACGCCAGCGGCAGTGGCAATGATTGCGAAAAGATCTTTGATAAGAAGATTGTCGCCACACAAAATATAACGCTCGCCTTTGCGACCTTTTTGCCAAGCGGACATGATGCCGTCGACAACATCTTGAATGGCAACAACGTTAACTCCACCGACTGGATAATAATTAAATTTTCCCTGAGCCACTTTCAGCTGAGTTTTTCGACTGCCTTTGCGCGCGTCTCCGGGGCCATAGACAGTGCTTGGATTGAGGATGACAGCATCAATCCGATTTTGCGAAACGGCTTCTTTGACCAAAAGCTCAGCCTTATGCTTTGTTTCAAAATAACCCAGATCAAGATCTGAAATATTGTAAGGAGACTCTTCGTTGAGGACTTGATCGGGTGTAAATCCCGCGCCAATGGCGACCACTGAGCTCAGATGAATTAATTTACGAACGCCGGTGGCGCGACAAGCTTCAAGAACATTGGCCGTGCCTTCGACGTTCACTCGTTCCATTTGCACGCGTTCCGATTTTTTGTAAGCAATTAATCCTGCGAGATGAAAAATCGTATCCATGCCAGAAAAAGATTCCAGCAAACTATGGAGATCTGTGACATCGCCAAACTTCAGTTGGCAGTGAACACCTTTCAGCACAGTCAGATCACTGGACTTTCTCACGAGTGCATAAGTTTCATGACCGTCTTCGACAAGGCGCCTGGTGAGCCAGCTACCAAGAAAGCCATTGGCTCCAGTGACGAGAACTTTACTCACGCGAAGCTCCTGGCGCAGATATTTTTACATAAGATAATTTTTTAATAAGTGCCTGAACAAGAGTGGCAATGCTGTAACCACTGAGGGCTCCAAGAAATCCGCCAGCAAAAACATCACCGGGGAAATGAACGCCGTTGTAGACACGAGTAAAGGCAATCAAGACGGCAATGCCAAAGAGAAAAAATCTCCAGTTACGAGTGCGAAGAAAAAAACTAAGGTAGGTTGCCATGGCAAACATATTACTCGCATGATTTGATGGAAAGCTATAGCCGCCAGCTCCCGAGCGTTGGATGTCGGGAATTCCTGAATCAAAAGGTCGTGGTCTTTCGACGAGATGCTTGATGATATTGCCGATAAAATCAGCAAGACCAACAGCGGTGAGTGCGCCTAAAAAAATACAGGCGCCGCGCCAGCGCCATTTCCAAATCATCAAAAGTCCAATGATCGGAATGAGGATAAAACGAAAGCCGATCGTTCTGTTGAGATCGGTCACAAAGGGACTAACAACGTCCATGATCGGATTCGATAAGGTCGTGTTGGTGAAGTGAAAGATGGCAAAATCAATTGATTGCAAAAAACCCATCCAGAAAGAGTATCAGTCACCCCATAAAAGTCTAGCTTGCTTATGACGCCTTTTTCATTCACGGCGGAATGTGGCAAACTATGGGGGATGATTGAACTCACCACTTTGGCGGGGAAGCCGATTCTTTTGAATCCCGACGTGATTCGTTATTGTGAATCCACACCGGATACAATTGTTTGCTTTATGGACGGCACTCGTCTTCCAATCAAAGAGACTTTGACCCAAGTGAAAGAAAAAGTTCTCGAGTTCAGACGGCAAGAAAGGCAAGCATCATGGAGTTAACAACGCTGTTAGGTCTAGTCATTGGAATTGGTGGCATTATCCTCGGAAATTTTATCGAGGGAGGTCATGCCGCATCTCTCGTGCAAATTGCCGCTGGGGTGATTGTGTTCGGCGGGACATTGGGCGCTGTTTTAGTCTCAGTTCGTAAAAATGATTTTCGTTTGGGGCTTAAAATGTTTCGCTCGGCCTTTTTTAAAGCTGATGAAGAAGATGGCGAAAAATCTCTTTCCGTCATTTTGGATTGCTCGCGTCTTGCTCGTAAAGAATCCATTCTCGCGATTGAAAATAAAATACCCGCGATGACGGATCCATTTATGCAAAACGTTTTGCGCACAGTGGTTGATGGTGTTGATCCCAAAGTGCTGCGCGATCTTTTTGAAAGACAAATCGATATTGAAGAAGAACGCCTTCTCAATGGCGCCAAAGTTTGGAGCGAAGCTGGCGGATATTCGCCGACCATCGGAATCATCGGTGCTGTTTTAGGTCTGATTCATGTGATGAATAATTTAACCGACACTTCAAAATTAGGTACAGGGATCGCTGTTGCTTTCGTTGCAACCATTTACGGTGTGGCCTCCGCCAATCTTATTTTTCTACCGATCGCGAGCAAGTTGAAAAAAAGAATTGCTGAAAAAATTCGTGTGAAAGAAATGGTGCTTGAAGGCGGTCTTTGTATTCAATCAGGCCTTGCGCCCACACTCACTGAAATGAAACTTCGTCCTTTCCTTGAGAAAGGCAACTGATGTCTCGTCGCAGAAGACAAGAGGAACATGAGAATCCTGATCGCTGGCTGGTGTCTTATGCGGACTTCATCACCTTGCTCTTTGCTTTTTTTGTCGTGCTCTATGCGACGTCGACTCAAAATGAAGAAAAACAACAACAGTTTGAAAATTCAATTCGCGCAAAATTCCACATGGTGGCCGTTGGCTTTGGTGGCAATGCAGCTCCGAATATGGGAGCCGGGCCCACAGGTCAACTTTTTGATCCTCTCGAGCTGATTCAGCGTCGACGTTTGGGAACAGAAGACCTTGAAGACTATGTGAATAAATTGCTTGATAAAAATCTGACTGCTCAAGAAAAGAAAGAAGCAATTTCGGGAGTCCGCAGAGACGCCATCGGAATTCGCATCACTCTGGCCGCATCGACATTTTTTCCACCAGGATCTGCAAAATTAAAACAGCCCGCAGTCAAAGTTCTCAACATCTTGGCGAAAATTTTAAAAGCCGCCAATCGCCAAGTGATCATTGAGGGCCACACCGACAACCGACCGGTCGTAGGTTCTCAATTTGAATCCAACTGGGAGCTGGCGAGTATTCGCGCCACGACTGTGGTTCGATACTTGATTAATGTTTATCAGATGGATCCATCAAAACTGGGCGCAGTCTCTTACGGCGACACCCGACCATTGGTGCCCAATACCACAGAAGAAAATCGCGCAAAAAATCGTCGGATCGAAATTGTCATTGTGAATAAAAATCAGAGTGATGAAGATGCACCATAAGTTGCTGTAATAAAAAAGGCCCTGACGAATCAGAGCCTTTCTTTGAATTTGAAGGTGGAAATTAAATCGCGCGCGAGCAACCCAAAATTTCTTCGAGTTTTTTATCAAATCCAGCACCATATTTTGTTTTCAGAGCCGCTGCATAAGCTTTGTCGCCAGTCATTTCTGGTGAATTACGGCTTGCGATGGCTGAAGTCATAATATCAAGATGACTTTGTAACTCTTTGGTATCCATTTTTGTCAGCATTTCTGGGATCAGTGACAATTGTTTGTTGAAAGCATCAATTTCTTTTTGAGATTGAGCATCCAAGTTGAGATTGATATCAGAAGATGTTGAGGCAAGGGACAAAAATTGAGCAGAAACATCAACAGCATTTTTCAATGCTTCATATTGAGCTTTGCCTGCAGCATCGAGATCAGCCGCTTGAATTTCATCCAAAGACTGGCGAGTTTTCAAAATTTTTCGAGCGATATCCATGACATTGATCTCACCGAGATCAGAGGTTTTGATTCTTTTTGCCAAAGCAAGTCGCCATTCACTTGTATAATCAGTTTTTGAAACATCTTTTAAATTTTTCGCAACGGAATTCAGTTGTGCTATTGCCGAGGATTCATCCAGACCTCGAATTGCGCCACGTTTGTTGGCATCTTTCATGTCTGTTTCCATTTTGCTTTTCACATCAGCAACGTGAACAACTCCTGCTGCTTGCGCTACCGACATTTGAAAAGCCATCACCGTTGCCATTCCGATCAAAAATACCTTATTCATAAATTCTCCCTTCAAATCCTGTTTAACTTTTTGACATCAGCCGCTCAAGGGCACCTTTTTTTGCCTTATAAGCACTTGATGTGGTTTATAATTTCACACTTCTTAATAATCCAATTTCCATTCCAACTTGTCTCAATCGGCACAACCTTCTGCAGCTGCGCGCTGAACGAATTGAACTCCACGGCCTATCCCTTTTGGCATAGAACAACGAGCTTTCGCCAATTTTCCACCGCCATCGACGAGCTCTCGATAGCTGACTGAGTTTGCAATCATCGCGATGGTTGTTAACTCTTGAACGACGGAGTCCATATTTTTAAGGCAAAGATCTGCTGTTTTCTGCTGTTCAGGAGTCAAACCTGCGGCACTTAAAACTTGTGTCACGGCCTTCAGGGTCTCCTGAATTTTTTGTTGCTGCTCTTGAATTTGAGCGTTGGTGATCTGAGATGAAATGGCTGAGAGTTGCTCTCCCGAAGACAAACGAATTTGAACCGGCTTGATCTGACGAAGCAGATTTCTATAGTCGATGATTTCGTTCAGTAAAATATTTTGCCAAGCAAAGTTGAAAGATTGAATTCCCGGAGCTTGCGGCACATCTGTGGTATCGAAACCCTGTGTTTGTAAGACCGTGCGAACATCCAAATTGCTATTTTGAAGCAAGATAGTCATGAGGCTTGCGCGCTCTTGAGTTTGGGAATTTTTTGTCGTCATAGTATTGTTGGGCTGTTTGGATAAGAGTTGCTTCAGTAGATCACTCTGTCCCGTTTGCTCGAGCTGAGTTCTCATCAATCCACCGAGAGCCAAAGCATAGAGTTTCATTTCCTGAGTCGCAGATGCAACAATGCCATTGGCGATATCACTGCGATTCGTGGCAGAAGTTTGCGTGCTCCACATCTTTGTCATCAGCTGAGCGACGATCTCTTGATATTTATTTTCGAAATCAACCCAAGCTTGCACATACGGAGTTTCGGCATTTTTGCTCCACCAGCTGTCGAAGGAATGACTGTCGAGCATGGCTGG
>Ga0134125_10000193_pt1 | contig 90895 bp, 65 predicted proteins | sample KB31751_FD_96464 | JGI IMG/M metagenome (GOLD analysis project Ga0134125, IMG submission 96464) | Terrestrial soil microbial communities with excess Nitrogen fertilizer from Kellogg Biological Station, Michigan, USA - KB3-175-1 | ecosystem: Environmental > Terrestrial > Soil > Unclassified ... | reverse complement strand
CGCGGATGAACGCGGATAAGACGGATCTGAACAGTACCACTTTCGATTGAGTGGTTCCCTCTCAATAACCTGCTGCTCCAATTGATATCACAGCACTCGAAAGTCTCTGGGTCAGGAAGGGTTGCTTGCGCCCGCCTCGCGTTCTTGATCACTCAACGAGTGTCCTGTCTCTAAAGTTCGCGGAATAAATGAGCGCCGTAGGCGCTCCGCTCTTCAGTCCCAGAGGGACGAAATGTCTATAGAACTACGCAGTATATAGAAATCCTTTTCGCTCCGGAGGAGCGAGATATTTGGTTGGCCGGCGGCATATTACGCTCCTAACGGAGCTAAGGAATTAACTCTTGCGAACGTGAACTATAAACATTTCGTCCCTCCGGGACTGGAAACCGCAGTTCTATTTGTTGCGTGAACTTTAGAGACAGGACACTAGCTAAATGTAGATCAATCTGAGAGGCAATGTAACTCGAGGCGGGGGCAAGCCACCCTTCCCAACCTCGAGCTGATTCATCAACTCAACTTTAGATTGAATTGAAAGGCTTCAATCGTTATATCAAGATCGCTTATTGGCCCTCTATTTCAGATCCGTTTTATCCGCGTTCATCCGTGGCTAATTCTTTCCTGTGATCTTATCTCGGATGAGCCAGTCGATCGTTCCTGTCAGCGTTGCCATATCGATGGTCAGTAGCAATGGAAGCAACACGAGGAATCGAGCGAGATTACGAAATCCACTGGCTCGGAATCTTTTTCGGTTGCGCCACAATGCTGCCAACGCGCGAACCGCGAGCATGAGACTAACGAGCAGAATTCCAATCACGGCCCACCGGCGTGTGAACACCGACGCAACCACCACAATCAAAACCAAGGCTAGATAACGAAGGCCTATTGATGCCTGCCATTGCTTTCCGAGGCCAGCCTTCAGGTTACTTTTTGAATAGGAGACAAAACGTTTGAAAGTACGCCACCAGGTGGGCTGCATGGTCCAGAGGACGAGAGCCTCGGCCGCGTAATCAATATTGAAGCCTGCTTCAGAAATCTTATTGATGAACAGATTGTCTTCGGCTGAGCGGAGATCTTCCCTAAAGCCACCCACACGTTCCCAAACCGCGCGGCGCATTAACGAGGAGAAGATGGCACGTGCCTTCTTAATCTCTTCAATATTTTCCGGATCGGGAACATACGCGTAAGCGATAGCTGCGCACTCCTTGAAAAAACTATTCGTAACCGGTTCCCACGAACCGAAAACAACGTCGATGCCAGGGCCGGCCTTGACACATTCGGCCATTCGTTCCAGCCAATGGCGCATCGGAACAACTCCGGCATCGATGAACGCCAGCCAATCACATGAGGCATTCATCGCAGCAAGATTGCGTCCGCGACCAGGCAATGCGAACTTTTCACAGAACAGTCGTATCGAAGGATGGGTCTTGGAATACTCTTCTACAATCTCTCGTGTCCTGTCAGTCGACCCGCCATCAGTGATTAGAATTTCCGCGGGAGGCAAGGACTGGCTCAGCAATGCATCGAGCAGAGCCGCAATCGAGTCAGCTTCGTTTCGAACTGGAATGACCACGCTGATTTTTATCATTTGGGAATCCGGCAATTAAACAAGCGAGGATTATAGAGACTTTCAATCAACGGCGCAGTTTCAATTGAATAAGCTTTTCGGGCAAAGCTAGTTGAATTAACACTTTCGCGTCAATCGGGAAGTGGAGCAGCAGTACGGCAAGAAAAAGTAGGTAGTCGCCAAAACTGAGGCCACGGCCTGGCGCCGTGGTCACTCACGTTGGTTGCTAACAGAACGGGCCGACATTTTTGGTGATGCCACGGGCTCGTCCCGTGGAGTGTTCACGCTTCATGCTGCTGGCAGGCGGCAACGTGAAACTCCACGGGGCCAGCCCGTGGCCTCTTGCAAACCGATGGATCAGCCTGTTTTTGTAGCTGTGAACATGAAACACCACAGGGCCAGCCTGTGGTATCGGCTACTCAGTTCTGTCGCCCGGTTGAAACCGGACGTGAATGAAAGGTCTGGCGCGCTTTCACGGCGTCTTGGCGTCGTTGTAGGCGGCTTCGATGGCGGGACCAATAACGTAATTGTTGAAGACCATTCTTCTCATCGTCGACTCGCCAGTAAATTGTTTCTTCAACTCAGCCAGGTTAACAGCCTTGCGCGTCTGGTCCAGTGTCTGGCCTTTCGCGACTGACGCAGCTACCTGCTCCTTGATCGAAGCAAACAATCTTGCCATCAGCTTCAAGTATGCATTGTCCCGCAGCACTGGACCATGTCCCGGGATGATTGTGGTAGCGTGCAGCGCAATCAACTTTTCCAAAGTCGCGCTCCAATCGCCCGGGTGAGACTGCGGATTTCCAACATAAGGGACCGGCCAAATCACAAGATCGCCCGTGATGAGGATTCCTTCTTTCGGCAGATGCACGACAATGTCGCCGCTCGTATGTCCACGCCCCAGGTAACGAATGTCGATCGTCCGTTCTCCACGATGAATTGTTAGATGGTCTTCCAAAGTAATAGTCGGCAGCACGATTTCAACACTCGGATTCTCGGCCATGTAACTTTCAGCAATCTTGAGATCGCTCGCGAGAGTGGTCCGTTCTTCTTCAGTCAATGGCGCACCGCCTGGTCCCTGGCCCTTCTCGAGCGACTGCCGCAGAAACGAAATGAAACCGGGGTAGCCCTGTGGTGACATCGCCTGTTTGCGATTCGTCAATCCAGTGGCAGGCAAATACTCTCTCGTGCGTTGATGCGCAATGAACTCAGCTCGCGGGAATGCTTCACGGTAGACCGTGTTACCCATGATGTGATCGTCATGCCAGTGCGTGTTAATAACGCAACTGACTGGCTTATCAGTTAGCTTACGCAAAGCTGCGAGTTCTTCTTTAGCAGTACCTGGCGTCAAAGTCGTATCAACAACAACTACATCGTCAGCATTAATGATGAACACGCTGTTGCCATTGACGGTGAGACCGGGCGGCTCTTTCCGAATCGCGGCATACACACCCTCACCAACTTTGACCATTTCGAATTGATTGGATTGCCCGGCTGTCAGTACCGGCACTGAACAAAGAAGTGCGAGCAGGATAAAAGCGCGCATGTTGTCTCCGCGAGAACGTTAAGGCTTTGCGAAATCATGGCGAGTTACGTTCACCAGTCAACTTAAGTTCGCCTTCAATCTCTTCCCCATCCGTAAGTTCGTAAGGCTCCCCAAAATCCGTAATAAACTCGGGAATTCGCCGCGGATGAACGAGGATACAGGCGTTTAGAGTTCAAACTTCAGTTTGTTCTTTCGACAGCACCCAAGCTGAAGCTCGAACTCTAAACGCCTGTCCCCGAGTTGAGTCTTTGCAGATCCGTTTCCTCCGTGTTTACCTGCGGTTAGTCATTTTCCGAAGACGCGGCCTGGAATTTGCCATTGAGGTACAGTGATGATTCCAAATGACCGGATCGCCTTTTAATGAAACGTATTCGGCGATTGGTGTACGAGAAAATTACGCTCGCTAGCCAGGAGGCGCACGTGTCGCACAAGAAACTTATTCGCTTATTTCTCTTAGTAACTATTGTTTTGTTCGGCTGCCCATCGCTCAGCCCGGCGCAGAAAAAAGACAAAGAAAGGGTGACGGGCCCGGCAGTATTGTGGCGAGAACCCGTGGACATCACAGCACGTAACCTGCTAACCGGCGCCGGAGGCGATGCCCTGAAGCCGGACCTAAGTCAGGTCACTTTCATAAAAGATGAGACAGGTGGGTACTCCACGAAGTACCGAGTGCGCGATGCTGCCGGCAATGAGTGGGTAGCGAAAGTTGGGAAAGAAGCGCAAAGCGAGACCGCGTCAAACCGGTTGGTCTGGGCCGTAGGCTATGAAACCGAAATCGTTTACCTGGCGCCAACGCTCACCATCGAGGGCAAAGGTACTTTTGAGAACGTGCGGCTCGAGGCTCGGCCCAAAGACATCAAGCGCGAAGGTGAATGGAGTTGGTCTGAAAATCCATTCGGCCGCTCTCCTGAATTGCAGGGTCTGAAGATCATGATGGTCCTAATAAACAATTGGGACATGAAGGACTCGAACAATCAAATACTTGTCGCGAAGAACGACACGACTGGCGAGACTGAGCTGCGCTACATCATTAGTGACCTCGGCGGGTCGCTTGGAAAGACGGGCGGCATATTTTCTCGGAGCCGGAACAAACCTTCCGATTTCGTCAAAGCAGAATTTATTGATGGCGTGAAACACAACGTCATTGATTTTCACTACAGCGGGAAAAACAAAGCGCTCTTCGAAGGCATAACCGTGGAAGACGCTCGCTGGCTGGCAACCCGGTTGCGAAAGCTAAATGACGATCAACTCAAGGATGCTTTCCGGGCGGCTAACTACAATGCCGAGGACGTGGATCGAATGGCCCAAACCGTCCGCGAGAAGATTGACCTGCTCTATTTCTTGTCGCAGTAGCATCAGCGGCAGTAGGCAGCAGCAGTAGGCAGGGATAAACACGGATAAGACGGATCTAAAAAACTTATTTAGCAGAGGCCTTCCCCGTTTTCAGATCTGTGTTATCCGAGTTTGTCCTGCCTACTGTTGCTGCTACTGCCGCTAATCTCTGGCTTCCTTACATTTCGAGGCGTAGAATGCTGGCCACTTCCAGTTGGAGTGTCTCGCATGAACGATCAGAATCCCAAAGCATCGGCGGCGGATGCTGTCGCTACCGACGCAGTCACGCAGGTTCTACCTCGTTATCATCCGAACTCAGGCGAGCGCGCTGAAGAGTTCGAGGCCGGACAAAACCGGGTAATGAAGATGATTGCCAGCAATGCGCCGCTTTCGGACACACTCACAAACCTGGTGCTGCTGATCGAGGCTCAGTCGCAAGAAATGCTTTGCTCGGTGTTGCTGTTAAGCGACGACGGCAATCACATCCGCCACGGCGCTGCTCCAAGTCTGCCAAAAAACTATGTTAGCGCTGTCGATGGCGCTCCGATTGGACCTAAAAACGGTTCGTGCGGTACGGCGATGTATCGAGGCAAGCCCGTGGTGGTCACCGATATATTTGCAGATCCGCTGTGGGAAGATTTTCGCTATCTGGCCGAGGGCACGGAGCTGCGAGCTTGCTGGTCCACGCCAATACTGTCTGCGCGCGGCAAAGTTCTCGGCTCATTTGCGATGTACTATCGCGAGCCTCGCCTACCCAATAGCGACGAGGCTCGACTCAATGAGGTTGCCACTCGCCTCGCTCGCGTCGCAATTGAGCGCTCCGTCCAACCCCAAAGCAAAGCGTAAAAGTAGATTACGCGAAACCTGGGAAACTGGCTGCGATTCAGGAGCTGATTGATAAGCGGCCCAGTAATTACGGGGATTTCGGGCCGCTGCTTATTAGCCATACCAACTGCGAACGCGCACACCAGTAGCAGTCGCCTGTGGGCTCGACTTAAAGAATCAGATACCGGGGCCAAATCATTGACTAACGCTTTGAGAAGCCGCCCAAGAGTTACCGATGCAGTATTCCAACCTCTTGGCTGGTATCCGGAACTCCACCCTATCCAACAAGAGTGGCAGGTGTTTCGCGCTGAAGCTCTTGGCGCCCTGCCGCATATGACTTTCATCCGCGATCATCGCGTTGACGGCAATTCATGGAAAGTCCTGCCATTGTTGCCGGAGGCGGAAGATCGCAGTTTGATCTCACTTGAAGTGTCGCGTCGCGCGAGGGAACTTGCGCCTCGCACAGTGGCAGCCGTCGAAGGTGTAGCCAACATCCAGGCTTACGCAATCTCAGTGTTGACGGCGGGCGGAAAGATCCGCGCACATCACCATCACAACCGTTATGTCACTGCAACGCTGTGTTTACAGAGTGGCAGCGAATCTTACATTTCCGTCGCCGGCGAGCGTCGTGACTTCAGAGACGGTGAGCTGCTCATCTTCGATTACACTTTGTCCCACGAGGTCGTCAATCGTGGTTCGGAGGATCGGATCGTGCTGTTGATGTTGCTGGACAATCGTCATGTCAAAAGTTGATCTGCGCACGCAATTCCCTCCCGTTCGAAGCCAGCGCGGTTTGTTGTCTTGCACGGCTTTGGTGATCTGCGACGCCCTCTGGTCGGGATTACAACGGGGCGGCGCCGGCGCCGAAACCGCAGGACAGTTCAGCCCTTCAGCACTTTTCCTTTATTACAACGCTCGGAAACGGGCCGGGCACGAAAATCACAACGCGGCTGTGCGTCCGACCGATGCTCTCGACGCGCTCAAAGAGTACGGAATTTGTTCCGAGGAGTGCTGGCCCTATGTCATTGAAAATTACCGCGAGCGTCCACCAGGGCCGGCATATGACAACGCGCTGCGATTCAAGAATGTCGGGTTCGAGACCTTAAGACAGGATGCAGGCCAACTCAGGGCCAGCCTCGATGCTCAAGTTCCCTTCTTTTTTTGCCTGCGGTTGTTTGTGTCTAACCAGTGGGATTTTGATTACGGCGAAACCAGGAGGACGGGCCGCCTCAAAGCGATTGGAGATTCGGAACGACCGGTGCGCAATCATGCCTTGCTCGCGGTTGGTTACGATGACGCGACCGCCAGCTTCCTCGCCCGGAACTCGTTTGGCGAAGAATGGGGTGACTGCGGTTATGTATCGGTGCCGTATGATTACTTGCTTCACCCGCAGAAAGCTTACGGTTTTTCCAGCTGCAGCTTAACTTTCACCCATTAGATACGCACCGCCGTAGCCAAACGCGAGATGAACAATAAGTCCTCCTACCATCGCTCCAAGATCGAGTCCGCCTTTAACAAGCGGTATGATAAACACGTCATCAACTTCGACTAACGCCGCGACTTTTCCAATCGACAAAAAGGCAAACGTCGAATTGGTCGCACCAATTAATTCCGCTACACCTTCGAACATCAGTTGAGTTTGGGATTGCTCCGCCGCCTCGACGATTTCATATATCGAGATTGCGAGTTTGCCTGCGCCCAGCAAGGTAAACCATAAGGGTAAGGGAACCTTGCCAAACATATTACTGCCCTTGTTCAGGGCCGCAACCAAAGTGGGCGTAGCCTCAGAAAACCAGTCTCCCAGCTTGCCAAACATTTGCCCGTCCCCGGCGCGATCCGAGATCTTTTTGACTACATAGAGTGGATGAACAATAGTGGGCGCGATCTTCAGCAATTTCAGCGGCTGCTCAAATTGAAAACCAGCAATTGTTGCCCGAATTGCTTCAGTGAGAAAAGCGTCAATCGACCCCAGGACATGGGCGCCGATGCTGGTGAAAAAGGTGGCGGGGTCTTCCGGCGGGGTGTCGATACCCGCAATTGAGGCTTCAGCACTCGCGGTGCCGCGCAGGTAGTCGGAAAAGGATGCGAGGACGCCTCCAAATATAACGCAAATGAGGTGGCCGATTTCGCAAAGCATAATGCCATCGTCCACCGGCTGACCGCTGCCCGCCGCATCATCATGAGCAACTAGCTTCTGGTTGAAAAAGTCATTGAGATCACTTTCGTTACCCTGGAATTTCAGCTTATCGTTGAGGGCGCACATTACGTTGATGACGATGTGAATCGGAAGGGCAATTACCAAACAAAGCAAATCCAGTAAGCTAAGCTTATCGCCGGTGATTAGCTCGTAAAGCGCCGAGATGAACGGGATGTCAATCTCGGCTGTAAACAATTTGCCGATTACGTCGACGACGTCGGCGCATAGTTTAATGAGATCAACTATCAAGTCCTCCGCTAAGGTCAAAACCAGGTCGGCGAACTTGTCCAGCAACGTCAGGATCTCTGCGAGCGTCAAGTGCGTGATGCCGCCAGGTTGGTTCACAATGAGCAGCACCTGGTTTATTACATCCGAGAAAGCTTGATCCAGATCCGCTTTTCCGGTGGCTGCATCTCCCAACACAAAGCTGCCGCCGCCGCCCCCGGCAGAGCTGCCGCTAGCAGGGGGCGTCGCCATGTTGCCCTGCATTTTCTGCAGCATGAACTTGGAATGGGAACTGCTTCCGGACGATATGCATTGAGAACTTTTGTCGCCTGACTGAGACTGATAACTATCGATCGAGCTGCTCGTGTTGTTTTGCATCGCGGTCGGAAGTTGATTAAGGCCGCTGTTAGCATTGGCCTCGCTCGGATTAAGAACGCTGTCAAGACTGGCTTTGATCTTGTTGAAAGCATTCGGTATCGATTGGCTGGCAAGATTGTTGAGTGCGCTTTCGAGACCGCCAAATTGATTCGTAAACATCTGCCTGAGAACGCGATGAATTAACAGTGTCTCCTTCCACTCAAACAAGGCCCTGAGAAACTCATAGATGGCTTTCAGGATGGCCCCGATTTTTTCCACAAAAGCAACCAGATGATCGACTACATCAGTGACGGTCTTGATCACCCAGGTGCCGATCGCCTTGGCGGCATCAGTGACGACTACTTCGACAAAGTGCGCGACCTCCGCCACATCGCTCTTCACCTCGTCCCAGGTTTTGACGATCACGTGCGTAGCTGAGTTCCAGGCATCTTCCGCCCCGTGCGCGACCGCCTCACAGGCGTTGCCGATATCGTGGACCACAGAGCTGAGCCAGCCTCCGGCCTCTTCACCGGCGCGAGTCACTTGTTTCACCAATTGCTCAAAGTTGGCCCCGGAAAACTTTGCCTGAAGGTGATCATCCAGCGCCTGAGCGGAATCAAAGGTCTCAAAAACCAAACCGTCCAGGGACAGCACAAAATGTTTGTAGGGCATGTACTCCGGAGTGATGGGGACATGATGGCGCAAGAGAGCCGAGTGATGCACCGAGCTGACAAAGTCGGAAGGGCGTAAGTCTGCGTTGAGTGTGTGGGCTCCTGAACGGGGCAATGTATTTGAAGTCAGGTTGGAGCTTCCGGCGCCGGCTCCGCTGGCCGGCTGGGCTTTTGCTGTCAAGCTCGCGATCTGTTGAATCACACCCGCGGCTGATTTGGCTGGGTCGGCCGCCAACGGCGGGGATGTCAGGGCCGGTTGTTGTCCCCGTTCCGGAGAAAGCTTCTCCTGGCCGGAGAGCTGCGGGCCGGTAACTTTGTTCAGAGTAGTGCGGCTTGTCTCAGCCGGGTCAATCGCAAAGCGGGCAGTGCGCGGCATGAACCCGGCGTGTACGCTCAAGGTCGGCAGCCCCAGCAGGTTGCCGTTGGGATTAGCCTGCTCGTGGAATACGAAAGTCAGCGAGCCGTCAGGCCCGGACTTAAAGCTGGCCGAGTTGTCGCGGCTGATATCATAAGATTCTCCACCAACTTCTATCGTCATGTGATCGCTGCCCCAAATCTCGAGCGATTCGTTGGGCAGCGAGTGACCCTGATAGTTAAGAGCCGTAATCGTCGTACGGATGGTGGTGATATCAACCTTATCGTTAATAGTGAATTGCCCCTGCCCGGTATTAGTCCCGAGCTTATCGCCCTTGTTGTAACTGTAGTCCTGAATCATCGTGGATTGCGCTTGCAGGTACGGCGGCGGAATCACGATGTGATTCTGACTTTCCACGATGGGACTGACGAAGAAAAACTCGTTTGCATACATGTAGTCCGCGTTAACGCGAATAATGGGGCTCGTGATCGCGTTGTTTCCGATATCCTCCACCGCGAGCGCCAGACTCAATTTCCCCTGCTTATCAGTCTTGCCCTGGTAGCGCTGGTTGGTGACGTCTAGAGTCAATGCCGGAGTGCCAGTAACCGAAAGCTTGCCTACGGACGGCGTATCGATCTCGATGACGAGGTTGGTATCGGGGCGTGGTGAGCCGTCTGCCTGACGGGCCACAATTGTGGTTGCGAAGTTAGCTGTGGTCACCGTACCGCCGCTCTCCGCCGGCTGTGTTACCACATTCACAGCTCGGGATTGCGATACCAGGTATGGATAGCTTGGCGAAGTAAAGCTGAGCTCCGTCAACCAAAGGTTGAGTGGTCCAGTCGTCGTGTTATCGAGAGCGTTGAGCGATGCGTCCTGCACTCCGCTTTCGGTGAAGCGCCAACACGCGAGCAATTCCGGCTCGTCACCGCGCAGCCTGACGTTTCGCCGATCGGAGATCTCGGCATTGTGCAACCAGGTGCCCCAAACGCGAACTTCGTCCAGCAAGCCCGGGAATGTCGCGGTGCCGCTACCCCCCATCAAGACCGTGCCAGAAGTTGCCGGCGAATAGGTATCAGTCGGCGCCGTAAACTGCACTCCCGAGAGTGGCATGCCGTCCAACAAAAGATGGCATACCTGATGAGACTGCTCGGTGTTGTACTTGAACACTGCGGCCAGGTGGTGCCACGCGCCATCGCAGATCGGTGTTGGTTGGCTGGTAAACTTGCTGAGGGCGCCGGGCTTCAAGTGCTCGGCACTGATGGACCCGTCACTCGCTATCGAGAGTAAGAACCCGGCATAAGTGATGTTGTTGTATTGGTAAGGCGGCAGGCTTAGCAGCTCGCCACCGGTTGCATTCTCGGCGTTCACCCAAAGCTCAAGTGCGAAATTCCCGTCGTTGAAGCCATTGCTGACAAGGTCTTCAGCTTGCGCGAAAACTTTCTCAATGCCCGTTACCGTGAGGTCGGGATCGTTCGCACTGCGCCGGAGCGAAAGATTGTCGCCGAAGACGATTGAGTGCAAAGCGCGGGCTTCACGGCCCTGACTCTTACTTTGGTCATCGCAGCCGAAGAACACCGCGCCTGAGGACACGTAAGGCATGCCGACCGGCGCAGTGTTGAGCGACTCTCCCCCGCACAACTTCCCGGATTTCAAATCAAAGACAAAGATGCCACCGCTGGTCGAGTCACTGAAAGTCGCCGCACAATAAACGAAATTGCCTGAGATTGCCGGCTCTGAAAACGAGGCGCCGCTCACTTCAGTGCTTTCAGCGATCAAAACTCCGTTGCTGTAATCACAAAACAGGACCACACCGTCGGCAGTCGTCACCACCAGCCGATTGGCATTCGCATTGATAGCCATACCAGTGACGTGCCGGCCACTAATCGCAGCTGAATTCCAGGCGATGGTCGCTGGCGCGGTGAGCGTGGCAGCGTCCAACACGTGCATTGTGGAACCGTCATAGACGAACAAGCGACTACTATCGGCGCATAACGAGACTGAGTCGTTTACGGGCAAAGCCGCGCTTGCGAATCCGGCCTGTGGCTCTGATGAGGTGTTAGCAAGTGAAGGATCGAGGAACGAGTAAATCGTCTCGCCGTCTGCCAGGTACAGTCGAGTACCACAGGACGTCATTGATCCTTTGATCGCCGCTGGTGCGGTGAAAGAGCTCAGGGCTTTTCCGTCCCGCCTTCTCAACCAATAAACGTTTTGCCTGTCAGCCGAAGCAACGACACAACCAGTGGTCAACGCCAATGGCAAGGCTGGAGAAGCTGGATCACCTGATTTCGGCGTCTCGGCTGCGAGGTTTGTCTGCCACAACTCCGCGCCATTTTCCTGTTGCAGGGCATCGAGGGTAGTACCCTCCATCACATAGAAGCCGGCTGCGTCGCTGACCGGAGGCCCCGGCTTTTCGATCGTAACTGCCCACTTGCGCTTGCCGTGAATCTTGTCAATCGCGTAGACGGAATTGTCCGTAGCAAAGGCCACCACCTGCCCTGAGCTTGCCGGCGTCCACTTAGGCGCATCCTCACCGCATGAAATCCAACGCTCCTGATACGGCCATGCCGCACCGACGTGATTCAACAAATAAGGGAAGAGGCTATTGTCCAGCGTCAGATTCGTCGTCTTCGTGGTTAGACCGTGAACTTGAGTAGTGGCGTGAGTGGTCAGATCGGCATACTGGGCCGGGTCGGTTTGATCGAGCGGGTAATAGACTTGCAACCCGGCCTCGGTACCAGTCAAACGCAACGACATGCGGTCATGAATTTGTGTGGCGGTCAGCCTGGTTTTCCAGATGCGCACATCTGCCATCAGTCCCACGTAGGAAATTGCGCTGAGATCTGTCGTGGATTCGCCTTCAGCGTTGGCGAAGCCCAGGTAAAGCGGCTGCGTTGAGTTGATACTGGGGACGGTCACGTTCTCGCTCAAATGACTAATTGAAAAATAATTGAGACTAGCAGGCAATCGATTCGCTTCGTTTTTCGGGACTTGCGTTGCATGTAACAGCGTCGTAACCGGCTGACTAACGCCATCGACATAAATCGTAATCTCGTTGCCCACCCGGACCAGTGCGAGATGATGCCAGTAGCCGTCGGCAATCTTCGACGGGTTAGATTGCGCAAAGAGCACGGGTAAGCCGTCTGTGTTGGCAATCGACAACTGGACCCGGCCTTCACCATCCTGGTCGCAGTTGATGCCGTCTTGAGTGTTCACGACCTCGAATCGGAAGCCCGAACCGTCTCTGGCCGGTTGAGTGATAATCTGTCCGCCAGTTGTTGTTCTCACCCAGGCTTCCAGACTGAAATCGTCAGTTGTGAAGCTGAGCTGGCCCTCACTTATTTGAACGTAGCCATCGCTGCCCGGCGCAAAGTACGCGGCACTGGTCTCAGTTTCAAAAGGAGGCGCGGCAGCGGTTACCTTCCCACTTGCCGACATGAAGATAGTGCCGTTGCCGATGACGGGCGGGTATTGCAAGCTCTCATTGGTCACGCTTGAGTGCAGTGCGACCTTGTATTTGTCAGTGATCGCCGCTTGTGAGTTGATGGTGAGAGTCAAAACAAAGACTGCGCCGGATTTTACCGGCACGAAAACACGGTTTTCCTTTTCTAACTTGCCTGAAACCAGATCGGTAACCAGGACATCCGTGTTGATTTGCGCCGGAAAGAAACTAACGTCCTGACCGTCCTGACCCAGCTGGCTGGCGGTGCTCTTCCAGAAGCACGCATCCGGCCACGTTTTCTGTTCGTCGGCTGAAAGCGGGAAGCCATAGACATTGCCGTTCGCAGTCTTCGCGGTAACGAACAAACAACCTCCGTCCCACGAAACTACAGGTGTGTCCCATTGTTCTCCGCCGGGAATCGGAATCTTCCAGACGATCTTGCCGTTGTCCCAATTCAATGCGTAAAGGGCGAGCGAGCCGCCAACGATTACCAGGCGATTGCCAACCATCGGTTGTGAGCTTACGTCGAGTGTATCTCCATCGAGCAGTTGATAATCCGGGTCAGGCGCGCCTTCCTTTGTGGTGATAGCCTTATTGGGGAATGACCAACGAGTTTGCCCGGAACGAACGTTCACGCAATAGGTAACCGAATCGGCGACGAAGAACACGGCCTTATCGCCAACAGCGACAGATCCACCGGTAAAGCCTCCGGTGGGTTGTGTGTGCCATAACAGGGCTCCATCCAAACTCGGAACCAACCGCTCGAGCCAGGTTTGCGAACGGCAAATCGCGCTAATGTCAAAGCCGTAAACGTCACCGCTGCTGTCAGACACCACCAGAACATCGTCTTCCACCTGAAGATGGTTTGGCTGTCCGTCAATATTTCGGGCGGCCTTCAGCTTGCCGGAGCCCGCGTCCAGCGCGATCAAGCCGAGGGTTGCATCGCCACTGTTGTCGTAAGGACCGCCGGACGATTGGTCGCCGTAAGGATCTGAGTCATCAGTGTTGCTGGTGTTGTTCGGAAGGTAATCGGCGCAGTAGCCGAGTAAAAAGACTGTGCCCTTGGCAGTCGCGATCTGCTTGATTGCTTCAGCAACCTGGTAAGACCAGACTTTGGCGCCGTCGTAGATGCTGACGCCGTACAACTCGGTGCCTCCAGGTACCACCAGGACATCACCAGCCAGAACCGGAGCTGAAGCAATCTTTCCTGAATCCGTGTTGAAGGGATTTGCCCACGGGCCATTACCGTTAGCCATAGCGGCCTCCTGTATTTGCAGTTAGTGAAGTGGATGAGCCAGGCGCCATCGCCAAGTCCTGGCCAGCTCGATTAACTAATTGAGAATTCAACCAGCCGGAGTAAAGGGAACGTTTTTGAACTGCTTCAGTGAATAGGGATATTGTGCGGTACTGAGAACCTTGCCAGTAATGAAAACTGAGCCACGACTGTCGACAAGCGGAGGGGCCGTTATCTCCACTTCCGGGTTAAAGTCATTTTGTAGCGCCGCATTCGTGCCAACGCCACGGACCATGACAACCAAGGGTGTGGCCATGAGAAAAATTGCGTTGTCGATGGAGCTGTCCCCAGACGAGCTGGGCGCCTCTTCGGCAACGTTTTCTTTCGCGTTACTCTCTAAGCCGGCGCTGGAAACCAATTGAGCAGGACGATTGTGGTGAAATGAAAAGTAGAGCGGTTGCCCGGCACAATTCATCCTTGAGGAGCTTGCACCAGTAAAAGCTCCCATCTTCTCAGCGGTCGCCTGTCCAGTCGGCGGCAGTGTAAAGTAGAAGAGAGCGTTGTCCATGACCGTTGGGTCAGTCGCAGCCTCATCACTCGGTGGCACCTCCGCATAGACATAGCCTGCGTAGTCCGGACCAGAACGATCGCCGTAGGGAATGTCAATTGTGTCGAGCTTGGGATTCGCGTGTGGAAAGCTAACGTCCACAAACGCAGCAAGTTCGGCGGTTGAGCTTTCTCCGTCTACACCGGTGATCCAACACCACCGGCCAATCACGTCGTCCAACGCCAGGAGCAAACAAAGTCCGTCCTCAGTTACCTTCAAGGGAGCAATTACCTCGGGTGTCCTTCCACCAGCGTTCCAGGGTGCGGTCGAAAGATCGATTTGCCATATTTGGTTCAGGTCGCTATCAATTGCCGAAATGTAGTGATCCTCGTTATAGAAAAGGAGCTTACTGTTGGCGACGGGCGGCCAGTTTATGGTTCCGTCGGAAATCCTGCCTTTCTGCAGCACGTTGCCGTCCCTTTTCCTAACCTGCACGTACGAGCCGTTGTTACCCACCAAATAAATGTGATCTACATCCTGAGCCGGACGCAAAAGGGTCTCGCTCCCGATAAGATAACTCTTTACCGGTAGGCTCCAGGCGGGCTTAGGATCCTTCAGGTCAGCGGGCACAGCAGGAAGTGCGTAAAGCGATTCCGTGTCAACGCAGTAAGCCATACCGGCTGACTCTAATAATCCGCTTAACGGCGTGGCAGTGGCCTTTTTGGGCCAATGCCAATAGATGTTCATTTTTTTGGAACTTGGATCCTGTGGTTTGAATGCGAGAATCGTATCGCCGGCGATCGCAAATAAGAGCTCGTTGGTGTTGTCCAGCATCGGTCTCTCGCTGATAGCGAGTGCGAGATCATTTGTGGTGTAGGGAGTTGGCTGGGCCATCAGCCGGTCGGCTCCAAGATCGGTGTTTATTTCTTCGGGACTCAGTATCCGGTCATAAATGCGAACTCCGGTGAGACTGCCGTTGAATCCTGCACTCGACACTGTATTGCTGGTACTGTCAAAGACGTTTGCCTCATCAGCGCTTTCATCTCCGTTCGCGATTGCTTTTCCGTTCAAATAGAAGGTGGCTTCTTTGATAACTTGATCGCAGGTGACTGCAACGTGGGCCCATTGGCTTGGCGACGCTACCGCGACACTGTCGATGGCATCACCGAAAGTGTGAAATCCTTGATGTACGGAAAGCCTAAAGGAAACCTGGATACCGACCGTGGAAATTGCGAACCGTAGTTGTCTGCTCAGGTTGTTGTTTCCGAAATAGACGATATCGCCATTGGTTGCTTTGCTAACCAGGATCCACGCTTCGAGAGTAAATCCGTTTGCGAAAACGATCTCAGGTAAGGGCGGGAATTCGAGGTAGGCATCCGCCGAGCCGTCAAACGCCAAAAAATCAGCGTGCGCAGAAACGCCCTGATGTGAAGTCAGCTGACTGGCATTGTGAGACTCGTCTGTCGCCACGCCGCTGTGGACCTGAAGCGATAGTTGGTTGCCGATGTTGGGAGCATCTTCATTAAGATCAGCCTGAATTTCTGCGGGACTCAACGCGCGGTTATAGAAGCGCATGCCGGTGGCATAAGTGACGGCATCGGACTGCTGCTGCGCGCGGACGCCGACCTGTAAGGTGGAAGCAGGCCGGTGTTTCTCGTATTCGCCTGTTTCTAAGTTGTTTGTCGGGCGTCCACTGAAATATATGGTTAATAAGCCATTCGCATCCACGGTTATGGCGAGATGCACCCATTCATTAGTGTTCAAATCCCGGTCATATGGATAACTGTTCGTACCAACCTGGCTTATCAACTTCATGCCAGTCCCGGAGACAAGCCGCATCGACAGCAGATCGGTGACATTTGCTTTCCCAGTCTCACCCACTTGGAAATAGAACTCAGCATTATTAGTAATGGACGAAGGCAGGATCCATGATTCCATCGTGAATCCATTTTCATAGCTGGTATCGCCATCAAGGTCATGGAAAAAGAAAGTACTTCCCACAAAATAGAGCCGCCCGTGGTCGGGTTCACACCCCTCGTATCTAAAGGTTGTATCGGCTAGATCCTCAAGGTTGTTTGTGAGCGGATTAACCCCGGATGCGATCATCTGGTAATCTGCAACAGTTAGGCGGAATAGATAATCGTTGGGCAAGGCTTCGTCCTCCAAAGTGTGAAATTTCAAGGCGGGATCAGAATTGTGATCGTCGCCGCTTGGAATGGTAAGCAGTAAGTAGTCAGTGCTCTTGTTTGCACTTACAGGAAAGCTTGAAAGTCAGAACTCAAGAGTAGACTACCGAGTGAAGCTAGAAACGCAGATTGACCTTGGTGGTATTTCCAACCCTGGATTCGCTCTCCGACTTGAGCTGAAAGGAGCGCGTATCTTATAGATCACTCTGGGAGCTGTCAATGTTTGATTGGTTTTTTGCTGTATTAGGCACTTAGTGATCCCTCAACTCAAGATCACCAGCTCAAGGCAGATCAGCTCAGGGTCGGGAAGGGTTGCTTGCGCCCGCCTCAAGTTACCGCGGCTCTCAAGCTTGCAGAATCAATCCAGTTCCATCAAGACAGATCAGAACAGATCAGAGTTGAATACCAGTGCACCTTGAGGCTCAAGGTAGATCAGTTCAAGGTAGATCAGCTCAAGGTCCGGAAGGGTTGCTTGCGCCCGCCTCAAGTTACAGTGGCTCTCAAGCTTGCAGAATCAATTCAGTCCATCAAGACAGATCAGAGTTGAATGCTAATGCATCTCGAGGCTCAAGGTAGATCAGTTCAAGGTAGATCAGCTCAAGGTCCGGAAGGGTTGCTTGCGCCCGCCTCAAGTTACCGCGGCTCTCAAGCTTGCAGAATCAATCCAGTCCACCAAGACAGATCAGAGTTGAATGCTAGTGCATCTTGAGGCGGGCGCAAGCAACCCTTCCTAACCTTGAGCTGATCTACCTTGAGCTGATCTACCTTGAGCTGATCTACCTTGAGCTGATCTACTTTTGAGCTGATCTACTTTAAGTTGTGGCGGATTATTCAGTGTCAACACACCTGCCGCCTCCTGCCTCCCGCCCCTCATCACTGACACTCCGTGTTGTTGTGAGTTACGACCGAGCTGAAGCGTTGTTGGTACTCGGCTGACGTGATGAATGAGCACACCATCGCATGCTGTCGCGCAACATCGCGCAATGGTGCACCATTTACCTGGTCCAGCCAGAACAGAAAGCCAGCCATATCAGCGTTCCGTCTCAAGTAACCTGCGTATTGAGTAAAGACAAATGCTCGATTGTATTCGGCATCGATGAAGGCTCGATTGTTTATCGGATTTGAAGCGTTATCGTCAGCTAACCGGTAGATCACGTTGCCGCGACCTCCAGCATTGTAGAGATCAATCAAAGCCTGACGCTGCGACGTCATATTCACACCTGAATCACTATTGATGGTCGCGAGAATCGCATCGACAAACTCAATACCACTTAACCCGGCCGGATATTTGTTTGTGAATTCCGGTCGCTGCACAAAAGCATTCGCCAGGCTCAATTGGAATTGAGCTAGTTGCGGGCCTCCCCGCACACGAGCTCTGTCCTTGATGAACGGGAGATACAACGGCACCTTCTTCTCTTCTCCGGGATTGTTTGGATCAGGATTCGGATTGGACAGAGGCTGATTGTTTCCAAACGCAGCTCGGTAAAGCCTGAACACATAACTGCCGCTCTGCTGAAACTCCTGCTCATAATAGAACGCGTTGGAAGCATCGATGCGTTTAGTGTTCGTGCAGGCTACGTCAGCTCCACAGGCCGTGATGCTGTTGGTCCAGAAGTCCCATCCGCCGCTATCCGGGAAACGCGTCAGGAAGTCGTAGTAATGCATCTGCACAAAGAAGCGGGCTACGTCCAACGGATTTGCAACCGGTGTGGCCGCGTCGTTGTCACCAATAATCAGGACCGCAGCCGCCGGGCTTCCAAGCGACCCGGCAACTGGATTCAACAAGGTGAGATTAAGATTCTCGCTGCCCTCGACATAGACATCGTCCATAACCAAGACACGAAATGTCTTGCTCGTCTCACCAGCTACGAACGTCAAAGTACCGGCAGCAATGCTGTAATCAGTTCGTTGTCTGGCGACATCATCGCTCGTCTCAAAATCAACGGTGGTGTTTCCCGACGTATCGCCGGTCCGTGTGACCGTAATCGTCGCGAAATTAGCTGATTCATCGATGCTGTAGCTGGAGGCGCTAAATTGCAGCACCGGCAGATTGATTGTGAACGACGCACTCGTAGCAGTGCCTGACGGAGTCACGACAGTTAGCGGCCCTGAAGTCGCACCTACCGGAACAGTCGCCACAATCTCGGTGGTTGAATTCACCGTGAAGGACGCGGAAATGCCGTTGAAGGAAACCGAAGATGGGTTGATAAAGTTCGTCCCAGTGATGGTGACCAGACTGCCCGGAACACCACTCGGAGGTGAAAAGTTAGTTATCGTCGGGAAGGTGTTGTTGACACCGCTAATCGTGAAGCCGGGCGAGATGTTAAAGAAAATATTTCCATTAGCCGCAACCTTGATTCTCGCGATGCCACTGGTGGCTCCGGGAATCGTCACAGTCTCGCTGCCGTCGTTAGCAGTGTCGTTGGCGAGGACAATTGGAAACGTGCTGCCACCGTCAGTCGAAAGTGTGATCCGCACACTGGCGCAACTCACCGGCGCCAGATTTGTATTCGCTACATTCCACGTCACAGTGCGCGAGCTGTTAGTGGTCCAATTAGAGCCGGACGCGGGCTGAGTGACAGTGAACGGTCCGCTGTCAACTCGCACGCCCAGGAGCGTGTCATCAGAGGCCACACCGCCTCCACCCGTTCGATTGTCGCGGGCGACAACTTTGAAAGTAAGACTGCGAGTCGTGGTCGGCAGCGACTCTCCAAAGGTGGCCCCGCCGGACAAGATGTCTGAAAGTCGGGGAAACAAGCGCGTGGGACTCGTGACTGGAGCGAACACGCGAAAGATCGGACGGTTGCCATCGTCGGTATCGGGAGGCGCTGCAGCGCCAAGATCGAATTGTTCCCAGCTGTACATCAGCACATCGCCATCAGGATCGCTTCCAGTGGCCGTCAACATGAATGGCGTTCCCATTGGAATCGTGTAGCTCGGCCCGGCATCAACTACCGGAACGCCGTTACCCGTCGCGGTAGTTACCGGACAGCTACCTCCGGGACCAAGCGTTGAAAAAGTGACCATCTGCTCGAGACTGGCGACGTGAAAGTAAGTGTCCGAAGACATGAAGTCTTCCGGCGCGCAATTGAAGCGATAGCCCATGATCGTCGTGCCTGTGCCGGGCTCATAAGCGGTCGAAGGAGATCGTTGAGAAGCACAGTTACCGTTTCCGGCGTTGAACGTGTGAGTCGCGTTGAATTGGTGGCCAATCTCGTGCGCATTGCTGTAGTAGGCGATCACACTCGAAGGCGATACTGAGCGAGTGATGCTGACGCCTCGAGCTTTAAAGCCTGAGCGACAGACCACACCAAAGGATCCTAATCCCTGAAAAGAAAACCCACCGCCATTTGAACGACCATCGTAAACATGGCCGATGTCGTAGTTAGCATTACCAATCACTGAATCTAACTTAGTTTGGTTTTGTGAAATCAGAGAATTGACGTCATTGCTTGTGTAGCCATCGGTCAACGTGTCCGTGTAAATGATGTCGGTCTCGTTCGCAATCAGAACAAAACGTACAGCGATGTCGCGTTCATAGATTGCGTCGACCAAATTCACCGTCGTTGTCACCGCCGACAACGCGCCGGACACTGTCCCGCCGCCGTAAAACGAAGTGAATTCAGCGGTCACTCCTACGGCGAGCCGGTACGTGCGAAGCGTTCCGCCCGAGGTAACCGCAGGCGCAAAGCTTCGGCTCTTCTTGTCCAGCAACGCTGCCGTTTCCTGCTCGGCTTCCGGCACATCGCACTCAAACGCTCCCGCGGGCATGTCCTTCTGAAAATAAGAGATGTAGTTCTCTTTATTGCCTTGTTCGAAAGGCTCAATCAGCACGGTTCCATCGTGAGAAAAGATGATTGCGTGAAAGCCGTGCTCGGTCCAGCCAAAGCGGCCAGTGACAGTCGGGTCTGCCGCACTTTGAGCGGTGTAGGTTTTGATTTCCGGAAAGCGCGCGGCGAGTGCCGGCTCCATGATGGGCGAATCAACGACCCTGAATTCTGCATCGATACCATCGGGTAAAGGCAGGCTCAGCAACGTCGAGGATTTTCTTGCTGCTGCGGAAAATTCTTTTGGAGCCGTCGAGAGAATCTTCTGCAGCTGAACTCGGTCGAGCTGCAGCGCGCGATACGCCCGCGGTCGGAATGTTTGTCGACTTCGGGTGGCAACCGACTTCTCATCAACCGTCTGCCACGGGTTGTTGCCTGAACTGGACTGAGTCGTTTTTGCAACGGCGGTCTTTTCAATGCGGCCGTAGTCAGACAGCGCCAGGACCGCAACAAGCGGCAGCAGTATTACCAGAAAGGCGCGGAGCAACTTTTTGGGACTTTGGTGACGTGGGAGTTTCATATATACCTTGAGGAAAACCTGATCTTAGATCTTTGGTCTTTGTACGTGAAAGGGGAGAGTGAGATTTTACTTGCAGAAGTTGAGCCAGGGCAAAAGTTGCAGCGTGAAAACAGGCGTATAGAGTTCAATCTTCAGATTGAGCGCGCTCGCAACCACAAACTAAAGTTTGAACTCTAAACGCCTGTCTGGTGGATCAGTTCATAGCCTCTTCGGCGCGATTCAGTGGTGGGACAATAGCGATGAAGTCATCGGCAAACCGCTGGGCGTATTGATCAAGCAATTCAGTAACTCTCTCGAGCTTGTCCGAACGCACGATCAAACCTACGTGGTTCTTCTTCTTCACTCGAAAGACGATCTCGGGATCATCGTAAGCGGAAGTGTCAGGAGCCTCCTGCTTCGCCAGCGACAACACAATCCCAGCATAATCCTTGCGTGGCTTCTCCAGCCCGCGAGGCTTGGCTGAATTCTCACCTGCAACCACGAGCTTGGCCCATTCGCGCCAAAGATTGATTCCGGAAGCCGCTTCTAAGACGTCCGCGATGTAAGCGCCGCCAACTCTCGACGCAATCTCGAGGAAATAAAAGTTGCCGTCGGCTTCGCTCTTGATGAACTCAGCGTGCGTTATTCCATTTTGCAGGCCCAGCGCCTTCACCAATTTTTTGTTTATGTCGAACAGCTTTCTTTGCTGCGTTGACCCGTGTTCGAGCAAGTGCGAGATATACGCGCCGCCGCCATGCGCGACCTGCATGGGCGGGCGACCATAGCGGTTGGCTGCCGCGAAAACCACCTTGCCGTTGTGCACAGTTGAATCAACGTGAAACACCTCGCCCGGAACAAACCGAGCGAGAAGATAATAATTAGCCCGTTCGTTCAAGCGCTCGCGAGCATTCAGGTCTTCAATCACGTTCCAAACCTGATCGGGAGTCTCTACTTTTTTGATTCCGATGGCCGACGCATCGGAGCGCGGCTTAACTATCCATGGCGGCGGCACTCGCTCCATGAAATCCTTGATATCGTCGCGATTGATCAAGGCTACAAAGTCAGGAACAGTAATTCCGGCTGCCTGGGCCCGGAGGCTCATCGAGAACTTGTCTCGAAATACGTTGGCGTTCGAGCTACTCATTCCAGGCAAACCCAGATGCTCACGAATCAGGCCGGCCAACACCACATCAAACTCCTCCAACGCCACCACGCGGTCGATCTTATGCTGCAGCGAAATATGTCGCATGAGGTCGATGAAGATCTCGGTGGTGGCGTCGTTGGGCACGGCAAACAGCTCGTCGATGCTGTCGCGCGGCCAGTCTTCCAGGAGCATTCTTTCCTTCGTTACTACCACGACGCGACAGCCCTGGCGCTTTAGTTCGCGAATGAAATCGACGCCCTTAAAGAAGGTCACCAGGCAGACAACGTTGAGAGATTGCGATTCTGTTTTAGTCATTTGTGCTTATGTGCAACAGGCTGCCAGCCTGTTGGGATTTGCGAGTTGTCACGGAAGGTGAAGAACAATTTGCCATCTATCATCTGACATTGTCATTCGCCATTGCCGCTCAATGATGGCGCATCGAAGTGCATAGCACCTGTCGGAGTCGCTGTCCTCGGAATGCGCCGCTTATGCTTACTGAAATGAAAACTGGAAACTGGAAAATGATATATGGCAAATGGTTTTGTTCCCGTTCTCGCCCCTCAACAACTATCTGCAGGCTGGCAGCCTGCAGCACGGCGAGCAACTATATACTTTTTGCAGAGTCGTGGTCACTCTGGTAATGTACGCGCTCGCTTTTCCGTCGCGGAGCGACGATTCAAAAAGCCCGGCGCTCGGCGACGAACTGTGCGCGAATAATCCAAACCCGGACGAAGCCAAGACTCAAACTTTCATTATGATCTTTCGTGGACCTTTCCCTGACGTAGACATCCCAGAAGTTTCCCTTACTGAGTTTGTTTTGAGCCGAGCTGAAGAGCGCGGCGACAAGCCAGCACTCATCGAAGGGCCGACCGGCCGCATCGTCACCTACGCTGGATTATTGAAGTCGATTCGACGAGTCGCGGCGAGCCTCGCTGCTCGCGGCTTCAAAAAAGGCGAGGTGTTCGGAATTCTCAGCCCAAACGTGCCCGAATACGCGATGGTCTTCCACGGGGTCGCGCTGCTTGGCGGCATCGTTTCGCCAGTCAATCCTCTTTACACCGACAATGAGATCGGACATCAGCTAAAAGATGCGGGCGCCAGATTTCTGTTCACCGTGCCGCAGTTTCTCGACAAAGCTCGCGAAGCAGCGAAGGAAGCCGGCATTGAAGAGATATTCGTCTTGGGCGAGGCTGAAGGCGCCACTCCTTTTGCGACCCTTATTGAAAACGACGGCGAGGTTCCGGACGTCAAGATTGATCCTCGTGAAGACCTCGTGGCTTTGCCATATTCCAGCGGAACCACGGGCCTTCCTAAAGGGGTGATGCTCACTCATCACAATCTGGTGAGCAATCTTTGCCAGATGCAGGGGCTGGATTATTTCACCGAGGACGACACTTTAATATGCGTCCTCCCGCTATTTCACATCTACGGACTCGTTGTGATTCTCAACATGGGTCTGTGGACCGGCGCGACGATCGTCACGATGCCGCGCTTTGACCTCGAGCAATTTCTGAAATTGGTCCAGAACTATGGCGTGACGATGGCCCACATCGTTCCGCCGATTGTGCTCGCGCTCAGCAACAGTCCGCTTATTGACGAATACGACCTTTCAAAACTTCACACGCTCTTTAGCGGCGCTGCACCTCTGGGTGAGCCGCTGACGAAACTTTGTATGGAGCGTCTGAACTGCCGGATACGCCAGGGATATGGAATGACCGAGACCAGCCCCGTGACGCACTCCTCACCATCCGATCCGGCGGTTGTGAAGTTCGGCTCCGTCGGCGTTCCTGCGCCTAACACTGAGTGCAAGATTGTCAGTCTCGAGACCGGCGAAGCACAGTCGCCTCGGAACGAAGGCGAGATTTGCGTGCGTGGACCTCAAATAATGAAAGGCTACCTCAACAAACCGGACGCTACAGCCATCACGATCGATGCTGATGGTTGGCTGCATACCGGTGATGTTGGCTACGCCGACGAGGATGGGCACTTCTTCATCGTCGATCGGGCGAAAGAGCTGATCAAGTACAAGGGTTTCCAGGTTGCACCGGCAGAGCTCGAAGCGATTCTGCTGACTCATCCTTCGATTGCTGACGTAGCCGTTATTCCGTGTCTTGATGATGAGGCGGGCGAAGTCCCAAAAGCTTATGTGGTGCGCACCGATGATGTCAGCGCCGCAACGATTATGGATTTTCTCGCCGAGGAAGTGGCGCCTTACAAAAAGCTTCGCTTCGTTGAATTCATAGACAAAATTCCCAAGTCGGCGTCCGGAAAAATTCTCCGACGCGTATTGATAGCCCAGGATCGCGCCAAGCCTGCCCCGTAATCTGAAGCCGCTCGTCAGGACGCCAGGAAAAAGTAGGTAGTCGCCAAAACTGAGGCCACGGCCTGGCGCCGTGGTCACTCACGTTGGTCGCTAACAAAGGCCGGCCGAGATTTTTGGTGATGCCACGGGCTTGTCTCGTGGAGTGTTCACGCTTCAGGCTGCTGGCAGGCGGGCAACGTGAAACACCACGGGGCCAGCCCGTGGCCTCTTGCGAACCGCTGGCTCAGCCTGTTTTTGTAGCCCTGTGAACGTGAAACACCACGGGGCCAGCCCGTGGCCTCTTGCGAACCGCTGGCTCAGCCTGTTTTTGTAGCTGTGAACGTGAAACACCACGGGGCCAGCCCGTGGCCTCTTGCGAACCGCTGGCTCAGCCTGTTTTGTAGCTGTGAACGTGAAACACCACGGGGCCAGCCCGTGGCCTCTTGCGAATCGATGGATCAGCCTGTTTTTGTAGCTGTGAACATGAAACACCACAGGGCCAGCCTGTGGTATCGGCTACTCAGTTCACTATTTATGCTTTACCTATTTTTTCTTGGCGCTCTGGCCCTCTTCAAAAATCTTGACAGATTCCACGGGTGGGAATAAATTCTCCCTGTCTCCTCCTGGAACTTGTCCCTCTTGGCCCTGATCATCCCCCAAAGCTGAGTTGTAATATTGAAGCTGCAAGCCGCAGTTTCTGAATTTTCCTGTAAAGGATTGCGCTCATCTCAATGAGCTGAGGAGGAAAGATGTATCGTCATATCGCCCGCACAAAAGTTATCGCTCTGCTTATCGCCGCCGGCTTTCTTGGATTGATGGTCCTGCCGAGTTTCACCAGCTCAGCCAAGGTCGCGAAACGCTTATCAATGGTTTCAAAATCAGCGCCACAGGACCCGGTCAGCCCCGACGGGCTGGGACCCAATATCGTTTCCACAAATATTTACCGGCAAACGAATTTGGTTTCCGACATTCCGAACCTGGGGCAAATTATCGATCCGAATCTCGTCAATCCCTGGGGTATATCGATGTCGGCAACGAGCCCGTTTTGGGTAGCGAACAATGTTACGAGCACGGCCACGCTTTACGGCGGTGATGTAGGCTCGGCGCCCGCATTCAAGAACCCACTCGTCGTAACGATACCGGGTAATCTTCCCACTGGAACTGTTTTCAATGGCGGCACGGACTTCGTCATCACTGCCGGAGGAGGCACGGGGCCCGCGAGATTCATCTTTGCGTCGATAACGGGAAATATCACTGCCTGGCGCGCAGGTACTGCGGCAATCATCACCTCAAGTCAGCCTGGACACGTCTACACCGGATTGGCGATTGGAAACAACGGCTCGGGAAACTTTCTTTACGCAGCCGATTTCGCCCACGCGAAAATTGATGTCTTCAACAGTACCTTTGCGTCGACGACACTCGCAGGCAACTTCACGGATCCCGCGCTGCCCGCCGGTTTTGCGCCCTTCAATATTCAAAGCCTGGGCGGAAAACTCTACGTGATGTACGCGAAAGTCGATCCAATGACTGGCGAGGAGGAGGCTGGACCAGGACTTGGTTTTGTCAGCACGTTCGACTTCAACGGCAATTTTCTGCAACGCTTAATTTCCAATGGAGCTTTGAATGCGCCCTGGGGAATAGCACTGGCGCCGTCCGGCTTTGGTATGTTCGGCAGCGATCTGCTGATCGGCAACTTTGGTGACGGCAAGATCAGCGCTTTCAACCCAACCAGCGGTGCTTTCCATGGGACAATGAACGATCAAAGTGGACACGAATTGGAGATAGAAGGCTTGTGGGCGAACGCTTTCGGAAACGGCGTAGGTGGCGGCGACACCAACAACCTTTATTTCAATGCCGGAATCGGCGATGAAGAACACGGTATCTTCGGCAGAATCCAGGCCGCGGCAACACCCGGTATCTCATTCGAGTTTAGCGCTGCAGAATTTGCTGCAGACGAAAGCCAGGGATTTGCTACGGTCACAGTGAATAGATTAGGTGACACGGTACAAACCGCCACCGTGAACTTTGCCACGATTTCCGAATCCAGCGCCGGCCATGCGTCACCCGCCAACGATTTCATTTCGACGGGCGGTACGCTTCGCTTCGCCAGCGGTGAAGTAAGCAAAACATTCCGCGTGCTAATCATCGACGATATCCGTGTCGAGGGCGATGAACACGTCGACGTTATGCTCAGTAACCCGACTGGTGCAGCGCTGGGCGCGCGAACCAGGGCAGAAGTTAAGATTGTTGACAATGATTCTGCCAGCTCGACGGGTCCCTTACCGAAGACTTTTGTGGCTTCTTTTGACGGCGCTCATGAAGTTCCACCTCGCGCCTCAAACGGCAATGGCACTGGAGTGGTAATCGTTACCGACGAGGCGACCGGCGCCGCGAAGGTGTCGCTCAACTTCTCAGGATTGACGAGCAGGGCTAACGCCGCGCATATCCATGGACCGGCGGCTGAAGGTGTGAACGCTCCCATCCTGTTTCCGATAACGATTCCATTTGAAACTTCCGGATCGGCTAACGACGTCGGCATTACCATGACGCCAACACAAGTGCAGCAGCTAAAAGATGGGTTGTTTTACTTCAACGTTCACTCCGACAATTTCCCGGGTGGAGAAATTAGGGGTCAAATCAAGTTCAATCCGATTGATGAGCCTGGTTACTTCGCGAGAGAGCAGTACCTGGACTTCCTCAATCGAAATCCTGACGCTAATGGGTTGAGCTTCTGGACTAACCAGATCACCGCGTGTGGCGCCAACACGATTTGTATCAGCAACCGGCGCATCGATGTCTCGGCCCAGTTCTTCCTGGCGCAGGAGTTTCAGACGCGATCACTGTTTGTCTATTTAGTTCGCAAAGCCGCGTACGGAGCGCTGCCGAGGCTGAGTCAGTTCAGTTTCGATCGCAGCCTGATCGGAACCGGTTCCGACGCTGATCGAAAGACATTCACGGAAGGATTCGTGCAGAACGGAGAGTTTCTTGGTGTCTATCCGGCTAGTCTGAATGGCTCGGACTATATCGACAAATTGATTGCGACTGTTCTGGCGGGCTCTGGGGTTGATCTGAATTCACGTAGACCGGATTTGACAAATGAATACGTGATGGAAGCGACACAAGCAGCCAGTCGCGCGCGCGTGCTACGCAGGCTGGTGGGATATCCCGAGTATATGAATGCCGAGTTCAATCGCGGATTTGTAGCGGCTGAATACTACGGCTACTTGAGGCGCACGCCGGATACGAGTGGATTCAATTTCTGGCTGGGTGTGCTAAACGCGAATTCGAATAATTATCGGTCGATGGTGTGCGCTTTCATAACCTCGGATGAATATCAGAAGAGGTTTGGACCGGCGAGCACGCGAGGAAATACTGAGTGCTCCACGGTCGCCCCGTGACCGCTGGACTTGTAATTTGTAAGCCGTGATCTGAGATCTCAAATTTGAGATCTCAGACTCGGTCTGTTCAGATCCTGCCTTCCTGCGTTATAGTCTTCCCTACTCGTCTGCAAGGAGTTCCAGCCATGTTGAGAAAACCCTTTTCAACCTTTTTCAGTTTATTCACCCTGATTCTGTTCATCGCCCTGCCAGCCTTCGCCCAAAACGGCGATTGGCAGACATTCAGCCCGGAGGGTGAAGAGTTTTCCGTCTCCATGCCCAAAGATCCGAAGTTTGAAGAAGGGCAGGAGACTTACCACCGCATGACGCTCAATACGCGTTTGTACTTGTCGCAACCTGCTTCGGGACCCGTCCTGGCGGTAGCATCGCTCAGCGGCATCAAGGCCAACTCAGCAATGTACACCGAGTTTCAGCGGCTGAATTCTTATGTCGATGCTTTCAAAGGCTGGTTTCCGCAAAAAGTCGGAGGCAAGGATGCGATTGGCAAGCTGACCCTGGTCGGTGACAAAGTACTCAACGGCAACAACGGTCGCGAATACAAGATCTCGATCGGCACGTTGTCAGGGACGGCGCAAATGTTCGCCACGCGCAGACGCTTTTATGCTGTCGTGATTCTAACGCCGAAAAAGGACGATGAACTCACCGAGAAATTCCTAAGCTCGCTCAGGCTCCCCGAGAAGATGTCACCCCAGTCGTTATCTATTGCGGCGCCAACTGAAAAATCAGCGGCGCCAGAAGGTGCGAACGCTACGGTGGCGAAATCTTCAAAAACTGAGACAGGGGATGACTCAGCGAAGCCAGTCGGTGCAGGTTCAGCACCGACTGAAGGCAAACCTGCCGAAGGCGCCTCGGAAAAGGCTATCGGCGAGGGGGCTGCGATTAACGGCGGTGTGTTGAATGGCAAAGCGCTCTACTTACCGGCTCCTGATTATCCTGCCCTCGCGGCTCAAGCTAAGGCGTCCGGCGCCGTTAACGTGCAAGTCACGATCGACGAGTACGGCAATATCATCAGCGCCCGCGCAATCTCAGGTCATCCGTTGCTCCAGGCTGCAAGCGTCGCCGCCGCGCGTCAGGCAAGATTTTCGACAACGAGCTTGAGCGGCGTACCCGTTAAAGTTACCGGGATTCTCGTATTCAACTTTGTCGCGCCGTAGGGTCAGTTTTCTGAACAGGCGTTTAGAGTTCAATCTTTAGATTGTGTGCTTAGCCTGCCACAAACTGAAGTTTGAACTCTAAACGCCTGCTACTTGACGCGTCCCGCCCCTCAGACTATCTTCGCTCGAATCTAATTTCCCAAATTCGTTCCTGTTCCCTGGAGTCTCGTTCGATATGTCATCTCAAGCAGTTGTAACGTGTCCGGCGTGGTCTATTCCTGGTTATCTCGAAGTTCGCGACGGTCACTTAAACATCAGCGGCGCTGACGCGGTGACGCTAATCAACCAGTTCGCCTCGCCGCTTTTCGTCTTTTCCGAAGCCCGCATTCGCGCCAACATCAATAGACTCAAACTCGCAGCCGAATCAGTGGACCGGCCCATCAAGTTCTGTTACGCCTCCAAAGCCAATTCGAACATGGGCATCCTTCAGACTGTGCTCGAGTCAGGCATCGACGTCGAAGTGAACAGCGGCGGTGAGCTTTTCAAAGCTCTAAAAGTAGGATTCAAGCCGGAACAAATAATCTTTAACGGAACAAGCAAAAGCGACGAGGAAATTGACGAAGCTGTTCGGGCCGGCATTTATTCAATCAACGTTGATTCGATTTATGAAATTGGTCTCGTCGAAGAGTCTGTGCGTCGAGTGCGCGCCTCGGGAAATGAAGTAGCACCCGCGCGAATTGCGTTGCGGCTGGTGCCGGAGATCGGCACTCGTTCGCATCTCGGTTTGCAGACTGCGTTGTTAACTTCGAAGTTCGGGATCTCATCTTCGGAAGTTCTCGATGCCTTTCGACGCGGCTTGCAAAACCCGGACTTGGTGCACGTGTGTGGGATTCACATTCACGTCGGATCGCAAACACCGGACGTCGAGCCGTTTGCGGAAGCCTTTAGAAGCATGTGGGAGCATCTCGTAACGATCTACAACGACACCGGTCATGTACTCGAGCACATCAATCTCGGCGGTGGCATCCCGGTGAACTATTTGCGCGATCGAACTCAAGCTGACCAACTTCCTGAGCATGAACGAGACATGCTCGGCGCCGATCTCGAGCCATCCGCGGTTCTGTCCGAGGCTTTGCGAGTCGCGCGCGCTGCGGCCCGCGATGCGGCAGCAGAACATCTGCTCGATCGAGTGACGATTTTGCTGGAGCCTGGGCGAAGCGTGATTGCGGATGCCGGCCTGGTGCTGACAACAGTGCGGAATGTGAAGAGACGCCCGGAGACTGGCGACAAATGGCTGCTGACCGACGCTGGCTACAACATTATGCTGTCGATGAATAATTACAAGTGGTATTACCACCTCATCTCAGCTTCGCGCGCCGGCGAGCCTTATGATCACGACTACAAAGTTGCTGGACCACTCTGTGATTCGGGAGATGTTTATTTTGACATCGAACGCGAAGGACGCTTGCCTGACTATCGTAAGTTACCGGATGACGTTAGCCCGGGCGAGGTGTTGGCCCTGTTGAATAGTGGCGCGTACTCGCTGGCGCAGATGTTTCACTACAACGGAAGGCCCTTGCCTGCTGCCGTGTTGATTCGAGAGAACGGCGCTCCCGATCTCATTCGCCGCCGCGACACCTACGATGATCTGCTTGTGAATGATGTTTGGTAGGAATTTACGGTTTCAGGTTTCATGTTTAAGGTTTCATGTTTAAGGTTTCATGTTTAAGGTTTCAGGTTTCAGGTTTCATTCCTTGGTGGCTTTATCATCTTTCTGAAGAGGTGTGATATGGCTACTTTCAAAAGATTCGAAGATATAGACGCTTGGCAGAGTGCAAGGGCGCTAACTCGAAAGATTTACAAGATTACAAGGGAAGGTCCGTTCGCTCGTGACTTTGGTTTGAAAGACCAGATACGCGACGCGAGTGTGTCGATGATGTCTAATATAGCCGAAGGATTCGAACGAAGTGGAACTGGTGAGTTTGGCCAATTCCTTGCGATCGCCAAAGGGTCGGCTGGCGAAGTTCGGTCTGAGTTGTATGTGGCCCTTGATCAGGAATACATCACGCAAAACGTCTTTCAGGCGCTTTCCACGGAGGCTGAACGCATCAGCAAGATGATTTCCAATTTGATGGGTTACCTGCGCAATAGCCCTTTCAAAGGAACAAAATTCAAGAAAGCCTCGGATTAAGTAAGTCATGAACTGGTCCATTCAACGCAACCTGGTTGAACTTGAAACTTGAAACCCTGAAACCTGAAACCACCGTGTCAACTACCACCACCACCAACAGCAATCATAATAGTTTAGTTAGAGGCTTAGGGCCGATTGCGGCGATATCGGTAAACGTCGGCAACATCATCGGCACGGGGATATTTCTCAAGGCGCGAGTGATGACCTGCAATGTGGGCACTCCATGGCGAGTCATCGGCGCGTGGATTGCAGCGGGCTTGCTCGCTCTGGCAGGCGCTCTTACTTACGCTGAATTGACTACGTGCAGACCGGCAGCCGGCGCCGAATACGTGATCTGTCGAGACGCGTACGGCAAAGTCTGGGGATTCTTGAACGGCTGGTCTCAGATTCTAATTTCTCGCACTGCTTCAGCGGCGGCACTCTCAGTCGGGTTTGCGATTTTCATAAACGATCTAACCAGAGGCGCGCTGAGCGACGTCTACTTTACGGCTAAATTGCCCGGCGGTTATCAACTGCCCTTTGGCCGGCTGCAGGTCGTAGCCTTGATTACGCTTACAGTCACCACTCTGATTAACTGCGCGGCTGTCAGCGTCAGCGGCCAGGTCGCTTCATTCATCACCATCCTAAAAGTTCTGCTGGTTCTGGGAGTCGGCGTCGGCGCCTTCTTTTATCAGGACGGAACCTGGGCACACTTTGCGCTCGCGAATGTCGGCGGCAAATGCGAAAACGTTGATGTGACCTCGGGTGGGATCGCGGGATTCTCAGCAGCGATGCTCGGCGCGCTTTGGGCTTACGACGGCTGGAACAATGTCTCGTACGTAGCGGGCGAAGTGAAGCATCCGGAACGCAATCTTCCCCTCGCATTGATTGGCAGCATGTTGATTGTAATGACGCTCTACGTCATTGTTAATGTGAGCTACTACTACGTGTTGACGCCAACAGAAGTGGCGAATGTTTCTGCGGCATCTTCGGTGGCGGCTCAAGCTACTATGCGAGTCCTGGGTCCGGTTGCAGTTAGCTTGATGGCCGCCGTGATGATGCTGTCATCGTGGGGTTCACTGCAGACGTCGATACTAGGCACGGCGCGAATTCCCTTTGCGATGGCGCGAGATGGTTTGTTCTTTAAGAGTCTCGCGAAGGTTTCAAAGTCTCATGTGCCGTTGATCTCTCTACTTGTCCAGGGTGTTTGGGCAGGCGTTCTTATTCTCTCCGGGTCATTCGATCAGCTCACGGATTTTGCGATTTTCGCGTTTTGGCTTTTCTACGGAATGACGGCGGGGGCAGTGTTTGTGTTCCGTGCTCGCGAGCCGAATGCGCCGCGGCCGTATCGCACGTGGGGCTATCCGGTGGTTCCCGGGTTGTTTGTGATTGTGACTATCGGACTGATCGTGTTCACGATCTACAACACACCATTGAAGTCGCTGATCGGACTGGCAATAATTGCAGCTGGTTTGCCAGTGTATTTCTACTTCGCGCGCACTGGCTCCAGTAATCCACAAACTTGAGTGGCCGGGTTAGTCGGGCGGGCGCAAGCAACCCTTCCTCACCTGGAGCTGATCGAGCTGGTCGCCTCCGAAGTCCGCTTGCAAGTCTTTCAAGCTTGAGATCAAAACGCAAGGATCACAGTCTCGCGGTCGGGAAGGGTTGCTTGCGCCCGCTCGCGCCCAGCCACTCAACTTAACGCCTGACAATCTCAATCAGCGGCGAGCGGGAACCTTCACTGGTTGTAAGCAACGCTTTTCCGTCCAGTCGATACGCAATAGCCTCGCCTTGCTTTCTTGAACCAAGCGTCAGAGTCTTAAACGACTGTTTCCAAATCTCGTCAAACGGTCTGCCCACACCTATCACCAGCTCATATCCCCGCGTGTAGTCGCAGATCGCCACTCGACGTCCGTCGGGCGAGATGTCGCCGCCCGTAACAAAGCCTCCCAGCAGACTCGGTATGGAAAGATCGCCAACGTGAGTCAAAGTAATGGTCTGCTCAGATCCCACCAGACCTTTCGCTTTGTAAACCCCAGCCTTGCCCAGGAATTCTTTCGTGATTAGGTAAATGTCACCCGAACTCGGATGAACCAATAAAGTTTCCGAATCGTGACTGCCATCGGGATAGCGAAGGTGAATTACTTCTGCCGCCGCCGTTGCCTGCGGCTTGCGTTTTGAGGAGGGGGGATCCGTGGCCGCGATGGTCGGCTCTACAAACCGATAGATTTCTACGGTCGCACGCCTGCTGTTATTGTCGCCAATGTCGCCAACGTATAAATACGAGTGGTTGCCGACGGGGCCTGGTCCAATCGCGATATCTTCCCAGTCTCGAGCCGACGCACCGGTAACGCGCCACACACCACGACTCTTACCCTGTCGATCAAAAGCATAAATGAACGGGCCGTCACCCGAATCGTTATGTGTCCAGAAAAGTCCGGGATTAGCTCGTGAGGCAACGATGCCGCTGCTTTCTTTGACATCTGGATCCTGCAACCGCCCGAGTTGCACGGGAGCGCCATAACTCTCCGCTCGCTGAGGCTGAGACTTCGCTCTTTGAGGCGGCTCGGCAGTCGCGCCGTGAAACGCAAAGTACCTTTGGCCAATGGCAAAAGCCCAAATGGCGACGACCGCTAGAACAATGACGAGCCGTTGCTTAACCATTCGCACTAGAGTCCGCGTATTGCGAGAGCTTCGCGAGCAACTTCGCGGTCATCGAAGTGGAAAACCTCGCGGCCAATGATCTGGTAATCCTCGTGTCCTTTGCCGGCGATTAGGACCAGGTCATCCGCGCGAGCTTGTTCGATTGCGTGATGAATCGCTTCACGACGATCAGCAATTTTTTCGTAAGGCTTTCCGGTTCTTCGAATACCAACCTCGGCGTCGGCAAGTATCTTATCGGGATCTTCAGTGCGCGGATTATCAGAAGTGAGGATGACAACATCGCTCAGGCTTCCTGCTGCTTCACCCATCGGCGCGCGCTTGGACGGATCGCGATCGCCGCCGCAGCCGAACAGCGTAATGATTCGCCCTTTAGTTACTTCCCGCGCTGTGCGCAGCACATTCAACAAAGCGTCATCGCTGTGAGCGTAATCAACTACTACGGCGAAGTCTCCAAGGTGGGGCACTCGTTCAAAGCGGCCCGGCGCGCCGGTGCATTTGCCGAGCGCCTCGGTAATTACTTCCAGGCTGTAGCCGAGTGCCAGCCCAGTCGTGACCGCAGCCAAGGTGTTGTAAACATGTGGCGCGCCAACCAACGGCGAGTGGAAGTCTCGCTCGTCGATCGAAGTACGCAAACGAAATCGCATTCCGTCGAGCGAGAACTCAGCGTTGGACGCGGTAACGTCGGCTTGCGACTTCACGCCATAGCGAATTACGCGCAGGCCATCTCGCTCCAGACTTTCAGCCAGCTCGACACCTTTCGGATCGTCCATGTTGATGACGGAAGTTTTTGGCCGAGAGCCGAGGCGTCCGTCGAAGAGACGCTGCTTTGCATACCAGTAATTCTCCATCGTCTTGTGATAGTCGAGGTGGTCGCGCGTGAGATTGCTGAAAACTGCCACCGCGTAATCCAAGCCATCACAACGATGAAAATCCATCGCCTGCGACGAACACTCCATCACCGCGGTTCTGCAACCGGCCGAGACTGCCTCTCTCAAAAGACGTTGCATGTCCGTTGCTTCTGGAGTGGTGCGGTCAGCCTTGGGCCTCTCGTTGCCGATGCGATATTCCACCGTGCCGGTCATGGCAGCCGGTTCGCCTGCGGCTTCAGGAATCGAGGCCACAAGATAAGCTGTGGTCGTCTTTCCATTGGTGCCGGTGATGCCGACGAGTTGGAGTTCGCGAGAAGGATGGTGCTGAACTTCAGCGGCGGCTAACGCCATCGCTCGCCTAACGTTTTCGACTTGTAACCACGCTCCAGTGAAGTTCTCAGGGACGGATTCTTCTGAAATGACGCCGGCGGCGCCTGCAGCCATTACCTGCGGGACGAATTTATGAGCGTCAAACAGCTCGCCGCGCACAGCTACAAACAGACTTCCGGGTTTGGCCTGTTTCGAATTATGGATTACGTCGGTGATTTCGGAGTTTGGATCGCCATCCAGCGTGGCGCCGGTTATCTCAGCAATTGTTTTCGTGGTTATCGTCACGGGATTTAGGGTGACAAACGCTCATTCAGGGCGGGTTGTTCGAACAACTTCACTATAGGCCACGAAATGCATGGACGCAAAACAGCGGTTTTCGCATTGGTCGGAGCGATAAGAACTGATTTGGTAGTCGACAAGAAGTAACTGCACAAGTCAGATCAGCTCAGGGTTGGGAAGGGTCGCTTGCGCCCGCCCAAGATCCACCAGCAATCAACTGTGAACTGACTGATCGACTTGAAAGCTTGTGTAACCGGTGGCGGGCGCAAGCAACCCTTCCCAACCTTGAGCTGATCTGACTTGCTCAATACCAACGGATTGACCAGCAATCCGACTTAGATTTTTCAGATCCGTCCTATCCGCGTTTATCCGCGGCTAATCTCAATTACTTCAAGCCTTCAATCAAGTAGAGGTCAGACAGATCGCGAAGGTAGGTGTAGGCGTAAGACTTCGCATCTGGTGTCATTTCCACCGTGTAGACAATAGAGATGCCGGCCGGATCCGGTGGCAGCAATTCTTTCCACAGCTCCCTGCGACCGGTAGAGACGTCGAGCCGATAAACTTTCGCCGGCAAGTCTTCAAGCCGGAAGAAATAAAGAGCGCGGCCGTCGCTCGTCCAGCGGATAGCAACGTCACCTATTTCAAGGCCGGGAAGCGGCGCCGGCTCACCGCCCTCGAGGGGATAAAGAGATAGCTTTTCATCCCGTTTACCGGCAATCACATATTTGCTGTCAGGCGTGATCCAGCTCGCTGCGATTCCCTCAGGCGAAGTTAGGCCACCGGCGGTGATGCCCTCGGGCGTAACGGGGGCTACCTTTCCATTGTCGATGTTCACGACGTAACAACGTGGTTCGTGGCCTGGCTCATTACCAACGAACAGAATCCGCTTGCCATCAGGAAACCAGGCGCCGACTTCGCGCGGAATGATTCTGTCGATCGGCAATGGACGTGGCTCGCCAACGCCAGTCGGTAACAAAACCAACTGCAGTGTAGAAGTGTGGCGCAGACTCGTAAGCGCCCATTTCCCATCCGGAGATAAGGCAATCGCATACCCTTCGCCGAGTCGAATCGCCGGCGAGCCATCCATCTTGCGAACATAGACGTTGGCGGTCAGTCCCGTCGACTCAAGCTCCTCATCGAAGAGCAAAGTCTTTCCATCTGCCGACATGTCTCGCGCGAACGATCCGTCCAGCCATGACAGATCGCGTTCCTTGGTCTCATTCGGAGGCAGGCCAATGATGCCCACGCGAACATTTTCGTGAGTCATCAACACCCGGCCATCGCGAGATATGTCATGAAGAATAACGAAACCGGGAAATCTCGTGAGCAAGCGCTGTCGACCTGACAAGTTTGTCGCCCATAAACCGGAGTCATCGCCAATAACTCCTGAAAACCAGATCTCATCGCCGTGCCAGGCGAGGCCAGCCAGGGCAGTTGCGCCACTGGCCAGAATCTTCTTATTACTGCTGAGATCCACAACTACCAACGAACCTCGCATGTCGTAGCGCACTGGTTGATCGAAGAACGCGACGAGATCACCCTTCGGTGAAACCCGCGGATAACTCATCCACGCCTCAGTCTCATACAGAACTTTTCCAATCGGAAATTCGAGCCGCCACTTTCCGCCAATGCCTCGCACCACAGCGAGCTCTTTGCCATCAGGCGACCAATCCGCATAGATAACATTGTCGGTAATCTCGCGCGGCGCACCGCCGGCCAGGGGCACGCGCGCCAGCGTTCCGGAAACGGGGCCGCCAACAAATCGAGGCTGAACCTGAATCGCCATCTCACCCGTTGGCGAGATCGCAAGGATGTTGGTGTCAGCGAGGCCGAGTGAGCGAGATTCAGTGGCCTCGTGCCGAGTTGAAAAAGTTTCGCTCGGTCTACCTTCCCAGGAAGCGCCGTAAATAATCGTCTGTCCGTCAGGAGCGAATCTCGCAGCCCAGACGGTCCCTCGGCGAAACGCGAGTTGTTGATAAGACGGCTGCTCTTTCTGCCCCAGCCGTACGCCCAACAATGTGCCGCCAACTAAAGCGGCGATGATCCCGAGAACTACGACCGGAATCAACCACCGACTCCGGGAGCCCGCCGTCTTAACCGCCAAGGGCGCGGCGGCGGCGGTTGTTAATCCCGACAAGGCTTCCAACGCGAGCCCGATGTCTCGTACTGACTGGAACCGTAGGGCAACATTCTTTTCAAGACAATGATGCACAATCCGCTCGATTGCCGGAGACACTCCATTTTCCTGCGTCAACAACGGAGGCTCGACTGTCAGAATCGCGTTCATCGTTTCCACGGCTGAGTCACCCTGAAAAGCACGCTTGCCTGAAAGCATCTCGTACAAAATCGTGCCGAAGGAGAAGATGTCCGAACGATGGTCTACACGCTCGCCTCGCACTTGTTCGGGAGACATGTATCCAGCGGTTCCCATAATGGTTCCGGGATTGGTTAACGGATCCACGTGCCTGGTTAGGGCTTCTCCATCTTCGTCGCTGCCGAAAGCTGAGTCCGTAAGCTTCGCGAGACCGAAGTCGAGTATCTTGATGCGACCATCTTTGGTGATGAAGAGATTCTCGGGTTTTAGATCTCGATGGACGATTCCCTTTTCGTGGGCAGCAGCGAGGCCTTCAATTATTTGCAAGGCGTAGTTCACCGCTTTCCGTTGAGAAAGCGGACCCTGTCGAAGTTGAGTTCGAAGATTTTCTCCTTCAAGCAGCTCTGATACCACGTAAGGCGAGCCGTCGTGCGTGCCAAGTTCGTAGATGGCGAGGATGTTGGGATGATTGAGGAGTCCGGCGGCGCGCGCTTCCTGTTCAAAGCGGCGCAGTCGATCACGATGGTCAGCAAAGGCGACGGGCAGAACTTTAATGGCTACGTCGCGCCCAAGTCTCGAGTCTCGGGCTCGATAAACTTCCCCCATTCCCCCGGCTCCAATTGCCGATACGATCTTATAAGGTCCGATATCCTGGCCCGGCGCAAGTCTGAGCCTCTCGTGACTGAGCATCTCAGCAGCTACTCGAAACGCCGGAGCTTCGATAAATTTTTCAGCTTCAGACTCGTAGGCAAGGAGTGAATTCACCTCATCGAGCAGAGTGTCGTCGTTGCCGCAAGCTTGCTCAAGAAACGCGGCGCGCTCGCCGGCGTCACGCTCGAGCGCTTCGTGATAGAGCCTTTCAACTTCCTGCAGACGCTCGGGCTTCAAAGTTATGACTCCTTGCTCAGCTGTCTTAGCAGCCACGACTTGGCGAATTTCCAGTCGCGCATCACTGTGTCCGGAGAAACCTTCAGCACTTCAGCCGTCTCTTCGACACTTAAGCCGCCAAAGAAGCGCATCTCAACAACCTGACTTTTTCGTTCGGCAACAGCCGCCAACTCCTTTAATGCTTCATCAAGCGCCACCAGATCCGCACTTCGGCTGTGCAAAATCGTGAGGGCTTCTTCCAGTGGTATCTGCAAAGCTTGCCCGCCGCGTTTTTGATAGCCCCGTGAGCGCGCAAAGTCTACCAGCACTCGTCTCATCAGTTGTGCGGAGACGGCGAGAAAGTGGGCCCGGTCCTGCCAGCGAACTTTGCTCGAGTCAATCAGACGCAGATAGACCTCATTGATGAGCACCGTAGTTTGGAGCGTGTTGTGGCGGCGCTCCTTCGCCATGTAGTGGTGCGCCAGACGGCGAAGTTCGGCGTAGACCAACGGAATGAGTCTTTCGAGCGCAGACGCATCACCTTGATTCCATGCCAGCAATAGTTGAGTGACTTGCTCGGGCGCTGTCATTTGGGGGACACCCTTGGAAGCTGAAAACCGGGCGCGAATTGTATCACCGTTTGTCGCGCCCGGGAGCGCAGGCATCCTGCCTGCGTGGGTTGCGAAGGCATCTCCCTGCTCTGAAGAAAAGAGCTTTCCTTAAGATCAACCAATTCTCCATCAACGAAAGCAGGCAAGGATGCCTGCGCTCCCAGGCACGCATCGCAAAAAATCTTTTTCCTGCCTGCCAGTTTCTTGCAACCGTTCCCGCCTAATGAAAGTGAGGCAGCACCAAAGCCGTGATGCTTTGGATTGGCTGGTTAACATTCGAAACAACTAATGAGCATTCGTGGAGAGTGTCAGCGCGGCGCCCCCTCAATGAGCCGGATGAATTCATTAGCAATTGAAACAATCAGTTAATTATTAAGGAGAATGTGATGAACGTAAGAAGATTTTGCTTTGCTTTGACCGCTATCCTCGCTTTGACGGTAGCAGCATCGGCTCAGAACCAAATGCGTGGTAATTGGGGAGCCAAATACCGAAGTCGAACCATAACCGTTGCGGCTCCCGCCACCGCGGCCGACGACCTGGACTCAACCAAGTCGCCGATTCTTCCTGACGATTCAAAAGCTCTGGTCGGGTCGTGGACCGGAACATTCACGCCGGCTGAAAACGATCCGATCCAATTCCCACCGTTGCCGGCGCTATTTACTTTCAACTCGGATGGCACGGTTATTGGAACCGACGGCGGCGCCCTGGCGCCAATCGAACAAACCTACGGCAGCCCAAGTCATGGCGTTTGGAAAAGGCTTGGAAAGCGCCGCTTCGAATTGAAGAACATCATCATCGTAGTCAACGCCGACGGCACGCTTTTCCTTACTGGCACCGTCAGACTGGTGATTCAACTCAGCGATGATGGCAAGAGCTTTTCGGGAACTGGATCGTACAGCTTCCTGGACCAGGACGGCGTAGACTACGGCACCGGCGACGAGAACATTGTCGGCGAGAAGATCAGTCTCGACTAAGCATGAGGAATTTGGGTAGTGTCCTAATAGGACTCTATTGGAATTTGCGACGACGAATGCGCGCGAGGCTAAGGCTTCGCGCGCAACTGCTAAGGCCAGTCACCTCGGCGGAGTATCGGGAAGGGCTGGCGGCAAAGGGCATAGCGCAAAGAGGAAAGCGGCACCGAGGATTGACGGGTGAGGCTTTGCCCTTTGCGCTTTGGTCTATGCTCTATGCTCAGATGGCTGGCTTGGTTAGCGTCTTGGGAGTTTTGCCCTTGGTGTAGCGCAGGCTGATAAGGCGGACGTAATTTCGGGTCTCAGCGTAGGGTGGCACGGTGTAGTTGTACTTCATGACCGCGCCTTCGCCCGCATTGTAGCCGGCCAAAGCCAGGTCAATCCTGCCATTGAACATCTGCAGCAAGTCTTTCAGATAACGCGTCCCGCCCGCGATGCTTTGCGCCGGGTCGTAAGGATTGCTGACGCCATAACGCGCGGCCGTTCCCGGCATCAGTTGCATCAGTCCCTGCGCGCCCTTGTTGCTGGTTGCTTTCAAGCTGAAGCCTGACTCCTGAGACATCAGACAATATATAAGGAAAGAATCGACGCCATACTTGGTGGCGTTAAAGCGAATCAAGCTGTCTATCTTCAAGTTACCGGTCGTCCAGGACTGATCTGAGCCGCCAAATGCAATTGCGTTCGGATCAACCAAAACCGGAACCACGGGCTTGTTCGCGGAGTTGATGTCTTCCTTGACCTTTTCAACTTTGGCGCGAGCGTCGGCAAGCGATTTATCACTGGCTTCCATCACCAGACGAGCCACCAACCCGTCGCGATAGAGATCTTTCAGCTGAGTGTTCTCTTTTTCTAACCTCTGCACTTCGGCCTCATAGAGTCCAGCCAAGTCCTTGAGGCCCTTCTTGTAATCGTCGACGGCTGAGTTAGCAGGATCAGTCGTTTTGACGACTGCTTTTGATGCAGGTGCAGGAACTGAGACCGTTGGAGTCGCGGCCTTTGCCGTCTCCGTTGCTGGGGAAGCGGTCTGACCAATCGCGGAGAAGCCCAACAAAAACGGGCTAATCATTAAGACGAGGACTCTAGCTACGCGCGATAACTGAACTGAAGGATGACGATTTGCAAAATCCATAATTAGACAGACACCTCGAACAACCTGAAGGTTACGTTTGCCTAGCTCAATAAGTTGCGTCGGGATTGTGCAGGTCGGCTTCGGTGCGCGAATAGAGGTTAAGGTTGCTTGGGCTTGATGTTCGCAAAAACCATTTTGGGCGTGAGTTTAGATCAAGCTAACCGCTGCCTAAAGTTTTCAAATTTCTGCGGGAAAGCCAGCGTCAACCGATTCAACCGCTTGACAGCCTGTATATCGAGGACTATTCTCCGGCTTATTAAGCTCGACGTAAACCAGCACCTCTCTTAGCTGTATTACTTTCTCGCCCAGAGGTTAGTTACCCGATATACCCAAGGCTCGCTGTCTGCAATCGCTTTGCCGCGAACCGATCGGTCGAGCGAAACGCAAAAGCGCAACTCGGACTGCTTGTGTGGTAACAGCCAGATCGGTTGGGCTCCCAAACAGGCTGGCGTCTTCCCGACCTCGTCAGTCAACTTTGAATCTTGAGAAAAGGAGCAGAATCATGATCATCTCAGGGACTCGGAAACGCATTCAGAAACTCATCATATTAGCCACTCTATTGGCTGGCCTTACACTGCTTTCCGTCGGGACCGGAACGACCGCGGCCAAGTGTGGCGAGGCCAGGAAGCTGCCTTGTTGTTCGTACTGCGATGACCATCCGGACGCGCAAATCTGTTCACATGGTTGCCTTTTTGGCTGTCGTTCGCGCCGTTGACACTGTGGCAAACTGAACGAAAGCGAGCGCGAGGAAATCTCACCGGACTAAACCCACCAGCGCGTGCATAGCCCCGGATTATTTCAGCGTGCTTCGCTTTCGTTTTCTATTACTGCTTGTCCGATACTAATCCTCACTCTCAAAACACAACTCCCTTGCCGCCGAAAGGCAGCCCACGGATCACTTGGGTGTGCTATCACAATCAGCTTGCGAATGCGGAGGCATAGCCGCGAGACAAAATGGTATAGAACAGCCGGAAAGGCACCGCCTTTCCGCACTGTGCGACGGCAAAGCCGCACTGATCTAGACGCTAGACAGACCCTACGATCTTGCGGAATTGATCCTCGCTGAAGGCTCGCAGAGTCTCGGTCTGCACGTTGCCTTGCGAGCCAAGTTGCAGCATCAGTCGGGCGAGAGTTTCATCATCCGGCGCATCGATAATGCAAACCAAGTCGTAGCGCCCCATGGTTAGGTAGGTATCTTTGATTTCGGCGCCGAACTTCTTGAACGTCTCGCGGCCGGCGTCTAATCGGCCCGGACTATCTTTCAGATTTGCAGCACCTTGCTGGGTGTACTTCAATAGCGCAATGTAAGTTGGCATAATTCATCTCCTTAAGTTTGACTCTGAATTCTTAAGTCATTTGTTTTTGGTCTTTGGTCTTGGATCTTTGGTCTTTGATTTCGTTTCGGAGTCGAACCTTTCCTTCGGACGCGATCGTATCGGCAGGCTCAAAACCAAAGACCAAAAGCCAAAGACCTCTAAGACCTTGTCGGCTAAATCCTGATAAAGATCTTCCTTCTATAAAGAATCCACATCAAGCCCAACCAGAACAGCACGAAGACGATTGCATAGGCCAATGAGGCATTGATCGGCGACGCCCATGAAAGGAAAAAGGTCCTGAAGATCCATCCCTGCAGCGATGTGCGGGTACCGTCGGGCCTCGTCCACTTTATGAGCCCCATCAGACGGGCCATTAACCCGGTTCCGACAAACAAGGCAATCGCATTAACGCCAAAGACAATAAATGGCTTTGTCCAGCCTCGCCAGTTTTTGATATCGATCAGCCAGTAACAGAACGCCAACAACTGCAAAGCCATTCCGCCCGTGAAGAAAACGTACGAGCTTGTCCAGAGCCCTTTATTGATCGGAAAGAAAGGATTCCAACACCATCCAATAATCACGCAACACATTCCTGCGAAGAACATGCCCGCGACTTTTTCATAGTCCGTCTTCTTAGTGCGCAGCCATTGACCCGTCAGCACACCAAACAGCGCCGTGCAGATCGCCGGGATTGTGCTCAAGAGTCCTTCCGGGTCATACACTTTTCCCTGGGACCAGATATGGGGACCAAATACTTTTCGGTCTATGAAGGATGCAAGGCTTCCCTCTTTGCTTAGATCCCCGTGAGGCCATCCCGGCGCAGATGCGTGAGTCATTACGAGGTAATAAAGGACCAGCAGTACAACGGCAATTATTACTTGCGTCTTTGGTCGTGTCTTTAGATAGATCAATGAAGCTGCGAGATAACAGACAGCCAGACGTGCCAGGACACCCGGTATTCGAATGGTGCCTAAGCGAAAGTAAGGAAACCCCGCGAGGAAGAGGCCCAATCCGAAGATTATCAGCGAACGCCTGATTATCTTCAGGTAAAGGTCGCGTTTGCTTCCTCCGGCTTCGACTCGACGCGCAAATGCCAGTGGAATCGCGACTCCCACAATGAAGACGAAGAAAGGAAAGATCAGATCGGTGGGTGTCCAGCCATTCCATTCAGCGTGCTCGAGGGGCCAGTAAATATTCGCCCACGTGCCGGGATTGTTGACCAGCACCATACCGGCAATGGTGAGCCCTCGAAAGACGTCGAGCGAAATCAGTCGAGTGTTTTTGGTTTGGGGGTCACTCATCGTTCGTGGCACGGGCGTCCCGCCCGTGTTTACTCAAGTTGCCACTTACTAACGTTCACGGGCGCGACGCCCGTGCTACTTCATCTCGGGGGTGGCGTTGGTCGCGGGCCCAGGCCAAACTCTTCCGGCGCAGGCAGGGTCGAGGTTTGATTGTAGCGCTGTAACGCTTCTTCTGTTGCTCTCGACTTGGCCAACCACATCGCCATCGCTTGATCGTAGCGACTCAAAACGCTGTCCAACCAATACGGTCCGTTCTCAGCGAGCCACTGCTTCCGATACGCTTCCTTCAATAAGGACAGCTCCTCAGCCATCTCGCGCAGGTTGTTGTAGATTGCTCCAGAATAGAAACGCAGGCGCCGCGCTTTAGCTCGATCACCGAGATTAAGATAGGCGTCCCAGTACTGCTCGCTGAACTTGATCGTCAACTGCATGCGGCGGCCCAAATGATCGAACCGTTGAGCCGCAAAAACCAGCGCCGGAATCATCGACCGGTTTCTGCGCGCCCGCGACTCATTGCGCATCAGCGTCTCTTGAGCATTCTCAACGTTGAGACGCATTTGCCGGACCTTGTCGGCATTCGCTCGAACCTGATTGAGAAAAGGAGTTGTGAATGGATCTCGCCAAAACAAATCATCGCTGGTTCCATTCATGCCCAGCAGCGTGTTGACTCCGCCCAGCGCGCGAATCGCTTTTGAAAAATCATTTCCGTCATTCCGAAAGAATGCCCAATCGAAATCCCCATCGAACTTTGCGACCTCGACTGGCTCGTTCTGCCACGAAGCTGCCGCGCCCAACACAATCCCGTGCCAGGTCATTTCAAAGAGCGCCTCGCCATCGTCATCCCAACTTGTATTCATCATCCCAAGCGCCCCAGCCTTTTGGCCATCGCGAACGAAGTTGGTGATGTTCTTTGAGGCGTTATCGATATTGGGAAAGATTTGATTCCAATTCCAGACGCCGGGACACACGAATTGTTCCAGCCCAGCTTCTTTGAACGGCTTAATCGAATTCCAATAGTCATCCCGAGCGCCGTACTGCCAGTTCATGACGATCAAGTCTTTGGGTATATTGCCAATCAAATCAGAATGGCTCAGAGCAATGTCGCCCCAGAACATCAAGCGCCGGTTGTAAGGCCTTAGAACTTCGCGCACTCGATTGAGATGTTCGAAGTAAACGGCGCCTACGCCGCGAGTCCGAGCAGCTTCACGACTCTGGCCTTCACCAAGTTCAAAAGTTTCATCCGAACCGATGTGAAAGAACTTGCTCGGAAACAATTCGCTTAGCTCGCGATACCAATCATTAATGAGCTTGTAGCTTCCCTCCTGTTGCGGAGAAAGCACGTCCCCGTAAGGTGTCTCGGCCAGCTCGTTATAGCGTTCCAGGCGCAAGGCCTTGTGAAGATGACCAAACGTTTGTTGCTCCGGCACGAGCTCTATGTGATAGCGCTTCGCGTAAGACACCAGCTCGCGAATCTCGTCAGGTGTCAACGATCCGCCACTTGGACCAATCAGCGGGTGAGCTGTGCTCGCAAATGTGTGCTCCATGTAGAACGAGTGCATGTTCAGCTTGAACATCGCTTCCGTTCGCAGTTGACGCTTGATGTAATCCAAAGTCGGCACTGGCCCGCGACTGATATCGTCCGAGACCGCGCGCCAACGCATGGCCGGCCAGTCTGTAATTTGAACTCCCTGAATCGCGGCGGCAGCGCCTTCGCCTTTTACTAACTGTTTGAGAGTTTGCAGACCGTAAAAGACTCCTGCTGAAGTTTTACCGCCAACCACAACTTCATCGACGCTGACGCTCAGAACATAACCTTCAGGATCGAGATCAGCCGGCGTTTCCATCATCACACGTTTAAAGCCCGCCTGGATTAATGGCTGATCCAACAACCCGATCAGGATCACGCGCTTGCGAGCCTTGCCAAACTTTAGAACGACGCCGGAGGTGTTCTTCACATCATCCATGAAGTCTTGAGCGGCGAAACGATCATCTTCTGAGCGAGGATCGGCAAGAGTCAGCGAAGCAGCCGGCGCCAAACGAAAAGGTTCCTGAGCAGTCTTCACATTTCGCGGGCGCGGTATGACGTGTATCTCGGTTGGCACCGCGTCTTGTGCAGCGACACTGATGGCAGTGCAAGTGATCGCGAAAATAATGAACAGGCACGAGATGAGACTTCGGGTTAGAATGTTTCGCATCGAAGAGATCTAATTAAGCTGTGTACGGATTAGAAGCTGGAAAGACGCACGAGTTTTTACCACACTGTACCGCAGCCTGTCAGCCTGCAGCGGTGCGTGGGATTCAAGCTTGCGTGTTACCTTTCAAGCTTAAACTGAGGTGCGCGCAACAGGCTGGCAGCCTGTTGTACAAGCGGCGGGTATAACCATTGTCATTAATGCTTCAGGAAATCGCCGAGCAACCAGCGGCGCTCGCGCAAACCATTGCGGCTGAGCGCCAAAAAATCGAGCGGCTCGGCAAGTTTCTCAAAGAGCGCGCCATCGATTTAATTATCCTGGTCGCGCGCGGCAGCTCAGACAACGCGGCTTTGTTCGGTCGCTACCTGATCGAAATCACTACCGGCATTCCGGTTTCACTGTCGGCGCCTTCAGTACACACGATCTACAACGCAAACTTGAAATTGCAGAACGCGCTCGTGATTGGCGTGTCGCAATCAGGCGAAGGCGAAGACATCAATCACGTGCTCGAACACTCGCGAGCCGCGGGAGCTTACACTGTCGGCATAACCAACGAACCGTCTTCGGCAATGACGGCCCTCGTCGACGAGACCTTGCTGATGCACGGCGGCCGCGAACGTTCTGTAGCTGCGACCAAAACTTTCACGGGGCAGATGCTGCTCTTTTACATGCTCGCAGCCAGCCTCGCTGAGGGCGAAGTCAAATACAATTACGAGTTGATTCCTGACTTCGCCAATCGTGCCCTTGAACAACGACCCGCGATTCTCGAGCTGGTCCAGCGCTATGTGTTCATGGAGAACTGTGTGGTCGTGGGACGCGGGCTCGCATACGCCAATGCTTATGAGCTGGCGCTAAAGTTAATGGAAACCTGTTATGTTGTGGCGGAACGGTTTTCTTCAGCCGATTTTCTTCATGGCCCACTGGCAATGGTCGAACGTCACTTTCCGGTTTTTATCTTTGCGCCGCCTGGAGCTATGCTGCCCGATGTAAATGATTTGATAGGGAGACTGCAGGAGCTGCATGCAGAGACGTTGGCGATTACGAGTGACCTCAGCATTGCAGCAAACTGCACCCGCGCGGTGATAATGCCTCGCGAGATTGATGAGTTTCTGGCTCCGATTCCGTACATTATTCCCGGCCAGTTGTTCGCCGCCCTTTTGGCCGAGGCTAAAGGCTTGAATCCGGATTCACCACGTTCTCTGTCGAAGGTGACTCGCACGCTGTAAAACCGTAAAACGCGTGAACCGGAAACCGTGAACCGGAAACCGATAAAGCGAACCCCTGAAGCGCGAAGGATGAAAACCAGCAACTGTTAAGAGTACACGGCGCTATGAAAAGCACGCTTGTTAAGAGCACAAATTCTGGCTGTTCCCGGTTTACGGTTTCCGGTTTCCGGTTTACGTCATTATGAAAACCAGCAACTGTTAAGAGCACTCGGCGCGATGAAAAGCACGCTTGTTAAGAGCACAAATTCTGGCTGTTCCCGGTTTACGGTTCCCGGTTTACGGTTTCCGGTTTACGTCATTATGAAAACCAGCAACTGTTAAGAGCACACGGCGCGATGAAAAGCACGATTGTTAAGAGCACAAATTCTGGCTGTTCCCGGTTTCCGGTTTCCGGTTTCCGGTTTACGTCATTATGAAAACCAGCAACTGTTAAGAGTACACGGCGCTATGAAAAGCACGCTTGTTGAGAGCACAAATTCTGGCTGTTCCCGGTTTACGGTTCCCGGTTTACGGTTCCCGGTTTACGTCATTATGAAAACCAGCAACTGTTAAGAGCACTCGGCGCGATGAAAAGCACGCTTGTTAAGAGCACAAATTCTGGCTGTTCCCGGTTTACGGTTTCCGGTTCACGTCATTACTAACTATGAACATTGAATTGAAAGACGTCTCACACGGCCCCATATACGCCCAAGTCCGCGAACAAATCGAAGCCTTGATTCGCAGTGGCCAAATACCTTCCGGTGAAGTGCTGGCCTCGCCGGCATCTCTGGCTCAAAAGCTCTCCGTCGATCGCGGCGAGATTCAGCGAGCTTACTTCGAGCTCGAACACGCCGGCGTCGTAGCCAAGGAAAGTGGTAAAGACTTTCTCGGCAAATCCAAGACGACCTGGCGCGTGAAGTAGCCCGGGAGCGCAGGCATCCCTGCCTGCCTTCGCAACAAAAAGATTCCTGGAGAGATCAACCTCTTCCTATCCACTAAGGCAGGCACGGATGCCTGCGCTCCCAGGAAATTAAGATCGCGTGGTATTCTAATCCGCTGCCGAACTTTGAATTGAATTTTGCGAAAGTGGCGGAATTGGCAGACGCGCCAGACTTAGGATCTGGTACCGAAAGGTGTGGGGGTTCGAGTCCCCCCTTTCGCACCAAAAAGCAATCAGCATTCAGCTATCAGTAATCAGCCAAACCGCTGAACCTAGCTGAGAACTGATTGCTGATTACTGACTACTACTGATTGCTATCTTATGACAACCGAACTTAAAGATCTCTCTGCAACCCGTAAAGAAATCAAAATCCAGATCGAGCCGGCGGTGGTAAAGGCCGCTTATGATCGCATCAGCGATGATTTTTCGCGAATGGCTAATGTGCCAGGCTTCCGCAAGGGTCACGCGCCTCGTTCCGTAGTTCGCACCCGATACAAAAGTGAAATCCGCGGTGAAGTTCTGAAAGAGCTGGTGCCCGAAGCGGTTCAGGGGGCAATCGAAGAACATTCATTGGAAACCATTGGTGAACCCAACATCCAGTTGGACAATGACGACGCGCTGCAGAACTTTGGCAATGAACCGATCTCGGTCAGCGTCTCTGTCGAAGTCCTTCCCAAAGTCGACCTCGGCCAATACAAGAAGCTGGAAGTCAGCCGCCGCATCCGACCGATAAAAGATGAGGACGTGGACCGCATTGTCGAAGGTCTGCGAGAGAATTCGGCTTCATTGATTCCAGTTGAAGACCGCGCGGCCGAGCTCGGTGACACTGTCACGGTTACTGTCAACGGCAAGTTTATTGATACTCCCGACGAAGAAGACATTAATGTTGAGGACATTGACGTCGCCCTGGGCGGCGAAGGCGTGCAACAGGAATTTACCGAGAACTTGCTCGGCGTGAATCCGGATGAAGAAAAGAGTTTCAGAGTAGATTATCCGGCTGACTTCTCCTCGAAAGGTCTCGCTGGTAAACGCGTTGACTACACTGCGAAAGTGACGGCGGTGCGGCGCAAGGAATTGCCTGAAGTTGATGACGAATGGGCAGCCAGTCTCAACGACGAGTTTGATTCAGTTGCGACGCTTAAGAGCAAAATTCGTGAAGACCTCGAAGCTCGAGCCCTTGCCGAATCCGATCATCGCTTGCGCAGCGATCTCATGAGAAAGCTTTCTGCTGAACATCCTTTTGAAGTCCCCGCAACGTTGGTAGAGCACCAAACGAACAATCGGTTCGAAGCCGTTGTGCGCGACATGATTAATCGCGGGGTCGATCCCCGCAACACTGAGCTCAACTGGCAGGGCGCGCGCGAGGAATTGAAGTCGCAAGCGGAGGACGACGTACGCGGCTCGATCCTGCTCGAGCGCATAGCCGAAGCAGAAAATCTCGAAGTCAGCAACGAGGAGATTGAAGCCGAGATCGAGGCCGTCGCAAACGCCTCACGGCAGACGAAAGAGCAAGTGAAGGCTGCCTTGACAAAGGATGGGGGCGACCGTAGCATCGCGAGCAGATTGCGCAACCGCAAAGCACTTGATTTGCTGGTTGAAAACGCCAGCGTCACCGAAGAAGAATGGCAGGAAGAAACGCCGAAGGAAGAAACGCAATCCGAGCCCCCGGGCGAGTCCACATAGATTTCCAATTCCCAAATTCATCACAAACTTTTTCCGAATCGAAGAGGTAATTCATGGCACTAGTTCCGATGGTAGTCGAACAAACGTCGCGAGGTGAGCGCGCGTTCGACATTTATTCTCGACTGCTCAAAGACAACATCATCTTTCTTGGCACTCCCATCGACGATCAGATCGCCAATCTCATTGTGGCCCAGTTGCTCTTTCTCGAAGCTGAAGATCCTGAGAAGGACATTAATATCTACATCAACTCGCCGGGCGGATCGATCACGGCAGGTATGGCTATCTATGACACGATGCAGTTCATTCGTCCCGATGTAACCACGATCTGCGTGGGACAATGCGCATCAATGGGAGCGTTGTTGCTGGCGGCAGGCGCCAAGGGCAAACGTTTCGCTTTGCCTAACTCGCGTATTTTGATTCACCAACCGCGCGGAGGTTCCGAAGGACAGGCTACTGATATCCGCATTCAAGCTGAAGAAATTCTGCGCATGCGCGAGCTGACCTCGCAAATTATTGCTAAACACACCGGCCAGTCTTACGAGACAGTTGAGCGGGACGTCGAGCGCGACAAAATTATGTCAGCCATGCAAGCTAAAGAATATGGTTTAATTGACGAGGTCATCGCTCATCGCGAGTGATGCTTGTTAACGCAATCGATTAATTTGCGTTAATATCTGTTGTGGTTGAGTTGGTCGCAATTTGAATTGACGGACTGGGGCAGTAACTCGATCCGCAATTCGAAATTCTTGACATGATTGCAAAGATGAAAGGGCGTGGCTTCTGCTGCTCGTTCTGCGGCAAGTCGAAAGACGAAGTCAGCGCTATCATGGCCGGCACTCCACCAGCTTCGGCAGGAGTTCCACGACGGCCACTCGCAAAGAGCGCATTTATTTGTAATGAGTGCGTTGAACTTTATTCGCAAAAGCTGACAGCGCCGGACCACCCGACAAGCCCGGTAATTGGTTTGAAGTAAGAAGCTTTTTCTGAAGGAGCCCTCCTACAGACATGGTAAGAAGAGCTGACGATACGCTGCGCTGCTCGTTTTGTGGAAAGTCGCAGAACGAGGTCAAGAAGCTGATTGCTGGTCCCACTGTTTACATCTGCAACGAATGTATTGATATCTGCAACGAGATCATCTCCGATGATCAGCAGGCAGAGTCCGTAGCCAGTCGGCCGCCGTTGCCAAAGCCCGGCGAGATCAAAACTTTTTTGGACGAATACGTAATTGGCCAGGAAGATACGAAGAAGCGACTAGCCGTTGCCGTCTACCAGCATTACAAGCGGATCGAGATTGCTCGCCGTCGTTCTGATGTCGAGATTCAAAAAGCAAACATTCTCTTAATCGGCCCGACCGGAACCGGCAAGACTCTGCTGGCGCAGACGCTCGCGCGTTTGCTCAGCGTTCCCTTCACTATCGTTGACGCTACCACGCTGACTGAAGCCGGCTACGTCGGTGAAGATGTTGAAAACATCATTCTCAAACTTCTGCAGGCGGCGAACGGCGACGTCGAACGCGCTCAGCAAGGAATCATCTATATCGACGAAGTAGACAAGATTTGTCGCAAAGACGAGAACCCGTCGATTACGAGGGACGTCTCAGGTGAAGGCGTTCAGCAAGCTTTGCTAAAGATTTTGGAAGGCACTGTCGCGAACGTGCCGCCACAAGGTGGACGCAAGCACCCGCATCAGGAATTCTTCCCGGTTGACACTCAGAACATCCTTTTCATTTGCGGCGGCGCATTTGTCGGACTGGAAAAAGTGATCGAAAGGCGATTGCGTAACAAGTCGCTCGGCTTCCATGCCGAAATCAAATCAGGTCCGGCACGTCATTCTGAAGTCCTTGCGCAAGTCCAGCCCGAAGACTTAATTCGTTACGGCTTGATTCCCGAGTTTGTTGGACGGTTGCCGGTCGGCTGCGTTCTCCATGAATTGGATGAAGGCGCGCTTATCAAGATTCTTACCGAACCCAAGAACGCGCTCGTCAAGCAGTATCAGAAGAAGTTCGACTTCGATAACGTCAAACTCAAGTTCACCGAGGATGCCCTCAAAGCAGTTGCCCGTCAGGCAGTCGAGCGTAAGGTTGGAGCTCGCGGCTTGATGATGATTCTCGAGGAGCTTTTGCTTGACGCCATGTACACCCTGCCTTCGCAAAAGCGTGTGAAGGAGTTTGTAATCACCAGTGAAATGGTCGAGCGTCGTCGCGCGATGCCGGGCGAAGGCCTCGCCGGAATCGACGGCGCCGCCGCTTAAAGGATCCAACCTGGGAGCGCCAGGCATCCCTGCCTGCTTAAGCAGCAATAAGATCTTCTTTGAAGATCACCAAATCCCTTAACAAATAAGGCCAGCATCTCTAATTTACTTGGCAGCGAAAAGATCCCTTGACAACAAACATTTTCCAGATCAACCCAAGCAGGCGGGGATGTCTGCGCTCCCAGGAGACGAAACTCCCCAATAAAACATCGCCGACAAACTGAAGTTTGTCGGACGTGTAGGAAATGCCTTACAATTAGCCGTGTTATGATGCTAAGGCGAGACGGCGTTATGCGGCTCGCCTTTGTTGCAAAAGTCCAGTTCTCTAGCGTTCTTAAAACATGGAAGAATATTCAGATCGTACACCCGCTGACGTCGCCTGGTACCCGATGGTTCCAATCCGTGACGTCGTGATTTTCCCCTTTACCAAAGTTGCTTTCAAAATCGGTCGTAGCGGGTCAGTGCGAGCCCTTGAACAGGCTCTCGCTGGTGATCGCACTATCTTTTTAGCGACTCAACACGATGCCACCGTCGATGAGCCGACTCCCGAGCAGATTTATGGAGTCGGAACTCTGGGTCGCATTCTGCAATCGCAAAAGCAGGACAACGGTCAAATAAAGGTTGTAGTCGAAGGCCGCGAGCGCGCCACGATGGTTCGCATCGAGAACACCGACGGAGCCTTCTCTGCACTCGTTCGCCGAGCTCCGATAGTCAGCGAAGAAGGCACTCGCATGGACGGGCTCGTCCAGAAGATCGGCCAGCTCGTTGAACAGCACCTGCGGCTTGCGCCTGACATGCAGACCGATGCGCTGCAGACCGCGATGCGCAACCACGATCCGTCTCATCTCGCGGACGCGCTGGCTTCGCAGCTGCGTCTGTCGGTGGAAGACAAGCAGGGGTTGCTCGAACTTTTCTCAGCGCAAGCTCGCCTGCAGCGATTGATTGAGTTACTCGAGCTCGAACTTGAGAAGCGCCAACTCGATCGCACCATCCAAACACGCGTGAAGCGACAGATGGAACGTGCTCAGAAGGAGTACTACCTCAACGAGCAGATCAAGGCGATTCATAAGGAGCTTGGTCGCAAGGATGAAAAGGCTGAGCTTGAAGAGCTGAAAAAGAAGATCGAAGAAGCCGGCATGACCGAGGAGGCCAAGGAAAAGGCGATGCAGGAACTGCACCGTCTCGAAGCCATGCCGCCGATGTCAGCTGAAGGCACCGTTTCGCGCACCTACATCGATTGGCTCGTCAGCGTGCCGTGGAAACAGAAATCAAAAGAGATAAGAGACCTGACCAAGGCTGAGGAAGTACTGAACGCCGATCACTACGGTCTCGAGAAGATCAAAGAGCGAATTCTCGAATATCTCGCGGTTCGTCAGCTCGTGAAGAATCCAAAAGGTTCGATCCTTTGCTTTGTTGGACCGCCGGGTGTCGGTAAGACGAGTTTAGGTAAGTCGATCGCGCGCGCCACCGGTCGCAAGTTTGTGCGGCTCAGTCTCGGCGGCGTGCGAGATGAAGCTGAGATTCGCGGTCATCGTCGTACTTACATCGGTGCGCTGCCCGGTCAGATCATTCAGATGATGAAGAAGGCCGGCACCGTCAATCCAGTCATCCTGCTCGACGAAGTCGACAAACTGGGGGCTGACTTCCGCGGCGATCCAAGCTCAGCTTTGCTTGAAGTGCTGGACCCCGAACAGAATCATACTTTTCAGGATCACTACCTGGACGTCGAGTACGACTTGTCCAAAGTGTTCTTCATCGCCACGTCAAACGTGTTGCACACGATTCCGCCGGCTTTGCAGGATCGTCTTGAGATTCTCAGACTGTCTGGCTACACCGAACGCGAGAAGCTCGAGATCGCGAAACGCCATCTTGTTCCAAAACAAGCTGAGGGCAATGGCCTCAGGATGGAACAGATCGATTTCACCGATGCAGGGCTTCAGGAAATCATTCGGCATTACACTCGTGAAGCAGGCGTGCGCAATCTCGAACGAGAGATTGGCTCATGCTGCCGAAAGATCGCGCGCAAGTTCGTAGCCGAAAGCGTTACGGACGGCGTTAAGGAAGTTGTCGATCCTGCTCGCGTGAACGAGATGCTCGGACCGATTAAGTTCCGCGTCCAGGGAATCGGCGAAGTGAGCGAAATCGGATTGGCTACGGGATTGGCCTGGACTGAGATCGGAGGCGAAGTTCTGCAGATCGAAGCCACCTTGACCAAGGGGCGCGGCGGCGTGAGATTGACCGGCAAGCTTGGCGACGTAATGCAGGAGTCCGCTCAGGCGGCGCTGACTTGCATCAAGGCTCGCGCTGAACGTCTGGGCATCAACCTCGACTTCATTCGCAAGCGCGATTTGCACATTCACGTTCCTGAGGGTGCGATTCCAAAAGATGGTCCGTCCGCGGGCATCACTATGGCAACCGCGATGGCTTCGGCGCTGTCACGCGCGGCCGTGCGTCGCAATGTGGCGATGACCGGTGAAATTACGTTACGTGGTCGCGTGCTGCCTATCGGCGGCGTGAAAGAGAAATTGCTGGCCGCGCATCGGCTGGGTGTCGATACGATTATCCTGCCAAAGGATAACGAGAAGGATTTGCCAGACATTCCAGAGGAAGTGCGCAACGATCTGTGTATCAATTTGGTCGAGACCATCGATGAGGTGTTGGCCCTGGCGCTCGAGGACGTTTGTCCGACAACTGACGCGCCGGCTGACGAAACGAAGGCTCCACCACTTTGGACAACGGAACCGCCGGCCCAAGGCATCCAGACCAGCTAGAACCGATTGCGGATTGCTGAATGCGGAATGCGGATTTGAAGTGTGAATCTGCAGGTTCGCGATCTAGTAATTCGTGACTAGAAACGTGGATTGCGGTTTGTTGATTACAGAAATGTGGATTCGCGAATTCGCAACTTTGTGATCAGACTAATCCGCAATCCCAAATCAGCAATCAGCAATTCTTAGAAGAACCGATTGCGGATTGCTGAATGCGGAAATGCGGATTTGAAGTGTGAATCCGCAGGTTCGCTATCTAGGAATTCGTGATCTAGAAACGTGGATTGCGGTTTGTTGATTACAGAAATGTGGATTCGCGAATTCGCAACTTTGTGATCAGACTAATCCGCAATCCCAAATCAGCAATCAGCAATTCTTAGAAGGAGACCCTTGAAATGAGTAAGTATGAAGATGCAAATCTGATTCTTAAGCTTTACGACCTCCGACGCGAAGCCGTTATGCGTGAGGCTCGCACTTGGTTTTTCACTTTCAATCCTACGAGCCCCCAGGACGTAATGGAAACCATGATGGGTGAACACAGTGGTCACATGCGCATGGTGATTTCCTACTGGGACATGGCCGCTTCATTGGTTAACAACGGCGCAATCGACGAAACGATGTTCAATGAAGCCAACGGCGAGCACCTGTTTGTCTACGCTAAAATTGAACCCGTGCTCGAGGGAATGCGCGCGATGTTTGATAACCAGGATTTCTTGAGGAATCTTGAGACTCTCGTGAAGCGAACTCCCGACAGCGAGAAGAAGATCGCCGGCATACGCGAGCGCATCGCGAAAATATCGGCAATGATGGCCGAGCGCGCAGCAGGCGCGAAGGCTGCGCAAGCCTAGGTCGGCTGATCGGAAACTGAGATCTCAGATCTGAGATCCTGAATTTGAAATCTGAGATCTGAACAGAATCTGCGGATTCCAAATAAAGCGGCGGCGTGAATTCCACGCCGCCGCTTTCGCTTGATCTTCGAAATGTTAATTCCTGATTCCGAGATCAGTTCACCATTGCATCACTGGTCAGCGTCATGACAATTTCGTCCTTTGGTTTCCTTGAGCAGACGAAGTCGTGGGGTTGAAGTTCCCAGGCAGATCGAGTAGAAGTAAGCTCCACCCACAATCAAATTTCGGAGACTACAACCGCAGCCCCGGTCTCAAGGAATGGATCGGGACAGTCGGCATTCGGGCCAAAAAATTGAGGTCGCAATTTGCGACCTTGAAGCCGATTAGCCGAATAAGAGACAGCCGCTTTGAGGTACCAATCTGGCACCTCAAACTTGAAGTCGCAAAACGCGACCTCAAAAACGTAAGATGAGCAAAGCCCTGACGACAATGCCAATTGAGCGAGTTGAACGAGCGAGCCTCTTAATTCGTGGCGAGAAAGTGATTCTCGACGTTGATCTCGCCGGCCTTTATGGCGTACCAACCAAGCGCTTGAATGAGCAGGTGAAGAGAAATAGGGGCCGTTTTCCTACGGATTTTATGTTTCAGCTCACTAGCCCCGAGAAATCCGAGGTGGTCGCAAATTGCGACCACCTTTCCACGCTAAAGTTCTCGCCTCAACTTCCGTACGCATTCACTGAACACGGTGCGATTATGGCGGCCAATGTCCTCGATAGTGCGCGAGCAGTTCGTGCCAGCGTCGAAGTCGTTCGCGCTTTGTGCGCTTGCGGCAAATGCTTGCTTCCAGTGCTGAATTGGCGCGAAAACTGGAGGAGCTGGAGAACGATCGCCAATTCAAAGTCGCATTTGACGCGATTCGCCAATTGATGACGCCTCCTGAATCGAAGAGAAGGCAAATCGGTTTTCATGCAAAGTCATTGAAGCGATAACCCCGAGGCAAGCAGATAACCAATCCAATACCGAATGAAAGTAACTTCCATTGAATTCCTGAAGAGTGCATTTGCGGAGAAGGACTGGCCGCAAGATGCAAAATTGGAAATCGCGTTTCTGGGTCGCTCAAATGTGGGCAAGTCGAGCCTGATCAATTCCCTGCTCAGCGTGCATGGGCTGGCGCGCACTTCATCGACGCCGGGACGCACACAATCATTAAACTTTTTCGAGATTAATAATAAATTTCGTTTTGTGGACTTGCCGGGCTACGGCTACGCCAAGGTGCCGAGGATCATAAAATCGACCTGGGGGGAAATGGCGACGACCTACCTTGCCAAGCGGGCATCCCTTGTGCTATCAATTCACATCGTAGATTCGCGCCACGAACCCACAAAACTAGATTTGCAGCTTCACGATTGGTTAGAGCTTCAGGCGAAGCCACGATTAATTGTAGCCACCAAATCCGATAAGCTCTCTAAAAACGAACTAAAAAAGAGCATCGATCGTGCGCGCCGCACGTTCAACGAGGATCAAGTGGTGGCCTACTCCGCGAAGACTGGTTCCGGTCGAGATGAGGTTTGGCGATCCATCGAAGGGGCGCTGAGCGCTTTCTAAATCCAATTTTTAGCATTAGAATCCGAGGCATAGAATTCGGTCCAGTCCAATCGAGAATAGGCGACCACAAATTCTCCTTAACCCCCGTTGAAAGAAAACAAGCGTCTTATTTGATACACCCCACGCGGTGTGAAAAGTATCCGCAAGTTGCATTGCTAGACATCACTAACTTTTTGTGACTGCCCCAAGACAGATGAGTACGGCCACATCACCACGAATGAGTGACATGTAAAGTCCAACTGCGTCTGCACAGAAAACGCAGACTTAATTAATCCAGATTTCACAATTGTCGGACGGATAGCGAGTAACCTAATCAGCATCGCGTCCAATTTTAGTAGAGAGAACTTATGGCACAAAAATCATCGCGTTCCCGAGCGTCAAACGCGAACAACAATGACGCTACTGATGGCGGCGCACCTGTCGCTACCGCTGAAATGCCGGAGAAGGATGAGAAGGAAGTCACCGAGCAATGGGACGAGAGCTTTCACAACCTTGCCGATTTGAAAGAAATGTCTATCTCGAGGCTGACGCAAGTCGCCAAGAGCATGGATGTACCCGGCGCAACCGGCATGCGCAAGCAGGAGCTGATCTTTAAAGTCCTGGCTGCGCAGACCGAAAAGAGCGGTCTCATATTTTCCGAAGGCGTTCTGGAAACTTTGCCTGACGGCTTTGGCTTCCTCCGCGCTCCGGAATACAACTATCTGCCCGGCCCGGACGATATCTACGTCTCACCATCTCAGATTCGCAAATTCGATTTGCGCACCGGCGACACCGTCAGCGGACAGATTCGCCCACCCAAGGAAGGTGAACGTTATTTCGCGCTAATCAAAGTCGAAGCCATTAACTTCGAGTCGCCCGATCAAGCACGAGAGAAAGTATTTTTTGACAACCTGACACCGCTGTATCCCGACGAACAGCTGCGCATGGAAACGCAACCCGAAAACCTATCGGCTCGGGTGATTGACCTCGTGACTCCGCTAGGTAAAGGTCAGCGCGGCTTGATTGTGTCGCCTCCGCGCACTGGTAAGACGATGTTGCTGCAGGCGATTGCGAACTCAATCACACAGAATCATCCTGAAACAACGCTGATTGTCTTGCTGATTGACGAACGACCTGAAGAAGTAACCGACATGCAGCGTTCCGTGCAGGGCGAAGTCATTTCTTCGACTTTCGACGAACCGCCCACGCGTCACGTCCAGGTCGCCGACATGGTTATTGAGAAAGCCAAACGCCTCGTCGAGCACAAACGAGATGTAGTTATTCTGCTCGACTCGATTACGCGACTCGCGCGCGCACACAACGCGGTGGTGCCGCCGAGCGGCAAGATTCTGTCAGGCGGTATCGATTCCAATGCGCTACAGCGTCCGAAGCGGTTCTTTGGCGCCGCGCGAAATATTGAAGAGGGCGGCTCGCTGACTATCATCGCGACCGCGCTGATCGATACTGGTTCTCGAATGGACGATGTGATCTTTGAAGAATTCAAAGGTACAGGCAACAGCGAAATACATTTGGATCGAAGGCTTAGCGACAAGCGCTTGTTCCCTGCTATCGACCTGCAGCGCTCCGGAACTCGCAAGGAAGAATTGCTTATTAGCAAGGAAGACCTGGCTCGCATTTGGGTGATGCGTCGCGTGCTGAATCCTTTGTCGCCAGTCGAGCAAATGGAAGTTGTGCTCGAGCGTCTTGAGAAGACGAAGTCCAACGCTGAGTTCCTGGCCTCCATGCAGAGCTAGCTAGGAAACATGACTGACAACTCCTCAGAACAAGAACCGTTAATGAAGGTCGTAGGAGGTAGAAACCTGCCGCCTTTCTGGGAGCGTTTCAATCGTCTCCAGCGAACAGCTCACCTTCTGCTGGGGAAAGCTGTTAGTCCTAAGGGTGTGTTCCGCTTCAAGAGCTTTGAGGAGTTTGAAGAATGGAAGGAACGTTACCGCCTCCAAGAACCCCCGACAGAAACGATCTTGTGAAACTCTGTGCGGCTCTCAACAGCCAAGGCGCCCGATACCTCGTAGTTGGCGGAATGGCTGTCAATCAGCAGGGTTTTCTCAGGGCTACGGAGGACATCAATCTCCTCTTAGAGGCATCGCGCGAAAACCAGCAGCGGGTCTTGAAGGTTTTGGAAATCCTGCCTGATAAGGCGGTGTTGGGAGTTAAATGAAAATGATCTTGATGAATACGTTGTGGTTCGGGTGGCAGACGAGATAGTAATTGACTTGATGCTATCTGCAGGTGGCGTGACCTATAAAGAGGCTGAGGAAGAGATTGAATCACGAGAAATTGATGGAGTTAGCATTCCTTTCGCGTCTGCAAAACTCCTATTACGGACCAAACAAACATTTCGAGACAAAGACATTCCTGATCGCCTTTTCCTGGAACGCAAACTGCGCGATTCTTCGACTTAAGCTTTTCAAGACGTTTATCCTCTATTCCTGACTCAGTTTCGAAATGCGCGTAGCCCTACTCTCATCTGAAGTTGTGCCCTTTGCCAAGACCGGTGGCTTGGCTGACGTAGCCGGAGCTTTACCAAAAGCACTTCGCACCAAAGATGTTGACGCGATAGTTCTCCTTCCTCTTCATAACCTTGTCGATCGCAGCCTGCTCAGCGATGACGTAATCGAAAACGTGCCCATCGAGTGGCGTGGTCATACTCGGCTTACCAGAGTGTTTCAGAGCCTCGCCGCCGGCGCTCCTGCATATCTGATCGAGGCGCCGGAATACTTTTCACGCGACGCCATTTACGGATTCAAAGACGATCACGAAAGATTCGCTTTCTTTGGGCGGGCGGCGCTTTCCTTTCTGAGGCACCAGGACTGGCAGCCTGACATAGTTCACTGTAATGATTGGCCGGGCGGATTTCCGACAATCGAGCTAAGAGCACGCCGCCGCTTCGATCCTTTTTTCGAAAACACTCGGACGGTTTTCTCAATTCACAACCTGGCCTATCAAGGTCTGTTTGAGTCGAACGATCTCTGGTGGCTGGGCTTCGGCGACTCTCGAGATCAAAACGATTTCATGCTCGAAGGCCATGCCTCTGCTTTGAAAGCTGGCTTGCTTTCCGCTGACGCACTTTCGACGGTAAGCCGTCGTTACTCTTACGAGATTCAGACGCCCGAGCAAGGTCACGGACTTGAGTGGTTGATTCGCAGTCGTCGAGATCGCCTCCTCGGAATTACCAATGGAGTGGATTACGATCTCTGGAACCCGGAAACTGATCCACACACGGCCGCTAACTTTTCTCTCGACGATCTCTCCGGCAAACAGGAGTGTAAGCGAGATCTGTTGCGGCGCTTTGGTTTGCCGCAAGAGGTAGGCAGACCCATCATCGCCATCATCTCCAGACTAGTTGCGCAAAAGGGCTACGATCTCATTCAGCCCCTTGCGCGCGCGATTCTGGAAACGGGATCTTTCTTTATCGCACTCGGAACCGGTGCTCGAGAATACGAAGACTTTCTCCAATCATGGCATGATGCCGCGCCCAATCGGGTGGGAATTTACAAAGGTTACGCCGGTGAACCGCTCGCGCATCAGATCGAAGCGGGCGCAGATATGTTTCTGATGCCCTCGCAGTACGAGCCGTGTGGCTTGAATCAAATGTACAGTATGCGTTACGGCACGATTCCAATCGTACGCGCGACGGGCGGCCTCGATGATACGGTCGAGAATTTCAACGAAAGAACCGGATCCGGAAATGGCTTCAAGTTCCAGGACTACTCAGCAGGGGCGCTGCTTGAAAAAATACGCGAAGCCCTTTACTTTTACAGCAAGCCTGACGCGTGGCGAAAAATTCAGCACAATGCCATGACAAGAGATAACTCCTGGCCGACTGCTGCGCAAAAGTATCTCGAGCTTTACGAGCGTGTGCTGAATCTGTAATGACGTAACCCAAAGTGTTTGCTTTGCCGGTTAGGAAGCAAAGAGTTTTCGTTACGAATCTACTTTAGAAAGCTAAGACGAGTTTTAGAGTTGATGAAACTCAACAAGCTCGTCTGGATATACAAGGAGACTTTTCTGATGAGTGATCATGTGACTGAAGTTAGCGACAGTTCTTTTGCAAAAGACGTGTTGGAATCGAGCACCCCAGTGCTCGTCGACTTCTGGGCCGAATGGTGCGGACCGTGTCGAGCTCTCGCGCCGACACTGGTGGCGGTCGCCGAGAAGTACGCCGGCAGTGCTACCATCGTAAAACTAAATGTCGACGACAATCCGCAAGTTTCCGGACAATACGGAATCAAAAGCATTCCTACCATGATTCTTTTTAGCGGGGGCAAAGAAGAAGAACGAATAGTCGGAGCAACTTCCAAAGACGCAATCTCGAAGGTCATCGATAGGTGCATCGCGAAAGCCGCGACCGCGTAGCAACATGGCAAAAACTATCGTCGTGATAGGCGCCCAATGGGGCGATGAAGGCAAAGGCAAGATCGTCGATCTCCTGGCCGAACGCTTCGACATTGTGGCGCGTTACCAGGGTGGGCATAACGCCGGTCACTCGGTTCAGGTGGGTGACCGATCGTTCGTCCTTCACCTGTTGCCTTCGGGCATCGTGCATGCAGGCAAAACCTGCGTGCTCGGCAACGGCATGGTTATCGATCCAAAAGCCTTCTTCGAAGAAGCGGAACGCTTGGTAGCGCAGGGCATCGAGGTTTCCCCTTCGCGAGTTAAGATCAGTTCGCGCGCGCATTTGATCCTGCCCTATCACCGCGCCCTCGACCATACCAGCGAAGAGCGACTCGGCAACGAAAAGGTCGGAACAACGCTTCGTGGGATTGGGCCGGCGTATGAAGACAAAGCTGGACGCCGCGGCATACGGACGGCCGATGCGCTCGTTCCTGAAGTTTTACGCTCACGGATTGAACGAAACCTCGAAGACGCCAATCGCATCATCATGGCGTACGGCGGTCAGGAGCTGGGCGTTGAGGAGATCTTCGCGGAGATGTCGAGACTGACCGAGCGACTCAGTCCCTTCATCGCCGACACAACGCATTTTCTTAACGTCGCAGCCACCGAAGGAAGATCCATACTGCTTGAAGGTGCTCAAGCTACTCTCCTCGACGTCGATCACGGGACCTATCCATTCGTTACCTCGTCCAGCACGATTGCCGGCGGCGCGATTATCGGCTCAGGTCTGGCTCCCAATCGGCTGACAGGCGTGCTCGGAATTGTAAGAACCTACACCACTCGCGTAGGCGAAGGGCCTTTTCCAACTGAAATGCTCGAAGGCGAAGCTGAGCTGGGCCAACTCATTCGTGAACGCGGTCGCGAGTATGGAGCATCAACCGGGAGGCCGCGGCGCTGCGGTTGGTTCGACGCCTTTGCGACGCGTTATGCGGCTGAAATAAACGGATTTTCTTCAGTGGCGCTGACCAAGCTGGACGTGCTTGACGCGCTTGATGAGATCAAGGTCTGCGTCGGATACAAGCTGGATGGAAAAGAGCTCGAATCTCTGCCTTCGGTTTCTCAGGAACTTCGCCGTGTCGAGCCTGTCTATGCGCGCTTGCCTGGTTGGAAAAAGTCCACTCTGGGCACGACTGAGATGGACGCCCTGCCAACCGAAGCGCGTCGTTACGTAGACTTCTTGTCAGCCCAGATTGGAGTCGAAATTGGGCTGGTATCAACCGGTCCTGAAAGAACCCAGACGATTGTGGTTGGAGATTCAGCACTGGGTCGCTGGCTCGCGCAGTGATTGCCGGCCTCAAGACTTTTCAGCCCCCCTCAAAAGCCAAAAACTTAGAGTCATCTCCCGTCAGAAGTCGTTGACTCCAGGCCTTTAGGATTATAGACTTACGCCGACCGAGACAAATCCAGTCCTTATTCGATACTTATTTCTAGTAGTCATAGTTCTTCTGCTCTCTTAAAGGTCCGCGGACCCGCAAGTTGGACCGAAGTCTTATTGCGGTTGTTTAGCCTTCATTCTCGTTGTGAAGGCGGTTTTAGACTTTCAATTACGGAGCGTCATCGTACTTGTGCAATCGAGATCGTGACGCTTGGCTCAAATCGAACAAGGGTGAATCTGTTAGCCGGAGGAAATCATGAAGTCGCATTACAAATTCTCTTTGCTGATGTTGGCATTTTTCGCGTTGGCTGCGATGGTGTTTTTCCCTGCCGCGGAAGCGAGTCGGGGTGGCGGAGTTTCGCCTCAGAAAAAAGGCAAAGCAGCTAAAAAGGCGTCTCCAAAGCGAGACGTTGATATTGACGTGCCCGGGCGCGAGGACGCCGATGAGCGCGCGAGGGAAAGCGAAGCTGATGATGCTGACCTTCCGCGCGTAGCCAGAGGCAAGATCAGCGAAGAAGAATACCTGACCGCGCGAACTGAGTACTTCATGTCTAAGCTGGGAATGGAGCCGGGCAAGCCTTATAGCCCTGCCCTTCGAGAAAAAGCTGTACAGCAAATGAAGGCTCAGGAAGCCAGGCAGCGGTTATTAGCGCAAGCTAACGGCGCTTTGGCCCCATTGCTGAGCACGACAACGTGGACGAATATCGGTCCGTATCCAATTCCAAACGGGCAAACATCCGGAGTCGTGCAAGCGGTAAGTGGCCGCACGATTTCCATTGCGATCCATCCTACCAATCCTGATCTGGTTTACGTAGGCACTGCTCAAGGCGGCCTCTATCGTTCGAGCAATGGCGGTGCGACCTGGACCCAGCTTTTCAACAACGCTGACTCGCAGGTAATCGGCGCGCTCGCTCTGGCGCCGTCGAATCCGGAAATACTCTACGTCGGAACGGGCGAGAATGGTCAGTGCGGCAGTGGTTGTTACGCGGGTGTTGGCGTGTACCGAGTCGATAACGCATCGACAACGGCTGATTTGACTGGTCCGATTAATCCACTGCGCAATTACAATGATGCGACCAATGCCCCTGTTTCAGCGAATGTCTTCACCGGTCGCTCGATCAGTAAGATTTTGGTTAACCCAACCGATCCTTCAATCATCTTCGTAGCAACCGCCTCCGCGATCGTTGGCAATCCACAACAGACACCTCTGGGCAACTTCCTTCCGCCACTTGGGATTCGCGGAATTTATCGTTTGGCTAATGCCACCGGTCCGGCAGCGGGAGTCACCGCGACAAAACTGACTGTGTCGGCAACTAACTGCTTTGACACTCCGTGCACGGGAAACTTGAGCGTGCTTGACATGGCGTATGACGGTAACGATGCGACTGGCAACACATTCGTATGCTGGTTGCGGCCGACAACGGGTACTGAAGGCGGCGTTTATCGAACTACCAACGCCTTGACCACTGCTACGTTCACCAACCAGCTCTTGCAGACAGCTACCGCAAACTCCAGAGGCGAAATCGCGTCGGTCACGATCGCCGGCACCACTACCATGTACCTGGGAAATGGCGAAAGCTCCACCGGCCGCATCAGAAGATCCACCGACGGCGGCGTAACCTGGAGCGCAATACTTGCCGGTGCCAGCGGATTCTGTGGTGGTCAATGCTTCTATGACATTGCCATCGCAATTGATCCGGTGAATGCGAGTATCGCCTACGCGGGGGGTGCCGCCGGCACTAACATCCTGCGGCGGACGACGGATGGCTTCGCGACTGCCGCGAATACGCCGTCGCGGCAAACGGGATTACACGCAGACGACCACGTCATTGCAGTGGCTAACGCCCCGAACAACAACATCGTTTATGACGGGAATGACGGCGGCATTTGGCGCTCAACCGATAGCGCTACGAGCTGGACGAGTCTAAACAACAGCACCTACTCGGCCACTCAGTTTCAAAGCATCTCAAACCATCCGGCCGATCGTTGGTTCTCGATCGGCGGGACGCAGGACAACGGAACGAATTTCCTGCGACCCAATGCTCCGATACTGCCGGCAGCGGGTTGGACGCACGCTGACTTTGGTGATGGCGGCTACGCCCGCATTGACCAGACTGCTGGCGGCAACGTGAATGCCGTCACGATGTATCACACCTACTTCAATCAAACTAACAACTTAATCGGATTCGCGCGCGTCTCCAATGTCTCGTGCGCTACCGACGGCAATTGGGCCTTCAAGGGAGTTGGCGCCGGCGCCTTCGTGAACGCTTGCGGCGACGTCGAAGGAGCTAACGGTATTACTGCGACGGACGCTGTTCTTTTTTACGCCCCGCTCGAGCTCGGCCCAGTCGCTGGCTCAACTGGACAGACGGTCTACTTCGGTACCGATCGACTTTACCGCTCGATCAATCGCGGTGACGCGGTGACGGTCGTCAGTAACGCTGGTGCACCGGCAGCGCTGACGGCTGGCGTCCCAATCACAACCATTGGCATCTCACCGACAGATGATGCTTGTCGAATTGTTGGACTAAACAATGGTAGCGTCTTCGCAACCACTACCGGCGGCGCCGTCGGCGCAGCCATGACCAATGTGACACCGCCTGGGATGGCCGCCACACGAGCTGTCGGAAGAGTGATCATTGACCCGAATGATCATTTCACCGCATATGTTGCTTACGGTGGACAATTCGGTCTCAGCGGTATTCCTACCATCAATCACATTTGGAAAACAACAAACCTTAATGCCGGCGCACCTACGTGGACAGCGACAGCCAATGGCATCCCCGATGTTCCGGTTAATTCTTTAGTAGTCGATCCGGATAACTCAAATGACGTTTATGCTGGTACTGATATCGGCGTTTACAAGTCTAGTGATGCCGGTGCTACCTGGAATCCATTCGGCACGGGACTTCCAAAAATGGCCGTGTTTGAAATGGCCATTCAAGATCCCTTCCGCATTCTCCGTATCGCGACCCACGGTCGAGGCTTCTGGGAAATCAGAATTCCTGGTATTGCAACCGCCTCTGCGGGCGATCTGATGATTTCAGAATTCCGTCTTCGTGGCCCGGGCGGCGCTAACGATGAATTTATCGAAATCTATAATTCCTCGGGAGCCCAGCTTACCGTCCAATCGGCAGATGGTTCCGCGGGTTACGCCGTGGGCGCTGCGGATGGAATCATTCGGTGCACGCTGCTGAACGGCACCGTGATACCGGCCGGTGGTCATTTCCTCTGTACGAATTCAGTAGGATATTCGCTTGCCTCGTATCCTGCCGGAAATGGAACCACCGCGACCGCCGACGCGACTTATACCACCGACATTGCCGACAATGTCGGCATCGCGCTTTTCAATACCGCCAACTCCGCCAACTTTACGCAGGCAACACGACTGGATGCAGTTGGTTCGACAAGTGAAGCGGATATCCTTTACAAGGAAGGCACAGGTTATCCGGCTCTGACTCCTTTCTCGATTGATTATGCTTTCTACCGCGACAACTGCGGCAAGCAAGGCTCAATCACATCCGCGGCGCCCTGCTCGCGAGGCGTGCCGGGTGATACCGACAACAACGCGGTCGACTTTATCTTCGTCGACACCAACGGTACTTCGGCCGGCGCCGGCCAGCGCTTGGGTGCTCCCGGACCGGAAAATCTTTCCGGACCACTCGTGAAGGACGGCAGTTCCGTCGTTCCTTCATTGCTCGACTCATGTGCCGCGGCTACGGCGTCTCCGAATGTTGAGCGCGGTTTCACCAGCGATCCACCGAACAACTCAACCTTTGGTACCGTGGACGTCCGCGCGACTTACACCAACAACACCGGCGCGCCTCTTACACGATTAAGGTTCCGGATACTCGATCAGACAACGTTCCCGGCTCCGAGCGGGACTGCGGACCTCCGGGCGCGAACATCAACTGATGTGAATGTGACCGTTGATCGGCCGCCATGTGGCTCGGGCACGAGCAGTGTGCTCGTGCACGGAACGACCCTGGAACAGCCGCCGAGTTCGCCCAATGGGACAGCCTTTAATGGCAGCCTATCTGCAGGCTCGGTGACCGTGGGGACACCACTGGCTAATGCGGCTTCAATAGACGTGAGGTTCTTGTTGGGAGTGCAACAAACCGGAACCGCGCGCTTCTGCGTCGCTTCGGAAACTCTGCCAGATTCAGGATCGCAGGTGTATTGCTTTACTGGTACTGTGGCCGACTGCGGCGGCCTTACCTGTCCAGCCAACGTCGTAACGAACAATGATCCGGGCCAAAACGGTGCTGTCGTTACTTATCCTGCGCCCACGGTAAGTGGAAGCTGCGGCACTGTGAATTGTTCACCGGCTTCAGGGAGTTTCTTCCCGGTCGGGACTACGACGGTGACCTGCACTTCAACTGCTGGTCCATCTTGCAACTTTACCGTGACGGTTCGTCCGCCGCGTTACTGGAGCACGACTGGCTCCAGTGGAACTGTTGACGAGGACAGCGTCGATCTGGTCCACGAGGATGACTTCGCTGCCAGGCTGAAGGACGGAAAAACCGGCACCGGTACCGTGCGTTACAACATTACAGCGGTACGCGGCGTTTCGAACTTCTGTCCGGCAACTTCATCGACAGTCAATGTGCGGTTCCGCAACAGTGACAACACCGGAGCGAATGCTCAAGTGAAGTTTGAAATTCATCGCACCAGTATTCTTGCTGGTGGTAATGACATTCTTTTCACTTTCAACAGCAATGGCCTGGGAGCAGGTAGCGCCTTTACGTCGGCAAGTATGGCGCCGAGCATCGACTTCGACTTCAGTAATTACATCTACTGGATTGAAGCGACGGTGTATCGGAACAGCGTCACGCAATTCGCCGATCTCGGCGCTATCGAGATCTACGAAAACACCGGCACACCCTGCCCGTAATTCAGGCTGGTGTCTTTACCCCGGCGAGGAATTCCTTTCGGAGTTCCTCGCCTTTTTCATCGCTTTCTTTGCGTTCTTTGCGCCCTGGCGGGAGAGTTTCTTTTCCCGCCAAGGCGCAAAGCTGCAAAGACGATAAGACGCCCACAAAAATCCCGCATTGGACGTCCTATGGCGGAGGCTTCCAAGAGACTCAGCGAGAGATGTGCGTCAACTTGAGTTTGAATCAACCAACATCTGTGAAATCCGGGTAATCTGCGGATAGAGTTAATTTTTGGTTGATTGGACGTCCGACATTGACTTCGGTAGAATGCTCCAAACTTATGTGGGCCGATAGCTCAGTCGGTAGAGCAACTGGCTTTTAACCAGTGGGTCGCAGGTTCGAGTCCTGCTCGGCTCAAAACTATTCTCCTAAGCTAAACCTCGCGATGCATGTCATCAGTCGGAAACGGCTCAACGAGTTTGCGGAGAAGCATCCCGAGAGCACGCAGTCGTTAGCCCGTTGGTACAGCATCTTGAAGGGACGCAATTTTTCGAACTTCGCCGAGTTGCGCGCGATTTTCCCTTCCGCCGATCAGGTTGGCCGACTGACAGTCTTCAACATCGGCGGAAATCAAGTTCGTCTAATCGCTGCAATTCACTAGAATCGACATAAGATTTACGTTCGCTCGGTGCTTACTCATCGAGAATATGACAAGCAACGGTGGAAGGAATAGCAATGCAAGACCTTGACGTTAATAAAACCGCCGCTGCCTGGGCTCCGCTATCTGGGACACTGTTTGTTCCCCACACAGAAGGCGAATATCGTCAGCTTGTTACGCTACTGGATGGCTTGGTAGATGAAGTGAGAGAAGATGAGTCGCATCCTCTCGCATCATTACTGGAGGTCGTCGGCATCTTAATCGAGAAGTATGAAGACGAGCATGTCCCGGAGTTGGCGGTCGATTGAAATTGTTCTAAATCTCAAAAGGGCAACTGTGTCCAGCGTCAGAACACGCTCACATGACCTGGTAGCTCAGAAACAATCTTCCGGTTCACGCCGGCGTGTGCGCCCGACACTCCAAATTGTCTTATCAAAGTCACTAAACGAAGGTTAGAACGGTAGCCGTCGTCAGCACGTGCGGGAGTCTTAGCTCCCTGTACGCTTCAGGAAAATTCGTGATCATGTCGTTGAATCGGTTCTTGATCTCGGGATTTTTCTGGTCGTAGCGGTTAGCTAATCGAATATCGGTCGTGATGATTGCGTCAACGCCGACCGTTTGGGATTCCACGTCTAGACCGAAGTTTCCATACGCCAGAACAATCGCATCTTCGGATGAGAATCCAAACTCTGTCAGGCGTCGCGCCCACCGACGCAAATATCGAGCTTTCTTTAACGGACATGTGTCAGCCAGGATCGGTGCGGCGAAGATGGGTGTGCGTCGCTTCAAGATATTCAACGTTTGCTCAGTGATGTAGAGACGGTTCGCGATCGTCGCGATGTATGCGTAAGAATTTGCCGCTTCTACCTGTAGAACTGTCGGGAGTTTACCTAACGCGAGGCGCACGCGGCGTTCGTACAAACGCCTGATCACGCCTTTGTCTAGCAAGACGCTATTTGGCTGGAAGGTCGATCTCGTCACTCTCGGCTTCGATGGAGTCTGCTTCTCCGTTCCAGATTGAGTCTTGCTCTGTGTCGCTTAAACTCTCGTACCGGCGAGCTTCGATTTCTGCAAGCAGACGTTGCCCGTCGTCAAGGCTGTTCCACCACACCGAGGTTCTTTCATCGACGCCACCCTGGTAAACGAGCAAGCCTTCGGCAGACTCGACGAGAGAAAGTTCATCGCCGGGGTGCAAGCCGCGTTTCTGAATGACCTCTGGCGGTATTGTGACTTTTCCGTCTGCATCAACGGTTAGTTTTTCCATCGTCGTAAGCCTCAGAATTCCTGTGTGGCAACTGCGCCAAACCAAGCTATACTTACCAGCACGTAGGCATTATAGAGTAAGCGGAACACCTCATAAAGACGCACTGAACGGCACAAAAGGAAACTAAGCGAATCAGGCGGTCCTAAACTTTTAACCAGTGGGGTTCGAGTCCTGCTCGGCTCAAATCCCTAAAAGAATCCAGACATTCGGGGCTGCCTAACCGCGCTTCTTATCCGGCCTCACTGTAAACCCTCTACTCTCGGGAAGTTTCTTGGCGGGAGACGAGCTTTGGTCCACGCGTTTTTCTGACCTCTCGGTAATATCCTTCTTTATGGCTTCCTTCATTCGTTTTTTTGCCCGTTTATTCATGCCTGGATTGTACCTTAGATATTAAGTTAGAGCGGTCTGGTCCTAAGGACCCTCCTGAACAGATTGTGAAATCAATTACCTGTTCAGGTCGCCACAAATGATATTGCGCGACACGCTAAGCCTTCGGGCGGTTGTAAGCGAAATGCAGGGAAACCCCTTCACTCCTTCTCTCCCTCAGCCAGTCAGCGGCTTGCCCAAGGTAGAATCCTTTCCGACTCAAACTGATTTAAGAATATAGCCTGTCAACTGCGCGGCCCTTGATCGAGTAGACGCCATTCGACACCAGATTTCACTAAGAGGATAGGTGACGCTTTGTGATTTGAAGTTAATGCGTCCGGCGCTGTGTCACGAGCTGAAGCGCGGCATCAAAACGGATTAACGATTTCGACGCCGGTCGTTTGTAACCGAACTGTCAAAGTCTTCCGTGTAAAGGCGCGTGATGCTGCCTTCCATGCACGCCGCGACGATCATCGCGTCCCAGAACGAAAGGTTGTGGCTTGCCGTCAATTGTTCGGCGCGGACAAAAACGTTCTCCGAAGGCACGATTAACCTCCACAACGCGCGCAATTGCTCCAACTCGCGCCATGCCTGCATTTGCGTGTAACCGACCGCCGTTAGTTTCCGCGACGCGGCGATGAACTCACATGCGACTTGCCAAAGCAGCGCCCCGTCCGTCAGGTTGGCGGTGAGGGCGCGTGCCCTTTGCTGCTTAACAGAGTCGCGTGGGTCTCGCGCGTAGATCAAAACATTCGTGTCAACGGCGTTCATGCATCTCGTCACGGGTCAGACGGGGAGCGTCGGAACGAAGCGGGTGCGCATCCCAACTTGCGAACAATTCGCGCAAGGCACGTTCACGCTCTTCGTCGCTCGTTGCCGTCGGCGCCAAAACGCAAGGATCATGCACGGTTATTTCGACTTCCGCGTTTTCCGAGACATTCAACTTCTCGCCGTTTGGTATGGGCACGAATGCTCCATCCTTGTAGATTGCTTTTAGTCTGAGGGACATGGTCTTCACTCGCTTCTTAATTCTAGCATCCTCATTGTATGAGCAACCAACCCGGCGAGCATATTGATGGCTGCCAATAAGCTAAACCTAACCGAGCCTGGTTCACCAGCAACTGCGATTCGTTCGCGCCAGATTTGCTCAAGCCAACGGACTGCATGGGTTCCTCTTAGGTAACTTCGGCAACAAAACTTTGTACGATGGCTTGTCAACTGAGCTGACCCAGCCCCGTCTTGTCGATTGTCCTTATGAGACCGCGTAAAGCTTGTAAAAAGTTCGAGGCGAGGTGAGAATACGCGTCACGACTCCTCGTTGCTTTCTCTTGTCGTTCCTCGTGTGAAAGGACTGTCCCATGCGTTCCTTTCGCTGGCCCAACGCAACTCACGTTTTCGCGAGACGTCGACGATGCACACAGGTTTGCCTAGTTGTAGTTCTGCTTCTAACCGTCAGCTCGATTGACGCCAAAGAGCGCGCTTACAAAATCTTCGACGAAAGCGATCGCCTTCCCGTCTCGTGGCTTTCCGGCTTCACTCAGGACAATAACGGATTCTTTTGGTTTGGCACTGCAGCTGGGCTGTATCGCTTCGATGGTCTCGAGTTCCGACACTGGGCCAAGGACACGATCTTCGGCTGGCATTACCAGGTTTTTGCCGGACCGAATGGAGAGGTCCTGCTAACTTGTTTGCCCGACACCACTCTTTATCGAGTCCTCCCCAACGAAAACGTTGAGGTAGTAATTGGTCCGGACAATAAACCGTTCGCTAACGTGCAGTCTGCGGCCTTCACTACAGACGGAAGGCTTTGGGTAGCACGATTGGACGCGTTGTACTTTCGAAATGATAACGGCCAATTTGAATCGATGCCCCAGGACATTCGCGGAAACGAAAAGATCTGGAATATTTACGCGAGCGCGGATGGCGTGCTTTGGTTGGCCACAACTCATAGTATCTGGAAAGTTGATCCCGACCGTAGCTACAAGAGGATTTTGACTCGCAACTCTAACGGCGAGATCCGCAACCTCATTGCTCATCCTGACGGGTCTCTCTTTTTCATGGAAGAGTATTCCGACGACGAGGGACAAATAATCCATTGGCGCGACGGACGCGTTATCGAGAGCGTGACGCTGAAAGCAAACCTGCAGACTTTCGCCTTGCGTGGAGAGACAGTATGGGCCAGTGCCGATAACCATATGGTGGCCTTTAGACCAAACCGTCAGCCGGAGATCCTGCGAGCGGGCAGAGACTCGCCTATCGGAAACGGGATGTTTGTCGATCATGAACGCAGCCTCTGGATGGGTAACGGCCGCGAAATGTTTGAGCTGCCGGAGCCTGACACCGAAATTTTTACGGCGGTAGACGGACTGCCCGAACTCCACCCACTCGCGTTGCACGAAACCGCGGAAGGAGTTTGGGTGTCCACCTGGAAAGGCCTGGGCCACCTCGAGCACGGTAACTTGCAGGCCCATAACGATCACATGGCCCACATTGGCCAGATGTGCAGCGATGATCAGGGCAGTCTGTGGTTGTTCGCCAATCATCATTTTTGGGAACGGCGGAACGGCAAATTCATTGAACACCCACAAGCGGCGGGTGACTGGGGTGGCTGTGAGCGAGCCTCTGACGGCTCCGTTTGGATGACAACCACTCACGGACTTTGGCGCACTAACTCGGGTTCGCATCCGACATTGGTCAATCGTTCCTACGAAGGCCGCGAGCCGGGAGAAGTTTTTGAGGACAGCAGGCAGCGGCTTTGGATAACCAGCCACGAAGATATTTGCCAGGCGCCTACCTCTGATTTGAAAGCAGGTCAAAACGTTCGCTGGGTTTGCCACACTATCAAGGGCGCGAGATCAATCGGAAAGCCGGTAGAGCTCGCGGATGGAAGTTTGTGGGCTGGCACGAATCTGTTGGGTGTCTGGCGTTATACGGACGATGAGGGTTGGCGCGTTATCCAGGCTTCGTCAGGATTCGTGTCGCAGTCGATTGCCAAGCTAGTGCTATCTCCCGCAGGCGGCGTTTGGATTTTGGGAATGACGGCGCGTCTCAGGGTACTGCCACGCCCGGATCTTTCCGCCGGCTGGGAAGTTGTCGAAGAATTGTCATATTCCCACGGCATCCCTTCAGTTCGCATCTATGATCTGCTTGAAGAACGAGACGGCAGTTTATGGGTAGCTACCTTAAACGGAGTAGCGCATTTACCCGCAGAAGTGCGCCGCCAAAAGCTGGGGGCGCCGCGTGTTGTGCTCATCGACTTGTTGATTAACGGCCAGCGCGTCGATGCGGCTGGAACCATACGGATACCATCAGGAAGTAATCAGGTTGATTTGAGGTTCGCAGCGCTTTCGTATCGTGACCGCAGCTTACTCAGGTACCAGTACAAACTTCATCCTCAGGACAACTGGATCTCGTCGACCGACAATTTGCCTAGCTTTCATTTTTACGATCTGAGTTCCGGTAAATATTCGGTTGAAGTCAGGGCTTCGACTGACGGCGTGGTGTGGACCAGCGTCCCTGCCCAAGTGAGTTTTGAGATCTTGTCGCCCTGGTACCGGCGTTGGTGGGCCATTGCCCTTTTCGTAGCGGTGATTGGATTTATCTTGCTCATTGTGCATCGCCTTCGCGTCAGGTTCCTGCTGCAATTCGAGCGACAACGAATGCGAATCGCGATGGACTTGCACGATGAAATCGGATCCGGCCTCGGCAGCATCGGTATTCTCTCAAGCGTGGCTGCATCACAATCCGTTGACGAAGCGCAACGGCAGGAGATGAGCAAGCGGATTGCTGAGACGGCTGATGAGTTGGGTACCTCATTGACGGACATCGTGTGGTCTTTGCGAACCGATACAACGACGCTCGAAAATCTTGCCTATCACCTGACCCGCCGCGCTAATAGTTTGTTCGCCAGTGGTCCGACGCAGTTCATCACAAAATTCCCGGACGATTGGCGTTCTGTCAAACCTTCGCCCGCGACGCGTCGGAACATTCTCTTAATCGCGATGGAATCTTTGCACAACGCCGCCAGACATGCGCGCGCCGCCAGCGTTTCACTCCAATTCGAGCCGGAGGCTGGTCACAATTGGTCGATGCGGATTGAAGACGATGGCTGCGGGTTGGGTGAAGCCACTGCGACGAATGGCTCGGGGATGGGTATGCAAAGCATGAGGCGCAGGGCGCAAGAGATCGGAGCTGAGATTAAGTTCAGTTCAAATAACGGACACGGAACGATCATCAAGCTTATCTTCAATCCTCATGCAAAAGAAAATGGCTGGTCCTCGCATAATCATGCGATAGGCAAGGGCGCGCGCGGCAGCTAACATCGAATGCGCTCCGGAATCATTTCAAGCGTGCCCCTTCATCCGCTCCGGTCTACAAATCAGTCATGGATTTGAATGTAGTAATCATTGAAGATGATTCGCGCTACCGGCACAGCCTGGAAACGCTGTTCAATAACACTGCGGGTTTTCGGCTCCATGGTAGTTTCGGATCTGCATACGCGATGTTGCAGTCGTTGGAGAATGGAGAGCGTGCAGGTCGAGATTCTTTATGGCAGCTCGCCCTGGTTGATATCGAGTTGCCCGGGATGAATGGTATCGAGGCGACCCGGCATCTGAAAAAACATCTGCCTGCCATAACCGTGGTGATGCTCACTGTTTTTGAAGAGCCGGCCATCATTCTCGAAGCGATAACCGCGGGCGCGGACGGCTACCTGCTAAAGAAGACAAGTGCGCCCGAGTTATTGAGTCAGTTGAAAGCGATTACAGCCGGCGGCTCACCGCTGACACCGGATGTAGCGCGCACGGTCCTGACGCTCTTGCGTGAGAACACGTCCAAAGGAATCGCGGGAAAAATTTTTAACACTGCCTCGCCCACCAGACTCGATTTGACCGAGCGTGAACATGCAGTGCTACAAAGTCTGGTGAAGGGCCTCTCCTACAAACAAACCGCTTCACAACTCAACATCAGCATTGACACAGTGCGAACTCACATTCGCGGCATCTACCGAAAATTGCAGGTCCACAGCGTGGCTGAAGCCGTCGCCCGAGCCATCCGCCAAAAGCTCGTCTAAAACTCACATCATCGTGCGATACCGTGATCAAAATCGGTTCGCTAAAGTTCGGGCCTCACGGACTTAGGTCTGACCGAGCGCGAGGTTTTCCGGCCAGACGTCTGATTCGCGAAAGGAGACATTCAATGACAAGAGTACCGATTTCCGTGAAGTGTTTCCGTCATCACATCCGACCGGCCATAGCCACCCTAATCCTGGCAGTATCGGCAACGGTCTGTGGTGCACAAACCTGGATAGCGAGCCAGGTGCCGCTTACGGTGGAATCGCAAGGGCGAATCAATGCCATTGCCATAGATCCTCGCTCGAGTTGGGTGGCGGTGGGTTCGGAATCAGGAGGCCTATTTTTGTCCAACAATCCTCGCGAGTCGTTTCGCCGAGTTAGCGGACGACTGCCGAACGATATCAGGGATCTGGCCTGGCTTCGTTCTTCCGAAGCTAGCCGGCCGGCAAATATTTTGCTGGCTACGACTCGCCACGACTATCGCTTGCCCAACGGCGGCGGTCTTTGGCGCAGTACTGACCGGGGCGAGACCTGGAATCAGGCCGGTCTGCAAATGCTCCTTGGATTGCCGGCGGCGAATGACCTGGATGGCTTCGCGATCAGCCAGGATTCGAACACGGCAAACGTCGCGGTCGCCACGAGTATGGGATTGGCATTGACGACTGATCGAGGTGCGACGTGGAGGGTCGTCAATCCATTCGGACCATCCGCAAATCCTAACTGCGCTGCAGTGGCCTATACCAACGGCAGCATCCTGGTCGCCGGCGTTGAAGGTCTGCGATGGTCTACTAATGACGGACGGACATGGACGGCGCCGCGCACTGCTCTGGTCGGCTCAAACGCCGACAACTACCACGGTCTAACTTGGGGAGCGAAGGCGGGCATGGCCTACTATGTCGACTGGAACACGAATCTCTTTTATACAGTTGACTACGGCCAAACCTGGACCAGCCTTACCGTCCCGCCAGTCGGCTTTGGTGGCGGCATGAGGTTCGTATACGAAGCCACTCGTGGGTCAGTTTTGGATTTGTACTTCAGCGACACCTTCAAAATCTCGCGCTTAACGGCGAGCGCGGACAGGCGACCCGAAGAAATTGATTTTAGCGGCACTTGGATGGCGGTCAACTTACCGCACCCAGACCCACGTTGTATGGCATTCAATCGATCGCATGACCCTTATCTTCTGGGTACTGATGGCGGTCTGCACACCACTGACGATAGAGGCTCTAATTGGCAGAACCGTCCCATAAGAGGGCTGGAAGCGCTACAGATTTATGATGTTAATGGACAGTGGGTTGGAACAGGACGTACTCGAGCCTATGACGTTTATGTTGGCACGCAGGACAATGCGCTTCGTGCAACAGTTCCGGGTTGGACATGGTCCCACCAATATGGCGGCGAAGGATATTTTCTTCAAATGAGACCCGAAGTGCCCGTGGGTACGCCGGTCATCACCTTCACGGACCTTAATCCTGGTTTCACCAGCGTCGGCCGTTATTTTTCATCTCCCTTCCAGACGCAGGGCGCGGTTAGGTTCAGCGAAAACTCAAATCCCGATCTGGTTGTTTGGGCAATGCAACCCAGAATGCTTCCCTCAGGGAGACTGATTCAGCCAATTAGAGTTGGATCAGGGATTAGATCAAGCCTCCGTTCGGGACTCGCCATCAGCAATGAATCAGAACGAACCTGGACACAGCTCACTGAGTTTTCCGAACCGTGGACCGGACTTCCGTTCGTTTCTCAGGGTCGAACGCAAGCTCGTATATTCGAGGCTTACGGAGCTGGTTGGAATGCAGCCATGCACCGGAACCGTATTCTGCTTCTCAGTGTCACGACCTCAACGGTAAGCTATCCCAACGCCAGGACCGCTTACAGTCGCATGGAAGGCTTCGGCTCAAAAGGCTTCGGCTCAATCGGAACCACCGACTTCCAATTTGTGTGGATTCCGGTTTTTGACGTACATCCGACCGACCTCAGCACAGTGTTGGCCGCTGATATTGGGAATGGAGTGGTAGCTCAAAGTACTAACGGAGGAGACACATGGGCACCGCTGCGTTCCCTAACGGACCTCCTGCTGCACAGGGGGGAATATCGTTTCTCAACGATTGATGATACGTCTTTCGTAACTGCAATTAGCTACTGCCCCATGGATCCTTCCCGCATCCTGGTTGGATGTCGAACCGGTGGCGCGTATGTTTCGAACGACGGAGGAGTAAGCTGGAGGAGCGTCGTCTATTCAGATCGAATGGCGAACATAACGTCGTTCCACTGGAAGAGTAGTTCCGAGGCGTACGCGTCATCCTATGGCACCGGCCTTTGGCAGATTTCACTCGCTGCTGAAGTCCCAATCGGAGCTCATGCAAAAAGAGACCAGCGCACGGAAAGCGCGACCATAATTGCGCAACAGGTCCCGGTAGATGGGTTCGCAAAGCCTCCATACAAAGGCGCCGATCTACTGACCTTCGTTGGCGGTACCGGCGATCCTTACCAGCCGCGTTATTCGGGTCGCGAGCCGATTAGCGTTCGGCTGGTTGGGTCTGCTCCCAAATTACAGGGGGAACTCGAGGTCTTTCTCGATGGCAGGCGTCTCTCCGATCGTCAATACAAACTGGAACCAAATATCAACCAATTGATTATCACGAATGCGATCCCTGGAGGCGGCCATATCTTACGTGTTGTCTGGAAGCGTGGTCAGACCCAAGTCGAAACAGGAGGTATGTTCTTCATGGGCACGGGAGATAAGTCAAATTGAAGCTGGCGACGGTTCAGCGCAGGCCAAAGATGAACGCGAAGTAACAGAGATCTAAAATTCCGATTTATTCAGATCCCTCATATCCGTGTTCATCTGCCTTGCGCCGCGTCCACTATTACTCAGCCGAACGGGAGCAGCGCCTGGGACTCTTAACCAACAACTTTTCGATTCCCGCCTTAACCGTTGCCGCTCTCTATCGCTACCACTGGCGCATCGAATTATTCTTCAAATGGATCAAGCAGCATCTCCGCATCAAAAGCTTCTTTGGCACCTCCGACGACCTCGCTTTTGTTGCTCAACTTTCAGATTGCTCCTGACTCGAGAGCATCGCGGTAGTGTTGAGCTTGTACGAAGCTCAAATGAGTGTGAAATAGACATGATTTAAGGATTAACATAATTAAGATTGAAATAATTCATCCTGTCAATCCTGTTAATCCAGTCAACTTTTGGATTGGCGATTTTAAGTCAACCGAGAAAGCATCCTTGTTGTCCAGATTTCAGAGTCACGACTTGGGCCACACTTTGGCTCGATCTGCCGGCATTGCCCTCCGTTTGCCAAATTGATTCTACGTTGCTGGTTTGCTACGGTCCCATCATGTCCGAGGTCATGTCCGAGTCCCCCGAGCAGATAGATGCACAGATACGCGAATTGCTCGACTCCCTTTATCGCCGAGATTCGGGACGAATCCTGGCAACTCTGATCCGCTTGCTCGGAGATTTTGATCTTGCCGAGGAGGCGATGCACGAAGCCTTTGCGGCTGCGCTGAGTCTGTGGCCGCGGAGTGGAGTACCCGACAACCCGCGACCATGGTTGATTTCGACGGCCCGATTCAAAGCCATTGATACTCTGCGGCGACGGGCAAGATTTGATGCGTCTCAAGACGAGCTCGCGCGATATCTCGAAGCGCAATTGAGTTCCAGGGAGAGCACCAATGAAGAGGACAGCCTTGAGGATGGCTTTGAAGATGATCGCCTGCGGCTGATGTTTACCTGCTGTCATCCAGCTCTCCCGCCGGAAGCGCGCGTTGCGCTCACCTTGCGCGAAGTGTGCGGGCTGACAACCGAGGAGATAGCAAAGGCCTTCCTCATCACTCCGCGTACGTTGGCGCAGCGCATTGTGCGCGCCAAGGCAAAGATTCGAGAAACACCGATTCCCTACGAAGTGCCAAGCGCGCAGGAATTGCCGGAGCGGCTCGGCGCGGTGCTGCACGTCATCTATCTCGTCTTTAACGAGGGTTATTCGGCTGCGGCGGGAGCGGAGGTAATGCGGGCGGAACTAACCGGCGAGGCGATTCGACTGGGCCGGTTGCTGATCGAACTCCGGCCAGAGCCGGAAGTCCTGCCGGAAATTATTGGACTGCTTTCCCTGATGTTGCTACAGGAATCACGTCACGCCGCGAGAACCTCTCCAACCGGAGAGCTGATCTTGCTGGAGAACCAGGAGCGCTCGCTCTGGAACCGGGAGCAGATCGCAGAGGGAGTGGCATTGCTGGAGAAAGCCCTAAAGTCCCAACGCTTCGGCCCTTACACACTGCAGGCTGCGATTGCGGCTGTTCATGCCGAGGCGGAATCGGTCGATGCTACCGACTGGCGGCAGATTGTTGCGCTTTACGACCGCTTGGTACGAATTCATCCTTCGCCAGTTGCACAGCTAAATCGCGCCGTCGCAATCGCAATGCGCGATGGTCCAGAGGCTGGTCTGACCCATATCGACGCCGTGTTGGAACAGGGCGAATTGGCGAATTACTATTTGGCGCATTCAGCCCGTGCCGATATGTACCGCAGACTTGGCAGGACAGCCGAGGCCCAGTCCTCTTATGAGAAAGCTCTGTCGCTGACTCAACAGGAACCCGAGCGGCAATTCCTGCAAGAGCGGATTCGGCAGTTGAAATAAAGCAGATGAAATCAAAAAAGACTCGTCAGAAACCGATGCGGGATGCCGAGGCGCAAGCATTTACATAATTTTGGCTCCCCACACTGGACACTCTTCGCAACTTGTTGTTGAGGCTACCGCCAGAAGTGCTCAGTTTCTTGTAATGCTTGCGAGAAGCGCGCTAAATCTACCAGTCACTCCCAGTCGCGAGCATTGCGCGAAAGCGCCCTACAAGTGCGGCGTTGTCCCCTTGGTAGCCCACAAAGGACATCTTCGCAACCGCAATCTTCCCAACCAGTAGTACGCGTAGGCTCCTGTCAAAAGTAACAAAGAAACCTTTGACTTTAGAATGAACACGGAATATCGTTTCGGCTCGGGTATCCTCAAAACCTTCGGCCTCAATTCCAGTCCTGGATACTCGTTCCTGATATTGATGTGAATACAAAATTCTGAATCTGAAGGAGAACTCTCATGACTCCAATAAGTCCAGACCCAATCACCGCCTACGCCTCAAGTCTGAGTACGAAACGATTCGCAACGAAAAAAGAGTTGGAAATGTATCGCTTAATTGGTCATGGCCGACATGAAATAAAAGTCGGCGAGGAGTTTTTTCGTCTTGATCGAGAAGATGAGCACGACAACCTTGATGCTCACGAAAAAGCTTTGGCAGAAATGATAACCCCCTACTGGGATGCCGATTCGAATTCACCCGAGATGGACGCAGACTGTGGTGATGAGGTAGATCACCTGGCCGACCAAACACCGATAAAAGATCAAGAAGATAGAGGTACTTGTGTTTGTTTTGCTTCCCTTGCATGTCTGGAGGCGATCCTAAAGCGTGATGGGAATGAGACAATACTTTCTGAACAGTACGCCAACTGGTTATTCATGCTCATGGAGAAGAGGAATCAGTGTGACGACGGATTGCGAACTACTGTGGCTGCAAGTTACCTGTCTACCTATGGCGTGTGCCTCGATAACGTTTGTCCGTATGAAGATTCACCAACGGTTCATCAGCATTGCATGCCTGGACCGGCCTTGGCGATACAACAAAGTGCTACATACGGTATAGGAAAGTTCGCGATTATCGATCGCATCGGTCTTTTAGGACCTAGTATTGCCAACACTGACTATCTTGAGTCGTTAATTTGTAAAGGGCATGACATTGTATTTGGTACCAATGTTGCTTGGGGAGAGCCAGAGGATGATGGCGTGCTGGACGTTATTCGGGACAAGTTTGGCAATCCCCAAAAGTCTCACGGTGGACATGCAATGCTTATCGTTGGGTTCAATCGGGCGGCGACCAGGCCATACTTCATTCTCAAGAACAGTTGGGGTACAAGCGTTGGACATCTGGGCTATTACCATCTTTCCTACGATTACATTCGTACATATGGCAAATATGGGTATATCGTCTATAATGCCCTTACGAACATGTCGGCCTTACCACCCACAGGCGGGGTCGTCTAGGAGAGTTGAGTATGACAGACTCTAAGAAGATCAATGCAATGCTTCAAGCGAGTCCTTTTCCCAGACGGTACATCGCTCAGGCCGGACAATACCTTAAGATTGATCTTCCTAAACTTCCTATAACGAGATACACAGAATTTGTACGACTTGATAAGGAAACTTTCGGAGATACCAACTGTTTTGTTGAGTTGGATTCACCAGATGAAGGAGAGGGTTCCTTACTACCCCGTCAAATCCGAGGAAGAGCGATTTGTCCGGGAGAATTTCATATTCTGCTGCGTGCTGTTGATAGTTTATCCGGACAACAGATACCGAATGTCTCACCGATAGATATCGTAGTAGAAGTTGAGAAGTAGCTGAGCGTGATTCGGCTGTTTCTTACAGCCCATACCTAATCAGGTCACAAAGAACTTGAGGCCACCTAGCGGTGGCCTCTTCAATTTCATTCAGGAATCAGGGCTCCTTACACTGGACAATCTTCGCAACTGGTTCTTGAGGCCAACTAAGCAGCCTTTCCCAGCTACGCCAGAACAAATAACTTGGGAATTGAGCCCGTCCGCTCACCTCGTGGTAAAATTCGTTTTGTGAAGAGGCAAAATCAAGAGCGGCTCGAGTATTTTGACAGTCTCTTGGAATGGCTGGATTCCGATCGTGACCGCGCGGCAGAGAAGTACGAGATGATTCGGCAGTCGCTGATTCAGATCTTTATCTGGAAGGGATGTTTGGAAGCCGAATCTCTAGCAGATGAAACTTTCGACCGAGTCATGTTACGAGTTCCAGAACTTAGGGAAACGTATGTGGGTAACCCGAGTGTATATATTCATGCCGTAGCAAAGAAATTGTTGGCCGAGCACACGCGGGTTCGTACTGTGCGGCTGGAAACCTTAGTTCCGCCGAATCCCAGGACAACGGACATTGAGAATGAAAAGATGTCCGATTGCCTGGAACGATGTCTTCTTAATTTGAGTCCGTACAGCCGTGATCTGATATTAGATTATTACAGCAAAGAGCACTCGAAGAAGGCTTCCCATCGAAAGGATCTTGGAGAAAAGTTAGGTGTCTCTGTTACTCAACTCCGTGTGCGGATGTTTCGAATTCGAAAGACGCTTGAGGCATGCATCGGGGCGTGTATGGGACATGAAGGTTCAGTCTAGTCGATCGTGTTTGTCTGGCAGAAAGAGCATCATATGTCACAAAAATTAGCTGAAGAGAACCTGATCCGAAGTTACCTTATTGGAAAACTGCCCGAGAATGAACAGGACGAGCTTGAAACGCGGCTGCTCACCGATCCAGAATTCTTTGAGACGTCACTCATAATAGAAGGCGAATTGCTGGATGATTACGTTATGGGATTACTTTCCAAACCCGATCGAATGAGTCTGGAAAGCGGCCTGTTAATAAGTGCCCAGCAACAGCGCAGGATCCAATTGATTAGACTGCTCTGGGTCAAGTCGAAGGCCTTGGTGTCCGCAAAGAAACAATCGAGTAATCTCCTTTCGCTTTGGAGTCGATATTTTAGGTCGCATAGAAGCGGTTCGTATCAAGCGGTCAGGTGGGAGGCCTAAGGGATAGCTCGATGTCACAAAACCTATCTGAAGAGAGCCTCATTAGAAATTACTTTCTTGACGACTTGCCTCAGGAGGAGCAGGACGACCTTGAACAACGGTGGCTCGCCGATCCAGAGTTCTTTGAGACATCCCGCATAATCGAAAGCGAGTTGATGGATGATTACGCGCTTGGGTTACTATCGCACAATGATCGACTGAGAGTCGAAGAGGGCTTGCTGAAAAGTCCCCAACAATATCGAAGACTTCAACTCACCCGAACACTTGAACGATTCTTTCTAAAGTCCGACACATCCGATCGTGGCTACGAAGAACTAAATGAACTTGCAGGGGTGGAAGCACGGGGGCTTCGACACCTGATTGAAGAAGAAGCGGCAGCTCGGAGGTATGTTACGACACGATATCAGACGCTCATTGATCGCAAATATGAACATGGATTATCGCCCGGTGAAAAAGAAGAACTTGATGGTTTGAAGGGTGCTATAGATGAAATGGATGAGCCTTATTATGATGCAATTATCAAGCGGCTCAGTAGACTTGTGGAGGAACGAGGAGTTTAAATGCCTCATTTCTTGCGGCGCACTCCGGCCCCAATTGTGAGCGGTGGCTATCGCGCATTTCGACCATTTGTTAGGGAGGACTTTTCACGCCAATGTGCGTTTTGTCTCTTCTCAGAACTGGTAGCCGGCGGAGAAGAGGCCTTCGAGTTAGATCATTTTCGGCCGAAACACCGCTTTCCCGAGTTGCTAAACGATTTCTACAACCTCTATTACTCATGCCATCCCTGCAACCATATCAAGCGCGATTCTTGGCCACCACCGGCTCTTGAAGAACAGGGCATCTGCTTTGTTGATTTGTGCAAAGAGGATTTTGCGTCCCATTTTAGTGTTGAAAAAGATGGAACATGGAACGGATTAACAAACCCTGGCAATTATACAATCGACAAACTGAACCTCAACCGCCAACACTTGGTGATCGTCCGAGGACTACTCGAAAGACTTGGAATTCACATTCACCAGGAAACAATATCCGAAGAGAGGTTGACTCAGTTGCTTAAGAGCTTCGGGTATGATCGACGCATTTGGTAGCAGTACAAGTAGCGCCGATGTCCCTGGCATAGCAAAAACCCTGCGCGGCATTTCAGATCATCACAGCCTTTTGCTACTCCTCATACTCCAAAATATCTCCGGGCTGACATTCTAAGGCTCTACAGATCGCCTCTAATGTTGATAGCCGAATTGCCTTCGCTTTGCCATTCTTCAACACGGAGATATTAGCCATCGTAATGCTGACTTTATCGGCGAGCTCGGTAACGCTCAGTTTTCTTTTCGCCAACATGACGTCGAGGCATACCCTAAGATCTTGAATGCCTGGTAAAGACCGACAAAACATGGGACGAAGGCGAGGTATATATACGCCAGGAATGGATCCTTGAAGTAGATCGCAAATTGCGTGGCAGGCACCTTCCTGCCCTCGAGTTGGGGTTCCCAAAGTAGCAAAGCAAGAACGCCTATGCCGCTAAGTACAATTACTACCTGAAGGAAGATCGTCGAGCCTCGCTTCATAGTTGATCTTTATCATATTGCGTACGATTGTAGGATAGAAAATTAGAATTGGGTCAGAGCGCGCGAAGCGAGCCCCCCCAGGATCGCAAACCAAAGGCTGTCACCCGCTCCGCGGGTTCTTTCTGTTCTTACCGATCGGGATCCTGGGGCTCACGCCCAGGCTTTATGCTGTCGTGCGCTACGCGCACTTACGTTGAAGAATCGCAAAATTGCAAGCCTGACCCCAATCGTGATTCACAACAGGTGTGTCAAAGGCTATCCCGACTTGACGACGCGAATTGTGAGCTAGCCAGCGCAAGGCAGGAAATAGATAGAAGCGATACCATGAGCACTCCAAAATTACATCACTATGTGCCGCAGTTCTATCTGCGACGGTTCACTGATGCTTCGGGCCAGCTCTGGCTATGGGACCGCGACCGCGACCGTGTGTTTCGCACGGGACCCAACGGAGTGGCGGCGGAAAACAAGTTCTATTGGCATGAAGAACTGGCGGCGATGGGACATGATCCGCTAATGATGGAGAAGCAATTCTCCCACCTTGAGGGAGAAGTAGCCCAGATAACCGGACAATGGCTGGAATGGCTCCGCAACATGAAGCCGATGGAGAAAGTCGAAGTACCTGACATCAACCGCGAACTGGTGTCCCTCTACATCGCGTTGCAATTCCTGCGCACTGCGGACACCAGGGACATTCTTGCCGCTTTCGCAGAACAGAAAGTGTATGGCAAGCCGATAGCCGAGACTGAGAAGCGGCTGTTGCATTTGGACATGCTCTGGAAAGGCAGTATCTACGAGAAACTAGCGGAGCGGATTAGGAACGCGACCTGGCTATTCGGGCGCAACATGACCGCGACTCCATTCATCACTTCGGACAATCCCGTGGCATTCCGCACTGGGGATAACGCGATGTGGCTTAAGGTGGGAATGTATCACGATGGGAACTATTCGGTGTTTCCCATGTCTCCGAACATCGTAATGTATTGCCATCCCAAAGAGCCTCCGTGGGAGAAACTCGGCCCGTTTGACTGCCGCTTATCGCCTGTGAGCTTCACCGAAGAGATGGTTGACAGCGAAAATGGTGGCCAGGTCTTCATGGCATCGCGCTTTGTCATTTCCTCTCGCGACGGTTTTGATCAGGAACGCGAATTCGCCAAGAGCATCGGCACCGACCTCTACAAGCCCTACTGGAGGGCCAGGAAAACAGGAGCAAGTTTAGAAAACTTGCGAGCAAAAACCGGGGACGGACGGAACGGTCCCCAGTTTTTCGACGAATAGAAATTAGTGAACGTCCCCCTGTCCGCTTTTATTCCCAGTACCCGTCGTTCTAATCGACTGAAATACTTCAAGCGCTATGAATGGAGGAACGCGTGCTTGTATGGTACTTAACCATCAGGACAACACAAAAAAAGTTTGCCCAGGCTGTCGATTTTCCGTCTCCCCAACGACTATAGGACAAAAGAACGATGAGCTACGGCTCCTGAATGATCAGGAAACGAGTCATCGGGAACAAACCACAAAACCAAGGAGAAAAATCATGCCGCAATATCTAGTTGCTAACTACCTTCCCGACGACTTCGACCCATCCGCCGTAACCGAAGCGATGATCGAGGAGATCCACGCGCTCAACCGCGAAATGATTGCTGCCGGCGTGAGGAAGTTCGCTTGCGGAATCTCCCCGGCCAGCAACGCCAAGACGCTGCGGGCCCAGCCCGACGGCAAGGTGCTCGTCACTGACGGGCCGTACACCGAGACCAAAGAGCACATGGGCGGATTCTGGATACTGGAATGCGCTGATATCGACGAGGCGCTGGCATGGGCGAAGAAGGGTGCTATCGCCTGCGATGTGGCCGGCGAGGTGCGTGAGCTTCTTTTCTACCCGGCGCCGGAGGGGGCTACGGAATAGTCTGGCCGCCGCGCGCTGGGGTCGGGTTGTCTCGCCCGGTGCCGGCCGCGCGACCCCGGACGGGCAGCAGCGGACATCCGCGAAGCAAAACTCAAAAGAGGAAAAGAGTCATGAGAAGAATAATTGCATGTGAATTTATGACCCTTGATGGTGTCATACAGAACGAGGAAAATGACGGCGACGGCTTCACGTATGGCGGATGGTTTTTCCCCTATGCCGACGAGGTGACGGGCGCCGTGGTACAAGAGCGGCTAGCCAAGCCGGTAGATCTGCTGTTAGGCCGCAAGACCTTTGACGGTTGGGAAACCTTTTGGCCGACCCATTCTAACTTCTGGCCGAACGTAATGACCGCAACAAAGTATGTCGCCTCGAATACGCGTGACTCAAGCGATTGGCAGCCCACGGTGTTTTTGAGCGGAGACCTTGCGGAAAAAGTCAGGCAATTAAAACAAACGGACGGCCCGGATCTGCACGTAATGGGAAGCGCGGATCTGCTACAGACGCTCTTCAAAAATGATCTTGTCGATGCGATGGAGCTCATGATAATTCCGATCACGCTTGGCACGGGAAAACGGCTGTTCCAGGACGGAACAATCCCGGCAGCCTTCAAGTTGACGAGCGGCCAAGTAGCACCAAAAGGGATCATCATCGCAACTTACGAACGTGACGGCGATGTAAAAAAGGGATCGCCTCAGATACGAGAAGACGATTGAGAATCGTTGACGCGAAAAACCAAACCGAACCAACGGATGCAGTAAAATTGAAGCGGGCGAGATTTGAAAAGGCAAAGTAAGCAGCCTGTAGTCTTTATGTTTTCTATATGAACGTAGAAGAACAAATCAACAAGTATATTAACAGCCAACCCGAACCAAAACGCAGCGACATGCAAGAGTTGCATCGCATCATTCTGCAAATAATGCCAGCCTGTAAATTATGGTTCCTGGATGGTAAGAACAGTGAAAATAAGACTGTTTCTAATCCCAATATAGGATACGGACTTCAGACTATGAAATATGCTGATGGAACAACCAGAGAGTTTTATCAAATTGGTTTGAGCGCAAACAAAACCGGAGTCTCTGTCTATATCCTTGGTATCGAAGATAAGAAATACTTAGCCCAGACCTATGGAAAAGAACTCGGCAAGGCGAGCGTGACCGGATATTGCATCAGGTTCAAAACTCTAAGAGATATAAACATTGAAATTCTTGCAGCGGCAATACGATATGGGTTTGAGGCTCAGAATTAATATGGATTTCAGAATATCTATTGGCATGGTACTCGTTTGGTCAGGTTTGAGCATTGCCGTGTCAGCGCAGCCGGTTTCAGAGCTTCCGGTTCCGACGGGGAGTTTTGGGATTGGCCGAACGCCTTTTCAATGGGTTGACAGATCGCGGCGCGAGGTGATGCCGGACAAGAAGAGCGATTACCGCGAACTGCTGGTTTATCTTTTCTATCCCACTGACCCGAAAGCGAAAGGAGATGCGGCCGTTTATTTTCCGCATCTGAAAGAAACCGAGGCTTTCGAGGAACGATACGGCAAGGATTCTTTCAAAAACGGTTATGGAAGATCATATTCTCTGCTTGGCAACTTACGTATTCACACGATCGAAAATGCAAAGATCGCCAAAGGCCGGTTTCCCCTATTGATCTTTTCGCACGGCGGCGGCATGCCCGCGTTATGTTACACCGCGATCATCGAAGAACTTGTCAGTCACGGTTATGTCGTCGCGGCGGTCGAACATTCTGGCGACGGTGCGACCGTGGTTTTGCCCGACGGAAGAATAATTGCTCAAGTCGGTTGGGACGAGATCGGGCAACGGCCGAAAAAAGAAAAAACGGCGTTCCATATGTCGCGGTATAAGGCAGGAGCGGAAGACGACAGCTTTGTTCTCGACCAGCTGGAAAAACTGAATCAAGGCAAACTGCCGGAAGCATCGAAACAATTCAAGGGAAGATTCGATGCGGGAAAGTCCGGTGCTCTGGGTCACTCATTCGGCGGAATGCTGTCTATCTTCGCTTGTGCTCGCGACAAACGATTCAAACTTTGTCTAAATCTTGATGGCGGACTGGACGAGGGCGAATCTTATGGATCCCCGACGCAACCCGTAGCCGCCATGTACGGAGGCGGGGTGCCAACGCGTCGCCCGGGCGAATCAGATGAGGCATTTGCCAAGAGAAGGGAAAGTAACAAAATTTTCCAGGATGGGTTGAAAGTTGCTTACGCCGGCGTTCGAAAAGGAAGCTACGTTATGTTCGTAGGTACGCCGGGATTCACTCATTTCAGCTATTTCGATCTGCCCGTGGCTCAATCGGAGAGCGGTCCCTGGTCTGCGACCCTTGAACAATTCAGCCTCAATAAACAGATTATCCGAGCATTTACACTTGCGGCTTTTGATAGAGTCTTCAAGCGCAAAAAAGACGACTCGTTCGACAGCCTCTTAAAAACTTACCCTGCCGTTTCAATTGATTATCTAAACCCAAAATAGAAGAGCTACGATCAGAAAATCATCAGCGCAAACCGAAGGTTGCGAGCGTAGAGAAGCAACCTGCGACCTGCAAATCTTCACATTCGCGAGATCGCGGCTTCCGTTAGAGACGTATTTACCACCTGCGAAAGATCATCGAATGAATCCAAATATGAAGACAACAGCTTTTGTCCGATGGATGGTGCTGACGGTGTTTCTGTCGGGGAACGCTCGTAAGCGCTGGTACATTGACGAGGGCAGGAGACACAAATGAGAAATGTAATCTTCGCAATCAACACTACCCTGGATGGCTGCGTCGACCACACCAAGCAAGTTGCCGATGACGAGACCCATGAATATTTTACGGACCTCCTGCGTGAGGTTGACCTGGGAGTCTTTGGGCGTATCACCTACCAATTGATGGTCCCTTTTTGGCCTGACGTCGCAAAAAACCAGTCGATGACAAAAGCATCGAACGAATTTGCCAAAGCATTTGTCTCCATCAACAAAATTGTTTTTTCACGATCATTAGAGAGCGCTGAAGATAAGAATACGAGAATTGTTCGTACGAACCTTCGCGACGAAATACTTAAATTGAAACAAGAGCAAGGCAAAAGCATTTTACTCGGTGGTGTAAGTATTCCTTCACAACTGATAGAGCTTGGTCTGGTTGACGAATATCGTTTTGTCGTTGGCCCAATCGTTGCCGGAGAAGGAAGACGGTTATTCGACGGCGTTAGCCTGCAGGAGAGATTGCAACTAAAACTTGTTGAGTCAAAGATTTTTAGATCAGGGTGTGTTGCGCTTCGTTACTTGAAACAGTGACAGACCAATTTGCGACAGCTGGGCTGCCGGCTACCACCAAGGCGGAGAAGAACAATGAAATACATCTGTTTGGGATACCTCGAGCCAGGAAAATTCGAAGGCATGACCGAGGACGAGCGAAACGCAGTATTCGACGAATGCTTTGAGTACAACGACCATCTGCGCGCCAACGGACATCTTGTCGCCGAAGTACCTCTTCAGTCTCCGGAGACCGCGTTAACCCTGTACTGGAAAAACGGCAAAGTCGCGACGACCGACGGCCCTTATTTGGAAACCAAGGAACAGCTCGGCGGCATTCTCATCCTTGAGGCGCGAGACCTCAATCATGCCATTCAGCTTCTGTCACGGCATCCAGGCGGTATGAAGTATGAACTTGGACCGAATGAGATACGGCCGGTTGCGGATTTGAGCGAGATCATAAAGCAGAGCGAGCAGCGGCGGCGAAAGGATACCTCGCCATGAAGGCGGCTACGAGGGAAAGAATGATCAGGAGGGTAAGCACACGTCATTCGTTCGCGATCTGAGAGTTGCAGCTTACTCGTTAACTCGGACTCCAGGGCTGGCGATCGCCGTGGTTCTCACGCTGGCGCTCGGCATCGGGGCGAACGCTGCCATCTTTACGCTGGTGCGCGAAGTGCTGCTCAAGCTTCTCGTCAATCGCAGCGAGGACCGGCTGATCGCTCCTTCGAAGAGGGACCCATTTTCGGCGGCCGTCTTTTCATTCACACCAGCGCAAATCCTTATTCACTGATCCCGCGGACCACCCGCAATCGAGAGATCCATTGAGCTCCGGCTTGGCAACCCGAGTGGTCTCCCCAGCGAATTGTCGGCCATCCGAAAGTAGTTCCACTAGCTTTGCCCGAAAAATCTTAAATCCCACCTGCGGCAGTTGGTGGTTACTTCAAGTTCGACCTACAAAGAGAGGTTAGGATTAGTCCTTTGAATCCCCTCAGCGGCAGCTGAGGGATGTTTCAAATGCAGCCTCGCTCGCAAGTGTTCAACGGAAATAGGCAGGACTTGAACCATCCCCCGCTCCCGCAGGTGGGATTTAAGACTTTTCGGGCAAGCTAGTTAAATCATAAATGCCTAGTCGAAATACATGGATTGATTTCGTCGGAGGAACGTCTCGTCGTTACTGTCTGAACATCCGTGCAATCTGCGAAATCTGTGGCTGGTTCTTGTTCAGTGCGCCAGGAAAAAGTAGGTAAGCATGAATGGTGAACTGGAGCCTTAGCCGATACCACAGGCGTGCCCTGTGGTGTTTCATGTTCACAGCTACAAAAACAGGCTGATCCATCGGTTCGCAAGAGGCCACGGGCTGGCCCCGTGGTGTTTCACGTTGCCGCCTGCCACCAGCCTGAAGCGTGAACACTCCACGGGACGAGCCCGTGGCATCACCAAAAATCTCGGCCCGCCTCTGTT